>Ga0209988_10001006_pt1 | contig 18162 bp, 15 predicted proteins | sample N075metaG_FD_183115 | JGI IMG/M metagenome (GOLD analysis project Ga0209988, IMG submission 183115) | Deep subsurface microbial communities from Kermadec Trench to uncover new lineages of life (NeLLi) - N075 metaG (SPAdes) (version 2) | ecosystem: Environmental > Aquatic > Marine > Ocean trench... | reverse complement strand
GACGCTCGATGGAAACCCGTGTGGTCGTACTCTCGGTGTCGTGTTCGAGCACTCGATCGAGAAGCAACACCTTCCCCCGATGCGGGAGTAGCTCGCTCACGGGCGGCAGGTCATTCACGTGCATGATCGGTGTCCGCCCAGAAGTCGTAGAAATTGAACCACTGAAGAGGAGCCTGGGTGCAGTAGTACTCCAACCGGGAGGCAAAGGTCTCGACCCGCTCCCGCACGGCCTTCGCACGATTTTCCGCGGGCACGGGTTCCCCATCCGCGATCTCTTCAAGAAAGACGTCGTAGCGGTTCGGGCCCGTTCTGAGCGCAATGGTCATCACCAGCGGCACCTGCATCAGCATCGCAAGCCGGAACGGACCCTCTGGAAATTCCGCTGGGCCACCCAGGAAGTTCGCCCGGATGATCCGGCGGCGTCCGCCCGGAAGCGATCGATCGGCGAGTACGGCGACGATCTCTCCGCGGTCCACGCAGCGTCGGATCTCGAAGACAGTCCGCGCCGATGTGGGGTCGATCTTGATCACCCGAACGCCGCAATCTGGATCGAGCGCCTCGAAAGCCTCGTTGATCCGCTCTGCGTTCGCTGTGAACATGAGGACGTTTACCGAGATTCCGGCTTCGCGCGCGACGACTCGGAGCATGTCGAAGCTTCCCAGGTGGGCGCCGACCATGAATGCTCCGCGACCGCCCTTGCGATACGCCTCCATCTTCTCGCGACCATGCAGAACGACGTCGAACCGGTCGTAGGCGCCGGACCAGAGCGCGAACCGGTCCAGAATCACTTCCGCAAAGCTGTAGAAATGGCGATAGGATTCACGAAGTCCAGGTTGAGCGCCCGAACCACCCTGGGCGCGGTCGATTCGCGCCAGGTAGGCCTGGGACGCGCGCCGCGCGCGCACCGCGAAAAGGGTGTAATAGGCCGCGATCGGTGCCAGCAGTGGACGAAGAGGCGCACCGCCGAGGCGCCGGATGAGCCACACCAGGAATTGCAGGGCGAAGCGCGAGCCCCGCTCCGAGGCAGAGGCCCATTCGATCTCCCGTCTCGGGCTGCGAGTGCGCGATCGCACACTCCAGGGCGCTGCAATCGCAAGGCGGGCATAGGTTGCCGCGATCCGAAGATTGTCTTCGAGCATCCGAAAGTGGGAAATACCGCCTTCGGGATACCGGACGGCCGTTGGGATGTTGACCACGGGCACCCCGGCCCGCACCAGCCGAATCACGAGCTCGGGATCGAAATCCATCCGATCCCCCCCTTCCGCCTCGTCGAGGAGTGAAAGAGTCACCGCCAGGGGAATGCAGCGGAATCCGCACAGCGGGTCCCGCACTGCCCTAGACGCGGTCTCGAGCCAGACGATGACCTGCGAGAGCTTTCGACCGTAGAGCCGGTGCCATGGAATTGAATCATCAAAGACTGGCGTACCGAGCACGAGCGCGTCGGGTCGTGCACGAGCCGCCTCGAGAAACTTTGGAACGTCGGCGGCCGCGTGCTGTCCATCGGCATCGAGCTGCACAACGTGGGTCATCCCGCGCCCAGCGGCTGTACGATAGGCGGTCCGCAGTGCGGCTCCACGACCTCGGTTTCGATCGTGGCGGACCACCTCCACCCACGCATGCCGCGCCTCGATGCGTTCCAGCTCGGCTCGCGTCGCCTCACCGCTGCCATCGTCGACGATGATGCAGGGAAGCTGGAACGACGCCAGAGAGTCCACGACTGTCCCGATGGTCTCGGCGTGGTCGAAGATCGGAATTGCCACGCACGGCTTCATTGGCCCGTCCTCGGCCTCTCGGCCAGACAGACGCGACCTCGCGCGTACTCCAGGTCGTCACTCGCGATCCGGAACTCGACGTGCGATTCGTCGACGATCCGAACGTTGATCCGGAAGGAGTCACCGGGACGCAGCGGCGCCGGGAACTTCAAGAATTCGATCTCGTCGAGGCAAGGCGCGTCTTCCAACAGCTCCGCGGCAAGCTCCATGGCCCAGCCGAGCTGGAGGACTCCGGGGACGACCGGAAATCCAGGGAAATGACCATCGAAGCAGGCCAGATCGCCGGGAACACGACAAGCCCTTTCGAGAAAGTCGGTGCCGCGGAATTGCTCCAGCACCTCGGGCCGGTCGGTGTTGGAAACAGCGGGCTCGCGCGCGGCGAACAGCCGGTGCAAGGCCTCGCGTGTGAGCTTGCCCTGGGGGTTCGCCGGCAGCCTTGACACCACGCGCCAGTAGCGCGGATGGAGCACCGGGTCCCACGCATCGGCAAGGACGGCGCGAAGCCCGCGCACAAATACTCGCTGCCCCCGCTGCTCGATCAAGTTCCATCCTTCGTCGGAAGGTACGATCGTTGCGGCCACGCGCGGCTCGGCTTCGCGTTCGATGGTGGCCAGCGCCACCTCGTCGACCGAGGATTGCGCCCGAATCTCCGACTCCATGCGCGTGAGGTCGAGGCGTTTCTCTCCGATCTTGACGACCTGGTCCGAGCGTCCCTCCAGCACGAAGCTTCCATCGGAATTCAGCGAGATGCGGTCTCCGGTCGCGAAGCCAGTCTCACCCGCGTCTACGCTCACGAAGGGCGATCGGACGCGCAGCAGGTCGTCCGCGCCGTCACATGCGACTCGCACCGCGGCAAACGGGGTCCAATGGCAGCTCTCCGAGCCCGGCTGCTGGATCCGCCAGGCGATGCCACCGGTTTCCGTGGACCCCAACACTTCGATGGGCGGTGCACCCAGAGCACGCGCAATGTCGTGTGCGGTGTCGGTTGCAAGCGGTCCACCAGAGGAGAAGACGGCGCGGCAGACTCCCCGGAGTGTCGGCGCATGGACATGGCGCGCCAGGCGCTTGAGATGAGTGGGTACGCTGGCGAGTACACAGTCGCCTGCGTCCCGCATACGCGGCACCAGTTCACCCGGGTGGAGGTAGTGGTGTCGTTGGAACACGCGCCCTGCATGCAGCGGCCAGAGAATACCGAAGAGAAGCCCGTAGACATGCTGGTGGGAAGCAGCGGAAAAGAAGCTGGCGTCGCCGACGACGGCGTTCCAAGCGGCGTGCAACTCACGCACCTCGTCTTCCAGATGACGGATACGCTTCGTCACGGGCTTCTCGGCTCCAGTCGTTCCGGACGTGAAGAGCTCCATGGCGAGCGCATCCGGGTCGAGGGCCATCAGACGAGCGGGGTCACCCGGCTCCGCATCTGTCAGCGGGTCGAGAGAAACGCTCTCGGGAAACCAATCGGGTCGATCCGAAAGAACACCGACCGCCCGGGTTCGCAGAGTTCGCAGCGAACTCGGCTGCCGGTTCGGCGGCGAGATCGCGCAGCGGCCAGCGTGCCAGAGCGCGAAGAGACCGACGGCAAACGCGTACGCGTCCTCGGTGAGAAGCACCCAGGCGCCTTCGGGCTCGGAGACGATTCGATCTCTCAAGCCCACCACGTTCCGTTGAAACTCGTGCCAACGGACCACCTGGTCCGATCGGGTGGCGCGATCCCAGCGTCGGGCAACCTCGAGGGACGGGTCGCGAGATTCCAGAAGGAGATGGCAGAGGGGGCTCACCCCACCCGACTTTCGATGACGAAGGCAGTCAGAGTCCGGACGGACTCGAAGATCTGCTGATTCGCCTCTGGATCGTCGTCCAGGGTCACGCCGTATCGCTCCTCGAGGACCATGGCGATTTCGAGCGCATCGATCGAGTCCAGCCCGAGACCGTCCCCGAAGAGTGGAGCATCGGTATCGATCTCGTCGGGCGTGGTGTCTTCGAGAGCCAGCGTTTCGACGATGAGCTTCTTCAGCTCCGCGTGGAGGGATGCGGGTTCAGACATGCGTTAACTGCCTCTTAAAATATTCGCGAAGATGATTGGTGAGCGCTCGTGCGGCTCGCCCGCGGCTCATCTCCGAATCGACGACTTCCTTGACCGGAAGCGCATCGCCGACCGTCAGGGTCAGAACGGGCGCGTGCTCGGGTACGTCCCACCACGCCTGACCTTTGGATAGCGTAGCCGGGTCGCAATCGAGGGTCACAAGAATCGGGTCGCAGCCGGCGCGCAGCGCGATGTGCGCCGCGCCGCGAGCGAAGGGACCGAGTTCGTCTTTCGGCGAGCGCGTTCCTTCCGGAAAGATGATCAGCGAACGACCTCGACGCAGACGCGCAACGCATTCCTCGACGAGGTCGGGACCGTTGCGGTTCGGGATGAAACCCGCAGCTCGCGCGGGTGCACCCAGGAAGAAGTTCTCGTAATAGCGTTCCTTCACGATACAGTCGGCCTGGGGCATCTGCGCCATCAGGGCCCACGCATCGAGCAGGGTCGGGTGATTCGCGACGACGAGGATGCCCGGACGTCGCAGCTTTTCCGGATCGGAGCAACGGACCCGGAAGGCGCCCAGGGCACCGATCCCGCTGAGGTAGAAGCGGGTGAGCCGGTGGATGGCGTACTGCACCCGGAGTTGGGCGCGCTCCCGGCTGCCGGGAAACAGCCGCAGCACGGGGATGGCGGCCGCTAGGAGCAGCGAGAGCAGCCCGGCCTCGACGAATGCAAAGCCCGTAGCCAGAACCCGCCACCCTTGGGAGACGAGCTGCGTGAAGCGACCGACCCTGGCAGTCAACGGACCCTCCGAAGCCATCGCGGCGATCCATGAAATCCTTTGCATTTCAGTATAATACGGTCGGTTCGCCAACCGGACCGAACGCCCGTACGGCGAGCCTGATTCTCGAACGACCCTCTCTGGGTGTCAACTGTTCTCCAAGCCGACATCGCTTGACTGCATACCCTGGAAGTCCAAAGACTGACGGAGACGAAGCACCGGACGAGTGGAAGCCATGGACGCAAATCAACATTCCCCTGGGGAGAGACGCCAACCCAGGATAATTGTTTTTGGTCGTGACACGATCCGGATCGAAGACGTGGTGGCACTCGCTCGCGGCGAGGCCGAGGCTGCGCTCAACGACGATCCGGGCTACCGGACCAAGCTGAAACGCTCGCAGCAACTCCTTCAGGAGTTGTTCGAAGCGGGCCGGAGCCCCATCTACGGCATGTCGACCGGGGTCGGCTCGTCGGTGGGAAACGCGATCCCGGCGGAGCTCGCCGGCAATCTCGGCGTCAATCTCTTCCGGTTCCACGGCGTGGGTACCGGTCGCATCCTCGAAGACGTCGAAGCAGCCGCCGTCGTCAGCGCACGCCTCCCCGGATTGGCACTCGGCCATTCAGCCGTCGGCGCGGAACTGCTCGAGCGTCTGTGCCTGCTGCTCAACGAAAGGCTTCTGCCACGCATCCCGGCCGAAGGTTCGGTGGGTGCGAGCGGCGACCTCACGCCGCTCTCCTACGTGGCCGCCGCTCTCGCCGGCGAACGCGAGGTGAGCCTCCGGGGCCGGCTGATGCCGGCGGCCGATGCGTTGCGTGCGGTCCGCGTCGACCCGCTCGCGCTGAGCGCGCGCGACACCCTGGCGCTCATGAACGGCACCAGTGCGATGACTGGGCTGGCGTGTCTCGCCTTCGATCGCGCCCTCAAGCTCGCGGCGCTGGCCGCGACCGTGACCGCCATGGTGAGCGACGTGATCCATGGAAACCCCGAGCATTTCTCGGAACGCATCTTCGAGTTCAAGCCCCATCCGGGCTCGATCCAGGCTGCCGCCTGGATTCGCGATCATCTGGCCTCGGCGCCCGACCGAACGCCGGAACGACTTCAGGATCGCTACTCGATCCGGTGCGCGCCCCACGTGATCGGTGTGTTGCTCGACACGTTGACGATGACGCGCAAGACCCTGGAGATCGAGCTCAACAGCGCCAACGACAATCCACTTCTCGATCTCGAAAACGGAGTCGTGCTCCACGGCGGAAACTTCCACGGCGCTCACGTCTGCGCCGTGATGGATTCGCTGAAGGCGGCGATCGCGAGCGTAGCCGACCTCCTCGATCGCCAGCTCGTCCTGATCTGCACACCGGAAACCAACGGCGGACTACCCGAAGATCTGGTGTACGGCGACGAGCCCGAGTCGCTGGTCCATCACGGCTTCAAGGCGATGCAGATCGCGGCATCGGCGCTGACGGCCGAGGCGCTCAAGCTCACGTTACCCGCGGCGGCGTTCAGCCGCAGCACCGAGTCGCACAACCAGGACAAGGTCAGCATGGGCACGATCGCGGCCCGCGATTGCCTCAGGATCCTCGAGCTCTCGGAATCCGTCGCCGCGATCGGTCTGCTCGCAGCCGCCCAGGCGGTGGACCTGCGTGGCTCCGACGAGTCTTCTTCGAGCAGTGTCGCTGTGCGAAACGTGGTGCGGGAGCGGGTTCCCATGCTGATCGTGGATCGACGCCAGGACGTTGACATCGAACAGGTGCTCCGGCTCCACCGCGAAGGTCTGCTTCCCTGCCCCGCAGCTTCCGATGGTGGAATGGCGGAAGCCTGATCGATGCGCCGAGCGCGCACCGGACTGGCCCTGATTCTCCCGATCTTCTGGGTCATGTCGGGCGCCTGGATTCCATCGGGCGAAGCCGCGAACGGTTCGAATGGGGAGGCGCGCACGCCTACCAACCTCGATTCGTTGATGGAGCTTCTTTCTACCAGCGGCGGTGTGCGAGCTCGCTTCCAGGAATCGCGCCATCTCTCGATCCTGACCGATCCGATCGAGACCGATGGAATGCTCTACTTCGCTCCGCCGGACCGACTCGCCCGCCATGCGAACCGACCGGGCCGCTCGAGCATCGTTGTGCAAGCGGGCCGCGTTACATTCGGTGACGAAACTGGTCAGCGCACGTTCGACCTGAGCAGCAGCGTGGTCGCCCGGACCCTGGTCAGTAATCTGATGGTCGTCTTCCGCGGTGACCTGGAATCGCTTCGAGCCCAGCATTTGATCTCGTTTCACCCAAACGGAGGGAACGGTGGGGGCTGGACCCTCGAGCTCGAGCCGCGCTCCCGCATCGTCCGTGGCATCATCGAACGGGTTCGCTTCACTGGAACAGGCCGGCAGCTCACAGCCATGGAGACCCACGAGTCGAATGGGGACCGTACGATCTTGAGGTTCAGCGACATCGAAACCGGTCTCGCCTGGGACACCTCCGAACTCGAACGTATCTTCTCCCTTGACCCACCCGATGCGACCCCATGAACGAAGCGCGCGTGCGCTGGATCACGGTGGTCCTGCTGACAACAGTGGGCCTCTACGGTGCCTCGAGGCTCGAGTTCACGAGTTCGATCAAGCACTTCATTCCGTCCGAGGCCGACGCCGAGCTCGTCGAGCTCTCCCTGGAACTCGTTGACTCTCCTCTAGTCCGACGCATGGTGATCTCAGTTGGCGGCGGACCCAAGCGCGGCGAAGTCGCCGTCGCGCTGGCCGAGAGCCTGCGGGCGCATCCCGAGGTCGCCTGGGTCGAGTCGGGCTTCGACGACCAGGCGCTGCGCGGGGTCTACGAGCTCTACTTCGACCGGCGCATGTATCTGATCTCTGAAGATCCCACCGTCGAGATTCGGGCCATGCTGGAGCCCGAAGCCCTCGCAGGGCGAGCGGCCGACCTGCGGCGAAAGCTGGCGGAGCCGGGCTCCATGCTCGTTTCGAGAACTGCTCCTGAGGATCCGCTGGGTCTGTTCGAACGCATCGTCGAGCGGATCCGCGCGGCCCAGTCGGCACTGTCCGGCGGCGCTGGAAGCTTCGAGAGCGCGAGCGGCGAGCACGCCATCGTCCTGCTGGGACTGCGTTCTTCACCCTTCGATTCCGGCCCCCAGGCGAAGCTGTTGGGATATATCGATTCCGAGTTTGCGCGCCTGGATTCGGCCGCAGGCGGCGGACTCGAACTCGAGATGAGCGGCGTCAACCGGATCGCCGTCGCCTCGGAGCAGAGCATCCGAGGCGACGCCAACTTCATCTCGGCGGTTTCGATCAGCGTCGTGAGCGCGCTTTTCCTGCTGGTCTTCCGCTCGCTACGCCATCTGGCAATCGCAATCCTGACGCCACTCGCCGGCTTCGCCGTCGCGATGGCCGTGGCGTTGTCGGGCGAAGACCCCGTTCACGGCATCACTCTGGGATTCGGCTTCGTACTGATCGGGGTCGCCATCGACTACCCAATCCATCTGATGAATCATCACGCCTTCGCGCCGGCCGGCACACGCCCTCGCGATACCGTGGTCCGAATTCGTTCGTCCCTGCTGCTGAGCGGACTCACCACGACCCTGGCGTTCATCGCCCTAGCGCTGAGCGACTTCCCGGGACTCCGGGAGATGGGGACCTTCGCGGCCATCGGAATTCCGGTCTCGCTGATGGTCACACTTGTCTCGATCCCCGCATTCATGGGACCGAGCACGTCGCCGAGCCCTACGCAGAACGTCCTCGCCAGCGCTTCCATCGGACTGGTTCGCTGGCTCGATGCGCATCGGGTCGTTGCAGCCGCGATCTTCGGGGTCTACGGGATGATCTCGCTGGCCGGGATCCCTCAGCTTCGCTGGGAGGACGATCCGTCGACGCTGATAGCAGCCGACCCGGCGCTACTGGCGGAGAGTGAACGGGTGCGACAGCGCATCGTCGACTTCGACAGCGGGCGCTTCGTGGTCGGTCTCGCTCCGGAAGTCGAAGCAGCGCTGGTCTTGAACGAACAGATCCACCGGCGCCTGGAGCAAGCGACGGCCGCAGGCCACCTCGAGGGCATTATCTCACTGCAATCGTTCCTCTGGTCCCAGACGCTACAGCGTGAGAATCTCCGGACACTTCAATCCGTATCGGACCTCGGGGATCGGATCGACCGGGCCTACGGTGCGAGTGGCTTTCGGCGCGATGCGTTTCGGAATTTCGATGCGACCGTCGCCAAGCCGCAAGCCGCACCGCTTCGCCCCGAGGATTTTGCGGGCTCGCCCCTGGAGCGGGCACTCGATTCGCTCATCGAGCTCGATGGACGCTGGGCCGTGGTCACCTACCTGCGCGGCGCCGAATCCGGCGAAGCGATCCGCAATGCGCTTGCAGGACTCGACGACGCCTACTATGTCGACCAGAAGGAGATCGTGGCTGACATCTACCAGGGTTATCGCCGCTCGACGGTTCGCATGGTCGTTTTCGGTAGCGTCATCGTGTTCGTCGTTCTGCAACTGCGCTATCGGAATCCGCGCCACGGGCTGCTCGCTTTCGTCTGCGCCGCCCTCGCCGCACTCGCGACCTATGGCATCTTCGGGCTGCTAGACGTACCCGTCAACGTGGTGTCGGCGATCAGCCTGCTGGTGGTACTGGGCATGGGCGTCGATTATGGAATCTTCAGCGTCGACGCTGCACGAAGCCCCGAGCGCCTGGGCGCCACACTCTCGAGTGTCCTCGTCTCATGCCTGACCTCGGTCTTCGTCTTCGGTGCCCTCGCATTCTCCGAGCAGCCTGCGCTCCGGGCCATCGGGCTCACCACTGGCATCGGAATCCTCTTCGCCCTGGCGCTCGTACCCGCGGTCTTCGTGCTGGCGCGGCGGACCTGACCTCCTTGGCGATTGCGAGACTCGCACGAACGGTCTCGATGCTGACGGCCTCTCTGCTGCTGTCGTCGTGCGCCGGAATCGGTTCATGGGTTCGGCCTCCGCACTGCCCCGTCGCACCGGTCCCCACGGCTGAGCTCTCCGATGTCGAGCTGCGCGCCCGTATGCGCTTCACGATCAAGAGCAAGGAGGCGCACCTCGAAGCGATCGCCCGTTCGACCCAAGGGGAGCTCCGGATCGTGGGCATCGCCTCGTACGGAATCCGTCTCTTCGCGATACACCAACGCGGACAGGAAATTCGGGTCGAGGGAGCGTTGTCCCCGAAGTTCGAACAGCTGGCGCTCTGGACCCTGGACGCGTTGCACCGCTCCATCTGGATCCAAGCACCGACGAACGCCGGAGACAGCCCGGTGGTAAGCTGGCAGCGGGAGAATGAACGCGTGACGGAATCGAACGAGGCTGGGGAACGGCATCGGGAGTTCTCGCGCGCCCGCGCATCGGCCCGTGTACGCATCCATTACTCGAGGCCGGCCACGGCGTCTCGTATCGAGATCCAGAATCCGTGGTGCGGCTACGAAGCCGTAATCGCCATTGTCGATTCCGGCAAGCGTCCCTCCGATGAGTGACGGCGCGCGCCGCGGCTATCCCATTACGGCCTGGTCGACCGTAAACGGTCTCGGAACGAGTACCGGCCAGGTTATGTCCGCACTCCGCAGCGGGCAGGCTGCGCTCTCACCGCCGCCTGCGGGCACGCCGTTCGAAACCGTTTGCGGTGTGGTCGGCCCCGATCTCGACCCGCTCCCCGAAGCGCTCGGACGATTCGACTCGCGCAACAACCGCTTCGTCCAACGGGCGCTTGCCGAAATTCGGCCCTCCATCGAGGCTGCGCGCGAACGCTGGGGCTCCGATCGAGTTGGCATCTGTGTTGGCTCCAGCACCGCCGCCATGGACGAGATCGAGAGCGCCTACGCGAGCCACGCTGAAATCGGGTCGCTCCCTGCGGGCTTCGACGTCTTCGCCTGCGGGTCTTTCGATGGACTGATTCGGACCTTGCGCGCCTTGACCGGGCTCGAAGGTCCCGCCGCTATCGTCTCGAACGCCTGCGCTTCCAGCGGCAAGGCCTTCGCCAGCGCCCAGCGCTGGATCAACGCCGGCATCGTGGACGCGGTCCTGGTCGGAGGCGCCGACAGTCTCTGCCAGATCACACTGCGTGGCTTCCGGTCGCTGGGTCTGATCTCCAGTGAACCCTCGCGTCCCTTCAGTCGGGAGCGACGCGGCATCAACATCGGGGAAGGTGCAGCCTTCGCGCTGCTGGAGCGCCGCGGCCAGGGTCCGCGGCTGCTCGGCACTGGCGAAAGCGGGGACGCCCACCACATGACCACGCCGGATCCCGAAGGCCGCGGCGCGCAGCGCGCCATGGAGGCGGCGATTGCAGACGCGGGCGTTTCGGCGAGCGACATCGACTACGTGAACGCTCACGGAACGGGAACGGCCTTCAACGACGCCATGGAGGCCCGAGCCATCCGTGCGACGCTCGGCGACCGGGCGGATCCGATCGTGGTGTCCACCAAGGGCTACGTCGGTCACACTCTCGGTGCCGCCGGTGCCATCGAGGCAGTCTTCGTGCTCGAGACGCTGCGGAACGGGTGGATTCCGGCGAGTCTGGGCGCCGACCCGCTGGACCCAGAGATAGGACTGAACATTCCCACGGCACGCGTCGACGCCGATATCCGCATTGCGCTCAGCAACTCCTTCGCGTTCGGCGGAAGCAACGTGAGCCTGGTGTTCGGAGCGCCCGAGTGAGGCCCGTCTACGTCACGGGCCTCGGTCTCTGGACGTCGGGCCATGCCAGCGCGGAGTCGTGGTGCCGCAGCGATTTCGATGCATCGGTCGAGACTCCGGCGGTGGCGCTTCTCTCGGGTCCGCTGAGACGGCGCGCGACCGGACTCACGCGTATGGCGGTCGAGGTCTTTCACCAGGCCACCAGCCAGGCGGGCTGCAATCCATCCACGATTCCCAGCGTGTGGGCGACCTCCAACGGAGAGCACACCACCGCGATCAAGATCCTGGACATGATGCGACGCGGCGAGGGCAAGCTCTCCCCGACCCATTTCCACAATTCGGTACACAACACGGCCAGCGGCTACGCATCGATCGCGACCGGAAACTACGCCCCGTCGACGACACTCACCGGGGGCCCGGAGCTCGTCGCCTCGAGCTTGCTGGAAGCGATGTGCCATCTCGAGGCTTCGGCCGAAGAGGTCGTGCTGGTGTTGGCCGATGAACCCCTGCTTCCTCCCTTCGAGCGGGGAGACGGAACCTCAGCGCTGGCACTGGCATTCTGCCTCGCGTCCCGACCCGATGGTGCCGTGGCCATCCTCTCCGGAATGCGGCGTGACGCGGTGGCTGCGGTGAAGCATCACGATCGCTTCGGCCGGATCTATGTGGGCGCAGCGCTACCGCTACTCGAGCGAATCGTGCTCGGCCGCCCCGGAACCGTGGCACTGGAGCTCGAAGGGGAACACCCCGGCTCCGTCTCCTGCGTGGATCTCGAACTCGTCGGAGCGTAGCCCTCAGTCCGCGGCCGCCGAGCGCTCGACCCCCTCGGTGACCGAATGCAGCTGGTCGACGGGAAGGTCGCGCAACACGGTCCGCTCGCCCGAAGGCCAGTCAATCGTGACTTCATCGGCCCGGATGGCTTCGCCGATTCCGAAGTGCTGACGGAGACTGCTACCCGAGAGATAGCCGCTGCCCGCGGTGACGACGCGCGTCTGCCAGCGATCACCGGTTCGCAGCCTGATCTTTGCGCCGACGGCGTCCCGGTTCGATCGCTTGCCCTCGAGTTCGAAGCTCACCCAGTGACCCGAGCCGCCCCGGTTCCAGAGCAGTCCCGCCGGTTGGTGGAAATTCCTCAGAACGATGTCCAGGCGGCCGTCATGATCCGTGTCGAACACGGCGAGACCCCGACCGTCTTCTACGCGATCCGCGCCATTGACCCAGCCAACCTCGCTGAACGTCTCATCGCCGTTGTTCCGAAACAGCACGTTGTGCTCCCGGCCATTCAGACTGTGGATGCCGATGTCGAGCACGAAGCCGCCGCCGGTGTTGAGGCGTCGACCGACGCCTTCCATCATATCCAGTCAGAGGTCGTCCTGCAGGGGACCCGTGATGAAGCCATTCACCGCGTATAGGTCGAGGCGTCCGTCGTTGTCGTAGTCCAGGAACTCGGCCGCCCAGCCCCACTGGCCGTCGCGCACGCCCGCGCTGTCGCTGATGTCCGTGAAGGTCCCGTCGCCATCGTTCCGGAACAACGTGCTGCCGCGCAGCAGTCGATCGGTGATGACGTCGGCCTCCTTCTGCACCGCGTTGGTGAACAGTCCGAGGAGTTTGTAGTACCAGGGTATCAGCAGGGGGAAGTCGGGATGAAAGAGAGCCCATCCCGAATTCGCATGCATGCCGGAGACGAAGAGATCCAGGTCTCCGTCGCCGTCGAAGTCACCCCAGGTCGCACCCATGCCAGACCCGCCATCGGTCACTCCAGCCTCGGCGGCTCGGTTCTTGAAGGTTCCGTCCCGCTCGTTGTGATAGAGGCGGTTGTTTCCGAACTCGTTCGCCACGTAGAGATCGGGCCAACCATCGCCATCGTAGTCGCCCCAGACGGCCGCCATGTCCCATCCGGGACTGTCGACGCCGGCCTTCTTCGACACGTCCTCGAAGGTTCCGTCACCGCGATTTCGGAGGAGCGTCCCCCGCACACCGTTGTGGGCGTCGTGAGCCGGCCTTGGAGAGGTGTGCTCGTGATCTCCCATCCGCGAGATGTAGATGTCGAGGAAGCCATCCCGATCGTAGTCCGCAACCACAGGCATTCCGCCCCAGCGTCCCGCGGGAATACCCGCCTTGCCGCTCACGTCGACGAAGCGGCCAGTACCATCGTTTCGAAACAACCGATCGCCGCCCGAAACAGCGGCGACGAACAAATCCGGCCAGCCGTCGTTGTCGTAGTCGAGGAAAACGACGCCTCCCGCGCCGGCCGGGTAGGGTCGAGGCAGTCCCACTTCAGTCGTTGCGTCCTCGAACGTTCCGTCGCAGCGTCCGCGGTAGAAAATCAGGTCGGGGCTGCCCGCGAGGACCAGGTCTTCACAACCGTCTCCATTTGCATCTCCTACGGCGACGCCCGAGCCCTGACGAACGGGGTTCTGTTCGCTGTTTCCGAACAGACGAAACGGGGGAGAGTTCTTGTTGGCGTGGACACTGTCGATTCCGACCGAATCCCTGGCCCATTCGAAGCGCGGCTGGCGGCGGGACACGAGCGTTCTTGCCGTAACCTCTTCTTCGGTGATCTCCCAGAACGGGTCGAAGAAACGGACTCGGAGGTTCGCGTGCTGTTCGAGCTGACGGAGGTCTCCAGCGGGTCCTGTTCCGCGAACGATCAGGTGCACTGTGGCGCGGTAGCCGAGCGGCCCGGGATTGCGCCAGTCGACGCGGCCGATCCGCAGTTCGGCTTGGTGGATGTTGGAGAAAAGCCCCAGCAGCTCCTCGTAGCGCTCGCGGATCGGCTCCTCGCCACCCGGTCCCGACCAGCGGAGCATCGTCTCCTGCGGCGACGAGGGAACCGTCTCCACGTCGCCCCAGCGGAGACCGGTGCCGGTAGGGGTCGCATAGAGACGCAGCAACACGTCCAGCTCCCGCTTCTCGAGCTGCTCGGGCCAGTGGCTGTGGAGGGCGGAATTGAGCGGGTCGATGAGCGTCTTGCGCGTCGTGTCCCAGTCATCGGCCGGGCTCGTCGCGGGAATCGCCAGTGCCGCCACCAGAATGGCCGGCACGAGCGTGCGGCAAGATAAACGGGCTTGACCGAGAAGCATCATCTAATCCAGAATGTCACACAGAGATGACTTTGCCTTGTACCACAAAGAGCGTTGTCGGACACTGACCTGAACATCGACGCCGCGCTCGAAGCCACCATCGAGTGCGCCCGCAGGAGCCCCCTCTACGCCGAGCGGCTTCGCGACGTGCAAGTTCGCACGCCGGACGAACTGCGGGCCGTTCCGCTCACGACCCGGGCCGACCTCACTGCGGCGGGGCTACATGGGACTCGCGCCCTGCCCCTGGAAGAGGTCTGCCACTATGGTGAGACATCGGGCACCAGTGGTGCGGGTACGAACTCGACCTGGCTCACCGCTGCAGACTTCTCCCGCAGCGCCCGGGTGATCTCCAAGCGCCACCCCGACGTTTTTGCGCCGGGTCACATCCTGCTCAACCGCTTCCCCTTCATGGCGGCTCCAGCACACCTGATCCAGTTGATTGCCCAGCAGGGCGGAGGCGTTGCGATTCCGGCCGGCAACATCAACTGGGACGTCCCCTTTCCCCGCGCTCTGGAGTTGGCGCAGAACACGGGCGCGAACGTGCTTGCCGGATTTCCCCTCGAGCCCATCGTACTCGGCGAGATCGCGCGGGCCCGTGGGCTCGACCCGGCCACGGACTTCCAACTCGATACCTTCTTCCTGGGTGGCGCGCCGCTCCCACCCGTGATGCAGCGCAGGATCGAAAGGACCTGGGGCGCGCGGGTGATCGAGCTATACGGATCCACCGAGACCATGCTGCTCGGCACGGCTTGCTCAGCGCGAACCCTCCACCTCGAGCCCGACCTCGTCCACTGCGAGGTGCTACGCCCCGACTCGGACGAGGAGACCGGCGTCGGCGAGGAGGGCCGCCTGATCGTCACCACCCTCGGAATCGAGGGAAGTCCACTCGTACGCTTCGACACGGGCGATCTGGTGCGGCGCCTGCCCAGCTGCGAATGCGGCGACCCCCGTCCGGCCCTCGTCGTGCTCGGTCGCGAGAACGACGTCGTCGAGCTCCAGGGTCGGAGGCTCCATTCGTACGATCTCGTCGAAGCGGGTGCCGCTGCCGCGGACGCTCTCGACAGCTCTGTTTTCTTCACGGTCGTCCTGCCGGACCGTCTCGTGATCCGGATCGAGTCCGAGAACGGATCGGGCGACCCCCACGAGGCGGCGCGCAGGCACCTGGGTGATGTGAAGGTCGAGATCGAGACCACCGCGCGCAACGCACTGCTCGACGTCGAACAGCTCAGCCGCAGTCCCAAAATCTACAAGCCCGTACTCGTGAGCGACTGGCGTCGCCCGGGAAGGCGCATCCTCTCCATCAATCAGGGGATGATGGAGTGGACACGACCTTCGTTCGCCGAGCTGTGGCGCTGGCTCGTGCGTAGCGTTCGCACCAGTGCACGGGCTCGCCGACTCGCACGGGACCTACGGGTAGCGAAATCCACAGGGCAGTGATATAGAGGTTCAATGTCGGCATTCTCGATCGATCCCGAGGCGCTCGCAGAGCGGTGTGGACGCGCGCAGCAGCGGGCCGATTCGGGCGAAGGTCAGCGTCTCGCGGCCAATCTCGAGGCCGGAACGCCCTTCGACGACGACGACCTCGCCACCCTCTTCCTGTCTAGCGACGTCGCGACCGATGATCTTCTGGATCTCGCAAGAAAGCTCCAGAAGCAGGGCGCTCCGCGGTTCGAGACCTTTTCGCCCCTGTACCTCTCCAACGAATGCGATGCCGAGTGTCTGATGTGTGGCATGCGACGCATCAACACACAGCTGCACAGGGCCACGTCGAGCGAGGCCACCACCAACCAGCAGCTCGGCATTCTCTACCGGCGCGGCCTGCGCGGTGTCGCGCTGCTCACGGGAGAATACCGACCCGGCCCCCTGCGTCGCGAGATGCTGACGCGAACCACCGCAGCGGCTCGCAGCGCTCTCGAGTACGGCTTTACCCACGTGCTGATCAACATCGGCTCGCTGGAGCCCCACGAACACGAAGAGCTCGTCGCCGGGCTTCCGCCCGTCAGGGACAATGCACGGCTGACCATGTGCACCTTCCAGGAGACATACGATCCAAAGACCTACGAGCGCTTCATGGGATCCAACGTCGAGAACCCGCGTAGCGACTTCAAGCGGCGACTCGAGAACTTCGACCGTGCCGCGGACGCGGGCATGCGGTCGACAAATCCTGGAATCCTGCTCGGACTGAACCACGACCTGGCCTACGAGCTGCTCGCCCTGGCCGGCCACATTCGCCACCTCCGCGCCCGCGACCTGAGCGTGTACATCAGCCTTCCCCGTCTTCGAAAGGCCAGCGGCGCGCCCCATCATGTCGGAGTGAGCGACGACGAGCTGATCCGGGTCGTTTCGCTCCTGTCGGCCGCCTTCCCCGATGCCAAGGTCGTCATCTCGACACGTGAGCGTCCGGAGATGCAGAATCTGCTGGTACCCGTGATCGGTGTACTGACGGCGGGCTCGCCGGGCGTGGCGCCCTACACGGAGCGGGGCGCTCGCTTCAAGATCGAAGAGAGCCAGTTCGAAGTCGCCGACCAGCGACCGATGGAAGTGATCCTCGCCGAGCACCTGGCGGCTGGCGCCAGCATCGACGGCTACGAACCGGCTTTCCCCGGATCCGCCAATCCCATTTGAGAGGGTGAAGGCGAAATTCATCTTCGCCGCGAACCTCCTGCTGGGACTGGGACTCCTGGCATTCGTCCTGGTCCGCTACGGATCGCCCGCCCTCGCGATCCTGGGCGCCGGCGTTTCGATCCCGACCCTGGCAGCCTTCTCGGTCTCCGTAGCAATGACGATCGTCAGCCTCTCTTGGCGCTGGGGCTGGATCCTGGGCGGCGTCTGCACGCCACCGCACTTGATGAGGCTCACGCTCTACAGGAGCGCTTCCCACACTCTGGCGGTGCTCGTACCCAGCGGGAAGATCGGCGGCGACCCACTCCGCGCCTGGCTCGCCGCCCGGGATCGGGTTGCGCCCGGCGCGGCCATCGCGAGCGTGGCCGTAGACCGCGTACTCGAGCTCGCCTCCAGCTCGCCCTTCAGTCTGGTCTTCGCCGTCCTGCTTCTCCAGCACGGAATCCCCCAACTCGAACCGGTACTGGTCACTGTCGGCGTCGCGACCCTCGGACTGGTGGCCGGCATCACGATCGCCGTGCGACGACTGCGCCGCGGGATCGGACTGGTGGCACCGCTCGTCCACCGCATGGGACTCGACCGCTTGCGAATCATTGACCGACGAATGGACGTATTGGCCGAATCCGACACGGCGGCCGCGGAGCTCGTGGGACGCCCCCGTCGCATGCTTGTCGCCTTCGCTGCCGGACTGGTCGCCAACCTGCTCGTGATCGTTGAGTTCACTGTGCTGCTGGCGGCCTTCGGACTTCCCACCGAACCCACCGCGGTGGTGGCGGCCATTTTTGCAACCGGGGCTGCCCACATGCTCCCGGTGCCGGGCGGAATCGGGGTTCTCGAAGGCGCCAACGTGTGGCTCTTCCAGCTGCTCGGCTATCCCACCGAGGTTGGACTCGCGGTCGGGCTCGCGGCGCGCCTTCGCGAGCTGGTCTGGATGCTGCCGGGCGTGATCTACCTACTGGCAACTTCGCTCAGCAAGTCGCTGTCGGAAATCCGCGAGACCTGATTCAGCTGCCCATGTACGATGACAGCATGTAGCTCATCTCATCGAAGATGTTGGGCCGGCAGCTACCGGTCAGCCCGCGTCCCTTGATCACCAGCACGTAGCGACCCTCATGACTGAGGACGAAGGCGACGGTGCTGATGCCACCGCATTGGGTGCTGCGCCGGTTTCGTCCAACCTTGACCAACAGGGTGTAGTCTGCGCCCGGAAGCGACTCCTGCGCATCGATTCCTGCGTTACGAAACGACTCGACG
>Ga0209988_10001002_pt1 | contig 18207 bp, 19 predicted proteins | sample N075metaG_FD_183115 | JGI IMG/M metagenome (GOLD analysis project Ga0209988, IMG submission 183115) | Deep subsurface microbial communities from Kermadec Trench to uncover new lineages of life (NeLLi) - N075 metaG (SPAdes) (version 2) | ecosystem: Environmental > Aquatic > Marine > Ocean trench... | reverse complement strand
AAGCAAGAAGACGTTTCAAGTCATCTTGCATCAGCGCCATTGCACCGCCATAAATCATTGTAACAAGCCCCCAAATGTAGAACCATATTGCAAGATCGGCAAATGCTGCAGGTAAGAATTCAACAATTAATCTGAAAATACCATAAATACCAATTCCGATCATGGCAGGGGACAATAATGCACTAATGGGTGTTGGTGCAGCACCATGGACATACGGTAGCCAAATGTGGAACATGAAGACTGCTAGTTTAACACCAAGACCTAACGCAATTGCAACTGCCGAAAGCATTGCAATGTCTTGAGGAATTTCTGATTCATTAATATCTGCAAAGTCAAAACTCCCAACTGAAATACCAATCATCAGAAAACCTAATAGTAAAACAACTGCACCTGTATGAGTCCAAAACAAGAACATCAAACCAATCTTTCTTCTTTCACCTGCACCCCAAAGAGAAACTAAGAAGAAACCTGGAATCAACATGATCTCAAAGAATACAAAGAATTCAATCAGGTTTGTTGAAAGAACTGTTCCAAGCATTCCCACTGCAAAGAGAAGATAAAGTGCAAAGTAAAGTCCGGATTTAGCATTTACATAATTTGTTAGATCAGATGATTCAACTACAGAAATTTGTCCACTTCCAGATGTGTTGATGTTACGTTCTTCTTCGAATTGATGGTGGAATATGTGAAGCATGTATGGTTTTGAGTAAAGTACCAAAATTGTAGATAGAACATAAATCATTATTGCAAATGGTGATGCTAAACCATCTAACAAGAATCCAAACTCACCAAACTGGGTTGTCCATGGATAGTGCTCTTCTACAGTTCCAGAAAGTGCAGCATTAACTATTAGAATTGTTGCATAAAGCAGAACTGCAAATGTAACCCACATTGCTGGTGTAGAGCCTACTTTTCGTCCAATTATGTAGACTACAGGAGATAGTAGAAGTGGCAAGAAAATTGCCTGTAATAATGCATATTCCATTATCCTTTCAAACTCCTAAAGTCTGCAATATCCACATTTTGATACATACGATAAGCTACGATAATTAATGAAAGTCCGATTGCCACTTCAGCAGCTGCAATTGCAATTGAAAATAAAGCCAAAGTCTGACCGCCACTATGAGGTAAGAATCTACCAAATGCTACAAGGTTGAGATTTGCAGCATTGATAATTATTTCAATCGCAAATAACATTCGAATAAAATTACGCTTTACTGCAAGACCATAAATTCCGATGCCCAAAAGAGCAACAGAAACAAGTGTAAAATCAATTAGTTCGTTCGTCAACTTCTACATCCACTCGTCTAGCTAAAACTAGTGCACCAGTTACAGTGCCTGCCAAAATTAAGCCCATTAAAATCAATGCTGGCCAATAATAAATTACAAAGTCTGCGCCAATATCTCTGAAATTAACTGGTGGTTCATCAGTAGTTATTGTTTTAATTCCAGAATCTATGAATATTGCACCTAAAGATACCATTACTATAAGCATCAAACCAATTCCTGCAAACTTTCTTCTCTTGTCTTCAATTTTTTTGAAGATGAGTTCTCTTTTTACCAACATGACAGTAAATAAAATTAAAACAGCAATTGAACCAACATAGACTGCTAATTGGAACAATGCAACAAATGGTGCATCTAACAATAAGAAGAATCCAGCAATTCCACCAAGAGAACCCATCAAAGCAATTGAACCATAAATTAATGATCTCATTTCAAGTGCAGCAATTGCAGAACCAATTGTAATTACAGCTAATGCAAGAAAGGCAACATCAGCCATGTGATGCACCTCTATCAGTAATTATGATTTCACTATCTTGTGCAACGTATGGTTTTACTTGAAGTTGAGCAGGAGTGTAAATTAATCCCTCTTTAGAAAATGAAGAAAGTTCATAGTCATTAGTCATGTATAGTGCATAAAATGGACATGCATCAACACAAAGACCGCAGAAAACACATTTACCATAATCAATCTGAGGCATGATTGCTTTCTTGTTATGTTTATGTTCTTCTGGAACTTTTACCATTCCAATTGCTTCAGCAACTCCTTCACATGCAATAGAGCACAATTGGCAACCAGTACATTTATCATGAAATAATAGATGACGTCCCTTTAGTCCGGCAATTCCTACACCTGTTGAAGGATCAAATTGATATCCATCTCCGACAAACTTTAGTTTCTCTTCAGGGTAACGAAGTGTAAATCGCTTTACTGCAAGATGTTTAATTCCTGAATTTAATGCACGAATAATACCTGTAGCAGTTCCCATTATTGTAATCCTCCCGGCCCAAGCACTCCAGAATAAACCAAACCAAGTGCAATAAAGATGTTAATGAAACAAAGACCAATGAGTTTAGTCCAGCCAAGATTCAACAATATATCGACTCTGACTCTTGGGAAAACACCTCTGGGTAATATTATAAAGAAAATTACTCCAGCTGTTTTGAGAACAAACCAAAGTGTTCCATTAAGCATTTCTTGTGTTATTATCTCATGAAGTAATGGTCCCAATCCTTCAATAGTAAGAGTAATAGGGCCCATTTCAATTCCTTCAGTAATTATTTGCTCTGGGAATGCAGGTACAACCATAGGGCCATTCCAACCACCAAGGAACAAAACAACAAACAAGGCTGCAAACGCATAAAGTTTCAGATAGGATCCTAATTGAACAAGTCCATACATCATTCCTGAGAGTTCTGTTAACCATCCAGCTACAATTTCACTTTCTGCTTCTGGCAAATCAAATGGAATTCGTTCTAATTCTGCAAGCATTGTAATAAAAAAGACAATAGCACCAATTGGTAAAAATATAATCCATGGGAAATTTGCTTGGCTTGCTGAAATTTCAGACAGGTTTAGAGATCCAGTTACCATAACAACTCCCAACAAAGACAAGATTAATGGAATTTCAAATGAAACCATTTGGAACAATGCTCGGATTCCTCCAATGAATGGATACTTGCTGTTTGCAGACCATGCAGAAAGAATTGTAATGATTGGGAAAAATCCAATTACTGCAAATACTCCAAGTAATCCCAAGTCTATATCTGCAACGACCCAACCAGGAGCAACAGGAATTAATGCAACAAATGCAGCTGCTGTTGCAACAAAGAGTACTGGCGCTGCCCAGAAAATTGGTTTGTCAGCTTTTGCAGGTATAATAATTTCTTTAGAAATTAATTTCAGTCCATCACCCATTAATTGTAAAATACCTTCAACTTTTCCGCAGTAGAAAGGACCAACCCTTAGTTGTATTTTTGCCATCATCTTTCTTTCAGCGAAAATTACTGAAGCTGCCAATAATACTGCAAAACCAAATCCAGGAAATACCATTACTTTGAAGATATCAGTTGTCAGGAATGCATGTATTATTGGAAGAAGACGTGTAGGATTTACCAAAGCTGATAATGCAAGAAATGGTGTAAGTAATTCTCCATCAATTACAGGTAATGGAACGACAAATAAAATCATAAAAATTGCTGGAACTCCAATTAAAACCGTTAGTGTTAAGATCCAGAAAATATTATCAAGTAATGATTGGATAAATTTACTTAGTTTGAAGTCTGGTGCAATAACTGACATTTACCTATCTGCCTCCACAGGCCAATAATTAAGACTCCAATAAACTGATGGCATGTTACCAAGTAGTTCACCTTTGAGAAGATATGGTAATGCAATCAAGTTTCTAAATGATGGAACACTTATCTTTAATCTGTATGGCTCAGGTTTTCCATCAGAAACAATATAGTAACCCAAAGAACCTCTACCAGATTCTACACGTTTGTAAACTGAAGTAAGTCCTTTTCCTTTTGGATTTGGTTTTAGTTTAACTCTAACAGAACCAGATTTTGGCATTTTTTGTAATGCTTGTCTAATAATGTTACAACTATCCATCATATCAAGCCATGGTATTTTAGATCTTGCGTAAGCATCTCCTGCTGTCATTACATTAGTATGGATATCTAACTCATCATAGGCATCATATGGTTCTTTAATTCTTAGATCATAATCTACACCACTTGCACGAAGTACAGAACCGGTTACTCCAAGTCTTATTGCATCTTGACGTGATAGTACACCAGTATTTTGAGTTCTTGAAATCAGAATGGGATTATCATAAAAGACTGCAGCATATTCTTTGATACGTTTTTCAAAATAGTTAACTTGACGTAAACACACATCTTCAAAGTTTGCTGGTAAGTCATTTCTAACTCCACCGGGAACAAAATGTGCATGTGTAACTCTTGCGCCGGTCATTTTTTCCATAAGATCAATTAAAAGTTCACGGTCACCTGCGGGCCACATGAACATTGTAGAATGTCCTAAGAAGATTCCATAAATTGCAAGCCAATACATTATGTAGATGCATCTGTTAAGCTCAGATGCAATAACTCTAAGATATTGTGCACGTTCAGGAACTTCAATTCCAAGAATTTCTTCAACTCCTAAAACATATGGATAAAGTACATTACATGAATCATGAATTACTGGTCTTTCCAAGTGAGGAATGTTTAAGATATAATTTCTGTATTCCGCCATTTTTTCTTCTCCACGGTGGACATATCCAGGGTCAGGATCACAGGCAACGATGTAGTCACCATCAATTTGTACAATAAGTCTCATGTGACCAGAACCTGGATGTTGGGGTCCAACATTAAGAGTCATGATTCTCTCATCAACTTTTTGAAGTGCTAAGCCTGGCGGTAACCAATCTGATGTTGGTTTTTCTAGATGTATTTTTGATGTTACTGGTAATTCTGTAGTCATCTTTATCTTCCCTTTATTGTAAAGTCCTTTCTAAGTGGAGGTAAGTCTGCCCAATCTTCTGGCAAAAGTAATCTTCTATTATCAGGATGACCTTCAAAGTAAACACCAAACATTTCAAAAACTTCTCTCTCATGAAATTCTACACTGTAAAATATATCTCTAAGAGTAGGAAGTTTTGTTGCATCACTTCCAGGGATTGGATTTTCTTCTCGTTGAGCTCTAGTAGATAAAGCAAGAATTTGTCTTGCTAATGATGGATCTGAGTAAGAGCCTATGTGATAGACAACTGCAATTTCGTTTTCTAGTGGATAATCTACTCCTGAAACAGATTCTACATGATCATAGTTTAATTCATCACGAATGAATTCTGCAACATCATGAACATTTTCTCTGCCAACATTAATTTCAATTCTATCTTTTTTTACAAATGCAACTTCAACTTTATCACCAAACTTTTCAACAATTTTATCAGAAATATTTTTCTCAAATGCGGGTAATTCTATTGGTGTTTCTTCAGGTTTTTTTACTACAGGTTTTGTTTCAGGTTTAGCATCTGCAGGTTTTGTTTCAGATTTTACCTCTACAGGTTTTTCAGATGCAGAACTCATTATACAATCGTCCTAGCCTTCATTCTCTTTATTTTTTCTTGCAGTAAAATACATCCTTGGATGAGAGTTTCAGGTCTAGGTGGGCAGCCTGGAACATATACATCAACTGGAAGTATTCCGTCAATTCCTGGAAGTACATTGTATGAATCAAAATACAATCCTCCAGTAATTGCACAAGCCCCCATAGCAATTACATACTTTGGATCTGGCATTTGATCATAAACTAATCTGAGACGTGGTGCCATTTTTCTTGTAATAGTTCCTTGAACAACAACTAGATCACATTGTCTAAGTGATCCAAATGCTTCAATGATACCAAATCTTTCAACATCAAATCTAGGACTTGATGCTGCACCAAATTCAACACTGCAACAAGCTGTTTCAATGTGGACAGGCCAGAGTGACCAAATTCTACCCCAGTTGATGGCGTAGCCCAATGGTTTACCGATTGCTTTTTCTAAAATGTCTCCTAACTTTCCTACAAAGACATTTGCAGTTTCTGGTGTTAGTAAGTCTTTAAGCAATCTTATCCCCTATCCTCATAAATTAAATTAATATAAAAAACTACCATATTCTTCTTCTCCCTGATTGATACAATGCAAATGCCATTGCACCAAACATTATAGCTAAAAATCCCATAATAGGTAATGTTGCACTCTTTGGAAGTTCTAAAAGAGAGACGCCCCAGGCATACAAGAAAATTGCCATGACATCAAACACTACAAACATCAGAATGTATGGATAATATTGCATCATAAAGTGAGTTCTTCCTTCTCCTGATGGAACTTGACCACATTCCATTGGTAAAAATTTTACAGGATTGCTTCGTTTTCTTGGTGAAATCATTCTTGAAACTATTAACGCAGGCCCCATCGCTACTATGCCAAAGGCAAACATCAGTACCACGGTACTATAATTGCCCGCTAATTCCCCGACCAATTTAGATATTTCACATAATTTTTGAATAAAAAGGTATGGTTACTTTTCTCGATCTTATCTCGGGAAAAATGATTTTTGAAAACTACTTAATAGGATAATTACAAAAAATTGTCATGTCATTAAATGTAGGAGATATTGCTCCAAATTTTGAACTTCCGGATATAGAATTGAAGATGCGGACTTTGGATGAATTCAAAGGAAAAAAAATTGTATTGACATTCATTGTAGCTGCAAGTTCTCCAGTTTGTGAAGCTGAACTTTGTACACTTAGAGATTCCTGGCAAGAGATTTCAGATCTTGGTGCACAAATAGTAGCAATCAGTAATGATGGTCCATTTGCAAACAAAGCATTTGTAGAAAAACACCACTTTAATTTTCCATTATTAGGAGATTATAACAGTAAAACAATTCGTGATTACGATATATTGATGAAAGATTTACTTCACCTTAAAGATTACAATGCTGCAAAACGTTCTGTATTCATAATAATGGAAGATGGAAAGATTGGTTACAAATGGGTTTCAGAAGATCCATTAAAAGAACCAAACTATGAAGAAATTAAAAATTTCCTAAAATAGAAAAAAGTTTTTTATTCTATTTCTGCAATTACGTCGCCCTTGGCAACAGTTCCAGTTTCTTTAACTTTAATTGATTTTATAACACCATCTTTGTGTGCTTTAATAGCTACTTGCATTTTCATAGACTCTAAAGTACAAACAACATCACCTTTCTTAACAGAATCACCATCAGAAACGGAAATTGATACAACCTTTCCAGGAATTTGACTTTTCAAAGCTAATTGTGCATCACTAGTACCACCTCCACCAGTGTTTTTGTAAACAATTTCATCAAAGTGAGAATTAAGGTTTAGAGTGATTGGGACATTATCAATTACAAGATTCATTTCATTTGTAGATTGTTCAAGATATTTTGCTCGGTGATATGTTTGGTCTAAAATAAATTCAATTCCTTTTGAACTCATATTAATAATTTTTAATGTATGCTCGTTATCATTAATCTTAATAACATATTCATCATTACCAAGATTTTCTATTATTTTTCCTTCAAATGATTTTTCAATGTCTGGTATTTTATAATCCATAATTCATCAATCCAATTTATTTTTCCAATTAGAATTATTGGTAGCATTGTTTTGTACACGACTCTTAAAGTATTCAGAATGAATTATTGCAGCAGCTATAGCTGCTTCACTTTTCTCTTCTTTTTCTTTCTTAAGATCTTTAGTTAATCTATCAATCATGCCATGACGCTTGAGAAAATCAGTAGATAATTCCCCATTTTTGTATTCATCTGAATTTAGAATTGTTTTGTATAGAGGAATTGAAGTTTCCACTCCTTGAATGTAAAAGTCATTTAATGCTGAAAGCATTCTAGTTCTAGATTCTTCAAATGTTTGACCCCATGTACAGAGTTTTGCCATAAGTGAGTCATAAAATGGAGAAACTGCACATCCAGGATACAGATAAGTGTCACATCTAACACTTGGTCCTGCGGGAATTATTACATCTGGAATAGGTCCAGTAGAAGGAGCAAAGTCCAAGAACGTATCTTCTGCATTGATTCTACATTCTATTGCATAGCCATTCATTTTGAGATCACTTTGTTTGAATGGAATTGCTTCTCCATTTGCAATATCGATTTGCAATTTGACCAAATCCAATCCAGATACAAGTTCAGTAATTGGGTGTTCTACTTGTAATCTTGCATTGATTTCAATAAAATAGAATTCGCCATCATCAGCTCTTAGAAATTCAGCAGTTCCCAAGTTAGTATAACCAACTGCATCAGCTGCTTTACAAACTAATTCACCTATACGAGTTCTTGTTTCTTCATCAACAACAGGTGAAGGAGTTTGTTCAATTAATTTTTGATTTCGTCTTTGAATTGAACATTCTCTCTCAAAGATGTGAACAGTATTACCATGAGTGTCTCTAGCCATTTGAAATTCAATGTGTCGTGTCTTTTCAAGAAATTTTTCTACAATAATAGCTGATTTTCCTACTGATGCCATTGATTCTCCTGTAACTGCTTCATAACCATCGCGTAATTCTTTATCACTAGTTACTATTCTAATTCCACGACCGCCACCACCATAAACTGACTTTAACATTACAGGATAACCAATTTTATTCGCAATTTTTTCTGCATCGTCAGCATCTTTTACTAGACCAGGACTTCCAGGAACAGTTGGAACTTTAGCTTTTAACATTGCATCTTTACATTTCATTTTGTCACCACAAAGATCCATTGAATCTGCAGATGGACCAATGAAATTAATTTTATTTTTTTCACATAAACGTGCAAAGTCATCATTTTCAGAAAGAAAACCATAACCAGGATGAACAGCATCTGCACCAGATGATAACATAACTTCTAGTATTTTTTCTTGATTAAGATATGATTTTGTAGGAGTTGCCTCTCCAATATAATATGCTTCAGTAGCTTGTTTTACATGTAAAGAAGTGTAATCTTCATCAGAATAAACTGCAACTGTTTTAATTCCAAGTGTCTTACATGTTCTTATTACACGTAAAGCAATTTCTCCTCTGTTTGCGATAAGTACTTTTTCAATCATTTTAAATCACAGATTTATGTTTCCGTGTTTTCTAGGTAGTTGTTTTACTCTTTTGTTTTCAAGCATATCAAGTGCTTTTATTAGCATAGGTCTTGTTTCAGCAGGATCGATTACATTATCAACAGTTCCATGAGAGGCTGCAACGTAAGGATTTTCAAATTTTTCTGCAAATTCGTCGATTAATTCTTTTTTAAGAGATTCAGGGTCTTCAGCTTTTGCAAGTTCTTTTCTATACATGATTTTTACGGCTGCTTCTCCACCTAAAACTGCACATCTTGCAGTTGGCCATGCATAATTAATATCAGTTCTAAGATTTTTACTTCCCATTGCAATGTATGCACCACCATATGCTTTGCCAATTACTAAAGTAATTCTTGGAACAGTAGCTTCACAAAATGCAAAGAGTAGTTTACTTCCATGTCTAATGATTCCATTGTGTTCTTGATTAGAACCAGGCATGTAACCAGGAGTGTCAACTAAAGTGATTAGAGGTATGTTAAATGAATCACAGAATCTGATGAAACGTGCAGCCTTGTTTGATGAATCAATATCAAGTGCACCTGCAAGATACATAGGGTTGTTTGCAATGAATCCAACAACTCTACCATTCATTCGTCCATAACCAATTACAATATTTGGTGCAAACAATTCATGCACTTCAAAGAATTCATGATTATCAACAATGGAGTTAATGATATCTTTCATGTCATAAGGTTGCAGAGGATTTTCTGGAATTATATTAATTAGATTATGATCTAATCTATTTGGATCATCATCATTTGTAGTTTTAGGTGGCTCTTCAGTATTATTTTGTGGAAGATATGAAAGTAATTTTTTAACATAATCCATACACTCGTATTCATTTTGTGCAACAAAATGTGCAACTCCACTTTTTGTAGCATGTGTCATTGCACCACCAAGATCTTCAAATGAAATTTCTTCGCCTAATACAGTCTTGACTACATCAGGTCCTGTAACAAACATAGTTCCTATCTTGTTAACCATAATTACAAAGTCAGTCATTGCTGGTGAATATACAGCACCACCAGCTGAAGGACCAATACTTGCAGTAATTTGTGGAATAATTCCAGAAGCTAATTGATTGTAATAAAAAATATCTGCAAAGCCATCAAGACTCATAATTCCTTCTTGGATTCTAGCACCGCCAGAATCCATTATTCCAATAATCGGGCATCCAGTTTTGAGTGCATGTTCAGTAAGTTTTGTAATTTTTTGAGCTCCCATTTTACTTAATGTTCCACCAAGTATAGTAAAGTCATAAGCAAAGACAAAGATTTGTCTACCATTTACTGTTCCATATCCACAAATTACACCATCTGTAAAGAATTTCTTTTTCTGCATATCATATTCATGATAGTGATGAGTGGTTAACGAATCCATTTCAGTAAAAGTGCCTTCATCAAGTAAAAGATTAATTCTTTCACGAGCAGTTAATTTGCCCTTATCATGTTGAGCCTTGATTCTATCTTGGCCCCCTCCTTGTAATGCTGTGTTATTCTTTTTAGTATATTCTTCAATCTTATCAGAATGCATAGCAGTGATCTAAAGCATGATGGTTTCCTATATTAATTTAATTTGGCATTATAGATATTATCTAATTTTTACAAAAATTCATGTATTGTTCATTTTAGAAATTTAGGAGTTAAGAATTATGAATTTCTTTTTGGTTGATTTTTGGTAAGAGTCAAAAGCATCTTTCTCTTCACTACATTTCTTACAGATACATAATTGAGATACGTTTGGAATATCACAATTTTCCTGAAATTCACATTGTGAACAACCAGCAGGAGCACCACATACTGCACATTGTAATTCATTGATTTGAGCACATTTTTCATGTTTTACACCTAATCCTTTTGCCCATAATCCAATTTCATTGACTTTGATTTTTTCATTACACACTATACAAGTACCTGGAAACTTCATAGGAATTTTTCTCCAACTCATTGGATTAGTTCAATCTCCTTGTCTATGATATCTCCAAAAGTTTCTTCTAGGTCTAATTCAAGGGTGTTATTTTTAATGCAAAATAAAACATAAGGTAAGCAAAGTGTTACAAAAGTGCTAGATGATGTATGTAACTTTTTTGCCATTACAGATGACAATGACTTTATTTTTTTGCTATCCCAACGAATTCTATTAAGTAAAGGCCATGAAAGATTGTATTGTGAATATCTAATTCTGTCATCATTTTGATATAATTCTATCAAAACATCATTGAGATAACGTAAAAGTCTCCAATTCTGAGTTTTTAAAATTTTGCCATATAGCATGTCAGCATTTGAAATAACTTCCAGATATTTTGCAAGTGTTATTTTATCTAAATCACTTGTGATTATACTGGAATAAAATGCATCAATCTTTGTTCTTGGATCAATTTGCATAGAGTACAAAACACCTCTAGCTTCTTCAATTGAATTTGCTTTAAAGAAAGCATTTACTCCATCTTCAACATTAATACTTTCAAAAGATGTTTCAGTTTGAGGATTAAATCCAGTTACTAAAGATTGAGTCAAATTAATCATCGAGCGTATATCTCCATGTGATTTAGTAATAACTTTGATTAAAGAACCTGGACTTAGTTTTGCACCTTCTTTTTTCAAAATACTTTCAAGATATACTCTCAAAAGACGAGGAGGGATTCTTTTGAAGTGGATTGTTTTAACCACTTTTTTTATACCTTTCATTTTGTCTAAGGCATCATCGTTTGCAGCAAGGATGATAGGCACTGTAGGTTCTTTTAGAATATCAACAAGGGCTGATGCTCCACCATAATCACCACGACCATGAATGCCATCAACCTCATCAACAAATATCATTGGAGTTCCTAAAACACTCACATTACCCAAAACAGGTGTAAGAATTTCATTGATTCTAGATTTACTTCTGGCATCACTAGCATTGAGTCCAATCATATCATATCCAAATTGTTTTGCTAAAAGATAGGCTATTGTGGTTTTTCCGATTCCTGGTGGTCCAACTAAAAGAAGGGGCTTTGTTCCTTTCTTCCATTTTGCAAACCATTCCATTATGGCAACACGTGATTCTTCGTTTCCCAGCATATCAGAAATAATTTGAGGTCGATATTTTTCAGACCACATCAATTTATTCACTTAGGAAGTTTGGATTCAAATTCAGACCATTTATTGGCCTTTAGTAATTGATTATACCAATATTGGTTATAATGTTCTACAGTCAAAAACAAAAATTCTAAAAATTCTTTTTGGGTGAATTCTTCAGGTAACATTTCAAGTGTGAGACGAGCATCTTGTAAATATAGATTACTTTTTTCTAAAGTAATTTCAAATCCTTTTTTTACATCATCAGTCAATAGTGAATAGTAAAGTGGCCAAGAAGGTATTTTTACAAATCCATTTTTTATAGAGTCTTCAATTTCATTTCCACAACCTACACCTTCTGCAGCTCTTGCCATACCTAAATAGAAAATTTCGCCTAGTGGTCGTTCTGCTAGAGCCATGTTTCTACCAGCAGTTCCCATAACTGCTCTATATTTTTTGTAAGACAATGTCATTTCTTCTTCAGTAATTTCAGTTGGTTTTGATTTTAATTTTTCATCAAGATATTGTCCAATTTGTGCATCTTTGAATCCTTTTTCAAACTCTTTTAGTACTTGTTCACCACCCTTTGAAATTTTATCTCGAGCTAATTTCAAAATATATGGATTCATTAGTTTATAATCATCAAGAAATTCCAAGTCTTCATCTTTATCCACTATCCTATCCATTGGTTCACTCAGATCAATTGCTAAGATATGCCCCTCAACTACATTTTGTTTTAATTGGGGATCATTTCGTCCAGCATATTCTGCTGCACCATCAAATAACGCATTAAATACAGGAAAAGTCATTTTTACAAAATTTGAATTTAAAATTCGAAGTACTCTGTCTTTTAGTACATCAGGACTCTCTAATTTCGATTTTATAGGCTCGATTTCAGATGCGTTTAGTATTATTTCAGTTGAACCTACTTCATTACCAAATGCTTGCTGAGTAGCATTTGGATTAGTATCAGATTTTATTTCATTTAAAAGTCCTTGTGCAAATCTTTCTACAAAGTTTGGAAATTCATTTTCTGTTTCTTCTTTATATTTTTTAAATAACTTGTAACCTTTTGATTTGAACAAACCTTGTTTCAGTATTTGTTTACCAGGTTTTGTGCTCATCAAAGCTTCTTTACTTACAACAGATTGATCTTTACCACTCACAAACGTAAACTTCTTTGTTGTTATTTATGTTTTCAAAAAATATTTACTTCACTTAAATTACGAAATACTAAACATCCATTATGGAAGTAATAGAAATTCTTCGTGAAGCTTCAAATAGAATTTATAAAAATGTAAAAGATCTTGCAGGTACTGAAAAAGCAGCAGGGGATTTTGGTAGAGGAGCAGGAGGAGACATTTCACGAAACATAGACATTGTTGCTGAAAAAACAGTTTTAGATTATCTCAAAGAAATTAATTTTCAATGTATTGTTTTAGGTGAAGAATGTGGAAGAGTTGAATTGTCAGATAATCCTAAAGGATACATCATCATGGATGCTATAGATGGTTCTGCTAATGCAGTACGTGGAGTTCCTTTTTTTTGTAGTTCATTAGCATTTGCAACTGAGAACAAACTTAGTTCAATTACAGATGCAGTAATTACAAATTTAGTAAATGGTGAAATGTATTGGGCTTCAAAAAATAAAGGATCATTTTTCAATGATGAACAAATCAAAGTCCATAACAGTGATCCAATATACAAAATAGTTGGCATTAACATTTCTGGAGCGTCAATAAATTTGATGAAAAGATTACATCCAATATTTGAAAACCACAATCACACAAGACATTTTGGTGCAAATGCCCTTGAAATGGCATTATTTGCAAGAGGATTGATGGATGTTTTTATTGATTTTAGAGATAAAATCAGAATTCAAGATATTGCTGCAGGGTATCTTATTGTAAAGGAAGCAGGGGGATTACTCTTAGATGCAGATTTGAATCCGCTTGATGCTGATCTAAGTTATGATACAAGAGTTTCTTTTATTGCCGCTGCAAATCAGAAAATTCTAGATGAAATAATCTCTCAAATCAATTAGTGAAAAAATTACAATAGAAAATTAAATTTTCAGAAGTAATTTCAGTTTTTTTATACTTGGGAACAATAATCAAATTTTTTGAATGAAATTATAAAAGAAATATTTTTATCTGTAATCGAATAAAATCTACTTGTATGGTAACTGATACAAAGGCAGTAGTCACCTATATGGAAATGATAAAAGAAGATCTTGTAATCATGCGAGTAGTTCCAGAAAATGGAGTGCCAAATTACAGAACTGGTCAATTTCTAACAATTGGTCTTCCAATACCAGCAGAAAAAAAGATAGTTAGAAGAGCATATTCACTTGCATCCCATGCAGAGAATAGAGACTATTATGAATTTGTAATTAGGTGGGTAAGAAAACCACTTCCAGGTCGCGTAACAACTGAATTATTTTATCTAAGTGTTGGTGATGAAGTATCTCTAGGAAATCCTACAGGAGCTGCATTACAAATTAGTGAAAGGTTACCTAATGGAGAAAAAGACAATAGGAGGATAATTTGTGTTGGTGGCGGAACAGGATTAGCACCATTTATTGCATTTGCAAAGCATTTCCATGACATTAATGACAAAAGAGAAATAATAATTTTACACGGAGCAAGTTATATTGATGAATTAAGTTACAAACGACTTTTGACAGATTTAGAAAATGATAGTAAAAAAAGAGGAAGAGATCAATGGAACTTTAGATATAGAGCAGCTATCAGTAGACCAAAAGAACACTACAATAGATCTTGGTCTGGTCATGTAGGCAGAGTAGAATCATTTTTCAAGGCTGATAAAAAAACTGGATTATCGCCAGTAGATGAGATGGCAGGAGAAGAAATAACACCAGAGAATACCATAGTATACATTTGTGGGTATCAAGGTACAATTGATGGCGTAATTGAATCTCTTGGTTCAAGAGGTTTTGTTACTGAACATGAAAAAAATCCTGATGGAAGTTATGGAATAAAGTTTGAATCCTACGGATAGAAATAATTTTTTTAAAAATAATAAAATTCAATTTACAGAAATTAGAAAAGCAGTTTTTAAATGATAAACATCCGTGGATTTTTATACTGTAGTATTATTTCTGAAATATGGCAAAACTCAAGTGTGGAGATTATGGTTTTGAATGCGATTTTGTAGCAGAAGGGGAAATAGAAGACGTTATAGATAATTTTAGAAAACACACTGATGATGAACACGGAATAGATTATTCTAAGGAAGCCGTTATGCAGTTTCTCTTAAGAAAACAAGGCGTATAAGAAAATTAAGCATCTAATCTTTTCATTGTTATAGATAAAACAGGAACTTCTTTTGCAATAATTTTTTCTACTGCAGGTATAATTCCAAGTGTAGCTTTAACACTTTCTTCATAAATTTCGTAAATTTGATCTCTAAACAATAATTTGATTCCAGGAAGTTTTGTAATTCGTTCATCAACTGTTCTAGGTTCGGATAAATCTAAAATTAGTGTACCTTTTTTCTTTTCTTCCATTACCAATTTGATTCCATCATAAGTGATTAAGAAATAATCACATGTTGTTGCAACAAAGATTACATCATATTTATCAAAACCAGATAAAACTTCACTAAATTCAACAGGAGTTCCCCCCAAAAGTGTTGTAAATCCAGTTGCACGAGTAATTTCTCTGCTTGAAACATCAAAGTTGATATCTTTTTTCTTCAAAGTTTTGGCAACCATAGCAGCTGACTCACCAGTACCAATGAGTAATACTTTTTTCTTTGCATCAAGTCCTGTTTTTTCATCTACCAGTTTTACTGCAACATCACCAAGAGAAACTACATCCTTTGAAATTCCAGTGGTATCTCGCATTCTTGTGGCTAATCTGATGACGCTTTCAAATAATTTATTAAGAATTTTACCAGATACACCTGCGCTCTTTGCTTTGGCAAATGATAACACTATTTCATCAAACACTCTTTGTTTTCCGATAACAGGAGAATCTAATCCAGAAGCTAAACGTAATAGATGAAGATACACATCATCGTCTTTGTATACTTCAAGAGTTTGATCAAAATGATCAATGTCATTCTGTTCTAATCCAGATAAAGGTATCCAAGTATCTTTGACTTGATTCAACACAAGAGTTCTGCCTTCAGCTCTTCGTGCATCGGGAGAATCAGAAGTTTCAACGTTACTTACTAAAAAGATTTCAACTCTACTAGCTGTTTGAATAATAATACATTCATCAACACCAGGAATTTTTTTAAATTCTTCAGATGCTGCAAGTACATCTTTGAAAGTATACTTGGCTAACGTATGTAAAGGGATATTTTTGAATGTAACTCTTGCATTCATAACATTAAAACTTACTTGACTCACATCATCACCTTTAAGATTTTAACTTGTCCCGTCCACCTTTAGCAGTTCGGAAAACATTCATTCCTATGTAAAAATTTTCATGTAATGATTCTAAATAAATAATATCATTCTCAGCATTTTTGATTTGTTTTTTCGTAGATTCTGGATCATTTTTTAATTTTTCAAGTATTTTTTTTGTTTCATCTAAAAATTTATCAACTGCATTTTCATAATTTGAAACACCTTTAAACTCTGGACTAAGCACATGTTGAGGAATATATTCAGGAGTTTCATTTTTGAACACCTCAACTTCTCTTGTTATAGATTCCTGTTCTTCGGCTGTAAGAATTGGTCGTTGGAATCGATCTTTTTTATCTAACCAAAATTCTGGTTCACCCATTTCACGTCTAAAGATTTCTTCACCTTGTCTCTTGAATGTATAAGCAGGACCCTTTGTTGCATCTGCTTTTACTTCATCAGCAATTGCCTTGTATTCTGCTTCTGCTGCAGCTTCTGCTTTCTCTTTTGCATCTGCTGCTTTTGCAATAGCTTTGTTTAATGCAATTTCTGCTTTTTCAGCAGCTTTTGCTGTTGCATCTGCTTCACCTGCAGCAGTATCTACTGTTGCTTTAACTTCTTTTTTCACTTTAGTTTTTTCTGTAGATGGTTTATCCGATGCTGAATCTTTTGTAGGTTTTGTTTCTACTTCGGGATCTTTTTTATCCTCAGACATCAAAATTTACTAAAGTTGCCTGAATTTTAATATTCTTGTATGAAAAATCATTGATCATTTCTTTTTTGATTAATAATGATACAAATGTCATTCTGATCGGTTGTAGAATGATTTGTAGATATAACTAGATTTTGTAAAAATTATGGCGCCCTCGGCGGGATTCGAACACGCGTCTCAGCCGTGACAGGGCCGAATTCTAGACCGGGCTATACTACAAGGGCACAAATACTTTGAATCAAATTGCCAGATTAAAAGTTTCTGTCACAACAAAAAATTTTGTAAAAGACTAAATTATACACTCAAAACATTTTTTGTAAGGGTCTATGGCGCAGCCAGGTAGCGCACCGGACTTTTAATCCGGTTGTCGAGGGTCCGAATCCCTCTAGACCCGCTACTTTTCTTTATTACAACTATCTGATTATTTCATTAACTTGTTTTTCCAAGTCTCCAATAGAAGAATTGATTTTATTTTCTCTTTTTGTTATATCTATTCTATAGTTGTTGATCTTTTGAATTCTATCAGAAATCATTCTTTTTTGTTCATCATATCCTGAAGAACCAAACGATTTTCTGTCCTTAAGAGAGGAGACAACAGTGGTAGAGGAAACAATTTTTGAAACAATTTTTGGATCAACTTTAGTATCAACCACAGATTTTTTTATTTCTGAAAAAGTCAATTTTGAAATAGGTTTTTTTGATTGATGTGCCAATTGGACTAAAATACCTGCAATTTTATGTGTCACTCTAAATGGAATTCCCATCTGAACTAATTTTTCAGCGATATCTAATGCAATAACATTACTTGACTCTGTAACTTTTTTCATTTGTTTTTTATTTACTTTCAAAGTGAGAAGTATAGATTTTAAAATTAAGAGTGCACTAATAGATATTTTTGATGTGGACCAAATAGATGACTTTATTTGTTGTAAATCACGTCCATAACCAGAAGCCAGACCTTTGATAGTTGTTAGAATTGCAGTTAGGTTTCCAATGACCTCAGCAGTTTTACCTCGTGTTAATTCTAAAATATCTGGATTCTTCTTTTGAGGCATTACGCTTGAGGGAGATGTAAATTCATCAGCAAGTTCAATAAAAGAAAATTCAGATGTAGACCAGAGGACAA
>Ga0209988_10000992_pt1 | contig 18298 bp, 15 predicted proteins | sample N075metaG_FD_183115 | JGI IMG/M metagenome (GOLD analysis project Ga0209988, IMG submission 183115) | Deep subsurface microbial communities from Kermadec Trench to uncover new lineages of life (NeLLi) - N075 metaG (SPAdes) (version 2) | ecosystem: Environmental > Aquatic > Marine > Ocean trench... | reverse complement strand
GTCTTTGGTCGTTCCATCCTGGGCCACTGTGAACACGATATCCACCCAACCGGACAAATTTCGGCGCTCGGCGACGCGCGGGTACCTGGGCGCAACATACCTGGTGCGCGTGAGTGAGCTGATTCCGACGGGATTATCGAATTGCGGATTGGCCTGGGTGTTGCTGCCGCTACTCGCAGCGACCGGGACCGTGGCTGCGGCAAGCGCTGCCGCCTGTCGTTGGTCCGCCGCGGCGCGTCGTTCGGCTGCCAGACGCTCAACTTCAAGTTGTTCGGCAGTAAATCGATCGGCCTCGGCCTGTTGTACGGCCAGGCGGTCGGCTTCGAGTTTCGCGGCCGCCATACGTTCTGCTTCGAGTTTTTCCGCTGCGATGCGATCGGCTTCGAGTTTTTCCGCTGCGACGCGATCGGCTTCGAGTTTTTCCGTTGCGACGCGATCGGCTTCGAGTTTTTCCGCTGCGACGCGATCGGCTTCGAGTTTTTCCGTTGCGACGCGATCGGCTTCGGCTTGCTGCGCGGCCAGTCGATCGGCTTCGAGTTTCGCGGCCGCCACACGTTCTGCTTCGATTTTTTCCATTGCGACACGATCGGCTTCGGCTTGTGCTGCGGCCACACGATCGGCCTCGGCACGGCGTGCGCTTTCGGCTGCAAGTCTTTCTGCGTCGGTTTGCACCTCAATGGCTGCGGCGAGATCGCCTTCCAGCGCCTCTAAATCGACCGTATTGGCAACGTTCAATGAGCGCGCACTGAAGAGCTCGTTGGCTGCGTCATCAAGCCTGGACTCCTGCAACGCGACTCGTGCGTTTGCAAGGAATTCGCGCAATTGCATTTGTGACAGCTGGGCCATCAGGAACGGCAACCTGGTGTTATCCGGATCCGCGCTTATGACCATGTTCAATTCTGCGGCAGCGTCGGCGCTGCGATTATCGAGAATTGCTGCCTCAGCATTTGCGAAGGCAAGGTCAATCTCTTCACGTGTCAAAACATCGGCGCTTACCGCTTCAACGTCTGTACTCGGCACTGTGTCGGGCGCCGTGCCGGAATTTGTAATAACAGGGGGGATCTCGGTCGCAACGGGTTCAGCATTTGGAGGTGTATCGCTGGATCCACTGTATACCCATACGCCAATTGCGATCACGGCGATAATAGCAGCCGCAGCTATGCCAATAATTTTGGGATTTGCGAACGGCGAGCCGTCACTACTGTCTGTTTTTGCCGCAGGCGCTGCGCCGATGTCGACTTGCACTTTTTTTGTTGCTTTGCGCTTGCTGATTTTTTCACCAATGTTGCTGACAATGCCAGTCATTGTTTCTGCAAAACTCGTATCGTCGCCGTCAAATGCCGTTGACAACCTGTCATTTGCCAACGATGGCTTGATTTCGACAGGCTGCTCTATCGGCTTGGCCTGCAGCTTGGTATTCGTTCCGGGTTTCGGAACGGCTTTTGCCTTGGGTTTTGCCTCGGGTTTCGGTTTGGCGGCGGGTTTCAGGCGACTGGCGACCTGGGGTTTCGGCGCCGCGGGCGTCTCGCCTGCGCTCAACTTGAATGCCGACTCCGGCGCTTCAAGGTGATGTTTGACCGATGCTTCAACTGCTAGCCTTGCACGACCGGGCGAGACCGGTTTTAGCAAGAAGCGATAGACCTTGCCGCGATTGATAAGATCCATGAGCATTTCACCATCGTCACGTCGCCCTGCGACGATGCTGACGAGGCGCGATGATTTTCCACGCAGATGCTGGGTGAGTTTTTCTACGTTGGGTCCGGCCATTGCGGCGTCCACTACTGCGACGCCAATCTTGTATTTCGCAAGCGCTTGCTCAGCCTGGGCGAGCGTATTCGCGTAGCGGATGTTGTGCATGCCGCAGGATGATTCTCTTATGGTTGCGAGAAATTCCTCGTCCTTGGTCAGCACCAGAACATCGACCGTACGGGCACCAACGGCCGCCGCTGCGGAAATTTTCTTTGGATCCAAAATCGGTATCGTGCCCGTGCCGTCGCTAATAATGGCGGAGCCGTTTTCCGATGTCTCCATGACGATGTGTTCGGTGACGGGTTCGTCGGGGTTCGCCGCCATGTCGTTCGCGGATTCAGCCAGCGCGAGCAGGCGCATTTGCTGTGTGGCGTTATCAACCAACTTGACGACGTCCTCTGCACTGACACCGCCATGCACGATCTGGAATACTTCCTTATAGCCAACCACTGCTTCGAGGTCGTCGTCGTCCCTGCTCGCGAGAAGAATGCCGATGGTGTTGGGCGAACGTTTTTTAGCTTCTCGCAGCGCCTCTATGCCGCTCATGCCGGGCAACTCCAGCGCCGAAATAATGACGTGAATCGGAGTCTCTGTCAGCGTGTTCAGAGCTTCGGTGCCGCTCGTTGCACAATGCACCGTATAGCTATCATTAAAACCGGAACTCAGGTTATCCAGCGTCCGTTGCTCGCTGTGCAGTATAAGCACCTGCGTTCTGACTTGTTCAGACGCCAAAATCGTTTCTCCGGTAGTTATGTCTAATGGCCCACGCAGTCCTTGCGTCGGCGCAGTATATAGGCACACATGCCCGGAATTATCGGTGGACCCGACAGAGTTTTGAATCTGTGACGCGCCGCACAGTGCAAGTGCAGGGCGCGTCACATAAGGGCTCTGGGAGGGCCCTTAGCTTCGGTCGGCGACTTCCCCGGTCAATTCGCTGACGACATCGTTTAGCGAAATGACGCGTTGCTGTTTCGAGCCAAGACGTCGCATGGCAACGCTGCGCGTTTCGACTTCGCGTTGCCCGACGACCAGTAGAACCGGCACTTTGGACACGCTATGCTCGCGGACCTTGTAGGAGATTTTCTCGTTGCGCAGATCGGTGTCGGCGCGTAGCCCGGCGGCACGCAAAGTCGTCGCAACTTCCTCGGCGAAATCATCTGCCGCGGACGTAATCGTCAGAACCTTGATTTGCACCGGGCTCAGCCACAGGGGCAGATTGCCGGCATGGTGTTCGACCAGAATGCCGATGAAGCGCTCGAGCGATCCAAAAATCGCCCGATGCAACATGACAGGTACGTGCTTGTTGCCGTCCTCACCGATGTAAGAGGCTCCGAGACGGCCTGGCATGTTGAGATCAACCTGCAAGGTTCCGCATTGCCAGTCACGGCCGATCGCATCGCGTAAAACGAATTCGAGTTTCGGTCCGTAAAAAGCACCCTCACCCGGATTGTGTGTGTATTCCAGGCCCGATTCGTCCAACGCTTTCTTGAGTGCGGCCTCCGATTGGTCCCAGACAGCGTCGTTGCCCACGCGGACTTCAGGGCGATCTGCGAATTTTATGCGTACTTCATCAAATCCGAACGTGCTGTAAATGTCGAGGATGAGCTTGCACACAGCAATCGACTCGGCGGTGATTTGTTCGGGTGTGCAGAATATGTGTGCATCGTCCTGCGTAAACGCACGTACGCGCATCATTCCGTGCAGTGCGCCCGAAGGCTCGTAGCGATGGCACTTGCCGAATTCGCTGAGTCGGTAGGGCAGGTCGCGATAACTCGTAATGCCTTGTTTGAATACTTGAATATGGCCCGGACAGTTCATCGGCTTGATGACATAGGTTCTGCCGTCAACGGTCTCGGTCGAGTACATGAGGTTGCCGAAGGTTTCCCAGTGTCCCGATGCCTCCCAGAGCGACCGGTCCATGAGCTCGGGTGTGTTGATCTCCTGATAGCCTGCCTTGAGGTTCATCTGGCGCATGTAGCCAATCAGATTTTGAAACAGTGTCCAGCCGTTGGGATGCCAGAAAACAGCGCCGGGCGCTTCTTCCTGAAAATGAAACAGGTCCATTATTTTGCCAAGACGCCGATGATCGCGCTTCTCGGCCTCTTCGAGCATGTGCAGATGCTGGCGCAACTGTTTGTCATTCGACCATGCCGTGCCGTAGACACGCTGCAGCATTTCGTTGTTTGAGTCACCGCGCCAGTAAGCGCCCGAGACATGTGTCAGCTTGAAGGCCTTGCCGAGCTTTCCCGTAGAGGGCAGGTGCGGACCACGGCACAGGTCGATGAAGTCGCCCTGGCGGTACAGGGTAAGTGGCTCGTCAGACGGGATCGACTCAATGATCTCGGCTTTGTATTCTTCGCCGATGCCGCGGAAGAAGGCGGCAGCTTCATCTCGATCCCAGACCTCACGCTTGATGGGCTCATCGCGGTCGACGATTTCCTTCATTCGTGTTTCGATGACCTGCAGGTCTTCTTCGGTGAATGCTTCCTCGCGCGCGAAGTCGTAGTAAAAACCATTCTCGATGGCCGGCCCAATCGTTACTTGCGTCTCCGGCCACAGCTCCTTAACGGCCTCGGCCAAAACGTGTGCGGCGTCGTGACGCAGCAGCTCGATGCCGTCGTCCGAGTCACGGGTGACGATTTCCACGGCCACGTCGGCCTCGATGTCGCGACTCAGATCCCAGAGTTCGCCATTGACGCGTACAGCCACAGCTGCTTTCGCGAGTCCTTTGCCAATACTTTCGGCAATCTCGGCACCGTGGGTTGGCGTGGCGAACTCCCTGTCGGAGCCATCGGGCAAGGTAATTTTAGGCATGCTTGTTACTGTGTTTCTTAAGGAATTTTGCCAGCTGGCACGGCGCGCTATTGTACAGTAGTGAATCGCGGCTTGGCCTATTTGTTTCAGTGTCTCTACAATAGCGCCCCTTTGAGCAGCACTGCTTCCGGAATTCGAATTATCATGAGCGACACCGAAACACGCGACTTCATTCGTCAGATCATTCACGAGGATCTCGAGTCCGGCAAGCATGACGAAATCGTCACGCGGTTCCCGCCCGAGCCGAATGGCTACCTGCATATCGGCCACGTCATGTCGATTTGCCTGAATTTCGGTGTCACGGTCGAGACCTCGGGCCGCACGTTCCTGCGTTTTGACGATACAAATCCGGCCAGGGAAGACGAGGAATTCGTTAACGCGATCGAGCGCGATGTGCGCTGGCTGGGTTTCGACTGGCAGGACCGCCTGACACATGCCTCCGACTACTTCGCCCAAATATATGCGGCCGCGGAGTCGCTTATTGAGCAGGGCCTGGCCTACGTCGAAAGCCTCAGCGCTGAGGAGATGCGCGAGTATCGTGGCACGTTGACCACACCCGGGAAAAACAGTCCCTACCGCGACCGCTCGGTCGAGGAAAATATGGACCTGTTCCGGCGCATGCGCGCGGGCGAGTTCGCGGATGGTGAGCATGTATTGCGTGCAAAGATCGACATGGAGTCGCCCAACATGAACCTGCGTGACCCGGCCTTGTACCGAATTCGTCATGTGAGTCACCAGAACACGGGTGACACCTGGTGCATCTACCCGATGTACGATTTCGCGCACACGATGTCCGACGCGTTCGAAGGCATCACGCATTCCCTGTGTACGCTGGAGTTCAGGGACCATCGTCCGCTGTACAACTGGTTTCTCGAGCAGTTGCAGCCCGAGCATCTGCCGCGCCAGATCGAATTTTCGCGATTGAGTCTCGCGTTCACCATTACGAGCAAGCGCAAGCTAAAAGCACTGGTCGACGATGGCGTTGTTTCATCCTGGACTGACCCTCGCATGCCGACGATTGCGGGTATGCGGCGACGCGGCTATCCGCCGGCGGCGCTGCGCGAATTCGTGAAACGTGCGGGCGTGACGCGGAAAGACAAATTGATCGAAATGGGCATGCTGGAAAATTGCATTCGGGAGTCGCTGGGGGATTCAGTGGAACGTCGCATGGCCGTGCTTAGACCGCTCAAGGTCGTACTGATGAATTATCCTGAAGACCAGGTCGAACAGATGCAGGGCATGAATCATCCGAACAACCCGGACCGCGGTACGCGCAGTTTGCCTTTCTCACGGGAGCTGTGGATCGAACGGGATGATTTCATGGAGGACGCACCGCGCAAGTTTTTCCGCTTGAAACCCGGCGGCGATGTGCGGCTACGCTCGGCATACATCATCAACTGCGATGAGGTGATTAAGAATGATGCGGGCGAAGTCATCGAACTTCGCTGCAGTTATGACCCGGACACTCGCAGCGGCACGGGCAGCAGCGAGCGCAAAGTCAAAGGAACGATCCACTGGGTGTCGGCAGCGCATGCCGTTGATGCGGAGGTACGTCTTTACGACCGCTTGTTTACAGTCGTAAATCCCAATCTTGCGGATGACTATCGCGATGTGTTGAACGACGCATCGCTGGAGACCGTGCAGGCAAAACTCGAACCGGCACTGGCGACGCTGGATCAGGATACGACTGTGCAGTTTGAAAGACTGGGTTATTTCCGTCCGGACAGTGAGGACGACAGTGCAAACGCAAGAGTCTTCAACAGGGTCGTCACGCTCCGCGATTCGTGGGCCAAGATCGAGAAGCAGGCCATGCAGGGAATGTAGGAGCGGACCCCAGCCCGCGATTGCGGCCGCTGAGCGGCTGGTTTGCGTCCAGAAGCAGTCGCCTCACATGCTACGATTAAGACAACTTTGCAGGGCTGCTTGTGACCCCAAGCGGCCATTCGGAAGTAGACAAGCGGTCAGTCGACGTTACACGTACCCATGGCTGAAACGTCGTGCAGACCACGCACATACGGTCGGATTGAAAGCATCCAACCCCGACTTGTGGGAGATAGATCAATGAAGCTACGTTACAAAGTCGCGGGCGGTATCCTGATTTTCATGGCGGTCGCGATATCGTCACTCGCCCTTGTTCTGAGCCACAACTCTGCCTGCGGACCGGCGCCTGCAGTCGCCGATGAAACGGAGCTGATGAAAGCCATAGTTTATCGTTGCTATGGGTCACCCGATGTTCTTGAGTTTGCAGACGTCGAAAAGCCGACGCCTGCGGACGACGAGGTCTTGGTAAAGGTCGTTGCCGCTTCCGTCAATCCACTTGACTGGCACCGCATGAGAGGCTCGCCATACATCATGCGTTTAGGGTCCGGTCTGGGTGCACCCAATCGCACCAGCATGGGAGTGGACTTTGCGGGGACGATCGAGGCGGTCGGCAAAAACGTCAAGCGGTTCAAGCCGGGAGATGAAGTATTCGGCGGGAGAAGCGGAGCCTTCGCCGAGTATGTAGCCGTCCCTGAGGATCGGGCGCTGGTGCTGAAACCGGCCAACATGACGTTTGAGCAGGCGGCTTCTGTACCTATAGCGGCAATCACCGCACTTCAGGCTCTTCGCGACAAGGGAAAAATAGAGTCGGGGCAGAAAGTCTTGATTAACGGCGCGTCGGGCGGCGTGGGCACGTTTGCGGTGCAGATCGCCAAGTCATTCGGCGCGGAGGTGACCGGCGTATGCAGTACACGGAATTTGGAAATGGTTCGCTCAATCGGCGCCGATCACGTTATCGACTACAAAAAAGAGGACTACACCGAGAGCGGGAAACAATACGACCTGATCATCGACATGGTAGGTAATCACGGGCTACTGGCGAACAGGAAAGCGCTTGAACCTGACGGAATTTTGGTCTTGGTCGGAGGAGCAAAAGGTAATTGGCTCGCGCCTTTAATGGGCCCGATCAAGGCGCTTGTGTTGTCACCTTTCGTGGATCAGGAATTCGGCATGATTCTGGCGCAACTTCGCAAAGATGACCTGGCCATCTTGGGTGACCTCATACAGACCGGCAAGGTGACGCCGGTGATTGACCGACGTTACCGATTGAGTGAGGTTCCGGCGGCGATTCGGTATTCGGAAGAAGGCCACGCTCGAGGAAAAATAGTTATCGCTTTGGAATAGACGCGCGCCAGGCTATTCGTGAGAGAGCCGATCCAATTCGATGACGTTCCGATCGTATCGAATGTCCGCTATTGGCTGCGACTGCAGCAGTTCACCAGGAACCTGAACGAACGACTGGTGTTGCAGATAGCAGACGTTGAAGGCGGCACAATACGTGGAATAATTTGTGCGGCGACCGCAAGACATAAATAGCACTTAAGTTACTGTTTTATAATTGTTTTTCACCATATCGCGGATTATAATAAACAGCTCTTTTCGCCACAAGGAAGTGCCATGAAAGCTGCTGCTGAGCTCGCTCCGATCGAGGATCTCGATCGCAATATTGTCACCCTCTGTAGCCATATCAATGCGGCAACGTATGAGTTGCTGGTCCTGATCCGTGAGTTCGATGAACGTGCTGGATGGCTGAAGTGGGGCCTTAAAAACTGTGCCGAGTGGCTGGCTTGGCGCTGTGACTTCAGCATGACGACGGCGCTCGAGAAGGTGCGTGTTGCGCATGCCTTGAAGATACTGCCGGGTATATCCGGGGCGTTTGCATCCGGCGAGTTGTCGTACTCGAAAGTGCGGGCACTGACGCGAGTAGCAAGCAGACGTAACGAAGACGAGTTGCTGGTATTTGCATTGCGAGCAACGGCCGCCCAGTTTGCTGAGCGATGCCGTGAACTGCGCTGTGGCCGCGAAGACTCGATCGACAGTGCCGCACGTGCCTATGCCAACCGATCTTTGCGTGTTCGTCGTGACCGACTTCGGAACATGATGACGATCACAGTGGAGCTACCGCTGGAGTCCGGAGAACTTGTTGAGAAAGCACTGGACAAGGCGCGTGATGATGAGGTGCTGGCAATGCCCGACCTCGCTGACACCTCCTGGTCAACGCGGCAGGCCGATGCGTTTGTCAACATGGTGGGAGAGTACCTGTCGGGCGACCATAGAAAGGGTCACAGCAACGACAACTACCTGGTCACGGTGCACGTTGACCAGTCCGCGCTCGCCGGCGGCGAAGGGCGTTCTGCATTGCCCATCGAAGCGGTGAAGCGACTGTGTTGTGACGGTCATGCGGTGGTGATTACTGCAGACGACAAGGGTACGCCCTTGAGCATTGGCAGAAAGAGTCGCATCGTTCCGGTGGCCATGCAAAGAGCTTTGCGGGCCAGGGATAGTAACTGCTGTACTTTCCCTGGCTGCCATAATCGACGGTTTCTGCACAATCACCATGTCAAACACTGGTCGGACAGTGGTGAAACCAATCTCGATAACCTCATGCTGCTGTGCACCAGGCACCACACGCTGGTGCATGAAGGCGGATTTCGAATCGAGAAAGACTTTCAGGACCGATGGACCTTCCTCAGGCCGGATGGCATAGCCGTGCCCGAGTGTGGATACAGCTGCCAGGACATGATTGATGAGGATCTTTACCCCAAGGGCACCTGGTCCGAAGTGCTCGAAATTCCTCCCGCGGGAGCATTATTGAGCAAGGGGGAAAACAAAGTGTCCGAGCCACCGCCGCCTGCTTATCTTCATTAGCGCTGCCCATCCAGGCTTGGATACAACCTGATTTGAACTTCCGCCGTACCGCGGACAGCCGCCGGTTGGGTGATACGATGGCGGCAGGCTGCAGGTGACCCGAAGCCGTCATTCGTGCCTCGCTTCTTATTCGAAGAAATGGGCATTACTGTGACACCATAGTCAGAAGACGGAGGACAACACTTGGCCAGACGTATCGTAACTGGTAATTCGGGTAGCGGGAGATCACACATTGTGTCCGATGGGCCCGCGTTCGAGTTCGGTAGGCTGACTGAATTATGGGTCACCGAAAGCACTCCCTCGGACTATGGTAGCGACGATGCAGTGGCGGGACGGAAAGTGAAGCTCGAACCGCCCGAGAATGGCACGATCTTCCGATTCTTTCGAGTAGAGCCAGAAGACTCTGACAAAAGCCGCGAAGAAGTTGATCTGGAGGTAGCGACGGCATTCTCAGTCGTCGATGCGACACACTGCCGTCCTGATACCAGCCGCCATCCTCGCATGCACACGACCAGCAGTATCGACTATGTCGTGCTTTTACGTGGGGAGGTCACACTACTGCTGGATGACGATGAGGTCAGCCTCAAGCCCTTCGATGTGGTGATACAGCGTGGGACGAACCACGCCTGGATCAACAAGGGTACAGAGACAGCAGAACTCGTGGGGATTCTTGTCGACGCGACAGCGCGTTAGCGTGGACGCTGACACCCAATGAGCCAATATCGTAATGACCGCTGTTGGTCGACTGCAGAAGTTCGCATAGTCAGTTCCTGAACGACTGCTGTCAGTGGGAGCTGACGTTCATGATTTTTGTTTTTTTCCATTCCGCTCAATAATCCCTCCGCGGAGGGATGTTTGAGCGCAGTGAAAACTTTCCCCGATCACTTGCTGCCGCCTTAAATCTTGCGACTGTGGGTCGCCGCGCAAGCGCAGCTCCTTGTACGCCAGGTCCGCGGCGAGTTGCCGTTAGGTAGCCGTCAGGATAGTCAGCGGTGCGCCGCGTTCAAGACCCAGCCCCTCACTCGCATTGCCCTCTGCTTTGGCAATCTCGATCACGCCGAAGGAATTGACCAGCGCCAGGTATTCACCAGGCTTGGCACGAGCATATGTTTGCAGTATCGGAATGTCGTGGCCGCCGATGTTTGCCACAGGGTTTGCGAGCGTCTCGAGCATGGCGGCTTCGATATTACTGATCAGGTTGCCAAACGCATCGATCGTCACGATCGTGCCTGTGATCTTGTCGGCCGACAAGCTGGGGTCGTCTAGCCATCCCGGCGTCCATTCCGTCGTCGGATTGCCGATGTGCATCGGCGATATTCGACCCGATGCAAACTCCGCTGCGATCGGTGCGAAAATATCGCGGCCATGAAACGTCGCGCTCGGTTCGTGGATGCCCAACTTGCTCAAGCGCGAGAGGTCGAGGTGATACACGAGTGCGCCCTCGGCGTTGTCGAGCAGCTGCGCCAGCAAGCCGTTGTCAGGTGCCATAAAAATATGTCGGTCGTATTCGACGATCAGAATTTCGCGTTCGGTACCCACACCCGGGTCGACGATCGCCAGATGAACACTGCCTGCCGGAAAGTAGGGGTAGGCCAGGCGCACCCAGAATCCGGCTTCGGGCGGCCATTGCGCAGGAATGTCGTGTGCGAGATCGATGATCTTGGCGTCCGGAAAGCGCTGCAGGATCACGCCCTTCATCACAGCCGCAAACGGCCCCTTGTGACCAAAGTCAGTCGTTATTGTGATGACGCCGGATGCGTGCATGTCTCGCTCCCAAGGGGGATCAGTTCTAAGCTGCCAGTTTGTCCAAATGCCAGTCGGCGTTGCCGAATATCTGCCCGATCGCCGTCAATCGCTTGAAGTAATGCGCGACGTCCAGTTCCCAGGTGACGCCCATGCCGCCATGCAGTTGCACGGCTTCTTCGCCTACCTTTCTTCCGGCAATCCCGATTTGGTATTTGATAGAGCTGATCGCGCGCTTGGCTTCCGCGCCGCCCTGAGGATTAATCATAACCGCCCACATCAACAGAGACTGGCTTTGCTCGCAGTCGGTCAGCATATCGACCATGCGATGTTGCAGGGCCTGGAAACTGCCGATTGGAACGCCAAATTGCATTCGGGATTTCGAATATTCGACGGTCTTGTCTTTCAATACCTGCATGATGCCGACGGCCTCGGCGCAAACTGCGAGCGTGGCGTCGTCGATAGCGGCATCCAGCGCTGCGAAGCCCTTGCCTATTTCACCCAGCACGGCCGTAGAGTCGACGCGCAGATCGGCGATATCGATCTCAGCCGCCTGGTGTCCGTCGATCGTCGCATAGTCCGTGATTGAAACGCCGTCTGCTGCGGCGTCCACAGCGAATAGCGTAATGCCGTCCTGGTCTGTCTGCTCGCCCGATGTCCGGGCGGGAATAACTATCATCTGTGCATTGCGGCCATTGAGGACGTAGCCCTTGCTACCGTTCAATATCCAGTCATCGCCGTCCGCAACTGCAGTGGTCGCCATATTGGCGATGTCGTAGCGTGCCTGTGGTTCGAGGAAGGCCAGCGCGGTCTGCAGGTCCCCGGCAATCATCGGCTGCAGCCAGCGCTCCTTTTGTTCCGACGATGCGGCGCGTTTTAGTACGCCGCCGGCCAGTATTACATTGGCAAGATAGGGCTCTACCACCAGCCCACGCCCGAAACGTTGCATGACGACCATGATGTCTGCCGGGCCGCCGTCAAAACCACCGTCTTCCTCGCTGAACGGCACCGCGGTCCAGCCCAGGTCGGCAAAAGTCTTCCAGACAGCAGCGCTATAGCCTGTGTCGCTGTCAGCGTATTGTTGACGTGAATTAAAATCGTAGTCGTTGTCGATAAATTTTTCGATGCTGTCGGCCAGCATCAATTGAATTTCGTTGAGCGAAAAATCCATTGCGCTTATTCCTTACAGACCAAGCACGTGCTTGGCGATAATGTTTTTCTGTATTTCGTTGGAGCCACCATAAATAGACGCTTTGCGAAAATTGAAATAGGTGAGCGACGTTTTCGTTTCCGAGCCGTAACCAATGTGCTCGTCGGCGAAGTCTGCTGCATACTGTGCCCGTACGTATGGCAGGGCATAGTAGGCCGCCGCCTCCATGTGCAATGCGTCAATTTCTTGCTGAATCTCAGTGCCCTTGATCTTGAGTATCGAGGATTCCGGTCCTGGCGCTTTGCCCGATGCGATCGCTGCAAGTGTCCGTAGTTGCGTATATTCAAGCGCCTTGAGTTCAACTTCGATCGCGGCGATCTTGCGCATGAAATTGTTGTCCTCGGCGAGTGGCACAGCACCACGAATGGATTTGCTCGCCTGCTTGCGCATGTTTTTCAGTCTCACCTCAGAACGGGCGACACCCGCAATATTGGTTCGCTCGTGCTGCAACAATACCTTGCCGTAGGTCCAGCCCTTGCCTTCCTCGCCGATCAGATTGTCGATCGGAATCTTCACGTCTTCGAAGTGAATTTCATTAACTTCGTGCTCGCCATCCATGGTGATGATGGGCTTGACCGTAATACCGGGCGTTTTCATGTCTGCCAGCAGGAAACTGATGCCTTCCTGGCGCCGGGCGACGTCCCGATTGGTGCGCACGAGCAGGAAAATCCAGTCTGCGTACTGGCCCAGCGTCGTCCAGGTCTTGGTGCCATTGATAAGGTAATGGTCACCTGCAAGATCCGCGCGGGTTTTCAGCGATGCCAGATCGGAGCCGGCGCCCGGCTCCGAGTATCCCTGGCACCACCAGACGTTACTTTCCAGGATGTCGGGCAGGAAGCGTTGCTTTTGCTCGTCGCTGCCGAAGGTGTATATCACGGGCCCGACCATGTTGAGGCCGAACGGATTTATCTCCGGCGCATCGGCCTCGGCGGCTGCGGTCATGAAAATGTACTTTTGAACGGCAGACCAGCCTGTGCCGCCGTACTCGGTGGGCCAGTTCACGCCTGCCCAGCCTTGCTTGTACAGGCTCTTTTGATAGTGAATGTAGTCGTCTTTTTCTAACCGGATTCCACTGAGCTGTCGTTCGCGTATTTTGGTGGAAATCGAGTTCTTGAAAAATGCCCTGACTTCGTCGCGAAACGCGAGCTCGTCGTCGGTGAAAGTAACGTTCATCTGGGTCCTTTTCGTCGTCGGAAGCAGAACGATATCATCGGCGGCGGCCAGCGTATCGATCCGGATTCATTTATTCTGTCCGGATAGCATCATTTTCGGGCAAAATGCCACCATGACTGCACACAAGAATCCGGCCCGATCTGCGGCACCGACGCAAGACATGCTCAAGGATGCATTACATCGTCCTTTGCACGACCTCAGGATATCCCTGCTGGATCGTTGTAATTTTCGTTGCCCGTACTGCATGCCCGAGTCCGAGTTTAACTCCGACTACGAGTTCCTGACGCGCGCTAACAGGCTGACTCATGACGAGATACTGAAAATCGCGCGTGTCGCAACCGAGCTGGGCGTATCGAAACTACGATTGACGGGCGGCGAACCGCTGCTCGACAAGAACATCGCCAAGCTCATTAGCGGGCTCGCGAAGCTTCCCGGTGTCGACGACCTCGCGATGACGACCAACGCCAGCTTGCTCGCGCCGGTCGCGCAGAAGTTGGCGAGCGCGGGTCTGCACCGAATCACGGTGAGTCTCGACAGTCTTGACGATCAGGTCTTCGCACAAATGAGCGGTGGCCGCGGCAACCTGCAAAAGGTGCTGGACGGCATTGCTGCGGCGGAGCAGGCTGGTCTGTCGCCAATCAAGATTAATGTCGTGGTGCAGCGGGGCGTCAACGATCACACGGTTGTTGACCTGCTGCAGCATTTTCGTGGCACAGGTCATATCGTGCGCTTGATTGAATTCATGGACGTCGGCAATCGCAATGGCTGGCGCATGGATCAGGTTGTGCCGTCACGCGAGCTCCTGGCAACGGTTGCAGCGCGCTGGCCGCTGACGGCTGTGGACCGAAATTATCCAGGCGAAGTCGCACAGCGCTATAAATACGACGATGGAGAAGGAGAGATCGGCTTCATATCGTCCGTAACCGAGCCGTTCTGCGGCAGTTGTTCCCGCGCTCGCCTGTCGGCTGATGGTGTGCTCTATACTTGCTTGTTCGCGACGCAGGGAACGGACTTGCGTGAGCCGCTGCGAAACGGCGCGGACGACATAGAGCTGGCCGACATACTGTCGCGCATCTGGCTACAGCGCGCGGATCGTTACAGCGAATTGCGCCGTCCGGACATTGCCGAGGCGCACCCGTTGTCAAAAGTCGAGATGTACAGGATAGGTGGATAGCGTGAGCAAGCTGAGTCACATTGACGAAAACAATCGACCGACCATGGTCGACGTGAGTGCCAAGAAAGTGACGGATCGTGCGGCATGTGCGCGGACGATTGTTCACTTGCCGGAGGCTGTGTCAGCCGCGATCCAGGGCGACGAGATTCAAAGCAAGAAAGGCCCGGTGTTTGCGACTGCAATTATCGCCGGTGTCATGGCGGCCAAGAAAACCCATGAGCTGATACCATTTTGCCACCCGCTCGGGCTTGAGCAATGCGATATCGCGATCTCGGTCGACGCGAACGATGTCGTTATCCTCTGTCGTTGCAAGGTGCATCACAAGACCGGTGTCGAGATGGAGGCGCTGACGGGTGCATCCGTGGCTGCATTAACGATATACGACATGTGTAAAGCCTTGTCACACGACATTGTGATTGGCGAAACGCGGCTCATCGAGAAGACGGGCGGCAAGCAGGATTTTAAATACAGTGGCTGAGGAGCGGAAACTGTACGGACTCGTGTTGGCTGGCGGCCAGAGTCGTCGTATGGGCCGCGACAAGGCGCTGTTGCAGCGCGACGGCCGGACTCAGTTGCGTTTTGCGGTTGAGCTATTGCAGGGCGTCACAGAGCAACAGTTCGTCTCTACCCGAGCGCAACAGCAGGATGATGCCGAGCGCCAATGCTTCGCGCAGATTGTCGATCGCTATGACAACATCGGCCCGATCGCCGGTATCTTGTCTGCGCTCGAAACGCATCCGGGGGTCGATTGGCTTGTGCTCGCCTGTGACTTGCCCAACCTTGACCGGCAGACACTGGATCACCTGATCGCACACGCCGCAGTCGAGAAACCATTTACTGCGTTTCGCAGCAGCCACGATGGGTTGCCCGAGCCGCTGTGCGCCATTTTTCGTGCGCACAGTGCGGCAATCATTCGCGCGTTTGTCGAAGGCGGTCTTGTGTGTCCGCGCAAAATATTGATTCGCTCGGACACGATGTTGCTGCAGCAACCCAATCCCGCTGCACTCGATAACGTCAACACGCCAGACGATCTCGCGAGCAGCATTCTGCACGCTGCGCAATGACCAGCGAGACGAAAGCCATCACGGTTCGCTATTTCGCGATGTTTCGCGAGCATGCCGGTGTATCCGAAGAGACCATAAGCATCGCCGCTGAGACGGCCGCCGATGTGTTTGAGGCCACTCGGGACAAGCATGGTTCCGCTGAGCCGCTGGCGCATTGCAAAGTCGCGATCAACGACCAGATGGCGGACTGGGAAGCGGTCGTGAACGAGGGCGACACGGTCCTGTTGTTTCCGCCCGTCGCGGGCGGTTGATGTGATCAGGATCAGCTCGGAGGCAATCGACCCATGTGCGCTGCGCGACGCATTGTTTGACGATGCCGCCGGCGCTTACTGCAGCTTCGAAGGCTGGATTCGCAACGTGAATGAAGGCCAAAGCGTAATGCGGCTGGAGTACGAGGTGTATGAGCCCCTATCCATCACCGAAGGCGAAAAAATCCTGGCCGAAGCAGCGGCGAAGTTTCCGCACCTGCACGCGCACTGTGTGCATCGTTCGGGACTGCTGGAGATCGGCGACTGTGCGGTTTGGGTGGGTGTATCGTCACCGCATCGCGACGAGGCTTTCCAGGCGTGCCGCTACATAATCGACGCCGTCAAATTTCGCCTGCCAATCTGGAAAAAAGAGTTCTACACCAACGGCGATTCTGGCTGGGTGAATTGCGAGCGCTGCGCGCAGCATGGTCATGCGCCGCCCAATTCGGGCTAATTCGCGCTAAGTCAGACGATCAAGATCATCGGGTGAGTCAATGTCGATCGCGGCCGGATCGAACCACACAGTCGTGAGTTGGAAGTCCGGATTTTCCAACAGCTTGCGCGCGCCCGTGTCTCCTTCGAGCATTGCCAGTTCTGAAAAAGCCGCTCGTGGCATCAATACCGGTGGGCCTTGAGTGCCCGCGAAGGCTGTCGCGACGATTTCCTGGTCGTCACCGGACCAGGCGGACAATAATGCGTTCAGATGGTCCTCGCTTATGAGTGGCTGGTCAGCGAGCAGGATGAGCATGCAGTCTGCCGTGTGCGCCAGGGATTTGGCAGCCACGGCGATCGACGTGCCGATGCCGTCGCCGTAGTCCTCGTTGATCGCGACGAACTGACATTGCTGATCGGCGGCGGCGACGACTCTGCGCCATTCGTGACCTACGATGAGCAGTGTGTTTTTCCCGCAAACAGCCCGCGCCAGGGCGGCGGCGTGACGTACCAGAGGCTGGCCGTTCAATACTTGTAATTGTTTATTTGCACCAAAGCGCTGGGATCGACCCGCGGCCAGGACGACAGCAAAATAGCGGTGCTTACTAAGCTGGTTCATCGATTATCAACAAATTGGACTTGCGACCGCAACAGTATATGTGTATTTCTAGCGCAAGAATCGCGATGTGCCATATCAATCAAAGGAAGTTCATTTGTACGTAGTCAGTTGTGTAGAAGATTGCAAAGCGCTGGAAGGCGTGGAAGTCGGGCTGTCCGATTGGGTGGTAATCGACCAAAATCGTATCGATCAGTTCGCGGAAGCGACATCGGATTACCAGTGGATTCATGTTGACACCGAGCGCTGTGCAAGAGAGATACCGAATGGCCGCACGATCGCGCATGGCTACCTGACGTTGTCGATGATTACGGCAATGACCGGAAATTTCGTGCGCATGGAAAACCTGGCACGCGCGATCAACTTCGGTGCCAATAAGCTGCGTTTTTACACGCCGGTCTATTCGGGTGCGCGAGTTCGAGCACGCGTGAAAGTATTGCAGGCACGCAAACGCGCGGGCGCGCTGTTGTTGACCTCCGAGGTCCGTATTGAGGTTGAAGATGAGCGCAAGCCTGCGTGTGTCGCCGAGACTCTGGGCATGTATTTCTTCGACGACCCGAAATAGTCGCGTGCGCTCAGTCCCGTACGGCTAGCGTGTGTGCAGCCAACCGGGTAAAAACGAATAGGGATCGCGATCCGCCGATTTGTTCCAGACCACATTGTTTTGCTCAAGCCTGGTCTTCATGCTGCCATCTTTAAGCGCATCGAAAAACTCTGTGGCGCCGCCGATATGTTCGCCACCCACATAAATTTGTGGAACGGTTCTCAGTCCTGTTCGCTCCAGGATCGCGGCGCGGATATTGGCACCCTTGTTATCCTCCTGGTAGGCGACCGAATCGAGTTCAATGATCTGATACGGTATTTCGTACTCGGCCATGAGTTTTCGTACTGACCAACAAAACTCACACCATTCAAGCGAAAACATCACGACAGGATTTTCTGCGTCCTGGATTGTGACATCCAGAAATTCCAGCGCATCGGCTGGCGCGGCCGTGGCCTCGTCCGTATCCGACGCTGCAGGCGGTGGGGGTGGCGGAGAATCGAAATGATAGTTGGGTGTCGAGTGCGCGATCTCTTGTTCTTCCGCGCTCATGTCGGCCTCAATACCGTCGAACAGGGGTGTGCTCAGGTAGCGCTCGCCGGTATCGGGGAGCATGCAGAGAATATTGGCGCCAGCCTCGGCTTTTTCTGCAACCGCAATTGCCCCCGCGAGTGTTGCTCCGGACGAGATGCCGACAAAAATACCTTCGTCCCTGGCTAGCGCGCGTGCCAGATCGAGGGCGTCGTCACCTGCGATAGCGACGATGTCGTCGATAAGATTGTCCTTGACCGCATCCTCGGCAAGTTTGGGAATAAAATCCGGACTCCAGCCCTGCATCAGGTGGG
>Ga0209988_10000991_pt1 | contig 18303 bp, 16 predicted proteins | sample N075metaG_FD_183115 | JGI IMG/M metagenome (GOLD analysis project Ga0209988, IMG submission 183115) | Deep subsurface microbial communities from Kermadec Trench to uncover new lineages of life (NeLLi) - N075 metaG (SPAdes) (version 2) | ecosystem: Environmental > Aquatic > Marine > Ocean trench... | reverse complement strand
GTGAAGGATGTTCTGGGCACTGATCTGGACCTCCCCTCCCTCCTCGGGAAGGACGATCGCGAGTCCCTTGTCCTTCGGGAACGTCGTAGTCACCAGGAAGAAGATCAAAAGCAGGAACGCGATGTCGGCCATCGACGCGGACGGCACCTCGTCGCTGACCTTCGACTTTTTCTTGTCCAATATGGCCATTCTACAGCCCTCGTATGTGTGCCCAGTTACCGGCTATTCGCCGCAAAGGTTCCTCGAATCGGGTCACGTCGTATCCTCGCCGGAGTCCGAGTCTCCGGTCGGAATGTCCGCCGGGGGCGCGGCTCCGCCAGGCCCGACCGAGGCCAACGACCCCGACCTCCACTCATAAGCCAGATCGAGCACCTGCTCCGCACCTCGCTCCATGTCCAGAATTAGTCCGTCGATACGCGTTACGAAAAAGTTGTACCCGATATTGACGGGAATCGCGATCAAGAGGCCGGTCGCCGTGGTCAGCAAGGCCACCTTGATGCCTCCCGCCACGAGCGTGGCGTCGACATCGCCGGCAGCCTCGATGGAAGCGAACGCGATAATCATTCCGATAACGGTGCCCAGAAAACCCATGAGCGGCGCAACGTTCGCCACGGTGGCCAAAATGACGAGGCCCCGCTCCAGGAAGCCGAGCTCGATCGTCCCCGTGGTGCGAATGGCCGAAGCCAATTCCTTCTCGTCGGCGTCACCGGCCGCGAGACGTCGAAGTCCCGACACGAGAATCGCGGCGGCCGGGCCCGGATGCGCGGCCGCCAGCTCGGCGGCTTCGGCCAGGCGACCCTCGCCAGTGGCCTCAGCGACCTCGGCGAGCACAGCCTGAGTGCTCGAATGAGCGACCCACAGAGTCCATGACTTGGCAATGATCACACCCAGCGCTATGAGCGAACACAGCACGAGCGGATACATCATGAAACCGCCATCGGAGAACAACGACAGTAGGTGATATTGGCTGGCGTCCAAGCGCCGCTCCTTTACAAGACAGTCCGCTGATCGTCGAACCTTCGACGACCTCTAAATTCGAATTCGCGGGAATGTACGGGCTTAACTCGAAAAATTCTAGTAGGAGGCGGATGAAACGGTAAATTCTCCCGGCACGCCATCTGGCGAGTAGAAAGCGGAATTACGCGAGGGGGGGGGTTGAAGCGAGAGCAGGGGAGCGCTCGGGCAGCGTTCCACCGAGAATCTCCCGCAGGCGAGCCGTGTCGACATCCCGCTCGAGGCGTCCCCGCGACGCGACGGAGACCTTTGCCGATTCTTCACTGACCACGATGACCAGGGCATCGGTCTCCTCGCTGAGGCCGATCGCAGCGCGATGTCGTGTGCCCAAGGTCTTGTCGGTAACCGCATACTGCGTCAACGGCAGGATCGCCCCCGCGGCTCGAATCTCAGCCCCCACTATGATCACCGCTCCATCATGAAGCGGCGTCCCGGGTGTGAAGATCGTCTGCAGCATCGCCGCCGAAACAGCGACCCGCTCCCGGCTACCCGTCTGCGCGTACTCGTCGAGACCCACCTCCTGCTCGAGGACGATGATCGCACCCGTCTTCTTACGGGCGAGCGCCGCCACCCCGTGCACGATCTCGTCGATGAGCTGGTTTTCCGGCATCGGGTTCACGATGCGAAGGAGTCGGGTCTGACCGAGACGGCTGAGCGCCGTCCGGAGCTCCGGCTGAAACACGACCAGCGCTGCGATCACCCCGAACTGAAGTAGATATTCGAGCAAGGTTTCGATGAGCGTCAGGCGCAATACCTGAGATAGCAGGTAGGCGGCCGCGATGACGAGGATCCCGAACAGAATCTGCATGGCCCGGGTCCGTTGAATGATGAGCAGGACTCTGAACAGCAGGAAGGCCACAAAGAGGATCTGTAGGAAATCCAGCCAACTCGGAAAGAAAAACTGGAGCTGGGACCAGAGTTGAGACACCTCTTCTTATCCGGAAGCGTCGGCCTCCGGGTCCTCGGCGCTGAGTTGCACTGCGGGAGTGCGCACCGTACCGGGGCTCGTCTCTTCGTCACCGGGCGGCTCGTCACCAAGCTTCACCGCCGCTGGTACCTCCGTTTCCTTTTCCACCTCGTCCTCCGACGCGGTGTCCGCCTCGTCCTCCGGCGCGTCGTCCGGATCCGCGTCGGCATCGTCCGGATCCGCGTCGGCGTCGGCCTCCGGCTCTTCGCCTTCTCCCGCATCTTTTTTCGACTCCGCATTTGCCGAGCCGGCCTCACCCTTCTCCGCTTCGACGGGAAGGGGCGGCAGCTCCTCGCCCGCATTCAAAAGGCCGATGTCGGTAGCGTCCAGCGTTTCCCGTTCGAGAAGCGCTTGGGCGATGCGTTCCAGAAGATCCGTGTGGTCCCCGAGGATCGAGCGAGCCCGCTCGTGGGCCTCATTCAACACACGCTTGATCTCCTGATCCACCTGTTGGGCCGTGTGCTCCGAGACATCCCGGCGCTGCACCAACTCCCGGCCCAAGAAGACCTCCTTGTCGGGCTGACCGATCGCCATGAGTCCGATCACGTCGGACATACCGAAGCGAGTCACCATCTGCCTGGCCATGGCGGTGGCCCTTTCAATGTCGTTCCCCGCCCCCGTAGTAATCTTTTGGGGTCCAAAAATCATCTCCTCCGCGACGCGCCCCCCGAACAGCATACCGAGTTGGCCTTCCAGCCACTCCTTGGTATAGGAGTGCCGATCCTCCTGAGGTAGGCTAGCCGTGAGTCCGAGCGCACTGCCCCTTGGCACGATCGTAACCTTGTGGAGGGGGTCGAGCCCCGGCAGCCTCAGCCCGATGACGGCATGCCCAGCCTCATGATAGGCGGTCAGTTTCCGCTCCGAATCGGTCAGAACCAGGCTCCGCCGCTCCGCACCGAGCATGATCTTGTCCTTCGCGGTTTCGAAATGAAACATGGCGACCTTATCGCTGTCGTCGCGAGCAGCCAAAAGAGCGGCTTCGTTGCAGATGTTCGCGAGATCCGCGCCACTGAGCCCAGGCGTGCCCCTGGCCAGGTCCTTCAACTCCACATCAGCAGCGAGCGGCAACTTCCTCGCGTGCACGCGGAGAATCCCTTCCCGCCCCCGAACGTCGGGGAAATCCACGATCACCTGGCGATCGAAGCGGCCCGGCCTCAAAAGGGCGGGATCGAGCACATCCGGTCGGTTGGTGGCCGCCAGGAGAATCACCCCCTCATGCGTCTCGAATCCGTCCATCTCGACCAGGAGAGCGTTCAGCGTCTGCTCCCTCTCGTCGTGACCACCACCCAGACCTGCTCCGCGGTGGCGCCCTACGGCATCGATTTCGTCGATGAAAATGATGCAGGGAGCGTGCGCTTTTCCTTGCTCGAAGAGGTCTCGAACCCGGGAGGCCCCTACGCCGACAAACATCTCGACGAAGTCCGAACCCGACATCTGGAAGAACGGCCTGGAGGCTTCTCCGGCGACAGCCCGCGCGAGAAGCGTCTTGCCCGTTCCGGGGGGGCCCACCAAGAGAACGCCCTTGGGCAGACGACCTCCGAGCCGTGAAAACCTTTGGGGATCCTTGAGGAACTCGATGACCTCCTCGAGCTCATTCTTGGCCTCCTCCGCGCCGGCGATGTCCGCGAAGGTCACCTTGGGCGCTTCGGGGGAAATCATCTTCACCTTGGACCGTCCGAACTGAAACGCGCGATTGCCCCCGCCCTGCATGGTTCGGAAAATCCAGATCCAGAACGCGATGAACAAAACCCAGGGCAACATTCCCACGAGGAGCGAACCCCAGCCTCGCGTCTCCATCTGACCCGAGATTTCGACATCGTGCTGCTCTAGGTCGGCGAGAAGCTCAGAGCTGATCTCACCCGGAAGCATCGTCGTGAAGTTCTGGAATTCGCGGCCCTCCTTCATTTGGGGGGCCCTGAGCTCGCCTTCAATCCGCCTGCTCTCGACGACCGTAACCTCCAGAATATTGTCGGCGTCGAGTTGCGTCTTGAACTCTGTATAGGTGAACTCGATTGCGGCGTCTTCCTGCCCTCGCACCAATTGGACAAGGAGAGCCGCCATGAGCACAAGCAACAGCCAGAAGGCCCCGGTTCTGGAGACACGGGTCATCTTGGAGCTGTCGTCCGGCGTTCGAAGCGGATCTTGTTCAGCCATATAGTGGATAACACCTCAAACGGCGTCGGAGTTCTACCTGATGTTCACAATGGTCGTAATATAACGCAGGTGGCGGAAGGTTTCACCGAAGAACCGCCGCGTCCCCACCCTTCCCCACGACCAGGGGAGACGATACGGACAGCATCAAGGCATCCTCCTCCGCTCCGGGCAAGAGGAGGGAGGAACGCGCCACGCCCGGAATCCAGAGTACCCTTTCTCTGCCGTCAACGACAACCGGGACCCGGGAGCGCTCCTCTAGAGGTACGCGCTTCTCGCCGAAAATCTTCTTCAGTTTCTTCGATCCATACGAGTGCTTCATGCGATCCCCTGAGCTCCACCCACGCAGAGTCAGCGGAAACTCAAGCCCGGAAACGGAAAACCTCTCCACCCACCGACTCCGGGCGCCCAGTTCAAGAGACCACGTAACCGACCAGTCGCGGCCACCGATCAGGACGACACCCTGGCCCTCCCCCGGGCACTCGATATCGAGACTTTCGTCCACCCCCGGCTCGGACGCCTGGCAGAAGACCAGCCGGTCGAAGGACCGGTTCAGCCATACGCTCCCGGAAATGGGGAGCCCGTGACCGCTGGCACCTCCGCTCGCGAAGGCCAACGCGGACTCGGTCCCCGCCTCCCCCAACTTGGCCCCCAGCCGGCGCGCCAGCTCCCGAAGAATCCGAGCCCGGACTCTCTCATGGTGCGCCAGAAATGCCGCCCGGTCGATTTCGATGCGGACCTCGTTTTCCTCGGTCACGAGGTCCCGGACCAGGGCCCCCAAGACGGAAGCCCAAGCGGCTTCCTCTCCACTCGCTAGGCGCCCCAATCGCAGAATGGACCGTCGCGCCCCGGGGGCGACTCCCGATTCTAGACGAGGGAGAATCTCGTTTCGGATCACGTTACGAGCGAAACGCGGGTCATCGTTCGAGGAATCTTCTCGCGAGCGAATGCCCGCGGCATCCGCGTACTCGGACAGACGCTCCTGCGGGAACGGAAGCAGCGGGCGGAGGATGCCGGGAGCCCTCTTCTCAGGGATGCCCCCGAGACCGTGAAGTCCGGTCCCTCGAACGATACGGAACAAGATCGTCTCGGCTTGATCGTCGGCATGGTGCGCGGTCAGTACCCACCTCGCTCCCAAGGCCTGCCGCTCCCGTTCGAAAAATGCGTACCGGGCGTCGCGAGCCTCCTCCTCGCTCGACAAGCGACTCTCGGCCCGCCCGAGTCGGCAATCGACACCCCACGCTGTGGCCCAGCCTCGAACCCAAAGGGCATCCGCGTCGCTCTCGGGGCGCATTCGATGGTTGAAATGGACCACCACCAAATCGGTGACGGGCAGCCCCGGGGAAAACCTCAGGAGATGGAGCAGAGCCAAGGAATCCAATCCTCCGGAAACGCCCACCAGAATTCGGTCGCCCGCCCCAAAGAACCCCCGCCGTACGACGTGGTCCGTAAAATCCGGAGCAAGCCCGAGGTGCGTGCTCAAAGCGTTAGCCCTTGTGACACGGGAAAGGTGGCACCCGTCCGGCCCGCCGGCCTCGTTGGGACGTCCCCGTTAGGACGCCCGCGCCGGGTCCCTGAAACCCTCTGCATCCGCCGGGTCCACCCCATGCAGACGGAACAGAACGAGGTCGAGGAGGCGATCCGTCAGGGCTAGATCCCGCACGCCATGATCTTCGTCTCCTTCACCGGCTCCCCCCATCGCGTCCTGAAGGGCCACGACCCGCTCGGCGAGGTACTTCACGATATCCTCTGCGATCTCAGGCCTTGGATTCGCGGGCGCGAGAGAGTCCGGCATGACCTGCTCGAGAAGTAGACCCTGGATAAAGGCAAGAAATCCTGGGAAGGTAAGCTCCGCGAGAGGCTCGCCCTCAACCAGTTCCTCTTCAGTGATGTTTTCCCAGGCGAGCTCATTGAGATATAGCTCGGTCGCTGCGTTGCGTAGGTGATCCCGCTCGGACTCCGACAGGTCGGCGCCAGTGGCCGGCTCGGGAAACACGAGCGGGCGGCCCACGGCGCGCTCGATCTTTTCTCTTCGCCCTTTGAGTAGGGTCGTTGCCCGATCGCTCATGTCCGGAACTCCTGTATGATTAGACCCTGCCAAGTTTGCGACGACCCGCTTCCTCGATCAAGGAAGAAATTTACCGATTTCTATGCCCCGACCGCTACCGGCGGTAGGGCGTCGGCGAAAAGCCCAGGCCATCGGCCCGGGCCTCTGATAGCGGAGGAGGGACTCGAACCCCCGACACGCGGATTATGATTCCGCTGCTCTAACCAGCTGAGCTACTCCGCCGTGCTGCTCAAGCCTCCAAAACTCCCAAGAGTATCGGGGGGTGTCAATGGAGCCATCCCTTCCTTCCGGGGGTAGATTAATGGAGCGTATCGAACGCGTGTCAGCCACTGATCCCCCTGAATTCGAAGGTGGTGCATCATGGAATTCGGTTCCCTGTTAGGCGTGGCCGCCATCATCGGAGGCGTGGCTCTGCTCACGAGCCTGCGAATCCTGATGGAGTATCAGCGCGGCGTCGTATTCAGGCTCGGGAGGCTCACGCGGGCCAAGGGACCCGGACTCATCTTCTTGGTGCCGTTCGGGATCGAGCGCATGAAAAAGATGGACCTCCGAATCGTAGCGCTCGACATTCCTTCGCAGGATACGATCACTAAGGACAACGTCAGCGTGAAGGTCAACGCGGTCGTGTATTTCCGCGTCACCGACCCGTCCAAGGCCGTCGTAGAAATTGAAGACTATTACTTCGCGACCAGCCAGCTCGCGCAAACCACGTTGCGCAGCGTCATCGGGCAGTCGGAGTTGGATGACCTCCTCATCGAACGCGACAAGGTCAATCGGGTGATCCGCGACATAATCGACGAGGGGACCAATCCGTGGGGCATCGAGGTCACGGCCGTGGAGGTCAAGGACATCGATCTCCCGCAGGAGATGAAGCGAGCGATGGCGAGGCAGGCCGAAGCGGAACGGGAAAGGCGGGGCAAGGTCATCGCCGCGGCCGGAGAGGCGCAGGCGGCCATAAAACTCGCCGAGGCGGCCAAGATGATGCAGGACTACCCAGTGGCCATCCAGTTACGATTTCTCCAGACGGCAGTGGAGATCGCCGCTGAGAACAATTCGACAACCATATTCCCGATTCCCATGGACCTCTTCACGCCGATCCTGGAAGCCGGTGAGCGGTTCAAGGCGCTGAGCCGAGGAGCGGGGTCTGCCGGAGCTGGCTCCGACGCGCCCGAAGCAGAAGCGGCGGGTGACACGCTCCCCGCAGGCGGCGACCAGGAGCTCCCGGCTGGCATCGACCCGGCGATGCTCACCGATGCGGCCAAAGCCCTTTTGGGAATCGGTAGCGGCGCGCCCTCGTCGAGCGAGGAGGGCGTCCCCGCGACCGGGGGAGGTGCACCGAGCGACGGAGAGGGAAACGACTAGATCAGCGACACTTCGAATTTTGAGCGCGGACGGAGTCGGCGGGTTGGGTGATGCGGTAAAGGACCTCTCCCGATCGAATCATCCCATACCGCTCTCTTGCCAACCTCTCGATGGTCGCTGAGTCCGACTGCAAAGCCTCCGCCCACGCCCGCAGACAGTCGTTGGTCTGCTCCAAATCCACGAGCCTCTTCTCCATCTCGATTCTCTCGGCTCGAACGCGTCTGACCTCGAACAAAGAGTACTCTCCACCGAACAACGCGAAGTAGAGGGCAAGCCCGATCAGCACGGGGAGAATGAGCCGCTTCACGAGATCCGTCGGGTTCTCAAGACCAAAGGCTCCTTCCTGGATAGAAGGCCGAATCCCCCAAGGCCTCTTCGATTCGGAGCAGTTGATTGTACTTAGCTACGCGGTCGGTTCGACTCGCGCTGCCGGTCTTGATCTGTCCCGCCCCGGTCGCCACAGCCAAATCGGCAATCAACGTGTCCTCGGTCTCGCCCGACCGGTGGGAGATCACGGACTTGTAGCCCGAGTCGTCCGCCAGGCGGATCGTTTCGAGTGTTTCCGTCAGGGTCCCGATCTGGTTGGCCTTGATGAGGATCGCGTTGGCCACTCCGTCGCGTACACCACGCTCGAGTTTGGTCACGTTCGTCACGAAGAGGTCGTCGCCTACGATCTGGGTGGTCGCGCCCACCGCGTCTGTGAGCCGCTCCCAACCCTCCCAATCGTTCTCTCCCAGCGGGTCTTCCAAGGAGCGGATGGGATATCGGTCGAGCCACTCAATCCAGAACTCGACCATTCCAGCCGCATCGCGCCGTTCTCCGGACGACCACCGAAAGACGTACTCATCGCCCTCCATCCACTCGCTCGCGGCGGCGTCGATCGCCAACAAGACATCGTCACCAGGGTGGAATCCGGCCCGTTCTATCGCGGTAAGGACCACCTCCACGGCCTCCTCGTTGCTCGAAAGATCGGGGGCGAATCCACCCTCGTCCCCGACCGCCGTGCTGAGTCCCTTCTCCGACAGAACCTTCTTCAGATGGTGGAAGATCTCGACGCCGCAACGCAGGCCCTCGGAAAACGTGTCGAAACCCACGGGCATGACCATGAACTCCTGAATATCGACATTGTTCGGCGCATGGGCGCCGCCGTTGAGGATATTCATCATCGGGACCGGAAGTACGTTGGAATCGGCAGTACCCAGGTACCGGTATAGGGGCAACTGGTTCTCCTGAGCCGCGGCACGGGCCGCAGCGATGGAGACGGCCAAGATCGCGTTCGCGCCGAGTCGCGACTTATTGGGCGTTCCGTCGAGTTCGATCATGGTGCGGTCGAGGTCGAGTTGCTCCCGCGCCTCGAAGCCCCGAACGGCATGGCTGATCTCGGTGTTGATCGACTCCACCGCGCCCAGGACGCCTTTCCCCAAATACCGTCCGGCGTCGCCGTCCCGGCGCTCCACAGCCTCGTGCTCTCCCGTCGACGCTCCGCTCGGCACGGCGCCACGACCCCGAATGCCCGTCTCCAACAGCACCTCCGCTTCCACGGTCGGGTTTCCGCGGGAGTCCAGAATTTCCCGTCCCTTCACATCTATGATCGCCGACACGCCTTGCTCGCTCCGGTTGAAGGCCGACCCGCTGCTCGGTTCACGGGCCAGTCAGTCGCTGTGGCTCAGGACGGGTTCGAACTGGACCTCATTGGCTCAGAAACATCGTCCAATGGCGGTTCTCCCGGTAGGCGGAAGGTCCGTCCCTCACCGCCCCGTAACCGAGCGACGGCTGCGCGGACCAGATCGCGAAGCCTGTCGCGGTCGAAATGCCGCATTTCCTCCACTGAAACGGGCTCACCGACACGGACCGTGATGGCTCCCCAGGACGAAAACCCAGGCTGACCTCAACACGAGCCCTTGCGGGCGGAAAAGTGGTCGAAACCCATGGGGAGTTCGTTCTGCCCCTCAGGCGCACCCACCACCACGACCCCTGTGCCCTCCTCCACCTGGCCGACGCGGGTCAGTTCGATCCCGAAACGCTCTCGAAAATCGTCCACGCACGGGCCGATCACCCCGGGCGGTGATACAAAACAGAGTTCGTAGTCCTCCCCGCCCGACATCGCCAAGGCAGGCGCGTCCTCCTCCGGCAGATCGGGGTGGGCCGGGATGAGTCGCAGATCGAGTACGATTCGCACGTCGGACGCCGCGGCCAGGTGTCGGGCGTCGCCGGCCAAGCCGTCCGAAAGGTCGATCATGGCCCGTACTTGGGTCCGGTCGACCAACCAACGCGCCTCTTTGACCCGGGCCGTAGGCCGGACGAAGGCCGCCCGCAGGCTGGGAGCGGGCTCGCCACCGTCCCGCCAGGCGCGCACCGCCCCAGCGCTGGCTCCGAGCACGCCGGTAACCCAAAGCTCGTCGCCGACACGCGCGCCACTTCGCGTGACGGGCTCCTCGGCCTCCCCGACGACCGTGACATCGATGATGATTGGTCCCGGAGAAGCGGTCAGGTCGCCGCCCACCAAGGGCACACCGAGCTCGCTCAGGGCCGCCTTGATCCCGTCCCCGAGTTGGGAGAGGACGGCCTGAGCCTCCTCGGGAGCCACAGCCAACGAGATCAGCACCGCGACGGGGGCGGCCGCCATGGCCGCCAGATCGCTCGCCGCGCCCGTGACGGCACGCTCGCCGACCTCGGCGAACGTCACCCAGCTCCGGCGAAAATGCACGTCCTCGACGCTCAGATCGGTGCTCATCACCAACCGCCTCCCGTCGACGACCGCTGCGTCATCGCCGGCACCCAACCACACCCCACGCCCCTGCGCGACCCCGGTGCCCGCGTGGGTGTCGGCCGCCGGGTTCACCTTCTCCAAAAGATCCCGTATCAGCTCGAATTCCCCGACGATGGTCACCTCGCCGGATCCTGGTCGAAAATCACGAAGGGACAGTCGAGGTCGCTTTCTCCAGGCCCCTCCTCGGTACCCACCCATGGGAGCTGTTCGATCACATCCGAGGGAGTCAGACTGGCACCCAAGTTGGCGCGTGCCGCTGCGCGGCCGGTGCCGTACAGTGCTAGCGCGCCGGCCTCATCCGGCGGAACGCCCTGCGCCAAGAGGGACGCGGCGACGCCGGTGAGGACGTCACCCATACCCCCGGACGCCAGGTCGGACGAGCCCACGGTATCCACGAGACAGGTGCCCTCCGGAGGAGTCACGATCGACGGGAGGCCCTTGAGCAGGACCACAGCTCCAGTGGTCCCGGCCAACTCTCGGGCCGCGCCTATCCGGTCCTGCTCGATGGCCTCCCGCCCGAGCCCGGATAACCGCTTCATCTCCCCCAGATGGGGCGTCACGAGGACGGGGCGGTCGGCCGCCCACTCCGCCACCCCCGGCCCCTCCCCCGAGGCCGCCAGGTTGAGTGCGTCGGCATCGAGAACGGTGGGAAGACCCTTCGACACCTCGAGCACGGCGGTCAAAAGCTCACCCGCCTCAGCTCCGGTCCCAAGACCCGGACCCACCCCCATGGCCTGGGACGCGGCGGCGGCCTCGCGCACCGCATCGACATCCTCGGCCGGGACAAAAATCGCCTCCGGAATGGACTCCTGAATTATCGAGCGGTTTTCAGACGACGAAACCACACGCAACAGACCGACACCGGAGCGCAGCGCGGCTCGGGCAGCCATCACGGCAGCTCCCGCCATCCCCGGCTGGCCGGCCACAAGTAAGAGGGCACCCACGCTGTTTTTGTGCGCATCGGGTGCACGCCTCGGCCAGGTCTCGGATGCCCATGCCGGCGTGGCGGCGGCGGCACCGAAGCCCTTGTTCGGCACGGGTGGAAAGCCGATCTCCACTGCGATCAAGCGTCCGACCCTCGCCCGGCCGGGTTGGAGCAACGTGCCTAACTTGGGCCATCCGAAGGCGACCGTAACATCCGCGTCGACCACCTCTCCGGCGATCTGGCCCGTATCGCCGTTTACTCCGGACGGTGTATCGAGCGCGAGCACGGGCCGCTCGCATCGGTTGATCGCACGGATAGCTCGGGCTTGGCGGTCCCGGGGCGCTCCGCGGATGCCGGTGCCGAAAATACCGTCCACGATGACGGAGGCGGCACGCAGCGCGGCGTCCACAGGTCCGGAATCCGGTCCGAGACCATCATCCTCTTCAAAGGGGATAGGCCAGCCACGAAGGAGATCCTTGTGATCCCGGTCGGCGACGAGGACCGCTCTTACCGGGCGCCCCCACGCCTGCAGGGTTCGAAGCATCACGAGGGCATCTCCACCATTGTTTCCGGCGCCGATGAGCGCGAGTGCCTCTCCCTGAGGATACAGCCGATCGAGGATTTCGGCGGCGGACCGCCCCGCGGACTCCATGAGCGCGGCCTGCGGGACTCCCTGGCCTTCGATTACGGCCCGGTCGAAGGCGGCGGCCTCGGTGGCGGTGGGCGCCCAGATTCGCGAACGTGCGAAGGGCCGCAGCGGAGTGGGGCTCATGCCGGGGTCCACACCGGAAGAGCCGGCCTACTTGTAGCTTTCGCCGATACTTCGACCGAGCGAAATCTCCCCATTGTCGATCCGGATGTTGAACCCACACTCAGGGTTGGAGCACACCCAGGCCTTGTAGCGGATGGCGGCGCCATCACGCCCATAGTCGGAAAGCGGAAGCAAGATCCCCGGCTCGCACTTCAGACACTTAGGAAATCCAGTTTCGTCCATTTCTCAGCCCTTCTCCCCCTGCGTGACGTTTTTCGATTCCAAAGACGTCAGATCCCTGGACTCCATGGATAATTCTGCTCGAACACCTCTTCGAAATCAAAGACGCCCTGAAAATCTTCTGGGGAATCCCCCTCCTGCCGGATAAGGACACCGCACTCCACCAGAGCGAAAACGATGTCGCCCAGGTCCTCAGTGGAGTGAATCCCCCAATGCTGAAGCACCGTTCTGGACAAGGGTCCAAAACGGCTCAACGCGAGGCGGCGGACACCGTCCGACAGTTCCTGCCCAGTGATATGCCGTGGCTCCTCCAGTCCTTGCATGACCTCGTGGAGGGCCGAAAGCAAAAAAAGATATGCCTTCCCGTGGAACCGCGGGTTTTTTTCCTGGAGCTGATCCAGAACGTCTTCGGCAAACTGAATTTCGCTCATACGGGAATCTCACCCACGCGAGATCCTCGCGCCAGACTACCCATGTCCAGCTCGCGAGTTTCGCACCAGACTACACACGTCCGACCAACTCCTCATACAGCGGAAAAGCCGCGCACAACGTCTCGACTTCGGCACGCGTTTTCGAAATCACGGTCTCGTCTGACGCATCGGTCAGCACGGCTGAGATCCAATCCGCGATCTGGTGCATGTCCGGCTCACGGAGGCCCCTCGTGGTCACGGCCGGGGTGCCGATCCGGAGGCCCGACGTGACGAAAGGCGACCGGGTTTCCCCTGGAACCGTGTTCTTGTTGACCGTTATTCCCGCACGTTCGAGCGTGTGCTCCGCCTCCTTGCCCGTGAGTTCCGCGTGGCTCCCACGGAGATCGACCATGAGCAAATGGGTGTCCGTGCCCCCGCTGACCACGGAAAACCCGTGCTCGACCAACCGCTCCGCAAGCGCCTTCGCGTTGGCGATGATCTGGCCCTGGTAGATCTTGAAATCGGGCTGAAGAGCTTCTTTGAACGAGACGGCCTTGGCCGCAATGATGTGCATCAAGGGCCCACCCTGCAGCCCCGGGAAGACGGCCTTGTCCACCGCTTTCGCATGCTCCTCCTTACACAGGATCATCCCGCCCCTCGGGCCGCGGAGCGTCTTATGGGTCGTGGTCGTGACGATGTCGGCGTGGGGGACCGGGCTGGGATGGAGCCCCGCGGCCACGAGCCCCGCGATGTGCGCCATATCGACCATGAGATAGGCGCCTGCCTCCCGAGCGATGTCGCCAAACGCCTCGAAATCGATAATTCGGGAATAGGCGCTGGCGCCGGCCACGATCATCTTCGGTCGGGCCTTCAACGCCTTCTCACGAAGAAGGTCGTAGTCGATGCGGGCATCCGACTCCCGCACTCCGTACGACACTACCTCGTAGAGTTGGCCGCTGAAGTTTACGGGCGACCCGTGAGTCAGATGGCCACCGTGACTCAGATCCATCCCGAGGATCGTGTCACCCGGTGTGAGCAACGCGAAGTAGGCGGCCATGTTGGCCTGGGCACCCGAGTGCGGCTGAACGTTGGCATGGTCGGCCGAGAAGAGCTGTGTGGCCCGAACGCGCGCCAGCTCCTCCGCTTCATCGACGAACTCACACCCACCGTAATAACGCCTCCCGGGAAGCCCCTCGGCGTACTTGTTGGTCATGACCGAGCCCATGGCTTCGAGGACCGCCCGAGACACGAAATTCTCGCTGGCAATGAGTTCGAGCTGTGAGCCTTGGCGTGCCGCTTCGCGGCGGATCGCCTCGAAAATATCGGGGTCGGTATTTCGCAAATGATCCATTAGAAGGCTGTTCAAGGATTACAGTGGGCCGCCACACGTGTTCGCGCGCGGGTACCCGGGATGCCACGGTCCCAGACCCATAAGGAAATATCGAATCGGCGTCAATACGGAAAAAAAGGGCCGCGTCAGCTACCCATCGCGCACCCGTCGCGCCTCGGCAATGCGCCGGCGAGCCAGGCTGTCCGCAGCCTGGCTGGTCGGGATATCTTCTAGCAAAGCCTTCCCGAAAACCTGGAGGAGGCATTCGTAGATACCCCTCGCTTTTTCCATGCTCTGCTCGGCCGTCCAGCCCTCCAGTTCCCCGTAAACGCTGCAGATGCCCCCCGCGCTGATCACGTAGTCCGGCGCATAGACGATGCCCTTCTCGTGAAGCGCCTCGCCGTGACGCGGCTCGGCCAACTGGTTGTTGGCGGAACCCGCAACGATGTCGACCTTCAGCGTGTCGAGCGTGTCGTCGTTGATCACGGCACCCAGGGCACACGGGGAGAAGATGTCGGCATCGATCCCGTACACGTCGTCGGGCGCCACCGCGGTCGCACCGAAATCAGCTACTGCCTTCCGGACCCGCTCGTCCTCGATATCGGCCACGCTCAAGCGGGCACCCTCCTCGGCCAGGTACTTGCAAAGGTGATACCCCACACTTCCCAGCCCCTGAACGATTACGTGCCGGCCCTCGAGAGATTCTTCACCGTAGCGGAAGCGAGCGCACGCCTTGAGGCCCTGACACACGCCGAAGGCGGTAATCGGTCCTGGATCGCCGGACCGTCCCTTCAGGCCGGTCACCCACTGGGTCTCCTTGCGGAGGTATTCCATGTCATCGACGGACGTCCCGACATCGGCCGCGGTGATATAGCGGCCTCCCAGGGATTCGATGGCTCGTCCGTGGGCTCGGAAGATCGCCTCACGCTCCGTCGTGTGGTTATCACCGATGATGACCGATTTCCCTCCACCGAGGGCGAGACCCGTGATGGCCGCTTTGTAGGTCATGCCCCGCGCGAGGCGCAGCACATCGGTAATCGCCTCCGCCTCCGACGCGTAGTTCCAGAACCTTGTGCCGCCCAGCGCGGGACCGAGCGTGGTGTCGTGGATGGCTATGATCCCGCGATATCCGCTGGCCACATCACTCCAGAACACCAGCTGGTCGTGCTCCTTCGTCGCCATCGCCTCGAAAATTTCCACTGGCCTCTCGATTTCTCCCCTAGCTGTACTTTTTCAACAGCCTTCTTGTGAGGTGCCCCTTGGCCCTCACCCTCGGCTGCTCGCCCGTCGTCATACCGGATCAGTCCGTATACGTGTAGAAGCCGCGCCCCGTCTTGCGTCCCAGCCAACCCGCGGCGACGTATTTTCGCAGGAGCGGGCAGGGGCGGTACCGGTCGTCCCCCAAATCCCGATGCAGGACCTCCATGATGCTGAGGCAGATGTCCAGCCCGATCAGGTCCGCCAACGCCAGCGGTCCCATCGGGTGGTTCATCCCGAGCTTCATGACCGAATCGATCGCCTCCACGTCGGCCACGCCCTCCATCAACGCGAACACCGCCTCGTTGATCATGGGTCCCAGGATTCGATTCGAGACGAAACCAGGGAAGTCGTTGACCTCCACCGGAGTCTTCCCCAGATCCCTGGAAAAATCCATGACGGACTCGGTCGTGGCGTCACTCGTGGCCAGTCCGCGAATCACCTCGATCAGCACCATCATCGGTACGGGATTCATGAAGTGCATGCCGATAACCCGGTCGGGGCGCCCGGTCTCCGCCGCAATGGCGGTGATCGAGATGGAAGATGTGTTGCTGGCCAGAATCGCCTCGGCGGAGGCGATGGCGTCGAGTCGCCGGAAAAGCTCGTACTTGATGTCCACCTTTTCAGGCACGGCCTCAATGATCAACTGCGCATCGGCGGTGGCGGCTTCCAGATCCGTCATGGGCTGGATCCGCTCGAGCGCCTCCTCCCGCCCGGACTGGGAAATGATCTCCTTCTTCACCTGCCGGTCCAGATTCTTCGAGATCGTCGCGAGTGCCTGGTCCAGAACGTCCTGTGACACGTCGGTGATCCGCACCTCTCGCCCACCCAGCGCGCAAACGTGGGCGATCCCGTTTCCCATGGTCCCGCCGCCCACCACGGTTACGATCTTGATGTCCATGATCTCCGGGGAACCCGTACTCAGGTGCGGCGGATCGAGAGCGCTACGGCATTACCTCCGCCGAGACAGAGGGTCGCGAGGCCGGTCTCCACATCCCGGTCCTCCATGGCACCGAGTAGGGTCACCAAGATGCGTGCCCCGGACGCACCGATCGGATGTCCGAGGGCCACCGCGCCACCATGGACGTTCACCCGCTCAGGATCCATCTCCAAGCCCCTCATGTCCGCCAGGGCCTGCACCGCGAACGCTTCGTTCAACTCGACCAGGCCATAGTCCCCGACGCCCGTGTCTTCCTTTTCCATCAGCTTCTTGACGGCCGCGATCGGGGCGAAAAACAGATCTTGGGGGTCGGCTCCGGCCGCCGTATAGGCAGAAATCTCCGCACGGACCGGTATTCCCTGCGCCTGAGCGAACTCGAGGGAAGCGACCACGATGGCCGCCGCCCCATCGTTGAGTCCGGGGGCATTTCCCGCGGTCACCACGAGCTCCTCGATATCATCCGGGGCGTCGGCCCCAAAAGCGGGACGCAGCTTCCCGAGCGCCTCCAGCGACGTGTCGCGCCGGGGGCTCTCGTCGGAATCGACCACGGTGGTGCCCCGACGTGTGTCGATCGACACCGAAACGATCTCCTGCTCGAACTTGCCTCCGTCCATGGCGGCGACCGCCAGGCGGTGAGAGCGAAGTGCGAACTCATCGGCGTCGGTCCTCGAAATCCCCGCCTTCGCAGCGGTATACTCGGCGTGACCGCCCATGTGGCAATTGCCGAACGCACACCATAGGCCGTCCAACACCAAGCCGTCCTGGAGCGTTTGGTCGCCCAACTTTACACCGGATCGAAGACCCCGGACGTAGTGAGGCACGTTCGACATCGACTCCATCCCCCCGGCTACGACCACCTGAGCGTCACCGGCCCGTACCGCCTGAGCCGCGAGCATCACGGCCTTCAAACCCGATCCGCAGACCTTGTTGACCGTCAGGGCGGGAACGGTCGCCGGAACGCCGCCGGAAATCGCGGCCTGCCGCGCCGGGGCCTGGCCCTCGCCCGCCACGACCACGTTGCCCATGATGACCTCGTCGACGCTGGCCGGATCGACCCCAGATCGCTCCAACGCCGCCCGGATCGCTATTCCCCCTAGCTCGGGGGCGGCCAGCGGGGACAGACCGCCGAGAAAGCGGCCGATCGGAGTACGGGCTCCTCCGAGGATTACCGGGGTTCTCGCCTTTTCACCCATGACCGAACGTCTTGTAGTGGAGTCCCATCCCGCCGGTACAGCGGTGACAGCGACATAATCTAGTCGGTGTCGGGAGTGGCGCCCAAGAAGGACAACTGCTGGCCCTGCCGAGGTCGCGAACGCCGCCCACGCTTCCTGAGAAATGATCTGAGGGCATGGAGGTCGGAGAGTCCCCGCCGGTTCGCCTCATCTAGGAGCCGGATAAGAACACGCGCCGTGGCCAAGGCGTCTCCGTACGCCCGGTGCCGATCCGGAACGTCGATCCCAAAGTACCGGGTAATCGCGTCGAGGTTTCGGCGCCGTAAACGAGGGATGAGCCGGCGCGCCATCTGAACGGTGCATAAACGCTCGACGTCAGGGGCCTCACCGATGGCTTCTAGGAGCTGCTGACTGACGAAGCCCCAGTCGAAGCGCACATTATGCGCCACGAAAATGCGGCCCTCCAGCCGCTCCAGAACCGCAGCTGCGATGTGATCGAAAAAGGGCGCAGACGAGACCATGCCATCGCTGATACCGGTCAGCTCCTCGATGTGGGAAGGGATCGTCCTGCCCGGATTTACCAGCGACCGATACTCATCCTCCACGACACCGCCACGCACTTCGTATATGGCGATGTCCGTCAGGCGGTGGCCGCGCCCATAGCTCCCACCGGTCGTTTCGACGTCCACCACGGCATAACGCAACTCGGAGAGCGGAGTACCCGGACCCGGACCCACCATGGACCAAACGCCTTCCCCATCGACCTGGAAGCGTGGGTCGGCGCCCAAGAGCGTAAAAACCGCGGCGGACGCGGCCCCCGGATTTCCGGCGAGCCCCAGAGCCTCATGGGCGAGAGCAACCGTATGTATGGGCCCCTTCTCGAGAACGGAAGCGGCCCGGTGAATCAGAGTTCGGTCTGGGCTCACGCCTCTTCGTCTTCCTGGCT
>Ga0209988_10000987_pt1 | contig 18322 bp, 16 predicted proteins | sample N075metaG_FD_183115 | JGI IMG/M metagenome (GOLD analysis project Ga0209988, IMG submission 183115) | Deep subsurface microbial communities from Kermadec Trench to uncover new lineages of life (NeLLi) - N075 metaG (SPAdes) (version 2) | ecosystem: Environmental > Aquatic > Marine > Ocean trench... | reverse complement strand
ATGTTCAGTTTCCGATTTGCATCTTATAAATTAAAAGATTTGTTCGGATCGGATATTTCCATCAAAGTAATTTCTTCAAATAATAGCATGTTCTTTCGGCATTTTTCTTAACTTTTAATATCACATCTATTTTTCATTCTTTTTAAGAATTTTGCCAGTTGTAAGGTAATGATTTATTGTGTTTCCCCACCAAATCATATTATTGTGGTAAGAAATAAGTTACAATTTCTCATAACACCCTCCTTTGTTAATAGTGCTTCAATATTTGAAATAAACTAATCTATATCCTAAACAGAATCAATTTAATTATTTCTGCTGGGCTACAATTATGTTTAAAGTTAAAAACTAACAGTCTGATATATACAAATTGGAACAGTCTACGAATTGAAGTAAATACTGTTTCTCTTCCGGAGAAAGAGATTATTTCTTTTTATAACATATTTTGCCCGATTAACAAAAAGCTGAATCCACTACTTTCTTCTTAGCTACATCAATTATTTTTGTTAAATCTTTATTATTAAAAGAAAGATTATCAATTAAAGACCAGAGTTCATTCGGAATGCGTTTCAATCCCCATATTGCCCGTCTTAAAGTTTCCTCCCAACCCTCGCGCCGGAAATAATGAGGCAGGTTTACATCAAAAAAAGAAATGCTGTCTGCATACATCAGTAAATTAGAGCGATCATCTCCACCAACTTCATGAAGTAATACAAGTCTGCACGATTCTTCAACAACAGACTTCTCTACTTTGCACTCTTCAAGTATTAACTGCAGTATTTCGGCGCTGTGTTTGGCGTGAGCTGCTTTAAAGGAAGAATAATCTTTAAAATCCGATCGTTTTACTTTTGTGTGTTCGCCTGCGCGATCAATATCGTGTGCAAGTGCCGCAAGCCGGAGTGATTCGTCCGCCTCTGGTTTTAATCTTAAGAGCCATTTCAATGTGTTTTTGGTGTGAGGTAAGTCTTCTGGTAATTTAGATGTGGCAACAATCTGAAGAATTTTTTGTTTAGCACATTCAATGTTACTCATCACTTTTACATACAATTATTCTTCGCACAGTTTCAAGATTCATAACAATAGCTATAATCACCAGTAAAATAAAAATTTGATTCAACACAGCTCCAAGTAAAATAATAAACAGTCTAACGTCCCTTCCAATTCTTATTTGCCAGGTACCTACAGAAGCTATTCTTTCATTCATAAGATTATCATATTTATCAGCAGTATAGCTTAACATAAATGAGCCAATGATTGCCATAAACCCGATAATCAAAATCAAATTTCCATTGTTAATCATATATTCGTGCCAGGTTAAACCAAAAAGCAGAAAAGCATCAGCATATCTGTCGAGCACTGCATCGAACCAGCCACCGTATTTACTTCTCATAAATTTTAACCGGGCAATTTCGCCATCACATCCATCAATAACAGAAGCGATATGAGTTATCAATCCGCCAATGAGCAGCGATAAATAATTTTTACCAAACGCAAACAATCCGGCAGCAAATAATGATAAAAGAAATGATAGGGCAGAAATCACATTGGGTGTAATTGGAAATCTTACCAGTAACTTTGAGATTCTGATTGAGAGAGGGCGGTTAAGATAACGGGAAACCGGTCCATCATTTGGTTTGTTACGAAGCTGACTTATTAAAGCATCTTCAGCTTTCTTTAGACTTTTTTCATCATCAATATCAATCCAAAAATTTCTATTTATACCCAGTACATTAGCTTTGCCATTCTTTGCCAAAATCCTCACAGCGCCTGAAAGGGAAGTATCACCTTTTTCACTGCTCTTCTCTAACGCATCAAAAATCGTGGGAGTACAATAAAAAATCCCGGTATCAAAGGCATTGTAAGATGAAAGTTCTTTTCCAATAATTTGAATTTTACCGTTATCATAGCAAACACGGGTTACATCTTCAAGATCGATAATTGGATTAGTAATGTTTTCATCAACTGCAAGTGTAATCTCTCCTTCACCCAAATCTGAACTGAGCAATTGCTTTACAATAGAAGGATCGAATAAATGATCAGACATCAACAATAAGAATGGCTCAGTTAAATAATTCTTTGCTTTATATATTGATGTTCCGTTTTCACTGTTAGCCCACCCATTATTTTCTACGGTTTTAATAGATACATTTAATTTTTTTGATAAAACATTAAGAAACGAAGTGATTTTTTCTTTCTGATTACCTGTAACAATATAAAAATCATCCGCTCCGCCTTGCACGGCATTGCGGATGACACGTTCAATTAGAGGCACACCAAGAACTGGCAGTAAGGGTTTGCAATCAACCCTGTTACGCAGCCGGCTCCCTTTCCCCGCTGCTAAAATCAGGCACTTCATACTGAATGCTTTCCAGTTCAACATTATTGATAAATTGTTCTACCATTTGAAAAGCCACATCATCTGTAAACTGACGTGGGGGATGCTTGCAGAAATAAGCAGAAGGTGCGTAAAGTACACCGCCCTGCCCGCGCTCCAAGGCTAACTTAGTGCAGCGAATTGCATCAACAGCAACTCCTGCAGAGTTCGGAGAATCCTCAACAGAAAGACGAAGTTCCAGATTCATAGGAACACCGCCAAAAAGTTTACCTTCTATACGCAGAAAGCATAGCTTGTTATCCTTCTGCCAGGGTATATAATCGCTGGGACCGATATGAATATTCTCGTTCTCCAGTCTTTTAGCTACTACAGATTGTACGGCTTCAGTCTTCGATATTTTCTTGGATTTTAGTCTTTTACGCTCCAGCATATTCAGAAAATCAGTGTTGCCTCCGGTGTTTAGCTGATAAGTTCGCTCAAGCTTAACCCCGCGCTTCTTAAATAAATCAGCTAACATTCTATGAGTAATAGTAGCGCCTAACTGAGATTTAATATCATCACCTATTAAGGGAAGATTCTTTTCTTCGAATCTTCTTGCCCAAACAGGATTGCTTGCAATAAATACTGGCACATTGTTAATGAAGGCAACGCCTGCTTCGAGTGCACATGTGGCGTAAAAGCGAACAGCCTCTTCAGATCCGACCGGGAGATAATTTAAAAGGATCTCTGCACCTGAATCTTGTAGAATTTGCACTACTTCCTCTTTAGTCGGTTCAGTCTCATCTGAGGGGAGGAAAGTGAAATTCTCATCATACTCTTTCATATGATCGGCTACGCCATCCAGAATCCTGCCCATCTGTACTATCACTCCCGATTCAGGCAGTTGATTGCAGAAAACAGTTGTACAATTTGGTTTTTCAAAAATAGCTTGATTTACATCTTTGCCTACTTTTCTTTTATCTATATCGAATGCTGCAACAACTTCAATATCGGATGGCTTATATCCACCAATTTCCCAATGCATTAATCCTATTACTTCTTCTATAGACTTGTTTTTGTAATAGTGAAATCCCTGAATTAGTGAACTTGCACAATTGCCTATTCCCGCAATTGCAATTCTTATATTCTTCATATTTTACCTCTTTCTAATTCTGTCTAAAAAATATTTTGTTATTAATTAAAGTGCTTAAAACGATATAAATTCGGTCCCAATATTTATCAAATCATTTACCTGATGTCTTGTTGATATAAATCAGAATACTTAATCAACTTATCAAACTGATCTAATTAAATCCTTCGACTAAAAACAAAACATTTTTTGCAAATATATAAATGCATACTGAAGATATCATAGTAATTTTAATTCGGCTGTTTTATATAAGTGGGGCTTTAAGTGGCTTATTAAACTATTTCTCCTCTTAGCCCTCGAATTTATACATGACAACCTTGATTAAATTACTTGTAAAATGAGTGAGCTACTACTGACGAAAATTAGCTCCGTCTTATACCATTGCTAAGCAATGTTTTTTTAATCTCATCTTAATTTCACAAGCAACTTACATGCTTAGAAAAAATAGAGAAACCGGTCTATATCCTTTTATAGCAAAACAAGTTAAACAAATTAACACTCAATTTCAATTAGTGCTACTATCTGCTGTAAATTATTAAACATAGAAAGTAAGTAACTAAATTTTAATACTAAAAGAAGGAAAAGGAGAGAATAGATGATAAAATGATAGATTAAGTGAGAATAATTGCAAGTATTCTTAGATCTTTAGGTGTAAAATAGTTAATAAAGGACAATTAAAAGCCCTCTCCTCGGCAATTTGTCCAAAACACCCCAAATCTATCTGTGCGTGTGATTAATAAATCCTGTGGGTTGAGCGAACATTAGAATGCATTCGTTGTCAACAACGCGTATTCCATTTCTTTGATAATATTTTACCGCTGTTTCTGATTGAGACCCTTGCTGCATCCACATTTTTTATATTCCCGCTCGATGAACTTTCAGCACAACCTTTTCTGTTTCTTCAGGAGGTACGTTTATAACAACTGCACCGATTTTTTCAGGGAGTGAAAGAAGATCGGGATAACAATTATCTCCCTAAATTTTTTCTGCATTCGGGTTAATGGGCAATACATTGTAACCTTTCTTTTTTAATGAGCGGTAAATAGTATTCTCAAATTTTTTCGGATTGCGCGAAATACCAATCACAGTAACGTTCTTTTGGGATAAAAAATTATCGGGTGATAATTTTGTCATCATTGTTATCCCCTTCTCAAATTAAATATTAACGTACGTTACAAAATTAGTTTACAACAATTATTATTACAAAGTTGTTTATAAATAATTTATTACGGCATCGTAAACCATATCAACGGTGAGAAAATTACTTATACACATCTTTTCTATGATGAATTCTTAAGACTAAAACTACATCTTCTAATATCACATAGATAACCCTGTAGTTCCCCACGCGCATTCTTCTCATTCCTTTAAACTTACCCTTTAATGCAGGAAGCATTGTCGGCTTTTCAGCTAATAACATATCTATTTTATCGAGAATTGTTTTAGCTTCTTCGGATGGAACTTTTGAAAGGTCTTTGTAAACGGATTTCTTGAATTTTATCTTATACGTCAAGAAGCTTCCTCAGCTCTTCGGCAGATATGATTTCGTCATTCGAATCGTTTAATCTATCAAGTGCAATCCGGTAATCAGCAAATTGTTCGATGTAAATCTCAATCGCTTTTTGAATGTGAAACGATTTTGCTCTTTCCGTCTCTTTTGATATTTCCGTCAACTTTTTTTCGGTTTCGTCAGGTAATCTTATTGATATTACTTTGCTCATAATTACTCCTAAATTGTAGTATAAAGTAATAAAAGTTTACAATATAAACAAGCATATTTTTAATAAAATCCTTATAATTATCAGTTGAACAATCAGTGCTTTATTAAAAACTCATTAATTGAAGAATAAACCATATCAACGGTGAGTTCTTTAATACATTTAAATTGCACGTCATCTCTGCTGCAAATAAGAGGGCGGGGTGAGTAAAAGAAACATGGGGCACAATCTAAATTTAACGTAACTATTTTATGCTCAGTTTTCCAAGGATGAATGTAATTCGGATTAGTGGGACCAATAATTGCGACTACTTTTAACTGCTGAGCGGCGGCAATATGCATCTGGCTTGAATCGTTTGTAACAAAAATGCTGCAGCGTTTCATAATAGCTGCACTTTGCAAAATCCTATTTGTATTAACAACAAATGCATCTTGTGAATCTATTTTTACTTTCACCAATTTTTTTAATTCATCTTCATCGGGTCCGCCAAACAATAAAATTTTTGTGTGATAATCATCAATTAACTTTTTCCCAAGTTCGGCAAACTTTTCCGGTTCCCATCTTCGCTTAACTTGATTTTTTAATGTTGCACAACCGGGATGGAATCCAATTACTAAATCATCACCTAAAATGTTGTTTTCCGAAAAGAATTTTTGTGCCCGGATCTTATCTTCTTCAGTAATAAATAATTCAAGAGTGGGTTCTCCATCAATTTTTTTATTTAACAGTTTTTCAATCAGCTTAATGTTTGTTTCTACATTATGAACAGAATCATTTTCTGCTATCCTGATGCTGTTCAAAAAACCAAGATTGGAAAAATCTTTTCTTAAATATTTTACTGCAGCTCTGTTTTTTGCGCCAATTAAAAAGCTGATTATATTATATTCTTTTCTATTGGAAGGATAAACATTAATTGTAGTATCGTACTTGCCCCTTAATTGTGAGATATATTTTAAGGATGCAATGACTCCCTCTTTAAGAAAGTTAAATTGATAAACATTATCAAGATTCGGATTATTTTTATAAATATCCACGGCACCTTTATACATTACAAGTGCGTCAATCTTACTGTCCGGCATATAGTTCCGTAACAGTTTTAGTGCCGGTGTAAACATAAGCGCATCACCGATGCCGGATAAAGCTATAATCAGAATTTTCATATTAAAAAATACAAAAAAATAAGCGGCATTAATGCCGCATAAATGTTGAATAATTCCGAATTTTAAATATTATTTAGAAAGACTATCCTTCTGTGCAGCCAGTTGTTTGTACTTTTCTATACCTGATTTAATACTTGGATCATCGGGAAAGATCAAACCTAGCTTCTCCCAGATTTTTACTGCCTTTTCATACTCATGTAGGTTTTCATAAGTTTCCAAAACCAGTCTATACGGATTATAATATGATTTAACATCTTCCGGGTTACGTTCAATTGAGGCTAAGGCAGTCTTTTCAATATCCAATGCAAGCGACTTATATTTTTCATTATCGCCTGCTTCTAAGTATAGATTTGCAATCTCAAATAATAAACCGTTATCAATGCCTAAGAACTTATAAGGTAATTTTTCATTTAGTTCATTCAATACTGCAATTGCCTTATTCTTCTGATTATGGTTAAGATAATATATAGTTAATCTTATAAAAGAATTTCGGTAATTCTGAACCATTCTTCTCTGATTATTATCAAAAAAGATTTCCGGATTATTAAGCCCTCTGAATTTAAATCCGGGCAAATATTCCTTACTATAACCAGGATTTTCAATTAATTGTTTACTTAGTACCGGTTCATTAATAAACTCTAAATTTGGTTTTCGTTTTTCGGGAACAAGCCTGAACGCCATTCCTTCCATTTTCAGATAATCACCCAGCCCAATCCGGCTGTCATTGGAAACGGTAACTGCAAAGTAAATCGGTCTCTGCCATTTGTTGGCTTCAACAATTTCTTTCACCATCAGGTCCTGAACACGAACAGCTTTTACATCCCCGAAGGTAAGCGAGTTGGGCATATTCCAGGTTATACTCCCCGATGCAAGCGTGGTAGTATCTGTAATATTATAAATCCCGATCAACTCAGAAAACCCTGCTTCACTTCCTGGCTTGGGTGTTGGAATAGTGATATCTCTTGGTTCCCACTGAACAGGTCTTAGCTGATCAATCTGTGTATCGCTTACACGTAAGCGTACTGTTCCCACATTATAGGGATCATTATTTTTCAACTGCTTTATGTACCATTCCGTGTTAAGCAAGCTGAGATTCACAATTTTTACATCTCTCCTAACTCCTTCAACATCCTGCAAATACCACAAAGGGAAAGTATCATTATCGCCATTGGTAAATAATATTCCATTTGCTGCAACGCTTTGAAGAATATTATACGAATAATCCCACGGGACCCAATTAATAGAGCGATCGTGAGTAAAATAGTTTGCCTGAATCATTCTTACCGGAATAAAAATAACTGCAAGTGTAAGCACTCCTGCCAGTGCTGCTTTTTGCAGCACACCATTTTTTATTTTTGTCTGAACAAGATCAAGTAACCCGCGTACTCCGATAGCAATCCAGATAGCGTATACAAAGAAAGCCCCCACATAGAAATAATCTCTTTCTCTGGGCTGCGGCTCTTGCTGGTTTTGATAAAAAGCAGTGAGATAGCCCAATAAAATAAACATAATCATGAACACAGAAGCCATCTTCCAATCTTTCTTAAAGTGAAAATATATTCCAAGCAGCCCGATAAGAAACGGAATACCGAAAAGGGAATCTTTAACATCACCGCCAAATCTTATATTGCCAAACAAAGCTCCAATTGTATTCCCGATGCCATTGAAAGGAGCTATATTGGCACCATCATCCTGTTTCCAACCTTCTCTTCCGGCAAAATTCCACAACCAGTATCTTGTCATCATGTGATTCATCTGATAGCTGTAAAAGAAATTGAGGTCGCTTGAGTAGTTTGAATAAACTATCTTTTGATGCGACTCTGTAGCAAATCTTCTTTTAAATGTTGGAAAATCTCCATATTGCTCCCTGTTAAGATATGACTCGAGTTCTGAAAATGTTTTGGGTGAATTCTCATTCATAGGCGGATCCTGATTCGCCCTGATTATAACCATTGCAAATGTTGTAAAACCAATGATTATAAACAACATTGAAGTAACCACAAGATGGAATGTCGGCTTGTTATTCTTAACCGTATAGTGAATAGCATATCCTATGGCTCCGAACAATGCCAGCAGAAAAACTATTTGGGCAGTTAAGCTGCCACCGGCAACTGAATTCATCACTGAAGTTAAATACTTTACAATACCCGGATATGTAAAAAACAGTACCGCACCACCTAAAATAAGCGGCATGTAAAATGAATTTCGACTAAACAATTTTCTCCAGAATATTCCCATCACAACAGCACTTATACCCAGCACAAGCAATTTAAACTTTGTATCAAAATCTTTGTACTGCTCCTGGCTTGGTGGTGTTTTAGAGGTTTCACCTGCCCACCATATTAGTGCAATGATAATGATAATACCTGCATGACTTAGAAAGATTATGGCCGTATTTTTTAGTGCATCATCATCTTTAACATATTTTCTGAAAGCGATTACCATGACAACAGGAACAATGGTTAATACGCTCATCAAATGAACACCTGTGGATAGCCCTATTAAATATGCAATCATTAGAATATATTTTTCATTGTCCTTTTCATCTGCTCTTTCGTACCATCTTAAAATAAGATAGGTGATAGCTGCGACTAACAAAGTACTAAGGGCATAAACTTCTGCTTCAACAGCATTAAACCAGAATGTATCGCTAAAAGCCAATGCAAGAGCTCCCACTGCGGCTGCAATAAAGGTCCCCAATGCTTCCAACAATGAATCGGGTCTTTTGCCCTTATAAATATTTATTAGTTTTACTGCAACAAGATATATGAACAGAATTGCCAGTGCGCTTGAAAAGACCGAGATAAGATTCATCTTATAGCCAAAATTATCAGCAATAGGAAGCTTTCTCAAAATATTCCCTATGAGAAGAAAGAATGGCGCACCAGGAGGATGCGGTACTTGTAAATAAAATGATGCCGCAGTAAACTCACCGCCATCCCAAAAAGATACGCTGGGCTGTACAGTACTCCAAAAAGTTACTAATGCGATTACAAAAACTACCGCTGCAAATATGCGGTGCAATAATTTTAAATTCATCTGTTCCTCAAACTATAATAAGAATATTAAAATTACTCACATTGTCCCTTTTTAGCAAAGATAAGTGAGTTTAATGGATAGAGATTAATTTGAATGGTTTTTTGAATCCCCATTCTTTTTAAAAAATTTATCGAACTTTGACAGATCAACCGGTTTATTGTATTTGTCGTACAACCCTTTTAATCTTTTCATAGAAACAGAATCAAAATCTTCATCATCCTTTTGCCTTTTGATAAACATTTTATATTCATCCTGCTCTTTGCCTGTAAAATTTCTTTCAAACTTTTTAAGAGCTTCAAGGTATTTTTTCTGATCTCTGTATGACATTTAATATTTTCCCGAATAAATTCTGTATTTCCTTTTTCAAAATATAAATAATCACACTGCGAAAAAATAAATCACTTACATTATAGACAAAATATAAATGTTGATTTTTCCCATTTCCGATACTAAATATTGAAACAGAATGCACATCTTTATACCTATTATTCATTGGACAAAATTGAAGTTTAATATTAATAATTCACATTGCGCAACTGTCATCCTGCAGGGAACTTTTTATATTAACAGAATAAACAAATATTCTGATTAACAAATAATTTAACAAGATTCTTTCTGAATGACAGCAAGGTGTTTGTTCGACAAAAAATAATTAAAGAAATACGATGTTTTATCTACTGTGATGATATACCGGCCCATTCTTCAATAAATATGGGTAGATTAGCTGACGTAATTTACTTAATTTGTCTTAAACTTATACATTAGATTTTTTTGACGTCAACATTGATATTAAGCTATTAATTTGGAATAACTATTAAATTGAATAATAAAAGAAAACGTCTTCAGATTTGCTACTATGCTGCCCTAAGAGAAATGAGGGGTATAAGCGAAGAAACAATTGAATCATCTTCAGACAACGCCGAACAATTATATGATGAACTTGCAGCAACATACGGTTTAACATTAAGTAAAGAAATAATAAAAGTTGCTGTTAACGATAAGTTTGTACCATGGAATACCGTCCTTAAATCAAACGATACTATCGTATTTATTCCACCGGTTGCAGGGGGATAGATAAATTATGTTTACTCTAACAAAAAACTCAATTAATGTTGAGTTACTAAAAGAACAACTTTACAATCCTTCTGCAGGGGGATTTGCAAGCTTTGAAGGATGGGTTCGAAATTATCAGGAAGGAAAAGCAGTAAACAGTCTGGAATATGAAGCCTATAAAGAACTTGCAGAGAATGAAGCAGAAATAATTTTATCCGAAGCGAAAAATAAATTTGATATCCTGAATGCTGCCTGTGCACACCGTATCGGTCATCTTAATATAGGTGAATTGGCTGTATGGATTGGTGTTACTTCTGTTCATCGTGCTGCTTCATTTAAGGCTTGCCGGTACATTATTGATGAAATAAAAACCAGGCTGCCTATCTGGAAAAAGGAATATTACGCAGATGGCTCTTCAGAATGGGTTAATTGTAAAACTTGCGCAAAACATTTACTTGATAAAAAGAAGCAGGAAACGATGTACTACTCGCGGCAAACAATACTACCAAAGATTGGAATGCAAGGGCAGGGAAAATTGAAAAATAGCAAAGTCCTGGTAGTTGGGGCAGGTGGTTTAGGATGTCCGGTCTTGCAGTATTTGGGTGGCGGTGGTGTTGGCACAATAGGAATTTGCGATTTCGATACACTTGATATCAGCAATATCCACAGACAGCCCTTTTATCAATTTGAAGATATTGGTAAACCAAAAGTTGAACTTGCCGCAGAGTTTATCTCAAGTATAAATCCATTTATTCAGATAAACAGACACAATGAAATATTATCACAGAATAATATTGAATCGATTTTTAAAAATTACGATTTGATCCTCGATTGTACCGATAACTTTGAAACAAAATTTATGATCAATGATACAGCAGTTAAAATGAAAAAACCTGTTGTGTTTGCAAGCATTTATCAATTTGAAGGACAACTGTGGAGTTACCTGCCTGAATACGATTCGCCATGTATTCGCTGTATCTGGCAGGATATACCGCAGCCCGGGTGTGCTAGTTCCTGCACAGAAGTCGGTGTGCTGGGTTCTGTTGCCGGTGTTCTTGGAACAATGCAGGCAACACTGGCATTGAATTACTTATTAGGAATATCAGAAGAATACAGTGAAACGCATTTATCTTTGATAGACCTGAACAATTTAAGCATCCGAAAAATTAAGCGACTTCAAAATCCTGATTGCACAATTTGCGGAAGCATATCTTATAAAAAGGTCACCTCAAAACAATTAGTGAATAATGATATCGCAATGCTTGAAATTGATATAGAGAAAGTTTCAAGTCTGTTAAAAAACGATTTTGAATGGGTCGATATTCGTTCAGAAACCGAGAGGGAGCAATCAAGATCATTTCCTTATGCTGCACACCATATATCTATTGTAACAGATTATTCAATTTTAATGAAAGAGCTCAATCCCGACAAATCCTATGTTATTGTCTGTCAATACGGAATTCGCAGCCGTTATGCTGCATCATTATTGCGTGAAAATGGATATCCGGCGGTATATACTTTAGCGGGAGGAATTGCTCGTTTGAATCAATCACTCGTTGAATCTTGATGACACTACTATCACTGGTTCTAAATATTAAAGACTTACAGTGTTTTATAAATTTAAGTGCACACTACTTGTTCTATTAACAAAATCAGTTCTTGAATCAGAAATTATGAGATTTTTTTATGAGCCAAACTAAAAATAATATTTCAATCCTGGGTTGTGGGAATATCGGAACAGCCATTGCATTTGGTCTGATAGAATCAGAATCTATTAAACCAAAAAATATTACAGTAACAAGAAGAAATAATTCCCACTCATCTAAATTTACAAACCTCGGAATTAACTTTACCACGAATAATAGAGATGCTGTAAAAAATTCAGATGTGATAATAATTGCTGTAACACCACAGCAATTGAAGGATTTGATAGAAGAAATTAGAGATGTGCTCGATTCAAAAAGGCATTATATTTTTTCTGTTGTATCCGGTGCAACAATAAATCAGATTAAGAACCTTTTATCCATCGATATACCTGTTGTGAGAGTGATGCCAAATACGGCAATCGCAATCAGAGAATCAATGACCTGTATTAGCGGAGACGCTTCGGATAAATCTGCTATCGAAAAGGCAAACCAGATGTTCGGCGAACTTGGTAAATGTGCGATAATTCAAGAAGAACTGATGATACCTGCTACCGCGCTATGTGCTTGTGGAATTGCTTTCTTTTTAAGAGCAATTCGTGCAGCATCACAGGGAGGGATTGAGATTGGTTTTCATGCAGAAGAGGCTTTGTTTATGGCTGCACAAACAGCAAAAGGTGCAGCATCAATGTTGGTTGATAAAAATAATCATCCAGAGAGAGAGGTTGATAAAGTTACTACACCACAGGGTTGTACGATATCAGGTCTTAACCAAATGGAACATTCCGGCTTTAGTTCATCGCTAATTAAAGGAATAGTAACCTCAGCACAAAAGGCAGAAACATTATATTCTAACAAAAAGTAATTTGTATTTACTTTGAATTGAAATGGAATGTGGAAAATTCTTTTTCATAACAAAATTATTCCTATACGTGAAAACTTTTATGATAAAACAAATTAATAACTATCCCCAAAATTAATTACTCTTGTAAAAGGAATTAAGATGAGAAAGAATCCAATTAATTTATATCTATCTATGACAATCATTACCCGGTGTATTCTCACAATTACAGCTTTAGTTATTTTGATTAATGCGCCGTTAGCATGTGGTCAGAATCCCCTTATAAAGAAAAAAGGCACCCGCACTTTATACCTAATTCGTCATGGTCAATACGATCACGAAGATAAACGGGGTCCTGATATCGGCAAAGCATTAATACCATTGGGCATTGCACAGGCAAGACTAATAGCAAATCGTCTCAAATCACTACCCGTAACTATGAATTCACTCATTAGCAGCACTATGACGAGGGCACGACAGACTGCCATGATTATAAACAAGGAATTCCCCGACCTTGAATTACAGCAATCACGTATTATACGTGAATGTACTCCGCCAACCTGGCGTGAAGATATAATGGATCGTGAAGATCCGGAGAACTTAGAAGAATGTATAGATCAACTTGAAACGGCTTTTTCAGAATATTTCGTTCCTTCACCTGATAATCAAGACCGGAATGATATCATCATTTGCCATGGTAATGTAATCCGCTACTTAGTTACAAAGGTTTTAAAAGTTGATACGATGTCATGGCTGCAGATGACTACAGGCAACTGCGGGTTAACAGTAGTTCAGATAAAACCTGATGGTTCCATGAAACTTGTATCATTTAATGACATGGGACATATACCACCTAATTTGAGAACAGTAACCGGGAGCGGCAGCAGAACCAAAGAATTGTTGCTGCCCGTTAACTAGAAAATTATTGAATTAAGCTTTACTATTTGTTTAACACAACCTAAGTTGCTTTGGCAATCTGCGGCATTAATAATGTCCAATTATAAGTAAGGGCAACATGACATTTCAATTAAAAATAATTGTTTTCTTTGTTGCATCTATTGGAATTATTTAGGTGTCGTGTTCATCATTTCGCGATTTACGCTCCCACGGCTTCTTCCGTTTCTTCGCCTTTGAGGTAATTTTAATTCTATTAAAATTTGATTATTGGTTTTATGAACCATTCAGTATTCACCATATAGCTTCCTGGCTTTTGTTAATCATCTCTTTGTTTTTGGTTATACACGGATTTAAATTATTGCATAAGCTTGGAAAACCAAACAGCATGAGGAAAGACTCTCCATTGGTTGGTATTGAAAAGACAACCAAATTAGTGATGGTGGGAGCTTATCGCTACATCCGGCATCCGATTTATACTTCGCTGCAATTTCTGGGATGAGGAGTGTTTTTCAAGCAGCCTTCCTGGACAGGTTTTAATCTGGCCGTCATTTCAACCTTCTTTTTAACAATGACTGCTAAGATAGAAGAAGTGGAAAATATACGCTTTTTTGGAGATGTTTATAAAAGGTATATGAAAAGGACAAAGACGATTGTCCTTTTTTTATTATAGGGAGTTAGTGGTTAAAGAAAAGACATATTTAAACAAGGTTTACTATTTGCATAACTTATATCTTTTATAATCTTACATCATAATCTAAACATTGCAGTTAAAGTAATCTGTCAGGCACTCACACAGCTATCATCACTAATTCAAAGTTACTTTACACAGTTAACTATTTAAGTACCTTAGCTGAAATTTTATTTGCTAATGGGGATAAAATAATGTTAACTTACATTAGGCGCTTTGCCATAAACTAAAATTCAAATTGAAAATATTTTGAAAAAAAAGCTGAGAATAGGAATAATAGATCTTGTAAGTAAAGGTCCGACTAAAGCATTATGGGCACGAGTAATGTATCCGAATCTTGCCAGCATAATGCCACAGGTATTAGGTGTATGGTGCGAGGAAGAAGGGCATAACGTAACATTCGTTTGCTACACAGGTTTTGAGGATTTAATTGAAGAGCTGCCGAAAGATACTGATTTGGTATTCATTGGTGCGTTTACACAATCTGCACAACTTGCATATGCACTAAGTAATTTATTAAGAAGTAAAGGTATTTTAACAGCTATTGGCGGCCCGCACGCAAGGTGTTATCCGCAGGATGCTCAGAAATATTTCGACTACGTACTTGGTTTTACAGATAAAGAAATTATTCAGCAGGTTTTAAATGATCTTTCTGCGCACCGCCCAATGGGAATGTATCTATCTGCTCAAATTCAACCAAAGAGTTTACCGGGTGTAAAAGAACGATGGAAATTTATTGAACCAACTTTGAAAAAAGCACCCTGGATTAAAATGGTACCAATGATCGGCAGCTTGGGTTGTCCTTACACCTGCAGTTTCTGTATTGATTCCGTAGTGCCGTATCAGCAGCTGGAATTCGATGTGATGAAAGAAGATCTTCAGTTCCTTCTGAAAAAATTTAAACGCCCCCTTGTTGGCTGGCACGATCCAAACTTTGGAATTAAATTTAACGAATGCATGGATGCAATTGAAGAAGTGGTGCCTGCAGACAGCATTGATTTTGTTGCAGAAAGCAGTCTTTCAATTCTCAGCGAAGCACATATGAAACGGCTTAAAAGAAACGGATTTAAAGCTTTTCTACCCGGAATAGAGTCGTGGTACGATTTGGGTAATAAATCCAAAACCGGCAGTAACAAAGGGATGGATAAAGTACTGCAGGTTTCGGAACATGTAAATATGATTATGAGCTACGCGCCCTACATGCAGGCAAACTTTGTAATGGGGCTCGATTCGGATGAAGGCGATGAACCATTTGAGCTGACCAAAAAATTTATTGATCTCGCACCCGGCGCATTCCCTGGATATTCTCAGCTTTCGGCATTTGGAGAAGCAGCCCCTCTAAATTTAGAATTTCAGCAAAATAACCGTGTACTTGGTTTTCCATTTCACTTTTTAGATAATACTTCAGCAATGAATGTAATACCCAGGAATTATACTTTTCCGGAATTTTATAAACGGGTACTGGATTTAAAAAAACACTCGTTTTCAAAGAAGGCAATTGCCCGCAGATTTCAAGCCAATAAGTTCTCTATAGCCGGATGGATGAACCTGATGCGTGCAGTTTCTTCCGAAGGTTTTGGCAGAATAAAATACATCGCTACTCTTATTCAACTCCTTGAAACCGACCGCCAGTTCCGGATGTATTTTGAGCAGGAGACTGATGTGATACCACAGTTTTATGTGAACAAGATAAAAGAAGACCTTGGTCCACTTTGGGAATGGCTCCCGGAAGGAGCAATCTATCATGATCACCATGCATATTTAAACTCTTCCGAACAGCAAGTACTAACTGCATAACAGACAGAATAAAAATCTATTTAAATTTATTGTCTTTAATAGTGTCCACTTTTAAAAACCAACCCAAGCAGTTATAGTTACCCACAAGCTATTCTTAAAAATGGCAACTGGAATTATTCACTCCACCAACCATAAATACTCACCGTAACCTTCTTCTTCCATTTTTTCCTTCGGGATGAATCTGAGTGAAGCGGAGTTAATGCAATAGCGTAAGTTTGTTGGTTCGGGACCATCGTTAAAAATATGACCTAAATGTGAATCTCCGTTTTTACTCCTAACTTCAACTCTCTTCATTCCGTAAGATTCATCAGTTTTTTTAGCTATGAATTTTGTATCAATTGGTTTTGTAAAACTGGGCCAGCCGGTACCGGATTTAAACTTGTCCCTGGAACTGAAAAGAGGTTCGCTAGAAACAATATCAACATAAATTCCCGGCTTTTTATTTTCCCAATATTCGTTATTAAAAGCCCTCTCGGTTGCATCTTCACGAGTTACTCTATATTGAAGATCGGATAACTTTTCCTTTATTTCATCATCCGATGGGTTTTTGTAATCGGATTTATCTTTCCATACTTTCATAATAAATGCATCTCTCCCGGATCCTTTTCGATAGCTGTAATATCTTTCGGGATCCTTTTTATAATAATCCTGATGATAATCTTCAGCAGGATAAAATGTTGTAAATTTTTTAATTGGTGTTACTATTGGTTTATTAAAAATTCCTGATTCATTAAGCCTTTGCTTTGAATTAGCAGCCACTTGTTTTTGTACTTTATCGTGATAAAATATTGCTGAAGTATATTGATGTCCTCTGTCGTAAAACGAACCGCCTTTATCCGTCGGGTCAAATTGTTTCCAGTAAATATCGAGGATTTCAGAATAGCTTATAATATCAGGATCAAAATATACCTGTACGGCTTCAACATATTCGGTCTTCCCGCTGGATACTTGCTTGTAAGTTGGGTTGGACTCTGTTCCTCCGCCATAACCGGAAATAACTTTTGTTACCCCTTCAATTTTTTCAAACGGTGCTTCAATACACCAGAAGCATCCGCCTGCTATCGTTGCAATTTCATCATCTGTATTACTAATAGCTGTACTGTTCATATTGTCCTTGCTTTCTTCCGGATTTGTTTTTGAGCAAGCAGTTGTAAGTAAAAACAACACAGGCAAAATATTTAACATCAATTTCATAATAAATCCTCGTTTTAATATGTGAGTTTCAATAATGTATTAATTAATTATTTACTCAACACAAATATAAATTAGAATTATCACATAATAATCACACAATGTTAGAATTTCTATAACTAAAATTACACCCTGTAATTTGAGAAATAATTGAGTATTTACAATAACTAACTTATGTTAAATTACAAATTAATAAAAAAATAACAGTGATACTTTAGTGATTAAATTACTACACAATGTAATAAAAATAATACTATTATGTTCTTTTACCCTGAATGCAACTGATTGGTATGTTAACAAAAACGCATCGGGAAATAATGATGGAACTTCGCCGGAGAATGCCTGGGAGAATTTTTCTTCTATCGATTGGTCTTTTGTTATGCCCGGAGATGAAATTAGTATTATGGCGGGAAGATACTATGAAGAGCTTACCATCAAAAACATTAACGGCTCAAAGTTATCCCCGATAATAATAAAAGGTATCGGACAGGTTATAATTGATGCTGAAAGACAATATAGAAAGTATGCAGTATTTCAAGAATATTGCAGTTACGTAACCGTTCAGGATTTCGTACTAAATGGGGGCGGACACTATGCATACAGATTTAGATATAATGAATATTGCCAGGTAATTAATGTTGATATTCCTGCACCGTATGCGGATGGTATTTCGCTTAAATACAATTCTAACTGTGAGGTTGCCTACTGTGATATTCAAACACCCGAATATGTTGCAGAACAATCAGATTGTATTTACTCACAAGAAAATATTAATACAATTTATCATCATAATACTTTGGCTGTTTATAATACTTATGATTATGGGCATAACGA
>Ga0209988_10000985_pt1 | contig 18338 bp, 14 predicted proteins | sample N075metaG_FD_183115 | JGI IMG/M metagenome (GOLD analysis project Ga0209988, IMG submission 183115) | Deep subsurface microbial communities from Kermadec Trench to uncover new lineages of life (NeLLi) - N075 metaG (SPAdes) (version 2) | ecosystem: Environmental > Aquatic > Marine > Ocean trench... | reverse complement strand
CACAGTTCTACTTCCGTACGACGGACGTGACGGGATCGGCGAAGCTGCCGGAGGGAGTGGAGATGGTGATGCCGGGCGACAACGTGCAGATGGAAGTGGAGCTGATCACGCCGATTGCGATGGACAACCAGCTACGCTTCGCGATCCGTGAGGGTGGACGCACGGTGGGGTCGGGTGTGGTGACGGAGATTTTGGAGTAGGGTCAAGCGGCTTCAATTTCCGCCTCCCCCTACGCTACACCGTTTCCGGGACGCTGCGTGGGAGGCTGAAACCGAAGCCTTAGATAGCGGGATCTCCGCCGGCACGCCCGAAGGGGCGCGCGGGGGGGAGGGCAGGAAGCAAGCGGTAGCAAACCGTAAAGAGCTAGATGATGCGAACAGCGGGACCCGGTTTTGGTCCCGCGCGAGGTCCACCCGGGCAGCGGCGGGGAGCGGAGACTCCCTACGCAGCGTCCCGGCCACGGTGTAGCGGAGGAGGGAGTCTCCGCTCAACCGCCGCGGGCCTCAGCAATAGAGCTCGCAGGGCCCACCGGCCCCGCAAGTGAGAGGAAGATATGGGGCGAGAGAAGATTACCCTGGGGTGCTCCGAGTGCGAGGAGCGGAACTACAACCAGACGAAGAACAAACGCCTGCACCCGGAGCGGGTCGAGTACAGGAAATACTGCCGTCGCTGTAGGCGGCACACCATGCATAAAGAGACCAAGTAGCGGATCGGCGGATGGCGATAGGATCGAAGATCATAGCGACGCGCGACTTCATCGAGGAATGCTGGGACGAGCTCTCCAAGGTGACGTGGCCGGATAAAGACCAGCTCAGGAGTGCGACGCTGGTCGTGATCGCGTTCGTGATTCTGATTTCCGCGGTCATCTGGATCATGGATGTCGCGTCTCGGACGATCATCAGCTTCATCATGGGGATCTTCGGCGCGTGAGCGGACAGTCCTGATGACGACCATGGCCGAATCCACGTGGTACGCGGTTCAGACCTATTCCGGACACGAGAATAAAGTCCAGAAGCTGATTGAGCGGCGTATCGAAGAGCAGGAAGGCTCTGCGGATGAGAGGGAGATCCGTGACGTGGTGGTTCCGACTCAGGACGTGGTCGAGATTCGGAACGGTAAGCGTGTCACTGTGACCCGGCGGCTATACCCGGGATATGTGCTCGTGAACATGGACCTGAATCAAAGAACCATGCACACGGTCAACAACATTCAGGGTGTGATCAAGTTTGTAGGCAGCGGGAAGTCTCCGCAGCCCCTGCGCGAGGAAGAGATCAACAAGATTCTCGGAATCGAGGTTGAGAAAGACGACGACGAGGCTCAAGAAGAGATTCCGTTCCACCTCGGACAGGTGGTGGAGGTGACCCAGGGCCCCTTCAGCGATTTCTCTGGGACGGTCAAGGAAGTCTATCCCGAGAAGGGCAAGGTCAAGGTCGAAGTCTCACTCTTCGGCCGGCCCACATCGGTCGAGCTGGATTACACACAGTTGAAGGGTTTTTAGGACACCATAGGCAAGGTCCCAGGATAGAGAATGGCGAAGAAGGTAATCGGTTTCATCAAGCTTCATGTTACGGGGGGGCAGGCCAACCCGGCTCCGCCTGTCGGTCCTGCGCTGGGTCAGCAGGGCGTGAACATCATGGAGTTCTGTAAGCAGTTCAACTCCAAGACCCAGCAGCAGAACGGGGTCACGATTCCGGTCGAGATCACGATCTATGCCGATCGCTCTTTTTCCTTCATCACGAAGACGCCGCCGGCGTCCTTCCTGATCAAGAAAGCTGCGGGGCTCCAGAAGGCCTCCGGAGAGCCGAATCGGGACAAGGTTGGAACGGTGACGCGAGCACAACTCGAGGAGATCGCCGGTATCAAGATGGTGGATCTCAATACGAACGACGTGGATGCTGCGGTCCGCATGCTGTCTGGCAGTGCGCGGTCCATGGGCATCGAGGTGGTCTAGAGAAACACAGTCCGCAGAACCACCCGCTGAGAACCGCCAGGGGTGGGAGGACGAAACAAGTCGGTTCTGACATTATGCCAAAACACGGCAGGAAATTCCGCGAGGCCCAGGCCAAGGTGCCCCCCGGCGTTCAGTTCAAGCCCGATGAGGCGGTGCAGATGGTGAAGGATCTCGCTTCGGCGAAGTTCGACGAGACGGTGGAGGTCGCCACCTGCCTGAACGTCGATCCCCGCAAAGCCGATCAGATCGTGAGGGGCACCGTCGTGCTGCCCCACGGCACAGGCAAGACGATACGGGTCCTGGTGATCGCACAGGGTGAAAAGGAGACGGAGGCGACGGAAGCCGGGGCGGACTACGTAGGTACCGAGTACGTGGAGAAGATCCAGGAGGGATGGCTTGACTTCGACGTGTGCGTGGCCACTCCCGACCTCATGGGAAAGGTCGGACCGCTGGGGAGGATCCTCGGCCCCCGGGGCTTGATGCCGACGCCCAAAGGCGGGACGGTGACCTTCGACGTCGGTCGTGCAGTACGCGAGATCAAGGCCGGAAAAATCGAATACCGGGTGGACAAAACCGGGAACATACATGTGCCATTTGGCCGCGTCTCCTTCTCTTCGGAACAACTCGACGAAAATCTTGGGGCGATCATGGATTCGATCGTCCGGGCCAAGCCCTCGGCTTCCAAGGGCACCTATGTCAAGAGCGTCACCGTGTCCAGCACGATGGGTCCCGGCGTGGCGATCGACCCGAACCTGTTTCGCCGGATCTCCAAATGAATCGCACCGAAAAGCAGACCTTCGTGGAGGAATTCCGCGAAAAGATTCGAGCAGCTCCGGTGCTTTACCTGACTGATTTTTCCGGGCTCGACGTGAAGTCCATGACCCTTCTCCGTCAGCGGCTCAAGGACTCAGGCGCGGAGTACCTGGTCGTGAAGAATCGGCTGGTCAAGCTTGCCGTCGCGGACCTGGATTTGCCGGACATCTCTGAGGCGTTGCTCGGCCCGACCGGTGTCGTGCTGGGTTACGAGGGGATCGTCGAGCCCGCGAAGGCCGTTAGGGATTTCGCCAAGGAACATGACGATAAACCGGTATTCAAGCTCGGCATTATCGACAACCAGCTCGTGTCCGCAGCAGAGATCCAGCGACTTGCCAAACTTCCGCCGCGCGAACAACTCCTCGCGGAGTTGGCGGGGGCGTTGGAGGCGCCGATGGCTGCATTGGTGAGTGCCCTCGAGGGTAAGGTCCAGGAAATGGCGGGGCTCATGGAAGCCTTGAGGGACCAGAAGGAAGGTGAAGGGGCGGAGTCGCCCCAGGTTGGGGCGGAGGCTGCTGAAGCTGGCGCCAAGACCGCCGAAGCTGAGGCGGCCGAGCCTGAGACCGAGACTGCTGAACCTGAAGCGGCCGAGCCTGAGGCTGAGGCGGAAACCGCCGAACCTGAAGCGAAGCCCGCCGAGGCTGAGGCGCCCGAGCCTGAGGCGGAGGCGGCTGAACCTGAAGTAGAGGCGCCTGAACCTGAGGCAGAGGCGCCCGAGCCTGAGGCAGAGGCGGCTGAACCTGAGAAAGAGAACTAGGAATCCATAGTCCCAACCCGGCCCGAGGCTGGGTGAACCAGGAGGAAAAGCCACCATTATGGCTACCAACCAAGAAGAGCTTCTCGACACCATTGGAAGCATGACCGTTCTCGAGCTCTCTGAGTTCGTAGACGCGTTCAAGGACAAGTTCAACGTGACCGCTGCTGCTCCGGTGGCGGTAGCCGGTGGTGCCGCTGCGGCGGGCGCCGAGGTCGCCGAAGAACAGAACGAGTTCGACGTCGTCCTCGAGGGATTTGGCGACAAGAAGATTCAGGTGATCAAGGTGGTCCGAGAGGTCACGAGCCTGGGTCTCAAAGAGGCCAAGGACCTGGTCGATAATGCTCCGAGCACGGTCAGGGAGGCCATCAGCAAGGCCGAGGCCGAGCAGGTCAAGGCCAAACTAGAGGAGCAGGGCGCGACGGTAGTGCTGAAGTAGCAGGCCGGTACCTGTGACTCCCGCTCTCGGCCTGGCCGAGAGATCTCGGATCGGACTCGTGGAATCGCGACGCCGCAGACTAGAGGCTCACCCGTGTGGCCTTGTGTCAGTGCTTTCGTGTTTGACCGTGGTCCGCTCCCGTTGTTGTCGACCACCTGTTTGTTCGGCCGCCCCCTCGGGGCGCGGGCCGGAAAAGGGGAACACCCTTGGATATTAGGAGAGATGCCCGTCCGGTAGTGAGCTTCGCCAAGCTCAAGTCGGTGATGCCGATGCCCAACCTTCTAGACGTCCAGCTCCGGTCTTTCGAAAAGCTCGTCGAGCAGGATGTCGATCCGAAGGAGCAGTGGGACTTTGGCCTGGATCGCGTTTTCGCGGAAATTTTTCCGATTTCCGACGTCAACGAGAACTTCACCCTGGAGTACGTAACGGCCGCACTCGGGGAGCCGAAGTATTCGGTCGAGGAGTGCATCGAACGCGACATGACCTATGCGGCGCCCCTGAAGGCGACGCTACGGTTGGTGGTATGGGAACGTCCGGAAGAGGATGGCGAGGGAGAAAAGCGCCCGGGAGACATCATCGAAAAAGAGGTCTATCTCGGTGATCTACCGCTTCTCACCGAACTGGGCACGTTCATCATCAACGGTGCCGAGCGCGTGGTGGTGAGCCAGTTACATCGTTCTCCGGGTGTGGTCTTCGAGGAGAACATCCACCCGAACGGATCCAAGCTTCACAGTGCCCGGATCATTCCCTTCAGAGGCTCGTGGGTCGAGTTCAGCATCGACATCAACGACATCTGCTACGTCCACATCGACAAGAAGAAGAAGTTCCCGGCAACGGCCCTCCTGAGGGCGTTCGGTTTCGGAACGGATGCGGACATCTATCAGCTCTTCTTTACGACGAGCACCATCAGTCCCGTGACGGTTGATAAGCAGGGAAAGAAAGAGATTCTCGGGAAGGTCCTGGCGGAAGTGATCGTGGACCGTGCGACGGGTGAGGTGTTGGTCGAGGAATCCACGGAGGTGGATGAGGACGTGGCCGAGCTCCTGGAACGGGCTGGCCGCAAGAAGGTCAAGGTCTACAGCGCCAGGGGGGAGGTCGGACGAGAGAGTCCGATCATCAAGAACACCCTCCGGAAGGATCCCACCGAAAGTGAGGAAGAGGCGCTCAACGCCATCTACTCGCTGCTGAGGCCCGGTGACGCGCCCAATATGGAGACCGCGAGGGCCGCCATCGAGCACGTGTTCTTCAATCCGAAACGGTACGACCTCGGCCGTGTCGGCCGCTACAAGATCAACAAGCGGCTGGGTTTGAAAACTCCGACGCATATCACGGTCCTCACCAAGGAAGACTTCATCGAGATCCTCCGCTACCTCATCGAGTTGAGCGAGGGGCGTGGTACCACGGACGACATCGACCACCTCGGCAATCGCCGTGTCCGCACGGTCGGCGAGCTCATTGCCAATCAGTTCTCGGTCGGGCTGTCCAGGATGGCCCGCTTGGTCAAAGAGCGCATGTCCATCAACACGGATCCCGAGAAGATCAACATCGACGACCTGGTGAATGCCCGGACGGTGTCCGCGGTCATCCAGGCGTTTTTCGGCTCGTCCCAGCTCAGCCAGTTCATGGACCAGACGAATCCGCTGGCCGAATTGACGCACAAGCGGCGTCTTTCCGCCCTGGGTCCGGGTGGCCTCACCCGGGAACGTGCCGGGTTCGAGGTGAGGGACGTGCACTACTCCCACTACGGGCGGATGTGTCCGATCGAGACACCTGAGGGCCCGAACATCGGCCTGATCACGTCACTCACGACCTACAGCCGAATCAACGAGCTCGGGTTCGTAGAGACACCGTACCGGCGGGTGGTCAACAAGAGGGTCACGACCAAGATCGAGTGGCTTTCGGCCAACGAAGAGGAAGAGGTCCGGATCGCTCAGGCCAACGCCCCTCTGGATGAGAAGGGGAACTTCGTCAACGAATTCGTCTTGTGTCGGGAGCGGGGCGATTTTCCGCTCCTCAAGCCGGACGTCATCGACTACATGGACGTGGCGCCGGACCAGCTCGTCTCGGTGGCGGCGGCGCTGATCCCCTTCCTCGAACACGATGACGCCAACCGTGCGCTCATGGGCTCGAACATGCAGAGGCAGGCAGTGCCGCTCCTGTTCCCCGATGCCCCGCTCGTGGGGACCGGCCTCGAGTTCAAAGTGGCCAGGGACTCCGGGGCCGTGATCACCGCACGTCGGGGTGGCAAGGTTGTCCGGGTGACGGCGGATGAGGTCGTGGTCGATACTGGAATCGCGGCGATCGGGCAGACCGAGCAACCGCTCGCGAAGCTGGCTCAGTACGATCGCTATCGGCTGAAGAAATTCTGGCGGACCAATCAGGATACGGCCATCAACCAGAGGCCCTTGGTCGACGATGGCCAGAAAATCAATCCGGGTGACATCATCGCGGATGGGCCCTCCACGGACAACGGCGAGCTCGCGCTGGGCCGAAACGTGCTCGTCGCGTTCATGCCCTGGTACGGCTACAACTTCGAGGATGCGATCGTCATCAGCGAGAAACTCGTGAAGGAGGACGTGTTCGCGTCCATCCACATACAGGAGCTCGAGCTCCACGTGCGGGACACCAAACGCGGGATGGAGGAGATAACGCGCGAGATCCCGAACGTGGCGGAGGAGAGCCTCGTGGATCTGGACGACCGTGGGATCGTCCGGGAGGGTGCTCGCCTCAAGAGCGGGGACATTCTAGTCGGTAAGATCACACCCAAAGGCGAGACGGAGCTCTCTCCGGAAGAGAAGCTACTCACGGCCATCTTCGGTGAGAAAGCCAAGGACGTGAAGGACTCTTCCTTGCGGGTGCCGCCGGGAATGAGCGGCACCGTCATCGATGTGAAGATCTTCTCGCGCCGCATTGACGATCCGCTTCTCGAGAGGGAACACGGCGCGCGCATCGGAGAGCTCCGGCAAAAGGAACGCGACGAGATTCAGCGTGTCACGTTAGCCAGGGACGAGGAGCTGCGAGAAATCTTGCGCCTCAATACTGTGGCCTTGGCCCTCAAGAAAGGGACGGTGGAGCCGTTCATCGCCGAGGGCACGAAGCTCACTCAGGATTCCCTCGCGGATCTGCAGTTCTCCCAAATCGACCTCAGCACCCTGAAGGTGAAGAGCAAGGACACGAACACGAAGATCCGACGGGTTGTGGACGAGGCCCGCGGCCGCATCGAGCGGGTGAAGCGGAAGACGGAGGAGCAGATCGACAAGGTGTTCCAGCCGGACGAGCTTCCACCCGGTGTGGTCCAACTCGCGAAGGTCTATATCGCCGAGAAGCGCCAGATCTCCGTGGGTGACAAGATGGCCGGCCGGCACGGCAACAAGGGAATCATCGCTCGGATCGCGCCCGAGGAGGACATGCCTTTCCTCCCGGATGGAACTCCCGTGGATATCGTGCTGAATCCGCTGGGTGTGCCTTCTCGAATGAACGTGGGACAGATTCTCGAGACCCACCTCGGGTGGGCGGGACGGGTACTGGGTTTCGAAGCGAAGACCCCGGTTTTTCACGGTGGCTCGGAGGACGAGGTCGGTCTTCTCCTCAAGCTCGCTGGCCTTCGTTGGGCGCATCAATGCCTCGACATCAAAAGTGATATGCCCCCACTCGATGCAGATTCGACCACCATGTTGATCGACCTGGCAAAAGATTTGCCGAAGCGAAAGGTCGTGCATGCCCGGGACGGAAACGGGAACGGCAGTGACCCACGGAGGGTGGGGATCGGCCGTACCGTCGACGCGTACCTAGGGCTCAAACTCACGAAAGCCCAGGCAGGATTTTTCGACGATTTCAAGAATTATCTGATCGCGGCCGGAAAGGAGTTAGCCAAGCGGCGGGGAACGACGCTGGCGGAGGGTTTCCCTGCCATCGCTCGTCTCTCTCGGAAGAGAAAGCTGGACGGGGGCTTGGATGCCGCTTCGCTGGAACTCATGGACGAAGCGAAAATCCTGCCCAACGGAAAGATCATGCTCCGGGACGGACGCACTGGCCGTCAGTTCGACTTTCCAGTCACCGTTGGCGTCATCTATATGCTGAAGCTCAGCCACTTGGTGGACGACAAGATCCACGCTCGGAGCATCGGCCCCTACTCGCTGGTAACACAGCAACCCCTTGCTGGTAAGGCACAGTTCGGCGGTCAGCGATTCGGAGAGATGGAGGTGTGGGCGCTGGAAGCGTATGGCGCCGCGCACACGCTGCAGGAGATTCTAACGGTGAAGTCGGACGACGTCGCGGGCCGCTCGAAGGTATACGAGGCCATCGTGAAGGGAGACAACCTCCCGCAACCCGGAATACCGGAGTCATTCAACGTGCTTGTCAAAGAGCTTCAGGCGCTCGGCTTGAGCGTCACGCTCGGGCGGGAGGAATAGATCCATGATTGATTTCCCGAGAACTAGAGAGCGCAACCCCGCGGACTTCGATTTCATTCAGATCAAGATCGCCTCTCCGGAAAAGATCCGTTCGTGGTCCTTCGGCGAGGTGACCAAGCCCGAAACGATCAACTACCGCTCCTTCAAGCCCGAGCGGGACGGTCTGTTCTGCGAGCGTATCTTCGGTCCGGTCAAGGATTGGGAATGCCACTGCGGAAAGTTCAAGCGGATTCGGTTCCGCGGGCATGTCTGCGACCGTTGCGGCGTCGAGGTCACGCTCTCCAAGGTTCGCCGCGAGCGCATGGGCCACATTGAGTTGGCCGTGCCCATCTGCCATATCTGGTTCTTCAAGACGCTCCCCAGCCAGTTGGGATACCTGGTGGGTATGACGCTCCGGGATCTGGAGAAGGTCATCTATTATGCGTCCTACGTGGTGACGCATCCGGGCAAGCAGGACCTGGAGTTCCTCGATTTGCTCGATGAAGATGAGTACTACGATCTGCGCGTGAAGTCCCGCGACGAGGGCGACGAGAGGTTCAAGGCCGAAATCGGCGCCGAGGCGGTTCGCAGCCTCCTCACCATGCTCGACAGTCCCGAGAGGCGGATCAACGACCGCAACTCGGACGGCAAAGGCCTCGCCCGCCTGGCCAAGTGGTTGAGGATCGAGATCGCAACGGAGACCTCCCAGCACCGCAAGAAGAAAAAGCTCAAGAGGCTGAAGGTCGTCGACGCGCTCCGGAACTCCGGTGCCACGGCGGACGAACGGAATCGCCCCGAGTGGATGATCATGGACGTGGTTCCCGTGATTCCGCCTGACCTGCGGCCTCTCGTCCCGCTGGATGGAGGTCGCTTCGCCACCTCCGACTTGAATGACCTTTACCGAAGGGTCATCAACCGGAACAACCGCCTCAAGAAGCTCATCGACATGCGCGCGCCGGAGGTCATTCTTCGGAACGAGAAGCGCATGCTCCAGGAGGCCGTAGACGCGTTGTTCGATAATGGACGCCGGTCGAAGGCCATTCGCGGTCGTGGTAAGCGCCCACTCAAGTCGCTGTCCGACATGCTCAAGGGGAAACAGGGGCGCTTTCGCCAGAATCTGCTCGGGAAGCGTGTCGACTATTCCGGCCGCTCGGTCATCGTGGTGGGTCCCGAGCTCAAGCTACACCAGTGCGGCTTGCCAAAGGCGATGGCCGTGGAGCTCTTCAAGCCCTTCATCATCCATGAACTCGAGAAGCGGGGAGAGGCCGAGACCGTCAAGCGGGCGAAGAAGATCGTCGAACGCGACGAACCCGTTGTCTATGAGGTCCTCGAGGACATCATCAAGGATCACCCGGTCCTGCTGAACCGGGCGCCCACGCTCCATCGCTTGGGAATTCAGGCCTTCGAGCCTGTCCTGGTGGAGGGAAAGGCGATCCGTATTCACCCGCTGGTGTGTGCGGCCTTCAACGCAGACTTCGATGGAGACCAGATGGCGGTCCACGTGCCGCTTTCGTTCGAGGCCCAGTTGGAGGCACGAGTGCTGATGCTTTCGAGCAACAACATTCTGCTTCCCTCCAACGGGCGGCCCGTCGCGGCTCCGACGCAGGACATGGTGATCGGTATATACTACCTGACCAAGCCTTCCCTGGAGATTTCCGATCTCGAGGTGGTGGTGTACGACAAGAAGGCGCCCAAGAAGGAACGAGAAAGCGCTGACGAAGCCCTGGACAAGGTTTACGACGGAGCGCCGCACTTCTCGACTTTCGGTGAGGTTGAGATGGGGATGGAAGACGGGCGCTTGGCGTTCGGCACCCCCTGTTGGTACTGGATTTCCGAGCACTCTGACGAAGACGGGGAGGTTGCTGGCAAGTGGCTGCGCACTACCGCCGGCCGCGTGGCGTTCAATTCCATCATTCCCGAGGAGTTGGGGTTCCTCAATCGGACCTTCGACAAGAAGGAAATGGGCGATCTCATCTTCGAATCCTTCACGACGGTTGGGCTATCCCGAACGACCGAATTCCTCGACCAACTCAAGGACTTCGGCTTCCGTTACGCGACGATGGGCGGGGTCAGTGTGGGCATCGCGGACCTAGAGGTGCCGGAAGAGAAGTTCGAGATCATCGAGAAGGCTAGCGAGCAGGTTGCAAAGTTCCAAAAAGCCTACGCCAGCGGTTACATCTCCAACGGCGAGCGGTACAACAAGGTCATCGACACATGGACCCACGCGAACAACGATGTGGCGGATGTCATGGTCAAGCGTCTGGCCCGTTCTCAAGAGGGTTTCAACCCCGTGTACATGATGATGACGTCGGGCGCACGAGGGAATCGCGACCAGATGCGGCAACTCGCGGGAATGCGCGGCTTGATGGCGAAGCCGCAAAAGAAGCTGACCGGGGGCATCGGTGAGATCATCGAGAGCCCGATCAAGGCAAACTTCCGCGAGGGCCTGAGTGTGGTCGAGTACTTCATCTCGACGCATGGCGCGAGAAAGGGTCTCGCCGACACGGCGCTCAAAACTGCCGACGCGGGCTACCTCACGCGGCGGTTGGTCGACGTGGCGCAGGACGTCACGATCACGTCGGACGACTGCGGGACCATACTCGGTCTCGAGATGGTGGCGCTCAAAGAGGGCGAAGACATCATCGAGCCGCTTCCGGATCGAATCGTGGGTAACGTTGCGCTCGAAGACGTCTACGACCCGATCGATGGGGAGCTTCTGGTCGCGGCGGGGCAGCTCATCGAAGAAGACGCGGCCGAGGCAATCGAGGCGGCGGGCATCCAGGTGGTCAAGATGCGGTCGGTTCTCACATGTGAGTCGAAGCGAGGACTTTGCCAGACGTGTTATGGACGAAATCTGGCGACGCACCAGGTGGTCGATATCGGGGAGGCCGTGGGAATCTTGGCCGCCCAGTCCATCGGTGAGCCGGGTACGCAGCTGACGCTGCGCACGTTCCACATCGGAGGCACCGCGGCACGGATCGCGGCTCAAACGCAGCGCCGCTCGAAGATCGACGGCGTGGTGAGCCTGGACAGGGTGACTACGGTCAAGACACCCGCCAAGGATAAGATCGTTACGTCTCGCGAGGGGCAGATCGTTCTCAAGACGGCGGAAGGGCTGGTACGGAGTCGCCTCAGTGTGCCGTATGGCGCCACGTTGGTGGTCAGTGAAGGCCAAACCATCGACCCCGGTGATGAGCTGTTCAATTGGGACCCGTACTCGGAGCCCATCGTGGCAGACGCAGGCGGCGTCCTGAAATTCGTCGATATCATCGATGAGCAGACGATGCGTGAGGAGCTGGACGAGGCCACAGGTCGGCGCCAGATGACGATCATCGAGGATCGGGACAAGAAGCTCCATCCGACGATTCAGATTCGAAAGAAGGGCAAGAAATCGGAGAAACTTCGCGAGTTCATCATGCCGGTCGGAGCGGCGCTCACGGTCCACGATGGTGACGAGGTCGCTCCCGGTGACACGATCGCCAAGATCAGCCGGGAGGTGTACAAGACCCGGGACATCACGGGTGGGTTGCCTCGCGTGGCCGAGCTGTTCGAGGCCCGCCGGCCGAAGGACCCCGCGGTCATCACGGAGATCGACGGTGAGGTCCGCTTCGGCGATATCAAGCGGGGTAAACGCGAGGTTCTGGTGACCCCCGACACGGGCGAAGAGGACGAGCGGGCCTACATGGTGCCGGTGGTCAAACACATGCGGGTGCACGAAGGTGACCGCGTGCGTGCCGGTGATCGACTCTCGGAGGGACCGATCAATCCGCACGACATTCTGAAGATTCGGGGTCCGAGGGCCGTCCAGGAATATCTCCTCAACGAGATCCAGGAGGTCTACCGACTTCAGGGTGTGAAGATCAACGACAAGCACATTGGCGTGATCGTGCGCCAGATGCTTCAGAAGGTAAAGATCACGGATCCGGGAGAAACGGTCCTTCTCGAGGGGGAAAACGTCGACCGGGTGGAATTCCGTGAACTCAACCAGAAAGCGATCCAGGGTAAGATCAAACCGGCCCGCTCCGAGCCGCTCCTCCTGGGGATCACGAAGGCCAGCCTGACCACCGAGTCGTTCATTTCGGCTGCGTCCTTCCAGGAGACCACCAGGGTGCTAACGGACGCGGCGGTGCGTGGGGCCAGGGACGACCTGAAGGGTCTCAAGGAGAACATCATCATTGGGCACCTGATTCCGGCGGGAACCGGGGTGCACCGATATCAGGGTGTCGAGTTCATGGTGGAGAAGTCGTTCTACGAAGAGGAGATTCTTCCTCTGGGTGCTCCGGAAGAGCTCGTTGCGGGTAAGGCTACTGGGGACTGAGGGCGGGTGAGCAGCGTCGCGGATCGTCGCTGCGCGACCGCGACGCTGCTCACCTCAGGTCCCTGGGGGGCATTTTCGGGAGGGTCATTGAGTGCGCCCCCGCGCGAGGGTGTTGGGTGCGGCCCCGGTGAAGTAAACCTCCCTGTTTTTGGCCCGGGGCCTTAGCTTTGTTCATGCGCTCTGATCGCATGATTCCTCCCCAGACCACCCGAATCGCGACGAAATGCCGAAGAAACAGCTCGTAGGATCTCCGACCCAGATGTCCGATGTGGACGAAATGGTGTTGGTGCCTGGCTCCACCTGAATGGAGAAAATCGACCGCCTCGGGTGGGCGGCAGGGGCCGCGTTCGTCTCCTACGGGTTACGCGTCGGGATTAGGGTGAGTAGCCCGGAGATCATGCCTCGGATCGAACGGCTGCTTCCACCCAATGCCAAACCAGCCCGTGGGCCCCGTGTCCAACGTTTGTATTCGCTGATCGTCAGCGGAACCAAAGTCGGCTCCCACGTTCGCCGTTTCAATCTTCTGTATGCGGACTCGGTGCAGTTGGCACGATCGAAAGACACGGACTCGGTACTGGAGATCCTCGAAAGGGAGCTGCAGCTTTACATCGCCGAATACGCCCGCCACCGAGTCTTTGTTCATGCCGGTGTGGTGGGCTGGCGTGGCAGAGCGATCATCATCCCGGGGCGTACTATGAGCGGCAAGACGACCCTGGTTAAGGCGTTGGTCGAGGCAGGGGCCACGTATTACTCGGATGAGTACGCTGTTCTCGATGAGCACGGCCGGGTGCATCCCTACCTCAAACCCATGTCGGTGCGGGAGAACGGGGATCGAAGCGCCAAAGAGATCCGCCCCGAAGCTTTGGGCGGCACTAGCGGTGTCAAACCGCTCCCAGTCGGTTTGGTCGTGGCGACGGGCTACCGGGAGGGTGCGCGCTGGCGACCCCGCCAACTGCTACCGGGGCGAGCCGTCATGGCGCTTCTTGACCATACAGTCTCAGTCAGGAGGAAGCCGGAACGGGCCCTAAACACGTTGCGACAGGTCGTCACGGACGCCGTGGCGCTAAAGGGGGTGCGCGGTGAGGCCACCGAGGTCGCCGAAACCCTCCTGCGCCGGTTAACGGAAAAGGCGGGCCGAGGAAGTGTCGTAACCTGAGCTGATTCTGACCCGCTTGGACGGCTCACCCAAGACCCTGACGGGCTAGTTCCGGGGCGTCAGCAACTCGTAGTAAGCCGCCACCGAGAATCCGACTGGATCAACCTGAAAGTACTGCCCTTTGGCGAAATGGCCCGTGGTGGGGAAATACGGTGGGGGCTCCTCGGCTGCACACGCATCGAAGCTGTAACGCTTCACGTATCCGGTTCCACCGCCCGTACCCACCGCACCACGCGTCCTCTGGATGATTCCACCCGTGATGTAGAGGCAGCCTCGGCCCCACGTCTTGGCTTCGCAGCTCTCGTCGTTCTGGCTTCCCGAGTTGTAGTTCTGCACGGTGAAGATGTCGAGAGCCAGGATCACACCGTGGAAGAACTCGTCTTTGGTGTCATCGTACGTGCGGTGATTCCAGCCGTTCTGGGGCCTCACCGGCGCATTCAAGAGGTTGTCGGCAACGATGACGCGTGCCCCGGAGAATATGCCGAACATGTCCTGGCACAGCCCTGCGCCGGGATCCGTTGCGTAGACGATGTCGTCGGCCAGGATGATGTCGTCCGTGCTCGCAAGTGTCACCCTGCCCCGCAAGATGCCGCTCACCGCGACCTTGCCCGTGACGGTGATCACGCCCTTGAAGCTGGGGTTGTACTGGCGGGACAGAGGAAAGAGGTATCCGGCGTCGGGCCGCCCAGCGAGCCCGGGAGCCTGCACCCCGGCATAGGGAAGCCAACTTCCCTTCCCGTCGTTGACCACGAAACCATTGGTAATGGATTCGTGTCCGCCCAGATAGCAGCGACGGGCAGGGGAGGTCAGGGCCTGTATGGCCGTCCTATCGGGAGTGCCCGGGTCGCCGTCGTGATCATACGGGTGGTTCGCTGCCGCCACAAAGGTGTCCCCATACCAAGTACCGCAGTTCTCGTTGTTCTTGAGGTCGCTGTCCCATGTAGCAACGACCCAGGCTTCATCGCCGGACTGGTAGACCTTGAAGAAACCCTCGTCTTCATCGGTGACGTCGCCATCGTTGTTCAGATCGACGGCGACGAACTCGATCCGGGTGCTCGCTTGGCCGTAGCTGCCGTTGGTATTGCCGGTGAAGAGGGTGCCGCCCGCGGCGGCCTGGGCGGCAACTTTGTTGAGATCCGCCGTCTGCGGCATCTCGATCCGAGGCACGTGCTCCTCGTAGCCCATCTTGAATGTCCCGTATTGCGGAGAAGGCACTCTCTTTGCCGTCCGCACGCTTTGGTGAAAGGTGGCCCCTGACGCGTAGATCTTCAGGTCCGAGTTCGAGTGCACGGGACCGAAGATCTGGTCGCCTCCACCGAACGAGATGTTGGACGGCTCGATGTCCGTGAAGTAGGCGAATTTTGCGAAGCTCTCCTGGGAGATTTGAGAACGACGGACGACTTCGCCGCCACCGTCGTCCCGCACGATGGAGACGACACTCCCGAAGATCCCGTACTGACCGGTGGTCACCCCCGTGGGACCCACGTACAGCCACCGCTTGACGCCCGGGATCGTGTTGCCGTAGCCGTCCTTGACCGGCGCGCCATCCTCGAGGGTTGCGTAGGCGCTGTCCGGGTAGAGGGTCGGGTCGCCATTGACGAGGGCGCGGGCGTACTCGAGGCCGCTGCGGGCCATGATCTGGAGCTGATTGGTCCGTTCGTAGTAGCGGTTCGCCAGGATATGGTTTCCGCCCACCAGGACCGCTCCTGTGGTCAGCGCACTCACAACGAGCACGACGAGCATCGTGACGACCAGGGCGAACCCGTCCTTCTGGGAATGGTTCGTGGAGTGGATGACTGCTTTCATGATGCGATCCTTTTTGTCGGCTCGGGGCCCTACCCCACGGTGATCTGCTGAGTCTGCGACAGCGGGGACAGAGAGGGCGTGCAGTCCTGCGCCGCATGGGCGTACTGATACGTGTTGCCGACCTCCACCGTGGCGTCGTCGTAGGTGTACCCGGCAGCGCCCGCGGGTATGCTGAGGAACGGATCTCCCCAGTCACCGCTGTTCGGGACGTCGCGCCGGTAAAGCACGTAGCGGATGACGTCCTTTTCACCCACGGACTCGTCCGTTGCCGGGAGCCAGTCGAGCCGAACCATGGGCGTGCCATCGGGGGTGACGACCTGTAGGTTCAGAGGGCTCCCTAGAATCGGCTCGTCACCGCACGTCATCTTGATGCCGAAGCCGGCGCTGGGCAGGTCGATAATGCGGCTCACATCGGCGAACCATTCCGCGGCGCCGGGCCGCCCGTTGGTGGAGCGAAAGCTCACACGCACCGCACGGATACTGTCTCCCCTGGCGCTGTTGGCCGTGTCCGTGGCTGATCCGTGAAGCACGACTGAATGAAAAAGCGGGAGGTCACCGTCGGGAATGCTGTCGAGCTCGGAACTCTGGCTGGTGTAGGTCCGCTTCCCGAAGTATCGAAAAAATGGCATCGATCCCAGCTTCAGGAGGTTCCTCGCGAGCACCTCGGGTGCTCCGTCGTTCACCTGCCGCCGGAGGACGTAGTCGTCGGTACGTTCGGTCGTGAGGTCGGGCTCGAAAAAGTAGATGATCAACTCCGCCATGCTGGGCGTGCCCCCCGGCGCCTGATAGACCGTGTCCGGCCACGCGAAGGACGAGTTGGGAATGTTGATCGTCACGCGAGGCGCCTGAACCAGTCCGTTGGGAGCATCAGGGTCGATGTACACGGCGGACACGTCGTTCACGAGGTTCGAAGTGTAGTCCCCCGTGAAGGCGATCACGTCATCGCCTGCGAGCACCATCGCCGGTTGCCCCTCCGGCACATTGCTGCCCAGAGTCGTAAGATCGATCTCGAGCGTCTGATACGCGTACCGGAGGTTCTGGAGTGTCATCAACTGATCGGCGCCCTTGAAGAAGGCCTGGTGCTGGACCGTCATGAAGCCCAACGCGCCGGTAAGTACGATTCCGAATATGACGGTGACGATGAGGAGCTCGATCAGCGTGAACCCCCGCTCCCGCCCAAACCTGCTTTCCATCGTCATGGTGAGCCCACGATGATGGTGCGGGACATGCCCTCCGGAAGGCCCGGACCCGAAACAGAGACCATCACCGTCTTGTAGTCGGTGACGTGACCCCCCACACCCTGAGTCTGCAGGTGGGTAATCTGCGTCACGCGATGGAAGTCTTCGAGGCCGGGCAGGTCGTTCTCCGTTGTCGCGTATAGGGATTCCAGGTCCTCATATCTCGGATCCATCACGATCTGGGAGATCCGCCCTTCGACCGCCTGGAGAGCCCCCGCTTTCAAGCGGGTGCTGGATGCCGCCTGAATCATGTACGTTGCGGAAGAACCTATGCCGAGAATGGCAGTGGTGAGGATGAAGACCACTATGATCATCTCGATGAGCGTGAATCCCTTTTTATCCATGATCAGCAGCCCTCCTGCCAAGCCAGCGTCCGATACGTAAAGCAACGGACGCGCCCGGTAGCCCGCTCGATCTGCAGAGCTCGCGTATCCTGGGAGCTGTCGTCCGCGCGGGCGGCTCGAAGGGAGGTGAGATAGATGACACCCTCTTCGCTGGCGGCTCCATTGCGATGGAACGTGAGGGCCGGACGCCCTTCGACCATCTTCGTGAAGGAGATGGCTTCGGTGAGGCCGAGAATCGGAGTGGCACCCCCGCGGTCGAACCTCACCCGCTCGGGCAGCTGGACTGTTCTGCGTTCCTCTCCAGGGTCCGACTTCCCGTTGTTGTTCGAGTCTTCGAGCAGCACGAACCCGTTTTCGTCGAAAATGAGCACGTAGTCGTGTTGGCGTAGAATCGCTCGCCCCCGGGCGACCGCTATCGCGGACCCGACCTCTCGCATGGCAGCGTCCAGCTGGAAGCGCGGGACGTCGATCCTTGGAGCCACGATGAGCATGAGAATTCCGGCCACCGCCAAAACGGTGAGGAGCTCAATCAGGGTGAACGCGGCTTGGGGCAAGGGCACAGAATTCCCCTTGCGTACACCAGGGGGAGTACCGCTCCAGAACGGAGGGGAGATTCGACAAGCCATTAGTTAGTCCAACGGAGAATCCTCGACGCAAGGGATGTGCCGAGAGGCGAACAAGAGCCGAAAGCCGGTGAAAGGCACGTCTTTTCCGAGGTCATCCTCCGGTGTCCCCCGTGGGTGACAGTGGTGGGAGAGTGGAAAACGTTTCCTCTCTTGGGCATTCTGTCCCCCCACTCGAGTCTTACCGGTGCGAGCCCTCATGGCGTTTCTGGCCCATACGTCTCCGTCCGAAGGTCGCCGGAACGGGTGGGCCGAGGCTCGTGAAAGGGTAGTTTCGGACGAATTGTGTCTTGTGCACGGCGCATGAATGTTAAATCGTTGTAGTAACGACCACGCACCGACTTGTAGTGAGGTACCTATGGAAACGACAAAAGCGCTGATGCCCCGAGCGAGGCAAGACGAGCTGGTTGTCGAAGAGCTACAGGACGAAACGCTGGTATACGACCTGGAGCGTCATAAGGCCCGCTGCCTGAATCGGACGGCGGCCCTGGTGTGGCGGCATTGT
>Ga0209988_10000984_pt1 | contig 18362 bp, 13 predicted proteins | sample N075metaG_FD_183115 | JGI IMG/M metagenome (GOLD analysis project Ga0209988, IMG submission 183115) | Deep subsurface microbial communities from Kermadec Trench to uncover new lineages of life (NeLLi) - N075 metaG (SPAdes) (version 2) | ecosystem: Environmental > Aquatic > Marine > Ocean trench... | reverse complement strand
CCGGAATCCCTGAAAGCCGCTTCCACAGGTGCCCGAGCGATGTCCCTGTTGATTCGGCAGATCCAGCCATGTTGTGATGGGCTCTCCCGAGCTACGGGGCTCCCCCCCCTGAGCGGTGGTCGATGGACCCGTGGCCATCGACGGGTCAATGCCTCACGGCCAAGATACCGGTTCGGCACGATGTCCGTCAGGCAGGGGTCATCGGGAGCCGACCCAATGGTGGACGACCGGGTATGCTTGGTGAGCCGGGTGGCCCTGGTTCACGACTCGAGGGCCCCGCCCGTACGGCCCCGATGCACGATAGGCGCCGTGCGGCGCATGATGCGGACGCACCGTGCGGAAGTGGGCCAGCACTCAGATTTGGAGCGCGGAAAAGTCGATGCTGGAAAGTATTCTAGGTCCGCTTGTTTGGATCCTGGCTAACGTCGCCTACGGTGCGTACCTCCGTGACGGGGAGCGGGGCTTCAAGCGCCTCGCGGCTTTCTGCCTTGGTTTTCCTCTCACACTCTGTTCCAGTTTTTTCATGGCGCGCACCAGCGTCCGCAGGCAGCCCATGCGTGATGAGTTGGAAGAGGAGCGGGCACTCCTCCTGGAAATCCGGCGCGATCGGGCTCGACGGCTCTCTCAGAGTCCGGTGGCGGACGAGGGGCCGGACCTAGCGGGGGACGAGCAGGCCTGAGCCGTCTCGCAGGCCGGTCCGGGAGAATGTATTATTCTTCCTTCCCGCGCCGGACCCCCCTCGGGGCCCGGCGCGGTGCTTTTTTCTACTCCGATGATCGTTTGCGCTCATGCACGTCATACGCCAGATGGTTCCAACGAGGGACCACATCACCGCGCTGCTCCGCTTGGCGTTACCCGTGGCCACCGTCCAGGTGGGATTCATCCTCATGGGGGCGGTGGATACGATCATGGTGGGACACGTCTCACCGAGGGATCTTGCCGCGGTAGCGCTCGGGAACCTCTACTTTTTCCTGACCACCAGCTTCGGGATGGGCACGCTCTTCGCCTTGGATCCCCTCGTTTCTCAAGCCTTTGGGGCCGGCGACCGCGCCGGGATCGCGCGGGCGTTTCAACGAGGTTTCGTGATTGCGGTCGGCTTGGCGGTCCTGAGTTCCCTTCTTCTGATGCCCGGGCGCCCGGTGCTCGCTTTTCTTCGCCAACCCGAGGAAGTGATTCCGATAGCGGCCGACTATGCGTTGGTATCCATACCGGGCGTGCTGGCCTTCTTCCTCTTCATCGTCTTACGGCAGGGTCTGCAATCGATGGGTCGGGTGGGGCCGATCGTCGTTGTGATCGTCCTGGCGAACGCCGCCAACGTCTTTTTCAACTGGGTGCTCATCTTCGGAAATCTGGGTGCTCCCGCCTTGGGCGCGGTCGGATCCGGCTGGGCAACGACGCTCAGCCGGTGGTTCATGCTCCTTACGTTGGTGTCAGTCGCCTGGCCGTTTCTTCGACCCTATCTGCGGCCGCTCCGAAGCGACGCGCTCATGCTCGAGCCCCTGCTCCGGATGTGCCGGCTCGGGGTTCCCATCGGGATCCAGTTCTTTCTCGAGTTCGGAGTGTTCGGGGCAATTGGAATTCTGATGGGGATGCTCGGGACGATCCCCATGGCGAGCCATCAGGTCGCAATCAACTTGGCGAGTGTGACCTTCATGATGGCGGTGGGGGTGACACAGGCGACCACGGTGCTCGTGGGGCAGGCCGTGGGTGCCGGAGACTCCGAGCGGGCCAGGCGTTCGGCAGGGGCAGGGTTGTTGGTCGCCGGTGCCGTGATGGCGTGCACCGGAGCGGTGTTCCTGAGCGTTCCTGGTTTCTTGGCGCGCCTCTATACCCCCGACCTGGAGGTCGTGGGGCTCGCCACCACGCTCATCCCTGTGGCCGGAATTTTCCAGATCTTCGACGGATTACAAGCGGTGGGGTCGGGTGTGCTCAGGGGAGTCGGCGATACACTCGCGCCGATGCTCGTCAACCTGGTCGGGTTCTGGTTGATCGGGTTGCCCATCAGCCTTTACCTGGCCTTTCCGGGCGGGCTCGGACCGCTGGGGCTTTGGTGGGGGTTGGCGTCCGGGCTGGCAGCGGTGGCGCTCTTTCTCCTCATTCGCGTGAGGATCCGCTTCGGAAGGGATCTGACGCGAATCGCGGTCTAGGCATCCGGCGCGCGGAGCGGTCCTATTTCGTCAGAATTTCTTGTCCGCGTCCGGATCATAGGAATCTCCGAGCAGATCCTTGATGTCGCCCTCGTTCATCCCGGCGTTGTCAAAGTCGACCTCCCCGCCCTCGTCCTCCGAGATCGCGTCCGGAGCGATCGAAGCGATCGAAACCGGTGGCTCCTCGTCGCCCGCGGACGGGCCAAGGAGCATCGAAGCGATCGAAGCCGGTGGCTCCTCGTCGCCTGCCGACGGGCCCAGGAGCATCGAAGCGATCGAAACCGGTGCCTCCTCGTCCTCCGGACGCGGGTCCGGGACTCCCGAAACCGACGGCTCCTCGAGTTCCGGGATGGGGTCAGGGTCGGTTGAATCCGACGGCTCCTCGAGCTCCGGGATCGGGTCAGGGGCGATCGAAGCCGATGGCTCGTCGAGCTCCGGGAGCGGGTCCGACGCGTTGGAGGGCGATGGCGCATCGCCCTTCGGGATCGAGTCCGTGGAGATCGAAGCGATCCAATCCGCTGTGTCCTCCGCGTCCTCCAAAGGGTCTCTGACGATCGGCTTTTTCTTGACTGCGGCAGGTGAAACCGACGCTCCCCGCCACCCCCCTAGCACATCGACCAGTTCCGCGGTGTTTCTCGTCCGGAAAAAATACGCTCTTCCCTTGGTTGGCCGCAGGTAGATTCCCGGCCCGACCAGGCCCCACGCGAGCGGTACAGATCGAAACACGTCCTTCCGGAACCAGACCTGGTGAAATCGGCGGGTCGAAATCTCCAACAAGTCGTCGGGCTTCAAGACGCGGGACCGATACGCCAGAAATTTGATGCGGAGGTGGTCCGGAAACACGATGATCTTATGGGGGAACAGCGAGAGATAGAGGATGGAGAGTGCGACGGCCGTGGTGAGCATGGCTGCATAGAACAGCAGTTGGCTATTGTAATTGTCGATGGTCACGACGAAGGCGAGTGCCAAGGCCTGAACGACGAAAACGATCAGCCGGCCCACGATCAATCCGACAGCCCCGAAGCCGACCACCGCACCGATCAGCAGCGGAATGGGCATCCGAAAACGCGCCACATAAAGAATGCCAGCCATCGTCACCGGGCGCGTGAGGGTCCATGCGACCCCCCGAACCGTGAGGAACACGAGCAAGAGGGCGACGATCGCAAGCATTCCTTGGCTCATCGGCTGCGCTCTGACGAGTGTGGTGACTTCTCGCTCAGAGACGAAGGTGCGGGCCGCGAACTCTGCCACCTCGTCTTGGGTCACATCCGCGAAGAAGGAAAGCAGATCCGGGAAGTCCGCATACTTGGAGGGGTCGTAGAAATTGCGAAGCACCCAGAAGTTGAGGGCTTGTGCCGTCGAGTTTTCCCCGCGAAGACGCTCGACTAGGGCGGTTCGGTCCGCTTCGAATTCCTCGGGAGGCAGCGTACCATTTACGAGGGCTGCGATCTCCTCGTCGATGATTCCTTGGGCGAAGTCGTATTCGCTCTCCGCGATGGAGCCCTCAATCTGCAGGAATCCGCCCGGCCCTCTCTGCGTGGTGCTGACCTGTAGTCCATACACCGCCTTCTGTTCTCCGTACCGAAGGCGTTGATTCAGACGGCGCCTCAACAGGTCGCGGACGAACAGCAGCATCAAATCATCCTGGGTATTGCTGTTGAAGAGCTTGTACTGAGCCGAATACCGCACGTTGGGGCCGAACCCCCAGTAGTAGGTGGCCCGCCGTCGGGCGGGGTCTTCTACGGCCACCTCCCTGGGAGGAACGTGCCTCTTGATGAGGGATCCGAACGTGCGCTCCGCGATTTCCAGGACTTCGCTGCGGCCGAGGTCCCCGATCACCGTGAGCGTCATCGCCTCCGGCACGTAATAACGTTCGTAGAAATCGGCGACGTCCTCCGGCGTGATGCGTTGTAGGCTAGCCCAGCGGTCGTACCGGCGGCCACCTCGGGTCTTCATACGAAACTCACGCCGCCAAAAATCGCGAGGCAGGAGCCAGGAAGGGTTGAGCAGCGCCCACAGGCCTTCGAAAAACTCACGCGGTTGCGCGTTGATCTCCAGAGCCACGGGCTGGCGGTTCCGCTCCACGACGTCGGCACCCATCACGTGCGGGGATAACACCCGGGATAACCATTCGAGGGCGAACCCCCCGTGCTCCTTCGAAACGGTCACATAGTACCAAGTATGATCCGGGGTGGTGAATCCGTTGTGGCGGCCACCGATGCCGTCGATCGCGTCGTTGATTTCCTGCTCGGTGCGTCCGTCGTGATCGGAAAAAAGGATGTGCTCCGTCAGGTGTGCGAGCTCCTCCTTCCCGCGAGGATCCGAATCCCATCCGTACGGCACACCGAGGCTGATAGAGACGTTGGGGGCCTGCGGCATTTGCTTGAACCAGACTCTCAATCCGTTCGACAGGTAAAACGTTTCGAATCCGGAGAAGGGGTTTACCTTCATCTCGCTCGGCGGAGGGGCCAGCGAATCCGGGGTCTGTGACCAGACGCCGCGCGGCATCACAGCCACGAAGAGGACCAGCCCAAGAAAGGCCGGCAATTTGAGAAGGCTGGGCCTCCTCTCTAGAACGATAGGCGTCATGGTCCTTTCTCCAGACGGACGCGGAATGGGCGCCGCAGTCCGCCTCACGGTTGCCGGCCGAGCGGCCCGTGCTCAACTTTCAGCGCAGCTCGCTCGCTTGAGCGGCGCAAGGCTCTTACTACGACACTAATACCACGACCGCATCCAGCCTACGTTTCTATGTCCTTTCGATTCGAGCCTCTCGCAATCCCAGACGTGATCCGAATCACGCCGGTCCAGCACGGTGATCGCCGGGGCTTCTTTTCGGAGACCTACCGCGCCTCAGCGTTCGAGGCTGCGGGAATCCCGGACGTCTTCCTTCAGGACAATCATGCCCGTTCAACCCGCGGGGTGCTGCGCGGGCTGCACTACCAGGCGCCGCCGAAGGGACAGGCGAAGCTGGTCCGGGTCGTCCACGGGGATGTATTCGACGTCGCGGTGGACCTCCGTGTGGGCTCTCCCACGTTTGGCCAGTGGGCCGGGGGGGCTCTCTCTGGAGAGGATGGGGTGATTTTGTACATTCCCGAGGGGTTCGCGCATGGATACGTTTGCGTCAGCGAGCGCGCGGACCTGGTCTATAAGGTCTCGAACGAATTCGACGCTGCGCTCGATGGGGGGATCGCTTGGGATGATCCGGCGATCGGGATTCCCTGGCCCGTAAAGAATCCCACTCTGTCCGAGAGGGACCTGGCCCTACCGACCCTCGATGCAGTGAACAGCCCATTCCGATTCCAGCAGTGAGGGAACATCATATTCGGGTTGCCCGAACGGGGCGCTACTTCACCCTCGGATCGGCCGGTACGCAGCTCCGAGAAATCTGGGTCGTGTGCCATGGATATCGACAGTTGGCACGGCGCTTTCTCCGGCGGTTCGCCGACCTGGACGACCCAAACCGGCTGATCGTGGCGCCCGAAGGCCTCTCTCGCTTCTACCTCCACGACACGGAGGGCCGCCACGGAAAGGAAGTCCCGGTCGGCGCCACGTGGATGACGCGGGAGGACCGGGAGAACGAAATCAGCGACTATGTGGGATTTCTCGATGGAGTTCTCGACGAGGTGTTGGACGAGTTCCTGGACGAGGCAGTCGACGAGATCTTGGACGAGCCCCTGGACGAGGTTCCCCGCGAGGTCCCGGACGACGGGACCAGAGAGTCCGGTGGAGCGCCTCCGCGACTCACTGTGCTGGGGTTCTCACAAGGTGCCCAAACCGTTTGTCGGTGGGTGGCGGCGGGAGACTTTGCCGTAGAGCGGATCATCCTTTGGGGAGCGTATCTTCCCGACGATTTCGATCTGGAACGGGGACCCAAGCGGTTGGGATCGGCGGGACTCGTTCTGGTACGTGGGCTTCGAGATCACTTCATCTCTGACGAGGCCCACGCCTCTCAAGAAAAAAAACTGGAGGCGCTTGGGATCCCCTTCCAGACGATCACGCATCCTGGAGGCCACGAACTCGACCCGGCCCTGTTGCGGGAGATCGCGGGTGTGGCGAGCTAGGTCAAAATTCCCCTACAAACGTGATCTCCGGCACGAGTTCGTATCCCAGCTCGTCGGCGACTCGCTTCTGAGCGAGGTCGATCAGGGCGCGGACGTCCGAGGCGGTTGCATTGCGCCGGTTTACGATGATGTTTGCGTGCTCGGAAAAAATCTGGGCGCCCCCCTCGGTCTGCCCTTTGAGGCCGCACTGGTCGATGAGCCGTCCGGCGCCGATTCCTTCGATTTTCTGGAAGATCGAGCCCACGCTGGGCAACGTGGCCAGGTCTGGGTGGCGGTTCTTTCGCCAGGCCAGGTTTTCCTTCATCACCCGACGCAGTTCCTCAGGCGGGGCAGGGGACAACTTGAAGTCCACCGTAAGGACGACGTCGTTCCTCTCGTGCAGGATGCTGTAGTCGTAGCCGAAGCTGAAGTATTCCCGATCCACCGTGCGCCGCTCGCCTTCCTCTGAAAGGATTTCGGCGCACTCGACCACCTCATCCATGAAGACGGTGCGGGCCCTCTCCGGTGCCGGTGAGAGAAAGTGGAGATTTTGCCACATGGCCCCCCCCACCGTGCTCGGGATTCCGACAAAGTGATGCAGGCCACCGAGCCCACGGGATACCGTCGCCTCAATGAGGTCGGGATGGGTCTCCACCCCGGCACCAGCGCGGACCCGGTCGTCGTCGAAGAACTCGATTCCGCCCACCTCCGAGCGAATCACCAGCCCCCGAAAGCCTCGGTCCCCGAAGAGCACGTTGGCACCCATACCCAGCAGGAAATGCGGGATGCCGAGTTCCCGAGCCGCCAGGATGGCGTTCGCCAGATCGTCCGGCGTGCGCGCGTGAAAGAGCCGGTCAGCCGGGCCCCCGATGCGAAACGTGGTCAGCGGCGCGAGCGGTGCATCGACCTCCATCCTGTCTGAACCGAGGCGCCGATCGAGTTCCAGAAGGGTTTCCTCGGTGACCATCGTCCTGTACTCGCTCCCGTTGGGGTCGGTGTGCCGCGCCAAGATAGAAGCCTCACAGGATTGCAGGAAGCGTGCCCCGCCGCTCAGGGCGCCCCGATGGTTGTGTTGACGAGTCCTCCAGGGTTTTCCAGGGGGCGCGAGTCGAAACCGGCGCTCGAGTGGCTCCGTAGGGATCAACGCCGCCAGCGTGGGCCTGCTGCGAGTGTCCGATATTGGGATTCGACGTCCCAAAGATGAGCACTTGGTGGAGGTACCGGACGAGGCGACGAACGTTGTAACCCCAATAAAGATAACAATTTGGGACGATTCATGTTTCTTGGCACGAACCTTTCTTAATGAAGGGGCATGAACGGACGGCATGAAAACGAGCGATGCGGGGCCCGGTCGGAGGGTGTGGTGCACGTGGGTGGTGGAAGGGTTGGCCCTTGGGCCGACTCCGATCGGACCTCGCTTCACTATGGAGGGGCGCATGAGCGGAGGCGGAGATTCAGGATGACGGGAATGACATCGAGAGTGACGCGAATGGCGGATTGGGAGGCAGAGCCCGCGAAGAGAGCATTGACCCTGACAGCGGTTGCACTCTTGGCTACGGCGGCAATGGCGCTCGGGCAGGAACCGGTGCGCCTTACCTTGGACGAGGCGATCGACCTCGCCCGCGAGAACAACGCCATCTTTCTCACCACGCAGAACGATGAAGCGGCGGCCGATTGGGCCGTGAGGGAGGCGGTGAGTAACCTCTTTGTCCCGTCGCTCACGGCGTTTGGAGCCGCTGTGTACCGAGCTCCGGGTCTGTCCCGGATTGGGACGATCAACACGGGTGGGATCGGGCAGGGGGCGCTTTACACATCGTTCTATCAACTCCAGGCGAGTTACACCCTGAACGGAAACACCCTTTTCGGGGTCAGCAGCGCCAAGGCGGATCGGAATGCCGCCCGCGCTCTCACCGACGCGGCGGAGTTTACGATGGGCAACCTGGTGACGCTCCAATACATGACCACGTTACGTGCGCGAGACCAGGTCGAGGTAGCCCGACGTCAGGTCGAGAGCTCGATCGAAAATCTTGAAATCGCGCAAGCACGCGTGGATGCCCAGGCAGCCATCATCACCGACGCCAAACAGGCGCAAGTCCAGGCGGGACGCGACTCGGTTGCGCTGCTACAGGCGGAGTCGGCTCTGCGCGTAGGGACCCTCAGGCTCCTGGAGACGGTCGGCCTCAATTTCGGCGCCGAGGTGGAGTTGGTGAGCCAATTCGAGGTGTTCCGTCCCACGTGGACGAATACCGAGTTGATCTCAATTGCCCTTGAGTCACACCCTCGGCTCAACGCGTTCGAGGCCAGCGAGGCGGCGCGGCGCGCCAACCTCCGACAGGCCCGAGGGCAATATTTTCCGAACGTTTCGCTTACCGGCTCCTGGTCCGGCTTCACGCAGGAAATCCAGAACGGGGAGTTCATCGTCGCAAGTGCGGAGGCAGGCGCCGTTGGGTCCATCGCGAACTGCAACACGTTCAACAGCATATCATCGGGTTTGACGACGCCGTTGGCGGGTTTCCCGCGGGATTGCAGCGCGCTGGAAATCACCGATGAAGCCCGCCAAGCGATTCTCGCCTCAAACGAGGTCTTTCCCTTCAACTTCACACAACAGCCCTTCTCGGCGACGTTGAGTGTGAGCATTCCGATTTTCAACGGCTTCAGTAGAGAGCGGCAGGTGTCCCAGGCCGCCAACGCGTTGGAGGATGCCGAGCATTTTCGGCGGGCGGAAGAACTACGAATCAGGACTGAGGTGACGTCCGCGTACGACGCGCTGACGACGGCGTTCAATGTGGTGCAGGTGGAGGAGCGCAACCGCGAGGTGGCTGCGGAACAGTTGGAGCTGTCTCGTCAGCGATATGCATTGGGCGCGGACAATTTTCTTGTCCTGCTCGATGCGGAACGTACGATGGCGGAGGGGGAGCGCGCCTACCTGGACGGTCTATACGCGTTCCATCTCGAGCTGGCGAACCTGGAAAACGCCGTGGGCCAGCGGCTCCGGCCCGAAGCGTAGGGAAGCGAATCGTAAGCCGGGTGGTCATAGTCGCTCCGGCCGAAACTTCTAGAGAGTGAGGTCATCGTGGACATTGCCCGCGATCCCAAGCCGAAAACCAGAAAAAGAATCATCCAGTGGTCGGTCGCGGCCTTGGCCCTGATCGGGGTCACCGTGGGGTTGAGAAATCTTGATCCTGCCGCGCCCACCGTGGATGCGGCGACGGTATGGATGGACACCGTGATGCACGGAACCATGATTCGCCAGGTGAGGGGGCCCGGTACCCTCGTGCCGGAGCAGATGCGATGGGTCACGGCGCTGACGGCCGGGCGGGTGGAGCAGATCATGGTCTTGCCTGGAACCGTGATCGAGGAAAACACCGTGATCATCCGGATGAGCAATCCGGATGTGGATATCGCGCTGCTCCAGGCTCAGCAGGCGCTCAACACGGCCGAAGCCACGCTGATTCAAACACGCTCGACGCTGCAGACTCAACGGCTCACACAGGCGGGGGCGCTAGCCCAGTTGCGCAACCAGTTGCAGAATGCCCAACGTGACCAGGCCATCAACCAGCGCCTATACGAAACGAACCCGGAGTTGGTCGCCGCGACCGAGTTGGCCAGAACCAGGGACGCGGTGACGGATTTTGAGGAGCGGGTTCGTCTCGAGGAGGAACAGATAGAGTTGCTCGCGGTCTCGGCCGTCGACCAGGTGAATGCTCAACTGGTGAATATCAGTAGTCTCACCGACATCGTCGACTTCAACCGTGATCGGGTGAATTCGATGGAGGTGACGGCAGGCGTCTCCGGCGTTCTGGCGGAGCTCCCGCTCGACGAGGGCCAGTGGGTTCAGTCCGGCGAGACGCTCGCGAGGGTGGTGCAGCCGGGGCGTCTGAAGGCCGAGGTCCGGATTCCCCAGACGCAAGCTCAAGACATCGCCGTGGGCCAGGTGGCGTACATCGACACACGAAACGATACGATCATTGGACAGGTCGTGCGTATCGATCCTTCGGTGCAGAACGGCACCGTGACCATCGACGTTGCGCTTCCGCGCGACCTTCCGCGGAGCGCCCGTCCGGACCTGAGCATCGACGGCAGCGTGGTCATCCAGCGGCTGGACGACGTGACGTACGTGGGACGCCCCGCGTACGGCCAGGCGAATCAGCGGGTGGGAATGTTCTTGGTGGTCGAGGACGGCCAGTATGCCCAGCGGGTGAACGTGATGCTGGGGGCCAGCTCGGTCAACGAGATCGCGGTGCTCGAGGGCCTGAAGGAGGGGGATATCGTGATCCTTTCGGACATGTCCCAGTGGGACGGATTCGATCGGGTACGATTGAGGTATTAGGAGGCCGGCCGGCCTACCGGCCATTCACATTCGCCGTAGTACTTGTGGGGTTGCAAGGGAGGGATGATGGAAAAAACGCTAGAGCCAGGCACCGGATCCACGCTGATCGACCTTCAGGGCCTCAGCAAGGTGTTCTACACCGAGGAGGTGGAAACCCATGCTTTGTCACAGATCCACCTGGAGATCAAGGCCGGTGAGTTCGTGTCGATCGCGGGTCCGTCCGGTTGTGGCAAGACGACGTTGCTGTCGATCCTAGGGCTGCTGGACTCCCCAACGACGGGGGTCTATCTGCTCGACGGCGAGCCTGTTGCCGAGCTCACGGCATCACAGCGAGCCAAAATCCGCAACCAGGCGATCGGATTCATATTCCAGGCGTTCAACCTGATCGGAGATCTCACGGTCTACGAAAATGTGGAGCTTCCGCTCACCTACCGTGGAATGCCGGGGGCCGAGCGAAAGGAGCGCGTGCACACCTCGCTCGAACGGGTCGGAATGGCGCACCGCATGAACCACTATCCCAGTCAACTCTCGGGGGGTCAGCAGCAGCGTGTGGCGGTGGCGAGGGCCATCGTCGGCAAGCCACTCATCCTGCTTGCGGACGAGCCTACCGGGAACCTCGACTCGAAGAACGGGAATGCGGTCATGGACCTCATGAAGGAGTTGCACGACGAGGGTGCGACCATCTGCATGGTGACGCACGATCCACGGTACGCGACGGTCGCCGATCGTTCGGTGCACCTCTTCGACGGCCAGGTGGTGGACGAGGAAGACGCCAACCGGGAAGCCCATGCACAGGAGTTGGAGGAGAGCGGCTTCGACATTTGAAGACCGATCAGGGCAGAGCGTTGTCGGGGGGGGAGGCCTTCGGGCCGCCCCCTTCGTGTTGGGGGAAGCTCAGCGGTCCGTTGACGGGAGTCATGGAGTGTCCGATTTTGGGATACCCGTATTGGCAAGAAACATCATCTATTTAAAGTATCTTCGAATATGAACATGTTTAAACCCTGTAACAGCAATAATTTAAATATTAACTGCGAAACGATTTCATGGCACTGATAAGGACGAAGGGCCTCGAGAAGTCATACAAGACCGGTGCGGGTGAGACCTTCGTCCTCCGGCGGATCAATCTCGAGATCGAAGCCGGCGACTTTGTCACGATCATGGGGCCCTCCGGTGCCGGAAAATCGACGCTGATGTCGATCCTGGGGATGTTGGACGGAGATTGGCGGGGCGAATATTGGCTCGCCGGTGAGCCGGCCCACGCCATGAAGCCTCGTTTGCGCATCGAACTCAACAAGCGCTACGTCGGATTCGTCTTTCAGCAATACCACCTGCTCGACGATCTCACGGTCTATGAGAACCTGGAGATTCCTCTCTCCTACCGGAACGTAAAGCGGAAGGAGCGCCAGGCCATCGTCGCTGACTCCCTCGACCGATTTCAGATCGTCGGTAAGAAGGATCTCTATCCCTCGCAGCTCTCCGGGGGCCAACAGCAGCTTGTCGCCGTGGCCCGGGCGGTCATCGCGGAGCCGAAGGTCATTCTGGCCGACGAGCCGACCGGAAGCCTGCATTCGAGCCAGGGCCGCATGATCATGGAGCTACTCGCCGATCTGAATCGCGAGGGGACCACAATCATTCAGGTCACACACAACGAGGAATACGCGGCGTACGGCCAGCGTGTCATTCAGCTCAAGGACGGCTGGATCGTCGACGAATAGCCCGGAAGCACCAGTGGCTCGCGAGGACTATTCGTCCGAGGACGACTGGCTTGCGAACGAGAGGCGGTAGGGAATGAGCACCACGAACGCCGGGCGTGTCCTGGTCGCGGACGACCAGGCGGATGTCTTGGAAGCGCTTCGCATTCTCTTGAAGGCTGAGGGCTTCGAGATCGTTACCGCCAACTCGCCCCCGCGTATCCTTTCCACCATCGAGCAGGCGGATTTCGACGCGGTACTGATGGACCTCAACTACGCGCGGGATACTACCTCAGGCGGGGAGGGGATGGACCTCCTCACCCAGATTCGGAGCCTCGATGCTACTCTCCCGGTGTTGGTCATGACGGCTTGGGGAAGCGTGGACGGGGCGGTGGAGGCCATGCGGCGGGGGGCTCGGGACTATGTCGAGAAGCCCTGGGACAATGAGCGGCTCCTGAAGACCCTGCGGACTCAGGTCGAGCTGGGTAGGGCTCTGCGACGGGGTCAACACCTCGAGGACGAGAACCGCTGGCTCCGTGGCGAGGACGCACCGGACTTCATCGCCGCATCCAACGTCATGAAACCAGTTCTTAAGATGATGGATCGGGTGGGACCCTCGGAGGCCAACGTGTTGATCACCGGTGAGCATGGCACAGGAAAGGAAGTGGTAGCCCGTTGGCTTCATGCTGTGTCGGGGCGGGTGAAGAACACGTTCGTGGCGGTCAATGCCGGAGGCTTTTCCGAAGGGCTGTTCGAAAGCGAGTTATTCGGGCACGTGAAGGGGGCGTTCACGGACGCCAAAGCGGATCGCATCGGGTGCTTCGAGTTGGCGCACCGGGGTACGCTCTTCCTCGATGAGATCGCGAACCTCTCGCTGCAACAACAAGCGAAGCTTCTGCGCGTGCTGGAGACCGGGGAGATTCAGCGCGTGGGCTCGTCCAAGATAAGGAAGGTGGACGTCCGCATTCTCGCGGCTACGAACGCGGATCTCTCAGAAATCGTGTCCGCCGGCGAGTTCCGGGAAGATCTGCTTTATCGCCTGAATACCGTCGAGCTCCACCTACCTCCATTGAGAGAGCGGAGCGAGGACATCGTGACCCTCGCGTTGCATTTTCTCGAGCGTCAACGCGCTCGGTACAGGAACTCGGTCGAGGGCTTCGCCGAAGATGCTATAGAGGCCTTGCTCAGGCATTCGTGGCCGGGCAACGTCCGTGAGCTCGAGCACTCGGTGGAGCGCGCGGTGCTCATGGCGCAGGGAGAGTTGATCCGTTCGGAGGATCTCGGGCTGATTCGGCGTCCCGACGCGGGTGCGAGGATGGATCAGCTCACCCTGGAAGAGGCGGAGCGAGTCTTGATCAAGAAGGCGCTCGATCGGACCCGCGGTAACGTCTCTCGCGCCGCAAAAGAACTCGGACTCAGCCGTAGCGCTTTGTACCGGCGGCTCTCGCGGTACGGGCTCGGCAACGAGTCCGAGTGACGCGGGGGTGAAAAGCATCGAATGAGCGGATGGTGGGAGCGTATTCCCCACGACCACCGGATCGTCGTGTTGGCCCTTCTGGCGGCGCTGCCCGGAATCGCCATCTCACTCGCATTTCTTTGGATGGGTCCCTATTCGGCCGGACTCCGATGGGGTGTTACCGTCTTTCTCCTCGGGGGTTGGGCTGGCTTCACCTACGCGCTACGGGCCAGGGTGGTACGCCCTCTGCAGACGCTTTCCAACATGCTGGCAGCGTTGCGGGAGGGAGACTTCTCGATTCGGGTCCGGGGCGCGGGATCCAGTGGTGCCCTCGCCCTCACGTATGCCGAGGCGAACGCGCTCGAGGAGGTCCTTCGGGAGCAGCGCTTGGGCGCGGTGGAGGCCACGGCTCTGCTTCGAAAGGTGCTGGAAGAGGTCGATCTGGCGGTGTTCGCCTTCGATGAAAGCGAAACCCTCCGGCTGCTGAACCGGGCGGGCGAGGCGCTGCTGGGTCAGCCTAGCGAGCGAGTGATCGGCACACCGGCCGCCGATCTTCGGCTCCAGGAAACCCTGAGCGGAATCGCACCACGCACGCTCGAGCTCAATCATCCTGGCGGGACCGGCCTTTGGGAGCTCAGACGAACCGTGGTACGCCAAGAGGGCCATCCCTTGCGGCTGATCATCCTTTCAGATCTCAGCCGTGCGCTCCGGGAGGAGGAGCGGCAGGCCTGGAAGCGCATCATCCGGGTGCTGAGTCATGAGATCAACAACTCTTTGGCGCCCATCAAGTCGATTGCCGGAAGCCTACAGAGTTTGACCCGACGAGCATCCCTTCCTCCCGATCTCGTGGAGGACGTCGAGAGCGGCCTCAAGGTGATCGCCGGTCGAGCGGAGTCTTTGGGAAGGTTCATGGCTTCGTATGCTCAGCTCGCTCGGCTTCCTGAACCCCGGCTCGCTGCCGTAGAAGTGAAGGCGCTGGTGCGACGGGTCGTGGCGATCGAAACCAGACTGGAGGTCGGCGTACGCACCGGGCCGGACGTCACCGTCCAGGCGGACGCGGACCAACTCGAACAGCTTCTGATCAACCTGGTGAGAAATGCCGTGGACGCCGCCCTCGAAACCAAGGGTAGGGTGGACGTGTCCTGGTCGGTGACAGGCGGTCGACTGCAGGTGGTGGTCGCCGATGAAGGCCCCGGCTTGCCGGTGGACACCGGAAACCTGTTCGTTCCCTTCTACACGACCAAACCGGGCGGAAGCGGGATCGGTTTGGCTCTCTGCCGGCAGATTGCCGAAGGTCACGGTGGTACGCTGACGCTGGAAAATTCTTCCGAGGGGGAGGGGGCCAGGGCCCGCCTCACGATCCCGGTGGAGCGGGACGGCCCATGATCCTTCGCATCTGAGGTTCATTTCAATCACCCACCGTCAAGACCGGAAGGAAGCGTCGTGTTTTGCGAACCCTGATGGGAGATAGCCCAGCTCAGCGAAAATATCCTTGGCACCTGCCTCAGGGTTCTCCTATGTTTGGCGTAGGTATCGTGGTCCAATTTCTCCCCCGGTGGGCAACCCCAAAGGGACCGTGAAGTTGGGTCGAACGTCGTCTTCATAGGCGCGTCCTTGGCGGGGGCGCGAAGCCGTGAGTTGCCCTATAGATGAGCGAGTCTTCACATCGACCCACAAGCCTTCTGGTCGTAGAGGCTGAGCCGGTCCGTTTGAACGCTCTTCGGGAGCATCTCCAGAAAACGGATGGGGACACCGAGGTGCATGGGGCGGCGGAGCTGGCGGTGGCGTTGGAGCGGCTTTCCAGCGGTGGTGTGGATGCCGTGATCCTCGACCCCGATCTACCCGATAGCCAGGGCATCGTGAGCTTCGAGCGCATGTACGCTTTTGCCCCGAACGTTCCGGTCGTTGTGCTGACGAATCCGGGGGAGGATGAGCTGGCGGTCCGCGCCGTACAGGGCGGGGCCCAGGACTGCATGCGTAAGGACGAGGCCGAACCCTCGGTCCTGCTTCGATCCGTGCGGTATGCCATCGAGCGCCACCGTCTCCTCGATGCTCTTCGAAGTCTTTCGCTCATCGATGGCCTCACCGACCTTTACAACCGGCGGGGATTCAATGACCTCGGCGAGCAGTACCTCAAGCTTGCCGCCCGCTCCTCTCGGTCGGTTTCCCTCATCTATCTCGACATCGACCGCTTCAAGACCATCAACGACACACTCGGTCATCACGTCGGTGACCGGGCCTTGCTGTGCGTGGCGGACACGCTTCGGGATACGTTTCGCCGTTCGGACATCATTGCCCGTATGAGTGGGGATGAGTTCGCGGTCCTGGCGTTCGAGACCACGGAGAAGGACGCCGAGACGCTCGTCCAGCGGCTGAGGACCGAGTTTGCCGAACTGAACGAGACCACGAGGGAGCGGTTTCAACTTTCGGTCAGCATCGGTTTGGCGCGGAACGACGGTGAAAGCGCAGTCCACCTCGACGAGTTGCTACGGCAAGCCGACGCGGCGATGTACAGGGAAAAACGAACCAAGAGAAGGAAGGTGGCGCGGTGAGTCGGGACGAAACTGTGACCGATGCTGAGCGCGTTGCCGAGAGCCCGCCCAGCCCGGTGAAATCCGCGCCCCCTGCCTCGGATTCGAAGACGAGCAAGAAGCGTGGTGGGGGTGAAAAGGCTGCCACGGTTCATTGGCTGGCACGGGTCGCGGAGAGGGCGGGGTTAGAGGGGAAGCGTCCGGACGTCGCTCCTTCGGCGGAGGCAAAGGACGCATGGCCGGTCGTGACCCGAGCGTACAAAATAGGGGACTCCGAGCTTTGCGATCTGGTGGCCACGTATTTCCGGCTGGAGGTGGCCGACCTCCAGGTGCGTGACCCGAATGCGCCTCTTCTCGTGCCCGAGGCGTTGGCGCGGCGCCACCACGTCTTTCCCCTCTACGAGACGGATCGGCACCTCCTCGTCGCCACGTGTGACCCCACCCAAGTAGAAGCCGAGCGGGCCCTGGGGTTCAGCACGGGTAGAACCACCGTATTCCAGGTGGCCTCTCCCCGTGCTATCCAGGAGATCCTGGATGACCGCTTTTCGCCCGAGCTGGCCATCGAATCCCTCCTCGATGGCTTCGATGCCGATGATCTCGAGGACGACGTGGTCAAACTCGTCGAAGAGATGGGGCCCGAGTCCATCTCTTCGGAGGCGGCCGCCGCGACCCCGGTCGTGAGGCTCACCAATCTCCTCATTCGCGATGCCATCGCGCAGGGCGCTTCCGACATTCACATCGAACCCGGCCGGCGGGTCGGGGTAATTCGCTACCGGGTCGACGGGGTCCTCAGAAAACACATGGACCTCCCGATGACTGCCATGAACCGTGTGATTTCACGGATCAAGATTTTGGCCCGGCTCGATATTGCGGACCGGCTTCGTCCCCAGGACGGAAAGGCGCACGTCCAGGTCCAGAATCTGGCCTACGACCTGCGCGTGTCCACGATCCCGGCGGGAAGGTCCAGCGAGAAGTGCGTCATCCGAATCCTGGACTCGAACGCGCAGGAAACCCTCGACGATCTGTCCATTCCGCCCTACGAGTTGGAGCGCCTGCGGCAGCTCATGAATCTCAGGGAGGGGATCGTGCTGGTGACCGGCCCCACTGGGTCGGGAAAGACGACGACCCTCTACGGCGCCCTGCGCGAGCTGGCCGACGGTAAGGTCAACATCATGACTGTCGAGGATCCGATCGAGTACGAGCTCCCTCAGATCACGCAGACGCAAGTAGAAATCAAGCAGGGAGTCACCTTTGGCACGGCCCTCCGGGCTATCCTCAGGCAGGATCCCGACGTCATCCTGGTAGGAGAAATTCGAGACCAGGAGACCGCGGAAACCGCTTCACACGCGGCCATGACGGGCCACCTCGTGCTCGCCACCGTACACGCGAACGACGCGGTGAGCGCCGTAGGGAGGATGGCCGCCATTGGACTCCCCTTCAGCTCGATCGCCTCCACCTTGAGGGGGACGATCGCTCAACGCCTCTTGCGGAAAATCTGCGCGGACTGCGCCGAGCCGGTCCGCGGAAAGTTGACCCCCGAAGAGCAGCGCCTTACCGACGAGCATGAGGTCGAACCGGTGGTGCGGGCCGTGGGTTGTAATGAGTGTGGATTCACCGGATATAAGGGTCGAATTCCGGTGAACGAAGTCATGATCGCGGGGCCGCGTTTTCTCGCCGCCGTTGAAGCCCGTAAGGGCTGGCAGACGCTCCAGCGCATCGCGATCCAGGGTGGCATGCGTCCCCTCCGTCAGGTGGCGCTGGAATGGGTAACCCAAGGCAAGACTACACTCGCCGAGGTGGAGAGGGCGCTTGGGGAGCATAAGGCGGAAGACGAAATCGAAGAGGACAGGGGCCCGACCCGGATCCTCGTGGTCGATGACGATGAGGAAGACCGGCTCAAGGCGGCGAGCATCCTCGAAGCGGAAGGGTTCGAGATATCGATGGCCAAGGACGGGTACGAGGCGGTGGAGAGGCTCCGGGCCGACCCGAGCTTCAATTTGGTGATCTTGGATCTGGCGATGCCCGGGATGGACGGCCGCAAAGTTCTCGACCAAATTCGTGGGTCGAAGGATACCGCGGCCATCCCGGTGGTGATCAGCACTGCGTTCGGCGGCGACGACGTGGAGACCGAGCTTCTCGAAGCCGGTGCGGATGACTTTCTCGATAA
>Ga0209988_10000983_pt1 | contig 18378 bp, 17 predicted proteins | sample N075metaG_FD_183115 | JGI IMG/M metagenome (GOLD analysis project Ga0209988, IMG submission 183115) | Deep subsurface microbial communities from Kermadec Trench to uncover new lineages of life (NeLLi) - N075 metaG (SPAdes) (version 2) | ecosystem: Environmental > Aquatic > Marine > Ocean trench... | reverse complement strand
CCCGCTCTGGCTACGCCATTCGTTGAAGGCTTCCTGAACCGCGGCCAGTGCCTTCTTGCTGGTAGGTGTTTTCTCGACGATTTCCATCTCGACCAGCACCGCCACCACATCCGCGGACAGCATGAACGTGTCCTTGCCGATGAAGCGCAAAAAATAGGGTCCGGTATTCCCGCCAAGCCGTTCGCCGCGCCGCTTCAGCTCGGCCCACAAGCCGACGATATCGTCTTCCGGCCACTGCGCCAGGTAGGCACCGAAGCCGCCGTGGCTGCCTTTCACTTCGCGCACGAAACAGGCGTTGCCACGCACTGATCCGATCTTCTTCGCATGGCGTACGATACGCGTATCCTGGGTCAATGCTTCCAGTTCCTCATCGGACAACATCGCACAGGCCATGGTATCGAATCCGTCAAACGCCTCTTCGAAGCCCAGCCATTTGTTTTCGATGATCTTCCAGACGAATCCCGATCGAAACACCGCCTTGGTCATTTCCGCGAGATATCGGTCGTCTGTTTCGATTTGCAGTTGCGCTGCGGTTTTCGGTTCTGGTAATAACGACTCCAGTGTTTCGCTGCCCTTGCGGGCAGCAGCCTGAGCGAAGATTGATTCGAAAGTCCGCACTCGAAGGTCCTCCCCGGAAACCACAAACATGATCGATGTCCGAGACAAGCCCCGTCAAGCAACTCTGGACCCCAAGCTGAAGGAACTGTTCGAGAGCGATACCCAGGAAAAAAAAGGATTCGTTTACTGCGCGCTGTGTTCGCACGTCGTCAGCCACATCGAGCAACGCACCGAGGTCAACGGCAGCCACGACCACTATTTCGTCAACCCCCACGGGCTCGAATTTCATGTCGGCTGCTTCGATGAAGCACTGGGCTGCGCGATCTCCGGGCAACCGACCGCGGCGGATACCTGGTTTCCGGGGTTCCTCTGGCACATCGCAACCTGCGAGGAGTGCAACGCCCATCTCGGCTGGTTGTTCGCCAACGCCGAAGCCTCCAGTTTCTACGGGCTGATTCTCGACCGGATCCAGACCGACTGATACGGCCCGCACGGGTTTGCTGTTCAAGCCCGAAAAACCCCGGTACGATCCATCGTCATGGCGAAGCATGCACCACGCGAAACGCCCGGCCCGACGGACCTTCCAGAGGTCGCGCCAGCGTTCACCACGATCGAAATCACGAAAGACTATCTGCACTTCTCCGCCGCACACTTCACCATTTTTTCGGCCACCCGACGCGAGAACCTTCATGGTCACAACTTCGACGTCGGCTGCGTGATCGAAACGCTGATCGGCAGCGACGGTCTGGCGTTCGATTACAACCTGATCAAGGACAAGCTCAAGGCACTGTGCGATGAGCTGGACGAGCGGACGCTGCTGCCGGACCAATCACCCTATTTGCGCTTCGAAACCGACGGCGGCTATCTGGTCGCGATATTCGCCGACGAACGTATTCCCTTCCTGACACGCGATGTACTGCGACTACCGATCCGAAATTCCACCGTCGAGGAATTCGCGCGCTGGTTCCTCGCGCGCCTCAGCAACGATTCTGACGTCGTTGAATTGCCCATCCGCTCGATGACGGTGCGGGTATCGTCCGGACCGGGGCAGTGGGCCGCCAGCCGATGGGAGCACGCATGAAATTGATGGTAATCACCGGCGCGAGCGTCGGCATTGGTTTGGCCACCGCCCGCTGTTTCGCCCAGGACGGATTCACGGTGGTCAACCTGTCGCGCCGCAAATGCCCGCTCGATCTCGTGACCCAGATGAATTGCGATCTCAGCGCCCCCGGCTTCCTGGATACGGTCTCTCCCCAGCTCACGCCGATGCTCGACCAGGCAGAGCAGATCACTCTCATTCACAACGCCTCGCGGCTCGAAAACGACAGCGCGGTGGAGACCCCGAGCAACCAGTTCAGGGAGGTCATGGAGGTCAACCTGGTCGCCCCCAACAGCTTGAACTACCTGACCATTCCATTCATGCACGCCGGTTCGAGCATTCTCTACGTCGGCTCGACCCTTGGCGAGAAAGCCGTCCCCGGAAGTTACACCTACGTGGTCAGCAAGCACGCGATGATCGGCATGATGCGTGCCACCTGCCAGGATCTGGCCGGCCGCCAGATCCACACCGCGTGCATCTGCCCCGGATTCACGGACACGGAAATGCTGAGGCAACACGTACCCGAGGATGCGATGGACAGCGTGCGCGCCATGTCGGCCTTCGGCCGCTTGATCGACCCCGTTGAAATCGCCGAAACGTTGCACTGGGCAGCGCATCACCCGGTCATCAACGGGGCGGTGCTGCACGCCAACCTAGGCCAGGTCGAATCCTGACCGAACGCCCTTCAGACACCACCCGGACCTGCCATGGATCACGAACTGACAGAGCGCCGCGAGCGCGTCTTTCTCATACTTGCGGGGTTCTTCCTTTGCGCTATGACGCTGCTGAACGTCATCGGCATTACCCGGTTCGTTCAGCTTGGACCCATGGCCCTGGCGGTCGGCGTGCTGCCCTACCCGCTGACCTTCCTGTGCACCGACCTGATCAGCGAACTGTATGGCCGGCGGCGCGCGAATTTTCTGGTCTGGGTCGGGTTCTCGCTGAATTTCTTCATCCTGGGCTGCCTCTACGTCGGCAACGCCATTCCGGCGGTGGCCGCGGAATCTCAGCCACCGTGGCAGGTGATCCAACTCGCCGAGGAGATCGCACTGCCCAACGGCGAAGTCCTATCCGGGTCCGTCGAGCTGTTCACCCTGATCTATGCCTGCACCTCGGGGGCCGTGTTCGCGTCGATGATGGCCTACATCACGGCGCAATTCTGCGATGTCCAGATCTTCCATATGCTCAAGCGATGGACCCAGGGCAAACACCTCTGGATCCGCAACAACTTCTCTACCATGACTTCGCAGTTGGTCGATTCATTGATGGTCATCTCGGTGACCTTCGGCGCTGCCTTCCTCGCCGGGAACATCACGCTGTCTGCGCTGCTGGTGCTGATGGGCTCGAACTACCTGTTCAAGCTGATCGTCGCGCTGCTCGACACGGCGCCGTTCTATGCGCTGACTCACTACCTGCGGCGCTACCTGTCGATCGACAGCGCCAATGTTTTCTGAGCCCAGCCACCGATCGGTTCGTCAACGCGGCAGTTCGGCCAACAGCCGAAGCGACAACTCGAGGGCACTGTCCTGAAAACCCGAGATTCGCAGTCGGGTGGCCACCAGATGCGTCATACCAAGGGTCTCCCGGTACTCGGCGATTCCCTCGCCGACCTGCAATGGACTGCCGATCAACGCCCAGTCATCCACCCGATCCGGCACCCGCCGCGCGATCGCAGTGCTGGCCTGCCGGCGGGTTTCTCCTGCCTGGCGCTCCAACAGATCCCTGACCCGCTCGATTTCGCGCTTATCGTTCGAGACGAACACGGTTCTCATGATCGGGACCTCCGCCGGTACGTTGTGACCGTTCTCTGCGCAGGCTTGTCGATGCAGCGCGTAGTTGGCCTCCAGCGTTTGCCGCGATTCCATCGGCGAAGCCAGATACGGCAAACCCAGGCCCCCGGCCTGAGCTAGTGCTTTCGGCCCGAACGCGGCCACCCACACCGGTGGGTGGGGCCGCTGTACCGGCAAGGGTGACAACATGATCGGATCGTCACCGGCACCGCCTATCGACGCACCAACCCAGGCATCACACATCTGGCGCAAACAGGCTTCGAAGCGCGCGCGCTTTTGTTTCGGCGGGATGTTGAAGGCATCGAACATCGCCGGTTGAAAGCCCCGGCCAACCCCCAGGATCACGCGACCGTTCGACAACTGATCCAACACCGCCACCTGTTCGGCCGCCTGAATCGGGTGCCGGAGCGGCAGCAGGAACGAGGTCGTAGCGAGGCGAATGGTTCGCGTGGCGCCGGCAACCGCGGCGAGGAGCATCAATGGATCCGGTATCGCGCCTTCGCCAAAGTGGTTTTCCGGCAGCCAGAACGATTCGTACCCCCACCCTTCAGCCCGTTCCGCCTGGCGCACCAGCTCCGCGGCATTCCGGCCGATCGGCGCCAACCACGGGGTCAATCCAAGATGTAGCGCGCGCTTTTCGTTCACCTTGGCCCGCGGTCAGCGACTGCTGACCTGTATTGCATCCTGATCCTGTGCCTGGGACCAGGCCATGGCGCGTAGCGTCGCGCGAACCGCCTCCACGTGGCGTGCGGTCGCAAACGATCGATACAATGGGTCGTTATCGAGCAACACACAGCGCTGTCCGGGACATTTGAACTCCGTGCGACGACCAAAGCTGTTGCCGGCCACCCCGTACTCGCCGAATGCCCCTGGATCCTCCGCGAGCCTCCAGAACGCCTGCCAGCTCGCCCGCATGCCTGGAATATTCCGCTGTACCGCACGTAACGTCTCGCTTGCTGCATCACGTAACAACTGCGCCGGGGAAACCGCCTGACGACCTAGGTGGTCTCGACAATCGTCGCCGAGGGCCTGCTCGACCTCGTCGCTGTCGACCGGAAAGAGATCAAATCGATCCGACATGCTCAATCGCCACCAACGCGAGTAGAACACCGGCACGACATGCGCCGGCGACGTCACGTCCTGCAGATAGCTGGTCAGCCGGCCGAGATTCGAGTAACGATCCGCAAGGGAATGAGAACTCGCAAGCGTTTGGACCACATCGTTGAAGTGCCTGTGGAACCGCGTGTCGATCAGCCACAGCAGGCCTTTTTCCGACTGTCCGGCGCGGTCGTAGTAACTCCAGTGCATCCAGTTACGGAACCACCGGCCTTCCACTTGACTGACGCTGGCCCTCGCCACATAGCGCACCTGCAGGGGGGTCAATGGAAGCAACCCAACTTCCTCCGCACACTGGTTGAATTGCTTCGCCGCGACGAACGTGAGCTGCTGGTGGATCTTCGCCTCGTAGGCCTGCGCAGGCACCGCGGCGCCGAGCAACAGCCACAGCGCCGTCCGCCAATGGCGTCGAATGAATCCACCAGACGACCCTTCCATGATCTCCATCAGCTACCCTTGCGCGCACCAGGCTCTGTGCCGTTGATGCTACCACGTCGCATCGCCATGCGATTACGGCGGGTCCACGCGCTGCGCGTCTGCATCATCATCCAGATCGGCAAGCAACGCCGCGATTGTCTGGCCCGTCCCCAGCCACACGAGCTGCGGAATGATCTCCGCCGCCGGTGCCAGCACGAAGCGCCGCCTGACAGCCCGTGGGTGTGGCAACGTGAGATACTCGTCCTGGCACGTCTGCGAATCGAACAGCAACAGGTCGAGGTCGAGCTCGCGGGGGGCGTTGCGCACCGGATCTAATTCGCGACCAAATTCCCGCTCGATGGCCTTCAATGCGTCCAGTAACGCATCGGGAGTCAGAGCGTCCACGGCCTCGAACGCCACCACCGCATTGACGAAATCATCCGTCTCCGGTGGGCAATCGACCGGGCTGGTTCGCCACAGTGAGGAGCATCTGAAATCACACGCCGCAAAGGTGCGCAGGCGCTCGATTCCGGCGCGTACAAAGGCCACCGAATCACCCCGATTTGAGCCTACGCCGACGACGACCATCCGCCACCACACATCCCGGTTCCAGGATTCGAAGTGTAGCGGGCAAGTAGTAATCAAAGAACGGGTTTGGCACACTCGATCTCCTTCACAGACTTTTGCTGGGGATGAAAATGAAGGCTGCAGTGCTGCGCGAGGTCAACAAACCACTCGAGATCGAAGACGTGCAACTCGCCGATCCGGGCCCGCGAGAAGTCCTGGTGCGGACAGTCGCAGCCGGCGTGTGTCATTCCGACCTGCACTTCCAGAACGGATCCTATCCTTACCCGCTCCCGGCCGTGCTCGGCCACGAGTCCGCCGGGGTGGTCGAGGCCGTCGGCTCCATGGTGAACTACGTCAAACCGGGCGATCACATCATCACCTGTCTGTCCGCCTTCTGCGGACATTGCGAATACTGCCTGACCGGCCATATGTCACTGTGTCAGGCGCCTGAACTACAGCGTGCCGAGGATGAATCGCCACGCATTGCGATCGGCAGCGAGACCGTGCACCAGTTTCTGAATCTGTCGTCGTTCGCCGAGTACATGCTGGTTCACGAGCATGCGCTGACCAAGATCCGTGAGGACATGCCGATGGACCGCGCCGCGCTGATTGGCTGCGGGGTTACCACCGGTGTGGGTGCGGTCATTCATACAGCGAGCGTGGAGCCCGGCAGCACCGTTGCGGTCATTGGTTGCGGAGGCGTCGGATTGTCGTGTATCAACGGCGCCGCGATTGCCGGTGCGGCACGCATCATTGCCATCGACAGGGTTCCAAGCAAACTCGACCTGGCCCGAAAATTCGGTGCCACGGATGTGATCAACGCGGGCGACGGTGATCCCGTCGAAGCGGTGCGTGAACTGACCGGCGGCGGCGTGCACTACTCCTTTGAAGCCATTGGCCTGAAAGTAACCACTGAACAGTCGTTCAAGATGCTGCGGCGCGGCGGTACCGCGACCATCATCGGCATGATTCCCATCGGTACGATGATCGAGCTGCACGGCCCGGAATTTCTCCAGGAACGTACCATCCAGGGCTCGAATATGGGGTCAAACCGGTTCCGCGTGGACATGCCCCGGTACGTCGAATTCTACCTGCAGGGCAAACTGCACCTCGACGACATGATCTCTGGCCGAATTCAGCTCGAAGACGTAAACGATGCGCTGGCCGCGCTCGAGGGCGGCGAAGTCGCGCGCAACGTCATCATGTTCGAGTAACCCGATTGGCATAGCCTGGTAGCCTAGCGGATCGCGATGTACCCGAACTCACCTGACCGGTAGACCCGCAGCAACAGCTGCTGGCTGCCGCGTCGGACGCCCTCGGCCAGCTCCGAAAGATTTTGCGCCGGCTCCCGATTGGCGGCCACGATGATATCGCCCGGCCGCAAACCGTAGCGCCAGGCACGCGATTCCGATGAGACCTCCGTCACCAGCACGCCAGCGCCCATGGAGGGGTCGTCCTGGCTGCGAAAGTTCTGCAGCTCCACACCCGCGAGCCGCGGGTCGACACGCCCACCCGCCAGTTTTTCGACGCTGTCCTCACCGATCTTGAGCCGGTAGCGTTTGGTTTTACCGTCCCGCAGCACCATCACCGGCACCGTGTCGCCGACCATTAGAATCGCCGATTGAGCGTGATAGTCGACCAGCCGGTCGATGTCGCGCTCCTGAACCTTGACGATGATGTCACCCTCGCGGATTCCCGCGACCGCACCGGGCCCACCCGGTTCTACTTCGACGACCACCACCCCTTCACGCCAATCGACCCTGAACGCCTCGGCGAGCGCTGCATTGAGCGCCTGCACAACCAGACCCAGATGGCCCCGCCGCACCTCACCGTGCTCGATGAGCTGTTCCATGATGGCTTCCACCATGTTGCTCGGGATGGCGAAACCGATGCCCACGTTGCCACCGCTCGGCGCGATAATCGCGGTGTTGATACCAATCAGCTCACCACGCAGATTGACCAGCGCGCCGCCGGAGTTACCCGGATTGATCGATGCATCCGTCTGAATGAAGTCTTCGTACCCCTCGATGCCAAGACCACTACGCCCCAACGCGCTGACGATGCCGGAAGTCACGGTCTGATTGAGACCAAAGGGATTGCCGATGGCCACCACGAAATCGCCGACTCGCAGCGCAGCGGAATCTGCAAATGCGATCTCGGTCAGCTGTTCCGGCGCTACCTTCAGCACCGCAAGGTCTACCTGAGCATCCGTACCCAACAACTCGGCGGTCAGCAGCCGGCCGTCTGCCAGCGTTACGGCGATCTCATCGGCTCTGTCGACCACATGGCTGTTGGTGACGATGTAGCCCTCTTTAGCATTCACCACCACGCCCGAGCCCGTGCTCTGGGTTCGGCGAAACTGGCGCCGGCCCTCGGGAACCCGAAAAAAGCGTCTGAAAAACGGATCTTCCAGCAACGGATTACGAACCTCGACGGTCGTGTAAGTGGCGATGTTAACCACCGCCGGAGAGGTCTGTTCGAGCATCGGCGCCAGGCTGGGCAACACCCCACTGTCCGGCACCTCGCCGGGCAACGCCGCCCAGGCACAAGTGCACACACAGTGCAGACCTATGATCACGGTCGCCAGGACGTTCCTCACGATGACACCACTCCTTTGGTTCTTCTGTTCGACCTTGAACACGCAGCGGCGTTCGTCTACGTCAAGTTTCATCGTCAGTCTCGAGGCTTTTCGATATCGCTGCTTCCATCGTTACGATGCCAGAAAACTCCAGTTTTAGCCTGTCCGGTGTTAGTGGGAGACTACGAACCGTCATTGTTGATAGCATGGACACAGGTGTCCCGAACGTTGGCGGACGACTGCTGCAAATTGGAGGGAGTATGAACGGCGAAGAAAGCAAGTGCCCGGTGTTGGGCGGACCCAACAGACACGCGGCGGCTGGGACCACGGCGAACCAACACTGGTGGCCGAATCAGTTGAACCTGAAGATGCTCCAGCAGAACCCTCCCCAGTCAGATCCAATGGGGGAGGATTTCAACTACCCTGAGGAGTTCAAGACGCTTGACTTGGATGCGCTGGCGAAGGACATCGATGAAATGATGACCACGTCGCAGGACTGGTGGCCCGCCGACTACGGCCACTATGGGCCGCTGTTCATTCGCATGGCGTGGCACAGCGCAGGCACCTACCGCATCGACGACGGCCGCGGCGGCGGCGCCTCCGGCACCATACGCTTTGCGCCGCTCAACAGTTGGCCCGACAACGTGAACCTCGACAAGGCGCGCCGGTTGCTCTGGCCGATCAAGCAGAAGTATGGCCGGAAGATCTCGTGGGCTGACCTGATAATCTTCACCGGGAACCGTGCCCTGGAGACGATGGGATTCAAGACGCTCGGTTTCGCCGGCGGGCGCGAGGACGTCTGGGAGCCCGAAGAGGACATTTACTGGGGGCCGGAGACCGGGTGGCTCGACGACGAGCGCTATAGCGGCGACAGGGACCTCGAGGTTCCCCTCGGCGCGGTTCAGATGGGCCTGATCTACGTCAATCCGCAGGGGCCGAACGGTAATCCAGACCCGCTCGCTGCAGCCAGGGACATTCGAGAGACCTTCCGCCGCATGGCGATGAACGACGAGGAGACCGTTGCGCTCATTGCCGGCGGGCATACGTTCGGCAAAACCCATGGTGCTGCCGCCGAGAGTTTCAAAGGTCCCGAACCCGAGGGTGCCACCATCGAGGAGCAAGGCTTCGGCTGGACGAGCAGCTTTGGCAGCGGTAAGGGAGTTGATACGATCAGCAGCGGGTTGGAGGGCGCATGGACCACCGAGCCGGCGAAGTGGGACAACAACTTCTTCGACAACCTGTTCGGCTACGAGTGGGAGCTGGCGAAGAGCCCTGCCGGTGCGCACCAGTGGAAGCCCACGGATGCATCTGCGAACGGCACCGTGCCGGATGCTCACGATCCGTCGCAGACGCACGCCCCCACCATGCTCACGACCGACCTCTCACTGCGGATGGACCCGATCTATGAGCCGATCTCGAAGCGTTTCCACGAGAACCCGGAAGAGTTCGCGGACGCCTTCGCCAGAGCGTGGTACAAGCTGACGCACCGCGATATGGGACCCCGCACGCGGTGCCTCGGCCCGTTGGTTCCTGCGGAGGCGCAATTGTGGCAAGACCCCGTCCCCGAGGTCACTCATGAATTGATTGGCGAGCAGGACATCGCTGCCCTCAAGGGCAAGATCCTCGGATCAGGACTGTCCGTTTCCCAACTGGTCTCGACGGCCTGGGCCTCGGCGGCAACGTTCCGCGGCACCGACAAGCGTGGTGGGGCGAACGGGGCGCGCATTCGCCTCGCGCCGCAGAAGGATTGGGACGTCAACCAGCCGGCCGAACTGGGCAAGGTGCTGGCGACCCTGGAGGAGATTCAAAAGGAATTCAACGGCGCGCAAGCCAACGGGAAGATGGTCTCGCTCGCCGACGTGATCGTTCTGAGCGGGTGCGCAGCCGTCGAGCAAGCTGCAAAGAACGCCGGGCACGACGTGCAGGTTCCCTTCTCGCCGGGGCGCACGGACGCGGTGCAGGAGCAAACCGACGTGGACTCATTCGCCGTGCTCGAACCGACCGCAGACGGGTTCCGCAACTATCTCGCAAACGGACCCAAGAGACCGGCCGAAGAGCTGCTGGTGGATCGGGCGCATAAGCTGGAGCTGACCGCTCCTGAGATGACGGTGCTCGTCGGCGGCATGCGCGTCTTGAATGCCAACGTCGGGCAGTCCGAACTCGGCGTCTTCACCAAACGGCCCGAGACGTTGACCCATGATTTCTTCGTGAACCTGCTCGACATGAGCACGACGTGGCGGGCGTCCGACACCTCCGAAGGCGTGTTCGAGGGGCGCGATCAGGGGACGGGCGAGGTCAAGTGGACCGGCACCGCCGTCGACCTCGTTTTCGGCTCCAACTCCCGGCTCCGAGCCATCGCGGAGGTCTATGCGTCTGACGACTCGCAGCAGGCGTTTGTGCGTGATTTCGTCGCTGCGTGGGACAAGGTCATGAATCTCGATCGCTTCGACCTCGCCTGATCTCAGCGAGGCGATCACTCCGCCGAGCTTTCGGGTCGACGGTCTACGGCGAGTTCTCTCCGGTCGCGTACACTTCCGGGCACGGCACAGCACGCGAATGGGCGCAACTGATAGCACTTTGCCACCGGCGGCACAGTCTCGACCGATTCGGGTCTGATCTATGACCGACCGAAACCGAGGCCCGCTTGGAAACCCTGGAATCCCGTGTCGCCAAGTTGGAAGCGATCATCGACGTGCTGCTCGAAGAGATCGCAAACGGCACGGCCGAGTCTGCCGCAGATGAGATCAGATCAACTTTGGCCGAGATTGAGCACTGAAAGTGTCTCCTTCCGACGCCGAAGGAGACATTCGCGAATTCGCCGTGATGGGGTAATCTCGGTTCCAAACCGGGGCCGAGAGGAAGTATGAACTGGGATGCGTTGGGAGCGATTGGCGAAATACTGGGCGCGGTTGCTGTTGTTGCGACGCTGGTTAATTATCGCGCCAGATTACCCAGAATTCAAAGGCGTTAACACGGGCCAACGACTACGCCCAAGCATCCTCAGTACACGATTCAAACGCGATGTACGTGCAGGTGTTTTCCCAGCTCGCGCTGGATGCCGAGCTAGCATCTATTTATCACCGTGGACTGGCGAAAGAGACTCTTGATGACGTTGAAGCCGTTCGATACGCCGCGCTGATCAACACTTACTTTGCGTTTATCGAGGAAATGTCCGTTCAGGTCAAAGTTGGTCTGGGCTTTTCCGAGTTCATGCAGATGGACCTTCAGGAACTCTTGGAGTTTGGCTACCCCTATTGGGGAAGGCTCCTAGACACAGAGGCCGGCATGGCTTGGTGGACAGACGATGCTCCATTCCAATACTCACCGGATTTTGTCCGTCTCGTGAACGAGATTCTTACTAAGGATCGTGCCCGCAGGAGCGTCTAACAAGCACTCTAGCGCGCCGTCATGGGTCCGTATATGGACACTCCTCCTCGGCTTGCAAGCATTCCGTCGGTTGGCGTGAGGTACGACTGCTCACGTATATCCGGCCTCTAACGTCTACATCGATTGGTCGATGCGCGGCCATAATGGGCTATTCGCGCGCCGGTTCCCCATCGCTCCTTCGTGCTTTGTGCACCTGGACATTTTCGGGTTCTACCCCAGCGACCTCGAGACAACCGCTTCTGCCACACCGGCTTCTCCCGACGATCCACGCCGTGGACCTGAAAAACATGCTTTGCCAAATCAACGCCAACTCGTTTAAGTTCCATCGTGGACTCCTTCTTTCTTGTGACTGCTGAATATCGCTTCCAGTCTGGCACCTAGATGCCGTAAAGAGAGGAGGAGTCCATCCCATTGCTCCTGGCACAAAGCTGCCGTTTTGAAGCCCCGGTCCGAAATGTCTCCTATCGACATTCCGCAACCACGTCCTGACGGTCTCGGTTCGGCTAAAAACGGACTTCCGGGATCAAGCCGTTACGCCAGTTTGTTGTCTCCAAAGAAAACTTCCTTGTCGGCTACGACGAAAACAACTGCGACAACTATTAGAACCAGGGTTTGGATACATTTGGTGTACAGCGAAACTTCAAAGAACTCCTGGGTGAAATTGATAATCGTATGAATCAGCACCGCTGCCAGAATGCTGCCGCTGTTTTTCTTGCAAAACCAACTGATGATGAAAGCCAAAGGCACAATGCTGACGAAGAAGTTCAGAACGAGGAAGAAATCCTCCTGAAGCAATTCCGCCTGGTATGAATGCGGAATAAAAAACATGGGAAGATGCCACAGTGACCAGAGAACCCCGAAGATCGCTGTCGCTTCAAAATAGCTGCGACTGCTGTTCAAGCTTTCAATGCCATATCCTCTCCAGCCGAGTTCTTTGAAACATGCGGCAAGTAGTAGAAAAAGTAGTGTTGGGACGGCTCCGACGGTGAAGGAAAACTCTTCAGCTACAGTGAATTGGTCAAACGAATAGCCAAACAACAGGGTCGAAATCAATATCGACACGATCATCGATGCGGGGAAAAGTATTAGAAAAAGGGGAATGCTGCTTGGTCTGATCAGTTTGATGTTGAGCAATTTGTTGAAGAATATCTTTTTCGGCGCTTCGTTCTTGGATGCGATGATCAGGTACAAAGCACTGGCAAATGCGGTTAACAATCCGATTAGCATAAGAACGAGAAAAATCGGGTCACCGCCCTCTGGGTCTCCAAGATGTGGAGCGGCGAACCAGCACACCCACGTCACGACGAACGTCAGTGAAAAGAACCGTATCGGTTTGTAGTCGACAGTCTCGGTCAAAAAATTGCGGCGGATTCAATGTTCAGCGATGGTAAGTCCTGGTCCGGCCAGTATCCAGTAGTGGCGATCTGGTTTCGAAAGTACATTAGAAAATGCCTGCAACTGAAAACACCAATAGCTCTAATGAGGGCTGCTCAGGGCACAAATCGGAAGTCGAGCGTTCGCCTTGCCAGCATCTCCTCCTGGCACAAAGGAGACACTTTCTAGCCTTGCGTGAATGGTCAGCTTCCGATTTCGACTCGCTGCCTGAGGATGAAACAGCGCCGCTTCGAAACTTGGACCCTGAAGTGTATACGCTGACGGCGTGCTAGTCGGGACGCTCGCCCACGGTCGGATGCATTGAAAATCCCAGCGCCCCATGCATTCTGTAGCCGATCATGTCGCGCAGTTCTGGTGATAGCCGCTCTGCTACGTCGGGCGGCACATCCAGGTACTGATTCTCTTCTTGGCGCAGCCAACCGAGCGAATAGGTCAAGATAATCCCGTAGCGCCAATCATTGGCCACGTTGGCGCCCGCACCGTGGAGTGTTCCGCCCAGCCAGTAGAGGACAGAGCCTGCGGGCATCTCTGCGGCGATGATCTCGTCGTTGCTGGCTTCTCGCTGCTCGGGCCACTGGTGACTGCCGGGCACCACCAGGGTTGCTCCGTTATCCGCTCGAAAGTCTGTGATGGCCCACATACTGGCCACGATCATGTTGGGCCGTGGATGCGGAAAAAACGTATACGAATCGTGCTCGCGATGCAGTACTTGAGTGCGAGCTCCAGGACCGACCTCAACTGCGGCCGTCACGTGCAGTTGATATCCGAATTCGCTGTTGGGAGTCAGGAAGTGATCACACAACGAAGTGCTGTGCTCATTTAGCACCAAGCGCCCAACCGACTCTGACTGAGCGACTAATCCGCTCGTCCGCCGAGTGCGTCCCGGATAGAACTGGGTGGGATCATCCTTGTCAATCACACGGGCCTTCGCCATTTGCGGGTCTAGCTCTGCACGCACCGATCGGCGTGCATCGGCAGTTAGGAGGTCCGTTACCAGCAGACAACCCGCTTCTTCCAGGGCAAGTGCGCACTCGCCGGGGGCCGCCTTCGCGGGCAGCTGAGGGATCTTCATGTACGAGTGACCGTTGCTTACAGTCTGAACAGCAAATCACTCGTGCTGAACAGCGTCAACTACCGCCACGGGGATGTGCGCTTCAGAACCTAGCGCCCAGTCCGAGGATAGTGTTTTTAACAGGGACATTCAGCCGGGTTGCCGAAGGTGCGTCAGTAGCCTAGGTCTTAGCGGTGTAATGAAGAGTGGTCGATCACTGCCATTACTCACGGCCAGGTACTGACGGCTTTTGGCTGCGGTCTCAATGGGTCGACGCAACACTTTGTCTAGGAAGCAGAAGACGGAGTGCGTGTTGAGGCATCAATGAAACATCGACGTTTCAAGGCATCAAAGATGTAGAACCGCTGGAAGCGAGTGAAATCGCTGAATTCGGTTGAGGCGAGCGTTCGCAGTCGGTTAATCACGGTTTGGCTTCACACGAGGGTCCGAGGTCCGAGCGGAGCGGGATCGGAGTCTGTGTTGCATTGACCGGTTGAATCCGCAACGCCAAAGCGGACATCTACTGAGATCACTACAATCCAATAAGCAGCTATTATCTTGCGGTCAGGAGTACTGCAACTAGGAGACGAGATGCGCTTTGGCACCCTCGCAGCGGTCCTATTCTCGTCGACTATCGGGTTGATGCCTTCGGCCGTCGCGCAGATGACCCCGCAAGAACAGGAAGGGAAGCCACCGCTCTCAGCGAACACGATGGAATCGCGTGCTGAGATGCCAGAGTCGTCTTCGAATTCCATGACCGGGAAGATGGGAATGGAAGCGAAGATGCAGCGTCCGTCCCCGGGCATGAGCATGAGCCAAATGATGAAGGGGCCCACATCGACAGAGTTCTATCCGACCCTGATCAGCATTTCCGAGCCCGATCCCGTAGAGCGCGAACGTCTCGAACGGCGGGCTGAGCGGTGGAGGTCCGAGGGCATCTTGTTGCTTTCTGAGGGGGCTGCTGCGCTCTCTGAATCCACCCAGCGAGACGATGTGCGCGGCATAGAGCGGGCTGGCGCCACGATTAGTCAAGGGCTGTCCCGACTCAAAAATGGCCTGGCGGCTCGACGAGCACTCGAGAGCGGTGAACCGCCCTCTCAAGTGGCGCTCGAGTGGTTCAAGACGCAGCTCAACCTTCTGCCCGCACAGATGGACTCCAGGGAGACCCGTATTCTCGGGATGACACCCTTCGAGCTCTTCCTGTGCACGCTCATGATTGCTGCCATCGGCGCGGGCCTCGCTGTGTACGTCCTCAGGATGCGCCGAGCCTCGCATCTCATCGAGCGAATCGTGGCGGGCTCGACGGGCGAGGAAAGGGCTCCGGTTACCGCAACCGAACAGAGCGCGAATGTAGCGACGAGTCCATCGTCGACGCCGACCGACACCCTCGAAGGCCTACTCCCACTTCGGCGCAAGAAGCTCTGCCGACTCCGAGTTGCGCGGATCTACCCGGAGACCCCGGACGTCAAAACCTTCCGATTCGTCTCCTGCGATCGCGGCCCAATTCCGTTCAGCTACCTACCGGGCCAGTTTTTGACGCTGATGCTTCCCATCGAGGGAAATCCCACCAGGCGCAGCTACACCATCTCTTCCTCTCCTGCCCAAGGTTACTACTGCGAGATCAGCGCCAAACGAGAGGACCAGGGTCTCGGGTCGCGTTATCTGCACGACGTCCTGAAGGAAGGCGACACGCTCGACGTTCGTGGACCCAGCGGAAAATTGACCTTCACCGGCAAGGAGTCCGACAGCATCCTGCTGATCGGCGGTGGCGTCGGTATAACCCCTGTGATGAGCGTCACGCGAGCGCTCGCCGACATGGGATGGGGAGGCCAGATCCGCCTCGTTGTTGGCTGTTCGGATCCAGAGCACTTTCTCTTTGGGGCCGAGATCGAACGGTTGAAGGAACGAAATCCAAACCTCCACGTCTTTGTCGCAATGAGTGCGCTCAAAGAGGATCTCTCCGGCTTCCATCGTGGCCGAATCACGAAGGACCTTCTCTTGGAGTGGGTGCCTAACATCGCAGCAACGCCGCGGGTTCACCTCTGCGCGTCGCCCGGAATGATGGACGCGGTGAAGCAGATGCTTGCGGACCTCGGCGTACCGTCCGAGTGCATCAAGACCGAGTCGTTCGGTTCCCAGGAGAAGCCCGCCACGCGAGCCACCGTTCGGGCCGCGAAACGGGAGGCGGCGCCCGGTCAGCCTTCGACCGCGCTCGAGTTCCAGCGTTCGGCCAGGTCGACGACGGTACACGCAGACGAAACCGTGCTTGAGGCGGCGGAGCGCATCGGCGTTGAAATGAACTACTCCTGCCGGGTCGGAAGCTGCGGAGAGTGCTCGGTGCGATTGATCTCGGGCGAGGTCAAGATGGACGTGGAGCGCGCGCTTGAGCCCGAGGATAAGGCCGCCGGAATCATCCTGGGTTGCCAGGCCCGCCCGACCTCCAACGTCGTCGTCGAGGCATAGAGACCCGTGGGTGAGCGGGAACCGCTCGTCGCGACGCTTCTCGTCATGATCATCCTGGTGGTGTGGTGGGGAGCGGCTTTCCACGTCTCACCTCGTTTTGCAGGGAGCCCACTCGGCGGGACGCTTGGCGTGAGCGGCGCGCTTCTCATGCTCGGGACGCTTGTGTATTTGGTGATCAAGCGGGTCAAACCGATCAAGGCTGCGGTGACTCGCAAGGTACCAATGCGAACGCTATTGGCCTGGCACACCTACGCTGGGCTGCTCGGATGCCTCCTGGTCCTGCTGCATACGGGCCACAAGTTCGAGAGCGTGCTTGGGACCTCACTTACAGCCCTCACGTTGATGGTCGTACTCAGTGGATTTGTCGGGCGCTACCTCCTGCGTCAAATCGGCGATGACGTACGCGAGAAGCGTGGGCTCCTCACCCGACTCTACGAGGCGTACGACGCTGCGTCGGAGCGGCTCGCGATGGAGCCGGAGCGCCGCAGTCTCATTCACCCTCTGCGAAGTGCACTCGCGCGTGCATTCCTCACGGAATCGCCTGTTACCGATGCACCAGGCACCATGGACGTTGGTTCTCCTGTTGCCGTTGCGAGTCTAGTGAGTTCGATCGCGGATGTGGAGTCTTCCATCGAGGCGCGTGAGTTGCTCAGGCGCTGGTTCTCGCGGTGGCTTCGTCTTCACATCGTCTTAGCATCCGCACTTTTCTTGCTCCTTGCTCTACACGTATGGGCGGGCGTCCACTTCGGCTTGAGATGGTTCTGACGAACCGATACCTGAGCGGCGCCGTAGTTGTGGTGCTGGTCGGCGCCATTGCCTGGTTCTGGCATGCCCAGCCGGATGATGCGCCGATCAAACAGCTCGCTACGTGGCAGCGACTCGCAAGTCCCGGTGACCTGTCCGCGGCTCACAGCCGCCTGGAGGGAGACTGCGGCGCGTGTCATACCACAGTCGTCGGCGCGTCACCGACGAAGTGCATCGCATGCCATGCAACCGACGAGCGGCTTCTGATCTGGCCTCAGCTGACGTTCCACGCGTCCGTCCGTGACTGCCAGGCTTGTCATCGCGAGCATCTAGGCGCAAGTGCACTCCCGACGCGAATGGACCACGTCGCTCTAGCGACGATGGGACTCAAAATTCTGGCAAGTGGGGAATCCGAAGTCGGTCGATCGGATGCCCAGCACCTTTTCAACTGGATAGCGGAATCCCCGGTCGTCGGGGCAAGTCGCCTAGCACCAGCCGAGGCGGTGCTCAGATGCGCGACGTGTCATGCGGCAAAAGACGCTCATCGCGGGATGTTCGGGAATGATTGCGGGACGTGTCACGCGACCAGCGGCTGGGTGATCCCGGAGTATCGTCACCCTTCCAACGCTTCAACCGACTGCGCACAGTGCCATCGTGCCCCTCCGTGCCATCGCACGCCACACTTTGAGAGGGTGTGCGCTACGGTGGCTGGCCAGCCGAACGCAGAAGTCCGCGACTGTCATTCCTGCCACCAGGTGACAGCATGGAACAACATCAAGGGCGTCGGCTGGTACCAGAGCCATTGAGAGCAATGTCTGCTTCTGGCAGAGGCTGTGTGGAAACTATTTTGCGCCACCGATGGCCTCGAAAAACACGCACGAGAGTTCAATTGTTGGGGGCAATCGCCCGGAAAACGACAAACCAGAGCACTCTCATGCAGGTTTTGTTTTCGACCCCGGAGTTTTCACACATAGATGGTCGCCCCTCGTCAGTCAAACGTTCAACCGGTTCTAACAAGATGGTAAGGTTGCAGCCATAGATCCGGACTTTAAATCGAGGCCGCAGCCTCTGTCCCTGATGGAATGTGCTGACGGGTGCCTCTTTACAGCCTCACGAGCTTTTCGCTCCCTGTGTGAAATAGGTTTGACCCGCCACGGTCTGACCTGTCTTGCCATCACGTTGTTGTCCGCCTGAGCAACCTCTTTGGTTCTAG
>Ga0209988_10000982_pt1 | contig 18383 bp, 16 predicted proteins | sample N075metaG_FD_183115 | JGI IMG/M metagenome (GOLD analysis project Ga0209988, IMG submission 183115) | Deep subsurface microbial communities from Kermadec Trench to uncover new lineages of life (NeLLi) - N075 metaG (SPAdes) (version 2) | ecosystem: Environmental > Aquatic > Marine > Ocean trench... | reverse complement strand
AATCGCGTACCATGGGCAGATGCCTGATATCCATCAAGATAAGCCGAAAATCGCCCGGCCGTCGATCGAATACTTCGATGCCATCATCATCGGTGCGGGAATTTCCGGCATGTACCAGTTGCACCGGCTCAGAGAGCTCGGACTTTCGGTGCGCGTCTTCGAGACCGGAGATGGTGTCGGCGGAACCTGGTACTGGAACCGCTACCCGGGCGCACGCTTCGATTCAGAGAGCTACAGCTACGGTTATTCTTTCTCGGAGGAAGTCCTGCAGGAATGGAATTGGAGCGAGCATTTTGCCGCGCAACCCGAAACGCTGAACTACCTCAATTTCGTTGCAGACAAGTTCGACCTGCGCAGCGACATCCGCTTCGACAGCCGCGTAGCAGTGGCCACCTACCACGAAGCTGACAACTGCTGGGCGATAGAAATTGAAGATGGCTGCCGCGGTCGCGCGCAGTTTCTGATTACCGCGATCGGTCCAATTTCGGCGCCGACGATGCCGAATATTGAGGGAACCGACAGTTATATGGGTGCCTCCTTCCACACGGCCCGATGGCCTCACGAACCGGTAGATTTTGCCGGCAAGCGGGTGGCAGTGATCGGCACGGGCGCTACCGGCGTTCAGGTGATCCAGGAAGTTGCCAAGTCCGCGGGCCATCTCACCGTATTTCAGCGCACGCCGAATTACTGTGCGCCGTTGCTCAACGGCCCGATCGATGAGGAAACTCAGCGCAAAATCAAGGCCAGCTATCCGGAAATCTTCGCGAGATGTAGAGAGACCTACGGCTGCTTTCTACATGAGGCGGATTCCCGCAACGCCCTGGAAGTATCTCCCGAAGAACGCGAGGCGTTTTACGAGAAGCTTTACGGTGAACCCGGTTTTGGTATCTGGATGGGCAACTTTCGCGACATACTGGTTGATCAAGAGGCCAACGACACCATCAGTGAGTTCATGCGCAAGAAGATCCGGGAGCGGGTCAAAGACCCTGAGGTTGCGGAGAAGTTGGCCCCCAGGGACCATGGCTTCGGCACCCGGCGCGTTCCTTTGGAGACACGGTATTATGAGGTGTACAACCAGGCCAATGTGCAGCTGGTTGATGTTCGCGCGACACCCATCGAACGGATAACCGTGAGCGGTATCAAGACCAGTGCCGCCGAGTATGCATTCGACATCATCATCTACGCCACGGGGTTTGACGCCGTTACCGGGTCATTCGACAGGATCGATATTCGTGGTACGAGTGGCCAGACGCTTAAAGACAAGTGGGCGCACGGACCCAGAACTTATCTGGGTCTGCAAACCGAAGGATTCCCCAACCTTCTGACTCTGGTCGGCCCGCACAACGGCGCGACGTTTTGCAATATTCCAAGGTGTATCGAACAGAACGTGGATTGGGTAACTGAGCTGATTCAATTTATGCAGCGCAACAGTTACAAACGTGTTGTGCCCAGCGTGGAAGCCGAAGACGCCTGGACGGAACATGTCTACGAAACGGCCGCTGGCATGCTCTTCTCCCAAGTCGACTCCTGGTTTATGGGTATAAACAGCAACCTGCCTGGCAAACAGATGCGCACGTTCCTGCTCTATGCTGGCGGTGGCCCGGCATACCGCGAAAGGTGTGATGAGGTGGCTGCAAACGGCTATGAGGGGTTTGTGCTCCAATAGTTCGGGAGAATCGAAACTGAATATCGATCTAACCCTGCACGAGACACGTGTGCTCGGCTGTCTCATGGAGAAGTCCGTGACCACGCCGGATCAGTATCCGCTGACGCTGAATGCGCTTGCCAACGCCTCCAACCAGAAGTCGAGCCGTGATCCCGTGCTCTCGCTCGAGCCCGGACTCGTGCAACGCATCGCGAGAGAACTCGAAGACAGGCATCTGCTCAGCAGCAAAGAGAACTTCAAGAGTCGGGTACAGAAGTACACTCAGCGACTATGCAACACGCCGTTTGCCGAATATCAGTTCGATGAAGCCCAGTTTGCGGTGATCTGTCTGCTGTTGTTGCGCGGCCCCCAGACTCCCGGCGAGTTGCGAACACGTAGTGCTCGACTGCATCGGTTCGAGGACAACCGTGAAGTGACCGAAACGCTGCAGGGTCTTGTCGACTGTGAAGATGGGCCTTGCGTTGTGCGTTTGCCGCGCAAAGCCGGTCGCCAGGACTCTGAGTATGCGCACTTGTTCTCCGGGGCCATCGAATCTGCTCCCGCCGTTGAGGCGGGGATTGCCCCTGTCAGAGTGCAACCTGTCGCCGATCGTTCGTCCGAGCTCGAAGCTCGGGTGGCCGCACTGGAGCAGGCGGTGAGCGAATTACGTGAGGCGGTTGCACACGTAACCACGACTAAATTGTTTAACAGGGGGGATAGGTAGATGAAAATACAGCCGCTCAAAGGGTGGTACCGCTATACGGAGTTGATGGACCAGCAACCCGACCCGCGTGGCAAGGCCATGCTCGACAACATGCGCCACCACTTGAAGTACGAGTGCCTGGGCGATCCCGAGATCTTTGCAACGATCGTGCCTGACCCGGAGTACCGCTTTCACGGCAGCTTCGACAATGCTGTTCTGAAAGGCACGGCCGAGATCAAAGATTTTTACCAGAACATCTGGGACACGCGCAGCAGCCTGGTGGAACTCGAGATCCACCGCTGTGCGGTTGGGGATTGGGGGGTCGCATGCGACGGTGAGTGGTATCAGCAAATCCCTGGGGAGACCCTCATCGCGGGTGGCCGGGAGGAGTCAGACCCCGATGCCTGGTATGTGTCGCACGCGCATCTGTCCTGGTTCTTTCCGTTCCGCGAGGTCGATGGTGCAATGTTGTTGGAAGGTGAAGTCTGCTATATAGACGATTCCGGCAGCACGCTGGAACTGCTCGACGCTGGCGACGTGCTGACCCTGGACGAAGCCATCGCGTCATGGGCGGCGCTCTAGCTGGCGCGCGCATCAAACGGGTAGAGACATGGCCAAACCGTTCACCTACGACGATGTCAGTCGTTACACGCTCGATGATGACGACGAACGCGCTCTGATCGAAGCGCAAAACGAGTGCACGTTCATGTGGAGCACCCGGGAAGGGTGGCCGGTGGGCGTGATTATGTCTTACGTATTCAAAGACGAGTGCTTCTGGCTCAGCGTGTCATCGCTGCGGGTGCGCGTTCAAGCTGTACAGCGCGACCCGCGGGCGTCCATATCGATCACCAGCAAGGGAAGCTCGCTGCCCACCGGATTGAGCCTCACCTACAAAGGCATGTGCGAGGTGTTCAAGGATCACGACACGATCGATTGGTTCCTGCCTGCGCTCGCAAGGCGGCTTCGGCTGAAAGGTGAAGAGGCGCAACGCGTTTTCGTTGAGCTCAACAACACCGAAAATCGGCGGGTAGTGAAATTCACCCCAACCAAAAAAATCGGCTTCGATGGCCGCAAAATGGGCCGGGCGACCATCGATGCGGTGGGCGCAAACGTGCTCGGGACTCGGCAATAAGACCGCGTCAGGTGACGTGATGGCGGTTATGCGCGAACGTTCATCGACGACGTACATCGCCTCGATGCGCGAGCGCGTCAACTCCAACTGGTTTGATGGGTGGTTGGTCACTCCTCGGTAAGGACGAAATATCTCCCCGCAGACTTGGTTGGATCCGGTCGATAGACGTACGTCTTTCCTGGGGCCATTGCCTCTTCGTAAAGCACTTCTTCGTTGCCGTCGGCCGTCACCGCTACGGCGTAGTTATCTGGACCGGGCAGATAGAAGCTCGCGTAGCCCTGGCGATTGGTTCTGGATCGATTCAACCCCGCGATCAATACCCCGGCGTGGGGGACCGGATCGCCGTTGTGGTCGAGCACGAGCAGCTTCGCGGCTCGGTCTGGAGCCAAGTGAACGACCAGGAACTGTTTTAGCCACCCCGCGCGGCCGGGAACGGATCCCCGGGGCATGTTGTCCAGGACGTCCTTTTCATAGCCGACTTGCTTCGGTGTACCCCAGTCCGGGCCGTACTTGTAGCGCAGGTAGTCCTCGGGCGGACTCGGAACGAGATACTTGTCGTCAAGGAAATCAACCTCGCTCAGCTCGGTAAACAGGCTGATGGGGAATGGCACACCGGGGTAGTGAGCAATGGTTCCTTTGACCACGCGGTAGCATTGCCAGTCGATCCTGATCCGGTACTTGAAAATCTTGACAGAGGTGAAGAGGCCCTCATGGAGAACTTCGACATAGCATCCGTTGGCGCGGAACGACTCCACAGTCGGTTCGATCGCTGCCTCCGTAAAACCATGCATGTCGATGATCGATCCAAGGTCCAGGTCGTCATCCCACGGGATCAGCGCATGATCTCTCACCGCGCCAAGACAGGTTCCCTGCCGAAGGAAGAAGGTCACACCGTGTTTGTCGAAAATCTGCTTCGATTCGCGTAGCAGACGCTCGCCGTCCCGCACATCCATTGGCGGAATGGTCCGCTCCAGATGCGCCATGAGCGCGCCATTCTCGATGTCGCTTGATTCCATCGCTTTTCCTGTGCGGGTTCTACGTCGCGCAGGTAGCGTTGCGCGGCTGCAAAAGCGCGCCCAGCGCGCTAATGAGCAGACGGTTCTCGGCGGGTGTGCGCGAGGCGATTCGCAGATAGCGATTGGCTTTCGGCATGCTCTTGGCGGCGCAATCCTTGATGAGGATGTTGTGCTCGACGTAAAGACGGCGTGCGATTTCCGGCCCGGTGACGGAAGCGTCGCTCAGCTTGCACAGGATAAAATTCGCGTCCGGTTCGATGGGTTGAATGCCCGGAAGCGCTTGCAGGTCCTCATACAACTCTCGACATGCCGCCCGAGTTAGATCGCAGCTCTCGGAAAACTCTCGTTGATAGCGTCCGACGGTGCGCAAAAACTCCTCGGCGAGGCCATTAATGTTCCAGATTGGCAGGCAGCTGCGCACATCGTTGACGAACTCTCGGTCGGCGCTCAGCAGATAGCCAAGCCGTAGCCCGGCGACTCCGAATACCTTGCTCACGCTCTTGATCACGGTGAGATTAGGATACGCCTCGACCATCGCCTCGACACTTCCGGCAGCGCCGGCGTGCGAAAATTCAATGAATGATTCATCAACGATCAACCGGCAATCGTGGACTTCTAACAAGGACGCTAAACGGAGCACGTCATCAGTCGATACGGAGATGGCGGTGGGATTGTTGGGGGTAACAACAACGACCGTATCGGATCGCCAGGCAATTGCAGATTCTGCGAACGCGTCGATGTCTAGCTGGAACGTTTCCGGGTCAAGCGGAAAGCGATTGAGTTCGCCCTGGGTGATCACTTCCTCGTACTCGTTGAACGATGGTGTAGGAATCGTGAGCCGGCGTGCGAACTGGTTACCGAGGATCTTGATGAGTTCCGCGGCCCCGTTTGCTACCGCCAGGTGATCAGGATTCGCACCCGTCCAGATCGAAACGAGGCGCGCGAGTTCGGTCTGGGCGACCGGATAGTTTGTGACAATGTCGCGAAGGTTGTCCTGAAAGGCGTAGAGCATTTCAGCGGGCGGGAAGTACATGTTGTACAGGTACGAGTGGTCAGTAAAACCGTAGCGCCAGTACGCGCCGTGCAGGTGTTGGATGTGATCGAACTGCGCCTCGCGATCGAGAAATAGAAATTCCGCGGCATCGAGATCTCGCTCATCATCGATCTCACTCCATCGGTTCGCCGATACATCGACCGCGGCAAGATCGGGGAGTGATGATCCGTCGGCAACGCAGTCGCGCAAGATGCTCTCGTAGTACCCATTCACATCGCCGGCTTCGATTGCCCTGCACAGGCGCGGGCGAATCTGCTCGCGGAGCAGCTTTTCGCGGAGCAGATAGATGTTGACGGTCTTAAAGGTGTCGGCGGTGTTGAACTTGCGGCTCTGGTCAACACGAAGCGTGAAGCTCGTGACTCGCCCCTGGCGGTCGCGCCGCACTACTGTGCCGGATAGGGCGCGATCGTACGGCGCCACGGCAGCGCTGCTACCGGATTCCTTGAGCAATGCAGCGATCACCCCGGAATCAAACACGACGTCGGCCTCGAGCAGCAGCAGGTCCTGGTCGAGGTAATCCCGAGCGTCCCACAACGAACGGATGTTGTTGGTTGTTGCATACTCTGGCGCTTCGACGTAACGGATGTCGATCCCGGCGAAGCACCGACCTATCCGATCGCGAACAGCATCGCCTTTGTAGCCGACGACGATCACCGCCTCGGTCACGCCTTGCGAGGCAAGCGCGTGCAGTGCGCGCTCGAGCAGCGACTCGCCGCCGATTTCGACCAGGCACTTTGGCATGTTTACCGTCAATGGGTGCAGGCGGCTGCCTCTCCCGGCGGCCAGGATCACAGCTCGGCGAACTGCCGGGGCATCAGCGCTGGATGTGTTTAGCGCGGGGTGACCGGGCGAAATCGTGTGTGGCTCAGCCAGCGTATCGGGTGTCACGCTTCGACGCCCATTTCAGTCGCCACAGGGCGCCGCGTTCGGGACGATCGCTCGCCGGCACGCGCGGAAGTGAAGTACTCGCGCAGCCGATCGATGGCCTCATTGTAGCGTTCATTACAGAAGGCCAGGCGCAGGTCATCGGGCACACCAAAATCGGTACCCGGTACGACTGCAACGTGCGCTTTCATCAGGATGTCGCGCGCCAGTTCCTTCGATGAGGCAAATCCTCGCGCAGCGTTCCACGCTCCACAGCGGAGCATCGCGTAGAATCCGCCTTCGGCAGCGACGGGTTTACAGCCAGTATCGGCGAGGCGTTTGGTCGTGTACTCGGCGCGCGATCGATAGATCCTCATGAGTTGCTTGGGACTCTCCTCGTCACGAAGCGCGTCGATCATCCCGGACTGATAACAAGGGTCCGTGCAGAGCAATGTGTGCTGTTGGATGACGCGTAAATTGGTTTGCAACTCGTATGGCAGGATGGCGAAGCCAACCCGCTTGGTATACATGCGATAACCCTTGGAAAAGCTGTTCGTTACGATCGTGTGATCCGAGAGCTCGGGCAGTATTGCCAGAGGGGAATGGAACTCGTCGTAAAACATGGTGTTGTTGTAGATTTCGTCGTTCAAGACGTAGGCATTTCCATCAACGATCTCATAGATCGTTCGCATTTCTTCGGGGGTGACGATGTTCCCCACGGGGTTCCCCGGGGAGTTGATGACCACGAGGGATGTGCGTTGTGGAGAAAAGTTGCGACGAAAAGAACCCATATCGACGCGTTTTGTGTCGACGTCGATGTCGTAGAATTTGACTTTCGCCCCCGCCAGTTTGGCGCAGTACAAATACAGGGCGTAATAGGGCCGCGGAATCATGATCTCGTATTCCGGTCCGGACAGCAGTTGGAAGATGTTGCGGAAGATGGGAGAACTACCGGTATTTACGATGACGTTTGCCGCGCACACGTTGGTGCGGTGGCGGCGATTGTAGAACTCAGCAATGGCCTCGCGAAGTTCCGGAAGCCCTTCTGGATAGACACGACGCACGAACTCGGGATCTTTGAGGTTGTTGAGCATCCGCTTGAGAACGATCTGCGGCAGGGCGAGTTCTGTGACGCCGATTGTGAGCTTCAGGACGTCTTCACCTTGCGCTATCAAGTCATCGGCGAGTTCGTCTAGAACAAACATTTGAAATTCGAGATCCGTTGGCATGAGATCTCTAATGGTGCGTGGCACGTGCGGCCTCCTCGTGTGAAAGATGGATCCAGCGCATCGGGCGGGTCCATTTCAGACGCGGAAACCGGAACGATCACTGACAGGATCGCGCGACCGGTGTCACCCCACATGTCCGATGGGGAACGGTCGCGCCATTTTTGCATGATTGTACGACAATGCGTGTTTTTTCGCGAGTGGGGCGTTTTGGGGTCACGCCTCAACTCGCACAAACAACGCTGCGTGCCATTGTCGTCGCGACTCTTCCATGGCAAATTGCGGGATGGACGACTTGGATCTCTGCTTCATGCCGGCGACGGACCTCGCCTCAGCCATCAAGGCGAAAGAGGTCTCCCCGGTGGAGGTCACCGAAGCTGTTTTGGCTCGAATCGAGGCACTGGAGCCCAAGCTCAACGCGTTCGCGACGTTTACTCCCGATCTCGCGCTCGATGCCGCCAGGAGGGCCGAGAAAGCCGTCATATCAGGCGATGTGCTGGGCGATTTGCACGGCGTGCCGGTGTCGATCAAGGATCTGACGTTGACGGACGGTATCCCTACGCAACGCGGATCCAAGATCCTGGCCGGCGCAACGCCCACGGTCGACGCCGTCGTGGTCACCCGCATCAAACAGGCAGGCGCGATCTTGCTGGGTAAAACCACGACGTCGGAATTCGGTTGGAAAGGGGTCAGCCAAAGTCCGCTCACCGGCATCACCTCGAATCCATGGAAACTCGGCTACAACGCCGGCGCATCGTCCGCCGGCGCGGGGGTGGCCGCTGCCGCAGGCTATGGCCCGCTCCATCAAGGCTCTGACGGCGCGGGCTCGATACGCATGCCTTCGCATTTTTGCGGAATCTTTGGCCTGAAGCCGACCTTTGGCCGGATTCCTAATCTACCCGTGCCGAACAATGACCAGACAAGCCACATCGGACCAATGACTCGCACCGTGGCCGATTCCGCGCTGTTTCTGAAGGTTATGGCCGGCCCGCATCCCATCGACCACACGAGCATAGCGGCCGAGACTCCAGACTACCCTAAGTTCCTCAATGCGGACGTGGGCGGGCTCAAGATCGCCTTCAGCCGCGATCTCGGCCATGCCCGAGTCGACGATGAGGTGGGTCGATTGGTAGCGGCGGCTGTCGGTGTCTTTGCAGACCTCGGCTGCTTGGTAGAAGAGATCACCCCCGCATTCGGCCCACTCGGACCCGAGCTGGGACGGTTTTTCTGGTCCGTGCATGAATCGGGTCTCGCCCACTACCTGGAGGAGTGGGAGGCTGAGATGGATCCCGGCCTAGTCGCCTGCATCAGGGCTGGTGGTGGCCGTTCAGCCGAAGAATATCTCGCTATGCGGGCTCAAAAGCTGGAGTATATCCGTCAGATTCACGAATTCATGCAAGACTGGGACCTGTTGCTGACGCCGGCGGTGTCGGTTGCAGCCTTCCCAGCGGAACGCTTACAGCCGGCGCATTGGCCCCAGCACCCGTGGGACTGGATCAGCTGGGCGGAGTTCTCCTACCCTTTCAACATGAGCGGCAATCCTGCCGCGAGCGTTCCATGCGGATTTACCGAGGCAGGTTTACCGGTCGGCTTGCAGATCGTCGGTAAGCGCACGGACGAGCTGAGTGTGCTGCGCGCCGCCGCTGCGTTCGAATCGGCTAGGCCGTGGACCGACAAGCGTCCGGGACTATGACCCGTCCTTTTGCCGAACCGGTTAGGCTGCCGATACGCGGATTTTCAGTTTATTGAGTAAATTGGTAGGACTAACAAAATCAGTCGCGTCGTGCGTTGCCGAGCTTCTTCAGGCACCACACTCAATGTCTACGCTCGGTCGACCATCGGCACGATCTCACGGGCTTCAGAAAGTAGGCGTCCGAATTCCGAGAAGATTTGATTGAAAACGGCCACAACAAGCCATTGGATCTGTCGCGCAACTGGGAGATCATTTACTGAGCAGGACAACTGGATCATCAACATGAACATACCTGTTCCGCGCCGACCTAGTCTTTCTGGGTACGTCCAACCTGGAAAATTGCTCCCCTGGATGTGGGTGGACTCCAGGATGAACACGGCGCCGAATTATTGGGTCGCGACTCACTCTCGTGGGTACCCGTGCTCGCGGGCCGTTTGGGGCATCTGGCAATCTCCAATTCTCTGGTTTAGCACGGGTTCTGCAATCGGAAGAAACATGCAGAGCGACTCTCGCGTGCAGGTAAATCTGGAAAGCGCGGACGAAGTCGTGATCATCGAGGGAACGGCACACCCTCTCGCTGCGTCCGACGCCGCAACTTGGGCAGATCTGTACAACGAGAAATACAATTGGGACATGCCCGAAACCAACGAAGATGTTTGGGAAGTTCGGCCAGTTCGAATACTTGCGTGGACTTCCGACAGCACCGGCTTGGACTATGGCGCAGGGTTCTCTAACTCAGCGACCGAGTGGATTTTTGCGCGGACTTAAGCCGATCGACCGCAACGGAGCACCTTGACTACGGGAGAGCAGAGGCAAACTCTTCCTACCCACCCAAGACCCGGAAGGGCAGACGCTAAAGTCGAGGCTCTAGGTACGGCAGCCCCGCCAATTTTGGATCATCGGTTCTCGCGATCCATTTCGGCAATCCGCGTGATGAGTTCCTCCACACGCGTGCTGTAGCCCCATTCGTTGTCGTACCAGCTGATCACCTTGACCATGCGCGCGTGCATAACCTGGGTCAACTGCGCATCGAAGACGCTCGAGTGACTATTGCCGATCACATCGCTCGATACGATCGGATCCGTGCAGTACGAGAGAATGTCTTTCAACGTGCCCTCCGCTGCGACCTTCATGGCCTCGTTGACCTGATCCACCGTAACATCGGTGTCCAGTACCACCGTTAAGTCCACCAGAGAGCCGTCCGGTACTGGTACGCGCATCGCCATGCCATCCAGCTTGCCAGCGAGTTCCGGGAGCACCTGGCCGATCGCTCTTGCCGCACCGGTGGATGTCGGGACGATGTTGGTCGCTGCGCTGCGCGATCTGCGGATGTCGCTGTGAGGCGAATCGATCAAACGCTGATCGGACGTGTAGGCATGAATGGTCGTCAAGAGCCCACGGGCGATACCGAAATTTTCGTGAAGGACCTTTGCCAAAGGCGCCGCACAGTTGGTCGTGCAGCTCGCATTGCTGATGATCCTCGTTTCTTTCGTCACCACGTGATCGTTGACACCCATGACCAGGGTAGCCTCGAGCGGTTCTTTTGTCGGAACGGTAACTACTACGCGCTTCGCGCCGGCGTCGAGGTGCCATTGCAGCTCCGCGAGCTTGCGAAAACGCCCGCTACTTTCGATAACGTAGTCGACGCCGAGTTCTCGCCAGGGTAGCTTTGCTGGATCGGGTTCGGCGAGCACCTTGAACCGATCCCCGTCTATCTCGATTGTGTCCCCGTGGCACCGCACTTCTCCCGAATACGTCCCGTGTATGCTGTCGTACTTGAACGCGTAAGCAAGGTCTTCGGCATTGGCAAGATCATTGATTGCGACGACATCGTAGTTGCGACGCAGTTTTGCGATGCGGGTGATGGTTCGACCGATTCGGCCGAACCCGTTGATCGCAATCTTGGGGCGTTTCATGGGGATTCCTTTCGACAGCATGTTCCGACGGTTACCCTCGGTAACCACGCGCCACGATGGTCAGTCATTAGGTGATGAGAGTTCTCATAGCGTCAATCAACGAATGATATGCAGCTCTTAGCAGTCTGCTCCACTCTATCAATGAAAACTAAAATATCTTGTGGATCGTCCGTCACCGCCCCCAGTTACCATTGGGCCAAAATGGTGTCAGCAGAATGCTGGCGATCCTGCAGGGAACGTTCGTTTGCGCACAGCATCAATACGTGAAATGGTGGTACGTGAGGACGGCGTCAGCTGACGCCTTCATCAATCACCTCTCGCAGCAGACGCGCCAGTTCCTCGTCCTCGTGGTCGATGTGTTTGACGATATCTTTCGCTCTTGGAGTTAGCCGACGGTAACCCCAGTGGGATCTCCGCTTGGTTTCATCCCAACCTTCACGCTGAAAATAAAGCGGCAGGTTGACATCGAAATAGGAAATGCTGTCTGCATCCTTGAGCAGATTGGCCTGGGGTTCGCCGCCCACCTCGTGGACCACCACCAGGCGGCAGGCCTCGTCCGTAATGTCCCGTGCCACGCCGCATGCGGTTAGAATCGGGCGCAACAGTTCCGCGCCGTGGCGGGCGTGGGTCGCCTTGAAGACGTCGTAATCGTCGAAATCCTCTCGTCTCACCTTGACCTCCTCGATTGCCCGGTCGATGTCGTGGGCCAGCGCGGCCAACTGTAAGGCGTCACCGGCATCCGGTTCTAGGTGTAACAGCCATTCCAGAGTGTTGTCGGCGTGACGGGGGTCCTCAGGCACTTGCGAGCCCGCGATAACCGCGCGGATTTTTTGCTTGGCACAATCAATGTTGTCCATGACTCGCAACGCTCACCCGGCGTAAAGTTTCAAGATTCATCACGACGGCGATCAAAACCAGGACCGGCAACACCATATTAGCCAACGCGCCCAGAAAGATCAGGAACACGCGCACGTCACGGCCCATCCGCCAGCCGGCCTTGCCTCCGGCTTTAATCCGCTCGCGCATCAGATTGTCGTATTTGTCTGCCGTGTAACTCAGCATGAACGAGCCGATGACGGCCATGAAACCAGCGAACAGGACCCAACCGCTCGCTTCGACTGCCAGCAAGTGCCAAGTCAAACCGAATAGCAGGAAGGCGTCGGCGTAACGGTCCAGCACCGCATCGAACCAGCCGCCGAAGTCGCTGCTTTGGTACTTGAGCCGCGCCACTTCGCCGTCACAACCGTCGATGATGGAAGCGAACTGGGCCAGGACACCGCCAAGGAGCAAGGCAACATACCCCCCAAGCGCAAACAATCCGGCGCCCAGCACGGAGCACAGAAACGAGAACAAGGAGATCTGATTCGGCGTTACGTTACATTTCACTAACTGTCGAGAAATGCGCACGGAGATAGGTCGGTTTAAGTAACGCGCAACCGGTCCATCGGTCGGCTTGTCTCGGAGACGGTCCAGCAGGGCTGTCTCCGCCTTTTTGAGGGCCGCGGGATCGTCCACATCGATCCAGAACCCATCTATCTGGATTGCTCTGGCGCACCCTTCGTCGCCCAGGATCCGTACTGCCCCGGACAGTGTGGTGTCGCCGTTTTTTTCGTTGCTTCGCTCCAGCGCCGTGAAGATAGCGGGGGAGCACAGAAAAATGCCCGTATCGAAACCATTGAAGTCGGCTAGCCCCTTACCGATATTGCGGATCTTTTTAGGTTCCATCGGGCCATCATCTTCTACGTTCACGCGGGTGACATCCTCTAGGTCGACGAGCGGGTTGCTGAGGTTGACGTCGACCCCGAGCACGATCTCCCCATCGCCCAGTGTCAGTGTTGTAAGTGGTCGAACCAAGGCGGGATCAAAGAGATGATCCGCCATGAGCAGTAAAAACGGTTCGTTCATAACGTCTCGGGCCTTGAGTACGGAAAGCCCGTTTTCCTTGTCCCAATCGTCATTCACCAACGTAGTGATCCTAATCGCGAGACGTTCTGCCAGCCTTTGGAGAAAGAGGCGAACCCGCTCGCCCTGGTAGCCAATGACGACATAGAACTCATCCGCACCGGCCTCGATGGCAGAGCGGATGACACGTTCAATCAAGGGGATGCCAAGGATGGGGATGAGGGGCTTGCTATTACCGCTCTGTTCCAACCGGCTACCCTTACCAGCGGCGATGATCAGACACTTCATGCCGGTGGTCTCACTCGCCGTGGATAAAATGCTCCATCATCTGGAAGGCTTCATCGTCAGTGAACTGCCGTAGCGGATGTTTGCAGAAATAAGCCGATGGTCCTTCCAGAATGCCGCTCTGACCTCTATTCAGCGCTAGTTTGGCGCAACGAATCATATCAATGGCCACACCTGCCGAATTGGGCGAGTCTTCAACTGATAACCGCATCTCGAGGTTCATTGGTATGTCGCCAAACAGCTTGCCCTCCATGCGGATGAAGGCGACCTTGTTGTCATTCTGCCAGGGCACGTAGTCACTGGGACCGATATGGATGTTGTCATCTCCGATACGTAAGGCGGCTACCGCCTGCACCGCCTCGGTCTTGGATACTTTCTTGGAAGCTAAACGGTGGTGGTTCAGCATGTTGAGAAAGTCGGTGTTGCCACCGGTATTGAGCTGGTAGGTGCGCTCCAGCTTGACCCCGCGTTTGGCAAAAAGGTCGGTCAGCACGCGGTGGGTAATGGTTGCCCCTAACTGAGCCTTGATGTCGTCACCGATGATGGGTAAACCGGCCTCTTCAAAATGACGTACCCAACGTCCCTCGGGATCGCTGGCGATGAAGACCGGGATATTGTTGACGAAAGCCAGCCCCGCTTTATAGGCGCAACCAGTGTAAAAGCGCGTCGCTTCCTCGGAACCGACCGGCAGGTAATTCAAGAGGATTTCCGCACCGGATTCCTTGAGTACCTTGACGATATCTGCTTCGCTGGATTCCGACACTTCGGCGAGGACAAAGGTACGCTTATCAGGGTAGTCCTTCATGTGGTCAGAAAAACCGTCTAGAATATTGCCCATCCGGACGGTGGTGCCGGTGGGGATATCCGAACAGAAAACCGTCGTGCAGTTGGGCGGAGCAAAAATGGCTTCGCTCAGGTCGACGCCGACCTTGCGAGCGTCGATATCGAACGCTGCCACAACTTCAATATCACCCGGCTCGTATCCGCCAATCTCCCAATGCATCAGGCCGATAGCATCTTGCGCGTTCTTCCCCTGGTAATAGCGGATGCCCTGTATTAGAGAACTGGCACAGTTACCAATGCCGACGATAGCAATTTTTATTTCGCTCATAGTTTTCACGTACCCCGAAGTGTTGTTTCTGCAAGTTTGTTTAGAAGAGTTTAATCGTCCGGTTATCCTTTCAAAATATTGTGACACCTGCAAACAAAAGGAAACAAGAACGGCTCAGCGAGTAGAGAATAGATTGATTGACTACGCTTTGGAACCGTGTTGGTGGTGACCCGATCTTCGATCCTATCTCGCTTCGGACGCTACGGTGTCAACGCCGGTTTAAAACTGACCCCCTATTGGACTAAAACGCCGGAGTAAAATTGACCCCCTCGATGAATAGTTAAGCGCAGGCTGACTTTTGGTCAGTCAGCCAGCGCGTTCTTCCTGCGGCCTTTAACCGCACCTGCCTTCTGCTTGTCCTTCAATCGATAGCTTTCACCGCGAAGACTGACGATATGACCGTGATGAAGTAACCGGTCCAATAATGCCGCTGTCAGTGTGGCGTCGTCGGCCAGCGTGGTGGCCCAGTCAGAGAATGCCAAGTTCGAGGTGATGATGATCGAACCTCGCTCATAGCGTTTCGCAATGACTTGGAACAACAGGCTCGCCTCGTCACGACCAAACGGTAAGTACCCGAGCTCATCAATGATGAGTAGCCTGGGCGCTAACACGGACCGGGAGAAATACGACGCGAGCTTATCTTTGCGCTGCGCTGCTGCGAGCTGCAACATCAAATCAGCAGCGGTGATAAAACGTGTCTTGACCCGCGCCATGACCGCTCGATAGGCCACGCACCTGTGGATACCAGCGATATCAAAGCCCTCTACTGCGCACGCAGCCTACCGGGGGTGGAGGAGATTCTAGCGGAAACCGTCAACTTCAAGATTCAACGCGAAAGCGAATTTCTGAGGTTTCTGCTAATTGCGGTCGCTGTAGGCGTATCTGAAGTAATGGAAACGTTGGGATACCAATTTCAGGATCCGGGAAAAGTTCGCACCCATCAAGCTCTCAACCAGGCAGCGATCGCAGGGAATGTTGACCACTGGCTGGAACGCTTTGACGTTGTACTCCGTGCCGGTTATTCGCAGGGTGTTGAACAGCAAGCGGCCTGCGATGCGTTTACCGATCAACTTGGCGCATTGATCCTTATGTTCGTTTCCAATTTTCATGTTACGAAATGCGGCGGTTCATTTGGCGGAGGCGCTGCTTTGCTTGATGGGTCAAAGTTGACGCAGAGCATCAAAGAAGACCCATATCGCAAAAAACTACTTCGAAATCTGGAAAACCCTATCAAAGTCGTGGCAAAGAAAAACAACTATGCTGTCGTCGACGCGTACCTCAAGACAATTGGTACAGAGCTCGGCAGTCTTCCATCTATTACCGCTCCAACACTGCAATATCTGTTACATAAGATGGGGTTGGTATACAAGACTAGCGCAAAGGTCCGGAAGAACGACATTTTCGACTTCTTTATACTATTCAGCCTCGGCCATGAGCGGTCATCGCGCTACCGTTTCATAAACCTTCACTGGCCTTTGGCAGCTCGGATCAACAGTTTCGCGGAAAAGCCTCATGCCGATTTTTGTCATGATCCGGCCTGAGGCGTCGTTGCCTACTTGATGAATACTGACTACTCGTTCAAGTTCGCATTCGTTAAACCCAAATTCTAACGAGGCACGCGCCGCTTCTGTTGCAAACCCGTGCCCCCAAGTGGAACGAGCCAACCTCCAGCCAATTTCTACCGAAGGCATGACTTCTGGCAAGAACTCAGGAACCGCTAAGCCAGTAAAGCCGATAAATTCTTGGCTGCTCAATAACTCTACAGCAAATAGACCAAAGCCCTTTTCTTCCCAGAATTTCTCGAAATAAGAAATAGCCTCGACACACTCCTCCCTTGTCCGTAGAGAACCAGAACCAATCCAACGCATGACTTCAGGATCGCGACACAGCTCTGCATACGGCTCGATATCGCTCGGCTCCCAACGCCTCAGTAGTAGCCGTTCTGTTTGTATCAGCAGGTCACTCATACGAGCAAGGTAAATTGAGCTGAACAAAATTGAAAGGGCGGCTGTGGGCACTTCCTTGCCAATCGCATGATGCATTCCATTTGTCAGCTATGGTGTGGTTAAGAGTTGGTCACCACCAGCCGTCTAATGAGAACAATCGGGCGAAGTGCTGAGCCCGGTGGAGCGAATGAAGTTCATCTCGCACATGTTTGGTATGTTTATAGAGTTCAGGCTTGGGTGCTACTTGAACCTTCGTAGGCCAACATCACAAGTCTCCTTTACTACCAATAACCGCAACAATATTTCTTACTTGCTTAATCCGGGTGGCCGAGGCTGGTGGGAACATCAGAAGCATTGGCTGGGTGATCCCGAGGATGAGTTCGTCAAGCACGTAGATCGAGAACTCGCGAGGTATAACAAAACCGATTGGGTCGAGTGAGCGTTGTGGGCACTAAAGCGAAGTAGCGATCCGATCCTCAAAGGTCAGCTTAACGAAAATGTTTTAGAGTGGATTACCATGAAGGTACGCTACCGATTCGTAGCTGATGGCCGTCAGAATTTCTTGTTATGCTGACGGCCGACGCCAGCAAACCAAGCAGGGATGTCATGGACGCAATCGACCGGGTGCTGCTCAACGTTTTTCAATTCGCAACGGGACTGCTGGATAGGGTCGTCAGCGGCAGTCGTATTAGGCGCAACGGCTTCACCGATGACCCATTCCCGGAGTACGCACGCATTCGCGAAAAAGGTCCCGTGGTACGCAGTTACTCGTCCGGAGGCTGGTTCATTTTGGGTTTTGACGCCGTCACCGATGCCATGAAAGACCCGCGTTTTGGCGTCGATCCTCGTAAGAGCCCGTTCGTGCGCCGGCTGATCAAACGCATCTCCAAAGGAGAGCAGATTCGTTTTTTCGAACAACCCACCATGTTGAATCTCGACCCGCCGGATCACACCCGCCTGCGCAAGCTCGCGCGGCAGGGGTTTCTGCACAAGTATGTGCAGTCGCTGGAGTCGAACATCCGTGAGCTGGTGGACGACTGTCTGGCCACGGTCCAGGATCGCGGCACCTTCGACCTGGTGGAGACCCTGGCAGCACCCCTACCGGCTTTCCTGATTTCTGACATTCTCGGCATCCCGCGCGCTGACCGGCACCGGTTCCAGCAGTGGTCGGAACAACTCGCCAAGTACGCACGGACCTTTGAATACGAGGCGCTGAAGAGCACCGATCGGATCTACAACGAAATGGTGAACTATCTCGCCGGCGTGGTTGAAGACAAAAGAAACAATCCCGGTGACGACCTCATTTCTCAGTTCATAGCTGCCGAAGAACAAGGCGATCGGCTCAGCGCTGAGGAAGTTTACTCCACCAGCGCCTTGCTGCTGATTGCCGGGCATGAAACTACCACCCGTCTGATCGGCAATGCGCTATGGTTGCTGTTGACCCATCCGGATCAATTGCAGTTGTTGCGTGATCGCCCGGAGCTCATTCCTAATGCGGTGGAGGAGGTGCTGCGGTTCCAATCCCCCGTTCAGCATACGACTCGCGTTGCCCTGGAGGACATGGACTTTCATGGCTGCCGGATAAAAAAACACCAACTCGCTGAACTGATCCTGGGCGCAGCCAACAGAGATCCGGCTGCTAACGACGAACCGGATCGGTTCGATATTGAGCGCGAAAATGTGCGTCACGTGGGCTTTGGTCACGGCATTCACCTGTGTCTGGGCGCTGAACTGGCGCGATTGGAGGGGGCGACTGTGGTGCGCATGCTGCTGGAGCGCTACCCTAATCTGGCGCTCGAAACCGATGCCCCTGCCTGGGGCGATAGCGATTTTGTGCGCGGTCTGGACGAACTGATCGTATCTGTTTAACCCCGGGGTCGACCGTCTAGC
>Ga0209988_10000981_pt1 | contig 18385 bp, 19 predicted proteins | sample N075metaG_FD_183115 | JGI IMG/M metagenome (GOLD analysis project Ga0209988, IMG submission 183115) | Deep subsurface microbial communities from Kermadec Trench to uncover new lineages of life (NeLLi) - N075 metaG (SPAdes) (version 2) | ecosystem: Environmental > Aquatic > Marine > Ocean trench... | reverse complement strand
TGTTGCTCAATTACCCCTTCAGCCAGACGCTGCGGATTCGGATAGAGTAATTCAGGCTTGTCTCGAAGTGCAGCGGCAACCGCAATGGCTGTCGCTTGTAACGCTTGTTCCTGGCCCTGTCTCAGGGCGCCCTCCATCTCCCGGATAAATTGGCAACCAGCCCAGGGCAGGGTGAGCAAAAATAAACTGGCCACCAGCAGTTGCCGGCGCAGGCTCACGCGCTGCTGCCCGACCAGCGATAGCCTATACCGTAGGCCGTCTCTATGGCGGCAAACTCGGGGTCCGCTTTTTGGAATTTACGCCGAATCCGTTTGATATGGGAGGTGATGGTATTGTCGTCGAGCACCACATTGGCGCTATCCATGAGTTGTTGCCGGTTTTTAACGTGGCCGGGATTGCGGGCCAGGGCGTGGATAATCCAAAACTCAGTCACGGTGAGCTCGATCGTGATCCCTCGCCAGTGGGTGGTCATGCGCTCCTGGTTTAGCAGCAGTGGCCCCTGTTCGATCATGTGGTCCTGCTGCACCGGGGCGCGCAAGGCTTTCACCCGTCTGAGCAGGGCGTGGATTCTCGCCAGCAGTTGGGCCTGGGAAATGTCCTTGGTCAGGTAGTCGTCCGCGCCCAGGCGCAGGCCCGAAATGACGTCCAGTTCGGAATCTCGGGCGGTAAGAAAGACGATGGGTAATTCCGGACAACGGCTGCGCAACTCGCGGCACAATTCAAAGCCGCCCTCCATGTCATCCCCCAGCCCCACATCGATGATAGCCAGATCCGGTAAGCGGCTGGCAAAGGCCTGGGCGGCCTGCTCGCGATCTGCGTATACGGACACCCGAAAACCCTGGCGCTGCAGGGTGTCGCGGTAGTTGGCCGCGATGGCTGCTTCGTCTTCAACAATGGCAATGTGCGGTGGCATACCGCCATACTTTCAAAATCCCGGGAGTTCTACAAGCACTTGCCACAATTCGTCATATTTCCTCAGCTCATTGCCATTATTGTGCCGCTCTTTGGCCAGATCAGGGGGTTCTAATAAGCGGCAAGAAGAACAGAGGATTCGCTATGCATCACGCCGGCCATTGCTATCGATTCTGGTTTCGCGTGCTACCTGCGGCTATCGGCGTGTCCATCGTGGCTTTGCTGCTGACCATCAGCCCGGCGCATTCACAAGCGCTGGATGAAACCCAGCTGGAACAGGTGAGCCCCAACGGTGTGCAGGCGGGGCAGATGTTTTTTCACGATGATCGCACGGGCCAATTCAGTCCCGCGCTCACTCACGCCAGTAAAGTCCATTTCAATATCAGCGGCATGGTGGCGACGGTTCGGCTGGAGCAATCGTTTCGCAACACCAGCGACCGGTGGGTGGAGGGTGTTTACGCATTTCCGCTGCCCGAACGCGCCGCCGTACGGCACATGGAAATTACCATAGGCGACAGGCGCATCGTTGGAAAAATCAAAGAAAAATCGGTCGCCAAAAAGATCTACGAGAAAGCGAAGAGGGCGGGTAAGAAAGCCAGCCTGGTCGCGCAGCAGCGTCCCAACCTCTTTACCAACCGGGTGGCGAATATAGGCCCCGGTGAAGAAGTGACGGTTCACCTGGAGTATGTGCAGTCGGTTGCGCTCATCGGTGGCGAGTTTTCCCTGCGTTTTCCCATGACCATTACTCCCCGCTACACCCCGCGTGCGGCGGCGAGGCCCGTGACGACAACGGAAGCAGATTTACCCGCAGTCAGCGATGCGCCGGATAGGCACACGGAGTTGGGGTGGGTATTGCCCGCAGCTTACGCGCCCGATCATGTACAGCTTAACCGTATAGAGATAAGCGCAAGTCTCTCTATGGGTATGCCGCTTGCGCAAATAGTGGCCACTTATCACGAAATTGCGCTGACCCGAAACAAGGGCCTGTATGACATTGCGCTCGTCACTGGCAGTAGCGTGATGGATAGAGATTTTGTGCTCAGCTGGAAACCGGTCACCGGAAGTGCCCCCAAAGCGGCTGTCTTTACCGAACGGGTGGCCGGTGATACCTACGGTCTGTTGATGCTTGTGCCGCCCGACCTGGCGAGTTCGGCTGAGGATGCTCTGATGGCCAGGGAAATAATATTCGTGATCGATACCTCTGGTTCTATGGGAGGCGCGTCGATCGTTCAGGCACGTGGCAGCTTACTCATGGCTTTGAATCAGCTGCGCCCGCAGGATAGTTTCAATGTCATCGAGTTCAACACGCGCCACCGGGTGCTGTTCAGAACACCGGTGCCGGCCACCCGGCACTATGTACAAAAGGCCAGTGAGTTCGTGCGTCAGCTAGCGGCCGGCGGCGGCACCGAAATGTTACCCGCCTTGCAGGCCGCGCTGGCCATCGCCCCCAACAGCAATCAGGAACCCGATTTGGCCAGGGTGCGACAGGTTATTTTTATTACCGACGGTGCCATTGGCAATGAGGTGCAGCTGTTTGAAGAGATCCAGCGAACCCTGGGTGACACCCGTTTGTTTACCGTGGGCATAGGCTCCGCGCCCAATTCCTGGTTTATGCGCAAGGCGGCCCAGTTTGGTCGTGGTACCCACACCCACATCGGAGACCTGAGTGAGGTGGCCGCGATCATGCAGGCGCTATTTGATCAAATATCTACCCCTTTGCTTGCCGATATCCAAATAAACTGGCCCGGCCAAATAGAGGCCTACCCGGCACGCACACCCGATCTCTACCGCGGCGAGCCGCTGATGGTGGCGTTCAAATTTACCGGTGAGGTGGAAACTGGGCAGATCCTGGTCTCCGGGAGAATGGCGGACAGACTTTGGTCACAGCCGGTTCCGGCGCAGTACCTGAGTAAAGAGTCCAGGGCGAATCCGGGTGTGGCCAGTATTTGGGCGCGCGAAAAAATTGCCGCGCTACTGGACCAAAAGATCCTGGGAAAATCTGAAGAGTTGGTACGCACCGAGGTGTTGGACGTTGCCTTAGCGCACAGTCTTATGAGCCCGTACACCAGTTTTGTCGCGGTAGAGGAACGTATTTCCCGTCCGGGTAATACTCCGCTGGGCAAGGATGCCATTCCGAATTTGCGTCCGAAAGGCCAGAGCCCTCAATCATTTCCCTATCCGGGTACCGCCACCACCACCCGGGCAAACCTCTTCCTGGGATGCTTTTTGTTGTTTCTAACCATGATCGCGCATGCCATGCGCCGACCCGAGATCGACTACCGGTATGAGGCCGATGATGCTTAGCAAACGCGACTTCCTTACTGGCGTGCTGTTAATCATGGGCTTGCAGCAACTGGGCAGCGCGGGCTTTATACAGGCCAAGGCACAGTTGGCGCAGTATTTAATTGGCAGCGCCTGGGAGAAAACATTGGACTCGGGCGGTGCGATGGAAAAGCCCTGGCCCTGGGCAGATACCTGGCCAGTGGCGCGTTTGGAAGTGCCCGGGCATCGAGTCGACCTGTATGTATTGGCCGGCGCTCTGGGCAATAGCCTGGCTTTTGGGCCGGGGTATGAGAGTGCATCGGCGCGCCCGGGCCAGCCTGGGGTTACCGTTATTGGCGGTCACCGCGATACCCATTTTACCTTTTTGCAAGACATCAAGCACAACACCTTGCTGAGTTTGCAGTTGCCCTCTGGCGAACGTAAGGCCTATCAAGTGAGTAGTGCCAGAGTGGTGGATACCGACAGCGATCCCTACCTGGAACTCGATACGCCCGGCGATGAGCTGGTGCTCGTTACCTGTTTCCCCTTCGATGCGCTCACACCGGTGGGGCCGTTGCGCTATGTGGTGACCGCCCGGCCGGTAGTCACGCCAGCGTTATTTCCCAGTCCTTTACCACGCGGAGCTTTTGAACTATGACACCACTTCCTCATTCGGAGACTATCGCCCTGTATCTGGCGCTTTGTCCGCAACAGCTTGCCGCCCTGATCCGCGCCGATTGGCGGCGCATTGAGCCGGGTCAGGGTGGCGAGCACTTTATGTTCCTCAAGTTGAATCAGCGCTATGCGGAAATGATTGCGCGTCAGTTGATAGTACCGTTGCACGGCGCGGCATATGTCGCCCGGTTAATTGTGTCCGAGCGGGCAATGCGTCATTACGACATCGACACGGTGGCCTACGAGGAGCACCTGGAGTATCGGGTACCGGTCTGTGAACTGGCCTATCTCAATCGCCATATTCTGGGGGAGGCTGCCATCGTGTCAGCTTTTCGGCATCAGCAGAGCTACTCGGTGCCGCTGGGCACTAAGCCGCTGGCAAGTCTGCTTGGATGACGGGCGCAGTGGGCAGATAGTCTTTGGTCAACCGCTCTGAGGCTTCCCACAACTGTGCGGCCATCGCATCATCTTTTAAATAAACAGAATCGTCCGGGTCGTCGGCCACATTGCAATCGGAAAAATAGAAGCCACTGGCGCCGGCCACATCCGGGCTGGTGGCAACGTAACAGGTGGTAGCCGCTCCCTGCGGAATGGTCTTCATAAACATCCAGCCAAAATACTCGGCGGCAAACTGCTGCCAACCCGGCAGGTGTTGTACCAGATTGGTTTGTATCACCCCCGGATGGAGGCTGTTGGAGATGGCGTTGCTAGTTGAGATACGACTGGCCAGTTGCTTGGCACACAGGGCGTTGGCGAGTTTGGAAACCCCGTAAGCGCCCCAGGGGTCGTAATGTTTGCTGCCATCGAGGTTGTCGAATTCAATGCCGTTTTCCGCCCGGCGATGGGCACGAGAACTGAGAATGGTAAAGCGCCCCTCCGGGGCGGCCAACACAGTATCCAGCAGCTGGTTGATGAGAACAAAATGCCCCAGGTGATTGATGGCGAACTGTTTTTCTACGCCATTTGACAACTCCAATTCCGGCAGCGCCATGATACCGGCATTGCAAATCAGTCCATCCAGCGGGGTGTTGAGGGCCCGAATAGTGTCCGCACAGTGCACCACAGAGTCCCACTGGCCCAAATCGCAAAACATTGGCGTGGTGTCGCCGCTAATGCTGGCGCAGGCCTTGTCGGCTTTGGCCTGGGTGCGCGCGATACCGATAACATGGGCGCCGCGCATGGCCAACACACGCATGGTCTCCAAACCCAGGCCTGAGTTGGCACCGGTAATGGCAATAGTTTGTCCGCTCAGGTCTATGCCCTCAGTGACTTGTTCCGCGGTAGAGTCATCGTCGAAGGGACTGCGCGGGGGCGTTCTGCCGATAATGTCGGCGAGAATCGTGCGGGGCAGGGCGGCTATGACGCCCAGTAGTGCCGCGCGTTGCAATAGTTGACGTCGATTGAACTTCAAATTCACGGTCGAGACTCCCTTGTTTTTCAGTTTGGACTATACTCATTTTTCACAATAGCATCCAACTTTAAGGAATAGTCAATGAATATGATAAGCAACTGGATCGGCAAGCTGGTATTAGCCGGACTAGTGGTGTTCACGATAAGCTCGACTGTCGGCGTTGCTGCTGCGGAGGAACCCACAGCGGCCAAAGCGGTCCTGGTCACGGGCGCAAGCTCCGGCATCGGCAAACGCACCACAGAGTTGCTCGCATCAAAAGGCTATTTTGTTTATGCCGGGGCGCGTAAACAGAAAGATCTGGATGCCCTGAATGCGATGAAGAACGTGGAGGCGGTGCGCCTTGATGTTACCGTGCAGGAGGATATCGATAATGCGGTGAAACAAATTTCCAAAGGGGGGCGGGGCTTGTACGGCGTGGTTAACAATGCTGGCGTTGCTATTGTGGCGCCCTTGGTGGAAGTCAAAGAACAGGATCTGGATTTTCTGTTCAACGTCAATATCTACGGCCCCTACCGAATCACCAAGGCCTTTTTCCCCCTACTGATGGAAAGCAAGGGTCGGGTGGTCAATATCAGTTCTATCTCAGGCGTTTTATCCGGCCCTCTGCTTGGCCCCTACAGTATGAGCAAGCACGCTTTTGAGGCCTACAACGACTCGCTGGCGCATGAGCTAAAACAGTTCGATATTAGCGTCAGCGCGATTGAACCGGGCAACTACGCGTCCAAAATAACTGCCAGTGCTAAAAAACGGGTGGTGGACAAAGGTGACACCTATGCCGGCTCTCTGTATGAAAAACAACTCACGGGCTTTATGGCGGGCGCTTCCCGCGACCAATACGCCGACCCTATCGCGGTAGCCGAGGCAATCGACCACGCCCTGTTTAACGATGCCCCCAAGGCACGCTATATGGTTGTGCCCAACCAGCAGGAGGCTCAGGTGACGATTGGCAAAGCAATGCAGGAGATGGTGCAGTTGAATCACGATCACCCCTACAGCTATGACCGGGATGCGCTGGTGAAAATGCTGGACGAGGCGTTGGGGAATTTGTAATTGCCGATATCTTGGCAAAATTATTTGAAGTAGTCGTCCCAGCGCTGGTCCAGTTTGTCTGTGGCCGCGCTGAGGGAGATGGCGGTAAATAGCCCGTCCGATTCGTTCACCAATCCCAGTGTCTGCAATTTTTGCAGGCCGTCTTCGATATCAAAGTTGATGGCACAGTCCCATTTAGCTTCAAACCAGGCTTCTATCTTTTCATCCAGTTCCGACTTGCTCAGCGTCTGGTCCGCAATCAGCAGGAAGTAATAGGCCAGGGTGGCCTCCTTGCACTCCTCTTCCTCTGCATCGTTAATCAGTCTGTGAAATACGCCCGCGTTATTGTCCAGGTTCTTGAAATAGAGGTTCTGGGTGAGCGACTGCATGAATTGTATTTTGCGGTTTTTAAAGGCGCTGAATTGTTTCCAGATGTAGCCGCCCAGGGTGGCCACGCCCACCAATAAGATGGTCAGGGCGGTTTTGTTCAGCTCCACCGGCTGAGCGTTAAAGCCCAGCCAAAAGCCCAACAGTGACCCCAGCAGCAGTAGGGAAGTAGCCAGCTTGGTCGTGACAATGATGCCGCCACTGATGAGAGCGGGCACGCCGATGAGCAACTTGTCCAGCAGGCGCATGCGTATTCGCGTATTGGGGAACAGCATTTCCATATCGGCTCTGGGTACATTGCGAAACAGTTTGAGCATTGTCGCGCCGGGTTTGTTGGACGGCAGCGGGTTGTCCTGCAGTGCATAATCATCGCGGAACCGAATATAGATCATCACCCGCTCATAGTTGATAAATTCGATTTCCTTGGGAAACCGGCGCGCAAAACGAAATACTGTTTCCCGCCGGGTGGAAACGCCACGACAAAACAGCAGCACATCGGAGAATTCCTCGAAATCAACCTCGAGTCGAATCTTGAACATGGACGATTCACTCATGGCGTGTTTCAAGTCCTGCTCGGTCACCGCCGCGTAGTTGGCTTTTTCCAGCAGTTCTTTCAGGCAGGCGATGAACTCGGTCTGCGATGAGGGGGCTCCCGTTTTTACAAGCCGGGTGTCAACATCCGGATCCAGTGGTGCATAGGCGGTTTTGAGTCGCTCGCTTAATTGATGGAATTCGAAGTGAAAGATACTTTCCAGAACGTGCTGAAGCTGGCGAAATGCCTCCTCCTGCCCGCTCAGTGAGCCCTCCTGCAAGCACATCTCAACAATGTCGCCTTTGCGAAAGGGAATGAAATGGTGTTTGGATTGTTCGTTTGTTTTGCTTATTTTTGACATAAAAAATATCCGGTTGGCCGGCCATTATATGATAATATTTCGCCCTTATTCAGCCCCCAATCTTTGATTAAAGCTGACTCACGTGGCCTTTAGTACGGGTCACCACTGGCTAAAAGGAAGCTTCATGCCTGTTATTACTCTGCCTGACGGCAGTCAACGTACGTTCGATTCCGCTGTATCTGTGCACGATGTTGCCACCGATATTGGTCCCGGCCTGGCCAAGGCCGCGCTGGCCGGTGTGGTCGATGGCAATACTGTGGATACCTCTCATCTTATCGAGGCCGACGCCACCCTGGCGATTATTACCGAACGCGATGAGGCTGGCCTTGAGGTGATTCGCCACTCCGCTGCGCATTTGATGGCCATGGCCACGCAGCAGCTGTATCCCGGTGTTCAGGTGACTATTGGTCCGGTCATCGAAGACGGGTTTTTCTACGACTTCGCCACGGGGCATCATTTTGCTCCGGAGGATTTAGAGAAGATCGAGAAGCGCATGGAAGAGCTGGTAGCAGATGACCTGCCCGTTGAACGCATTGTTGCCAGCCGTGATAAGGCCATCGAAATGTTTCGCAACATGGGCGAGAACTACAAAGTTGAGATCATCGAAGACCTGCCTGCGGACGAAGAAATTTCAATATACCGGCAGGGCAGCTGGATGGATTTGTGTCGCGGCCCCCACGTGCCCAGTACTGGCAAGCTCAAAGCCTTCAAGCTGACCAAGGTTGCTGGAGCCTACTGGCGCGGCGATTCGAACAATGAAATGCTGCAGCGCATTTACGGCACCGCCTGGGCCAATAAAAAACAGCTGAAGCAGTATCTGCATCGCATTGCCGAAGCCGAAAAGCGCGACCACCGTAAAATTGCCAAGAAACTGGGCTTGTTCCACCTCCAGGAAGAGGCGCCGGGCATGGTGTTTTGGCATCCCGATGGCTGGACGATTTACCAGGTCATTGAGCAGTACATGCGCAAGGCTCAACTGGAGCAGGGTTATCAGGAGATCAACACCCCGCAACTGGTCGATATGTCGCTGTGGGAAAAATCCGGCCACGCCGATAAATTTGCCGATGACATGTTTATGCTCAAGGCAGATGGCCGGGAATTCGCGGTCAAGCCGATGAACTGCCCCTGCCATGTGCAGGTGTTTAACCAGGGCCTGAAGTCCTATCGGGATCTGCCCCTGCGCCTGGCCGAATTTGGCAGCTGCCATCGCAATGAACCCTCGGGCTCGCTGCACGGCATCATGCGGGTGCGCGCCTTTACCCAGGATGACGCCCACATATTTTGCACCGAGGAACAGATTCAGTCCGAGGTATCGACCTTTATCGATTTCCTGCACGCGGTGTATGAAGATTTTGGTTTTGCAGAAGTCATCTACCGCCTGTCCACTCGTCCGGACCAACGGGTGGGTTCTGATCACGATTGGGGCAGGGCGGAGAAGGCCCTGGCGGATGCCCTGGACGCCCAGCAACTTCCCTGGCAGGAACTGCCCGGTGAGGGGGCCTTTTATGGCCCCAAAATCGAATTTTCCCTGAAAGATTGTATCGGCCGGGTGTGGCAATTGGGCACAATTCAGGTCGATTTCTCTATGCCCGGGCGCCTCGATGCCCAGTATGTGGCGGAGGACGGATCGCGCCAGGTGCCGGTGATGTTACACCGCGCCATCCTGGGTTCCTTTGAGCGATTTATCGGGATTTTGATCGAAAATTATGAGGGTGCATTTCCCACTTGGTTGGCGCCAAAACAGGCCGTGGTACTCAATATTACGGACAAACATGCCGAATATGCCAAAAAAGTGGAAGATTCCTTAAAAAACAATGGCTTTCGGGTCATTTCGGACTTGAGAAACGAGAAGATCGGCTTTAAAATCCGCCAGCACACAATTCAGAAGGTTCCCTACCTATTAGTGGTGGGGGATAAAGAAGTGGAATCACAGACTGTGGCCGTTCGTGCCCGTCGTGGTGAGGACTTGGGATCCATGGATCTCGCGGCATTTAGTGCCCACCTTGCCGACGATGTAGCGCGATGTGGCCGTATTGTTGTTGAGAAACAATAGTTGAGAATATTCGTGGCGTATATGGAGAATCAGCATTAAGAGAGAAAGTGGTAAAGGTGGCTCAAAAAAGGCCATCACCAACGAACAAATAACCTCGGATCCGGTTCGACTGGTGGGTCCTGAAGGAGAGCAAGTAGGCATTGTGCCGCTTAGTCAGGCCATGGCAACGGCGGAAGCCGCCGGCATGGATCTGGTGCTGATAGCTGATTCTGATCCCGCGGTCTGTAAAGTGATGGACTACGGTAAACATGTGTTCGAAGCCAAGAAGCAAAAGGCCGCCCAGAAGAAGAAGGCGAAAAGAACACAAGTTAAAGAAATGAAATTTCGTCCAGGGACGGAGGAGGGGGATTACCAGGTAAAACTACGCAACCTGGTACGTTTCCTCGAAAATGGCGATAAGGCCAAAGTCACACTGCGTTTTCGCGGTCGTGAAATGGCTCACCAGGAAATTGGCATGGAGCTGCTCAAGCGAGTAGAAGCTGATCTGGCCGAGTTGGGTAATGTCGAGCAATTCCCGAAAATGGAAGGCCGACAACTCACTATGGTTATCGCCCCAAAGAAGAAGAACTAGTTGCCCGTGAATGCGCTAGATTCTGTTTATTAACTTTCAAATGCGGAGTATTTGATAATGGCTAAAGCAAAAGTTCACAGTGGAGCTGCCAAACGTTTTAAGAAGACGGCAGGTGGTTACAAGCGCAAGAGCGCAAACAAGAGTCACATCCTGACTAAAATGACAACCAAGCGTAAGCGTCAGCTGCGCGGAACATCTATTGTTCACGCCCATGACAAAGTGCTTATTGACCGCATGTTGCGGGCCAAGTAACCGGTTGCCCATTTAAAAGGAGAAGACTATGCCTCGAGTAAAACGTGGTGTGGTGGCTCATCGCCGTCACAAGAAGATATTAAAGCAGGCCAAGGGTTACTATGGAGCCCGCAGCCGTATATTTCGTGTTGCCAAGCAAGCGGTTACCAAAGCTGGCCAGTATGCATACCGAGATCGCCGTCAGCGCAAGCGTCAGTTCCGCGCGCTGTGGATCACGCGTATCAATGCCCAGTCGCGCGCTAATGGTTTGAGCTACAGCCGCCTGATCAATGGTTTGAAGAAAGCCAATATTGGTCTGGACCGGCGGGTATTGGCCGATTTGGCCGTGCACGACAAACCGGCGTTTACAGCGATCGTGGAGCAAGCGAAAGCCGCACTGGCTTAAGCCCACCCTAACCGCTTTTTTTTGCGGTTCGCAGGCACCATGTAAAACAAAAAGGGAAAGGGCTTCGCTCTTTCCCTTTTTTATGGGGACAGATTTATTTATTTTCCCGCAGTGGAGAGACTGAAACGATGGAAAACCTGAACGCGCTAGCTCAGGAAGCAAAAGATGCAATTGCAGCGGCCGGGGACAATACCACCCTGGAGCAGCTACGGGTCGACTTCCTGGGCAAAAAAGGCCAGATAACCGCTCTACTGAAGGGCTTGGGAAAGTTGTCCGCCGAGGAGCGTCCCAAAGCGGGGGCGCAAATCAATGTGATCAAGACGGAACTGCAGGGCCTTATTGGCGAGCGCAAAGCATTGTTGGAAGATGCCGCAGTGGCGACGCAATTGGCGGCCGAGACCATCGATGTGACCCTGCCGGGTCGAGGGCAGAGCACCGGTGGCATTCACCCCGTCACCCGCACCATTGAGCGCATCGAGGACTTCTTCATCTCGATCGGTTTCGATGTGGTTGAAGGCCCGGAGATCGAGGACGATTATCATAATTTTGAAGCGCTCAATATCCCGTCGCACCACCCGGCGCGGGCAATGCACGACACCTTTTATATCGATGACACCACCGTGCTTCGCACCCACACCTCGCCGGTGCAAGTGAGGGTGATGGAAACCCGCAAGCCGCCTCTGCGAATAATATGCCCGGGTCGGGTCTATCGCTGTGACTCCGATTTAACCCACACCCCAATGTTCCATCAGGTGGAGGGTTTGTTAATTGATGAAAATTCCAGTTTTGCCGATCTCAAGGGTCTGGTTGAAGACTTTCTGAAAGCTTTTTTTGAACAGGCACTGAAGGTTCGATTTCGCCCCTCCTATTTTCCTTTTACCGAGCCCTCGGCTGAGGTAGATATCCAGTGTGTGAACTGTGGCGGTAAAGGTTGCCGGATCTGTTCGCACACCGGCTGGCTGGAAATAATGGGTTGCGGCATGGTGCACCCCAAGGTGTTCGAGTCTTCCAATATTGATCCGGAACAATACTCGGGCTTTGCCTTCGGCATGGGCGTGGAGCGCTTGGCTATGCTCCGTTATGGCGTCAATGATTTACGCTTGAATTTTGAAAACGACTTGCGATTCCTGGAGCAGTTTTAGTGAATATTAGTGAACAGTGGCTGCGCGAGTGGGTGAGCCCCAGCCTGGCAACAGACGATTTGGCTCACCAAATTACCATGGCGGGCCTGGAAGTTGACTCCATTGAGCCGGTGGCCGGATCATTCAGTGGCGTTGTGGTGGGCGAAGTCATAAGCGCTGAGCAACATCCCGATGCCGACAAGTTGAGAGTGTGTCAGGTCAATACCGGCAACGAGATCGTGCAAATTGTCTGTGGAGCCCCCAACGCGCGGGCCGGCCTCAAGGCACCGCTGGCGCGGCTGGGCGCAGTATTGCCCGGCGATTTCACCATCAAAAAAGCCAAGTTGCGCGGCGTGGAATCCCAGGGGATGTTGTGTTCAGGTGAAGAACTGGGTCTGTCGGAAGATTCCGATGGTCTGATGGAACTCGCAGCAGACGCCCCGGTGGGTGCGGATATTCGCGATTACCTGCAACTGAATGACAAGATCATTGCCGTGGACCTGACTCCCAATCGAGCAGATTGTCTCAGCGTCAGGGGCATTGCCCGCGAAGTGGGTCTACTCAATAATATGCCGGTAAAATCGCCGGCCTATGAGAAGGTAGCGACGAGTATTGACGACCGCTTCCCGGTAGAGCTCGACGCCGCGGATCGTTGCCCGCGCTATGTGGGTCGCGTTATTAAGGGGGTGGATGTCAGCCGCAGCAGTCCCCAGTGGCTGCAGGAGAAACTGCGGCGCAGTGGCATTCGCGCCATCGATCCGGTGGTGGACGTCACCAATTATGTTTTGCTCGAGTTGGGCCAGCCCATGCATGCCTTCGACTTCGACAAGCTACAAGGTGGCATCGTGGTACGCACTGCGGAGCCAGATGAGTCGCTGGCATTGCTCGATGGGCAAACTATCAAGTTGCAAGCTGAGAGTCTGGTGATTGCAGATCACAGCGGGCCGGTGGCACTGGCCGGCATTATGGGCGGGCAGGCCACGGCCGTCGGCGCCGATACCACCAATATTTTCCTTGAGGCCGCTTTTTTTACCCCGCTATTTTTGGCGGGCAAGGCCAGATCCTACGGACTGCACACCGATTCCTCTCACCGCTTTGAGCGCGGCGTGGATTTTCAACTGCAGGTAGAGGCGATTGAACGCGCCAGTCAGCTGTTGCTGGATATCGTAGGCGGTGAGGCTGGCCCACTGCAGGAAACCGTATCCGAAGCCGATCTACCGGTGCTACCAGCGGTCGCGCTGCGCGCATCGCGTATCCAAAAGCTGTTGGGCTTTGAGCTGGAAGCCACAGAGGTGGAACGCATTCTTGGCGGCCTGGGTTTGGGTGTCAGTACCACGGCGGAAGGTTGGATCTGCGCCGTGCCCAGCTGGCGCTTTGATATCGCTATTGAGGCCGACCTGTTGGAAGAACTGGCGCGGGTATATGGCTACAATCGGCTGCCGGTGACCCATATCGTCGCCGATCTGGTGATCACCGCCAAGCCAGAAACTGAACTGTCCCCCCGTTATCTGCGTCGTCACTTGAGTGCCAGGGGCTACCGCGAAGCAATTACCTATTCCTTCATCGAACCGAAGTTGCAGCAAATATTCGATCCGCATATCAGCCCCGTGGCCCTGCGCAACCCAATATCGGCGGATATGGCGGTCATGCGCACCAGTCTTATCCCGGGCCTGGTGAACGCGGTATTACACAATACCAATCGGCAGCAGCCCCGGGTGCGCCTGTTTGAAACCGGCTTGCGCTTTGTACCGGATGCGAAAGCCTCCGGTATAGCGGCGCTTAAACAGACCCCGACCCTGGCCATGGTGACAACCGGGCAGCGCATGGCCGAGAGCTGGGCGAATGCCAGTGAGGCGGGGGATTTCTTCGACCTCAAGGGCGACCTTGAAAGCCTGATGGAACTCACGGGGTGTCCCGGCGATTTCGAATTCCAGGCATGCCAGCGCACGGCCTTACATCCTGGCCGCACGGCCGCTGTTACGCTGCAGGGCAGGGAGGTTGGTTATATTGGCGCTCTGCACCCATCAGTCGCCGCACAGCTGGGCTTAAACGGGCCACTTTATGTCTGCGAAATTGACCTGGAGGTGTTGCTAGGAGGCAAGCTGCCTCAATTTTCTCCGCTGTCCAAGTTTCCCGAGGTGCGTCGCGATCTTGCCGTTATCGTCGACAAGACTGTGCAGGCTGCGCAGTTAATGGCAAATGTTCGAACTGTGGCGGGTAGTTACCTCACAGACTTAAGGCTGTTTGATGTATATGAGGGCAAAGGCATTGATCCTAAACGAAAAAGCCTTGCTTTGGGTTTGACATTCCGTGATCAATCACGCACTCTTAGTGATGAAGACATAAATAAGACCATGGATCAAGTCATTGATCTACTGGGGAAAAATTATAATGCCGAGCTTAGAAACTAGGTAAACGGGAAAATGACCGCTCTGACAAAATCCGAAATGGCCGAACGCCTGTTTGAGGAGCTAGGGCTCAACAAACGCGAAGCCAAAGAGGTAGTAGAACTTTTCTTTGAGGAAATACGCGCCTCATTGCAAGGGAATGAGCAGGTGAAGTTATCCGGCTTCGGAAACTTCGACCTGCGCGACAAGAGCCAACGTCCTGGGCGCAATCCCAAGACCGGTGAAGAAATTCCTATTTCCGCCCGCCGGGTCGTCACCTTCCGCCCCGGTCAAAAGCTCAAAGCTAGAGTGGAAGAATATGCTGGAACCGAGTCATAACAACGAACTCCCCGTCATCCCGGGCAAGCGCTATTTCACCATTGGTGAAGTCAGTGAACTGTGTGCCGTCAAGCCTCACGTTTTGCGCTACTGGGAACAAGAATTTCCTCAGTTAAAGCCGGTTAAACGGCGTGGCAACCGCCGTTACTATCAACGCGATGACGTGCTCACCATTCGCCAGATTCGCAGCCTGCTGTACGATCAGGGCTACACCATAGGCGGTGCTCGGCAGCGCATGGTTGATGAAGGCGGAAAGAACAGCCCGGTGAATGTGCAGGCTATTATCCGCGAGACTATCGAAGAACTCGAAGACGTACTAAAAGTCCTGAAACCCGCCTAAATCTGGTTTATCTCCCCCGCAGTATTGAGTATAATGCCGCCCTCGCGAAGAGCACGTAAAGTGCCTGCGAATTTCGGGGCGTAGCGCAGTCTGGTAGCGCACTACACTGGGGGTGTAGTGGTCGCAGGTTCAAATCCTGCCGTTCCGACCAAATTCCTCTTTAATATCAAAGCCTTGTATTCGCGAGGCTTTTTTGTATTTCTCATTCCCAAGTTTTTACTGCAGATTTACTGCAGCTTCATCGAACGAATTCACGTGGTATCTTTAGGTATCTATGGGGGGTTCGAGATGTCAAAGAGAGCGTTTATTCGGAAGAGAGATAGATTTGGGGCTGCCCGCGATGGGGATGCCGGCTCAGCTAGGGCAATCCTTAAAGACATCCAGTTAAAACTAGACGTAGCCCGCCACCTAAACGCTGAAGAAAGAGAATATCTTCGGTGGGCGGTCATACGAGCACTGGGGAGTGATCACGATCCCTTTGGCTTAAAGCCAACGCAAAAAAAAGAGAGCACCGCCCCACTCTGGACTAAAGAGGAATTCGAGGTTTGGTGCCTTCGGTTTGTTGACTCCGCAGGATGGAAACTTAAGGCGGGTAAGGTTCAAAAACTGCAGGGACAAAATAAGTTTGATATTGCGCAAAAAGACCTGGCCAATTATTTGGGTATTCACAAGGCTAAAAGTTATTTAATGAAAGTCTACTCGAAGGCCAATCGGAAGTGGAAACTGGCCTCTGCAGTTTTCAATATACTTCACCCTAAAAAGGATAATAAGAATAAGGTGGGACTAGATGATGCGGTAGCACTTGTTGCGATTAGTCATCCCAAGATGAAACCCAAGCCAGAGGAAATTCGCAAAGCATACCTCGACTATTATGAGTACATCGTAGACTCCCGCACTTAGTGCTGTCCCACCGGCACATCTCTATTTTTGCCTACCTAAAAGAGACATCGAAACGAGGTTTTGATGTCCCAACTTTTTGATCACTTCTGTGTGATTATCCCCTCCTAGATACTGACAAGTACCCCAAAAACCGTAGTGTTGAATTGGCGTTGAACGGCCCCTTATGGCAGCCCTGCTGAGTGACGTAATGATTGCTAAAAGTAAAAATACAGAAAGAAACGACGATGACTGGGATTCCTCGGGCAACGATGAAGCTGCTGGATTCATTGGAGTTGCGCCAAGCACGATGAAGCAGTCTCGGAGTACGGGCCTTCTGCTTGGAAAACCTGCCCCCAAATATAGTAAGAGGGGAAGGTTGGTTCGATACCGAAATAAAACGTTGCGTAAATGGGTGAGGCAATTCCAAACGTATCGAAAGGCAAGCGAAGCCTTTTCGTCGAACAAAGAATACTAATTTCTGAGTTGTAGATGATGAAGTCAGGGAAAACGAGAAGATATCAGCAGTCAAGTTTGGGGCAGCGTGCAATCCAGCAAGAATATCGGTTCTGTGTGCTCACAACTGGTGGTGTTACGGGGCCTATGTATCGAGGCCAGGTTATCTTTAGCGGTGAGAGCGCTGTAATTTTAGCGCACCACGAACCTTGTACTGATGGTATCGAGGCGTCGAAGTACATTCTGGTAGAGGGAGAGGCGCTCAAGAAAGCCTTTTTCACTGAGGATTTGGGTGAGTTCAAGCTAGCCTGTCATCAAAATTACTATTGCCTCTGTAAGTCTTTCGCGAGTGATGAGCCGCCATGCCCGGGAACCACCGGTGGAGTCTACACGGGTCCAGTTTTCACCTCTGATGAGCTTTACTCTCTTTCGTATGTCGATCTGAGCGAAGATATCCGCGATGGAGAGGCATCCTTGCCAATCCATTACTCATACATTGGGTCTGCGTGTGAAGACCTACGGAAAAACCCAGAGCTTGTTAATGAGTGCGTGTCGGCGATTCAGCAGTGTGGCAATAAATTTGATCGGAGGGCACGAAGAATAGCTGCTCGAATGGGGCGCAGCGTAAGCGTTGGTAGTGACACCATTGGAAGATTCTTGTAGTGAGGTCGCCGGATGCCTAACCAATTAATTAGTTGGGATAGAGCCCTCAGTCGACTAGCTCCAGACTTGTGCCCGGCAATTGAAAACCGGCCACGCCATGTCCCTTGTCCAGTGCATCGGGGGAAAGACGGATTTCGAGCTTTTGATGATTTTGATTCCTCAGGCGGGATGGTTTGCAATTCGTGCGGCTCGTTTCCGAATGGCTATTTAGTTCTAGCCTGGGTCCTGGACATATCAACACAGGAGGCGGCTCGGCTCATCAGGCACAGTAAGAAAAATCTGGAATTCATTTCAGAGAGGGGCATTCCAGTGATCACTTCCCAACGGAAACAGCTAGTAGACGTAACGGCTCAACTCGAAATCGAAGCCAGACAATGGAACTTAGTGTGCAGTTATCTCACACTGAGGCAGCGCCAGCGAGACGGTACTTACATAATCGAGGGTTACGCATGGCAGATTACCCTGACTGCTTACGATACGTTGACGCACTGCCTTACTACCCGAGTGGCCAACCTTGCCATCCCGCGATAATTGCTCCGATCGTCAACTGTGACATGACGGTTGGGTTGCACCGAACCTACATTACACCTCAGGGCTGCAAAATTTCGGAGAGTCCAGCCAAAAAGATCTTTCCGACGCTTTACAGGGGTGCGACGACTGGCGGTGCCATTCAGCTATTTGAGCCGAGTGATACTTTGGCTATTGCAGAAGGCATTGAGACGGCCTTGGCGATAAATCAGATGCTGCAAGAGCCGGTCTGGGCGGCCACATCCGCTAATGGAATGGCAGCAATGCAAGTCCCAAGTTCGGTTAAGTTTGTAGTCATTTGCGCTGACAACGACCTGAGTGGCAGAGGAGAAATAGCGGCCAAAGAACTTGCTACGAGGCTCTACTCGGAAGGAAAGGAGGTTCATATTCTCGCGCCAGATCGCCCGAAGACCGGTGGGGCGAAAAGTATCGACTGGCTCGACTGCCTGGTAGAACTGAATAAGCATGTCCATTAAAACTCTTCCAGAGGTGCTATCTACGTCGAAGCCGTTCGTGCCTGATCCGGGTGTGCTGCAGCCACTCGTCATCCACAGCGCCGCTGACTTTCTGCTGACCCCTCCTGAACCTCGCAGGTTTCTTCTGGAAGATACTTTACCCTTGGGGGAGGTTGGCTTAATTGCCGGCGCTAGCGGAATAGGAAAGTCAATGCTGGCTCTCGAAATGGGCCGAGCAGTTTCTACTGGTGGCTCGGTGTGTGGCGGACTCTTAGGATCACAGAAGTACACCTGAATATCCGTCGCCAGCGTAAATCGTTTATGGCTAGACATCTCGGACCCTCGATCCCAGGTGAGAGATTTATACAGTTCAGTGGGCAGCTTTTGAGA
>Ga0209988_10000979_pt1 | contig 18400 bp, 14 predicted proteins | sample N075metaG_FD_183115 | JGI IMG/M metagenome (GOLD analysis project Ga0209988, IMG submission 183115) | Deep subsurface microbial communities from Kermadec Trench to uncover new lineages of life (NeLLi) - N075 metaG (SPAdes) (version 2) | ecosystem: Environmental > Aquatic > Marine > Ocean trench... | reverse complement strand
CCCCGTCCGTCCGCGCAACGACCGTGTGACCTCCGGCAGCATGACGTCGCGCACGAACTCGATCGGTCGGTGGTGCCCGGATGGGTTCAGCGGCGCCGCGTAGGTCAGCGTGTAGCGGTGACGGGAGCCGTTGGTCGTGTGCGTGTCGATGGTCAGGTGCGGGTTCCACTCGGTGAGCAACCGCACCATCGCGCGGGCTTCGGGGCTGTCGAGCTTGACGTAGTCGCGGTTGAGGTCGAGTCCCTGGGCGTTGGCCCGCACGCCCATTCCCTGGCGCGGCCCAAGCTGGTTTGGGCGGTTGTCCGGGCTCATCGGGTCGTTGCCGTCGGCGTTGTAGATCGGGGCCAGCACGACGATGACGTTCGCCAGCACCGGGTTGTCGGGGTCGAGCGCGAGCTGACGGGCGAGAATGAGCAGGGCCTCCTTGCCGCACACCTCGCCGGCGTGGATGTTGCCGAACGCGAAGACGATGACCTTGCCGCTTTCCCGGGCTTCCGCGGCCGATTCAATCGGCGGGTTGGCGATGATCGCCAGCGGGATCGGCTTGCCCTCCGACGTCCGGCCCATCGAATCCAGGTGCAGGATGCGCGACCGTCGATCGAGACGCTCCATCAGTTCGACGACCTGGGCATAGGTCGCGGTCGCCTGCCACCGGCTGGTCTCGGCCACGGTCTTGAAGTGATCGCCCGGTGCGGCGCCGAGGACGATCGTGCAACACAGGGCGGCAACGTTGAGCATGAAGGTTACTGTACCATTACGACATGGCCGCGATCACCGTTGACCAGGCAAGGGAATTGATGCACGAGTGGACGCAGAGCGTCTCGCTGCGCAACCACATGGAGTGCGTGGCGGCGTGCATGGCGGGGTACGCCGATCGATATCAGCCCGACGATCGTGACCGGTGGATCGTCACCGGGCTGCTGCACGACATGGACTACGACAAACACCCCACGCCCGAGGAGCACCCGTTCATCGCCGTCGAGCACCTTCGTGGCCGCGGCGACGTCGACGACGAGATCATCACGGCGATCCTCGGTCACGCCGACTATTCGGGCGTACCGCGCGAGACGCCCATGGCCAAGGCCCTCTACGCGGTCGACGAACTGGCCGGCTTCATCGGCGCCTGCTGCAAGGTCCGCCCCAACGGGATCTCCGACCTGCAACCGAAGTCGGTCCTCAAGAAGCTCAAGGACAGGGCGTTCGCCGCAGCCGTCAGCCGCGACGACATCCGGCAGGGGATCGAGGAACTGGATCTCGACGAGACCGAGCACATCCAGGCGTGCATCGACGCGTTGCGTGGCGAGGCGGAGCGGCTGGGGCTGTGAAAAAGGACCCTGGGTCCTTTTTCACCGGACCGTCTGACGTGTCTTTGCAGCGACCTCGACGATCGGCATCGCCTTCTCGTCCACGTCGACTGCCTCGCGGATTGTCCGGGCGATAGCGGCCGGGTCGAGGCCGACCTCCTGCATCTGGTCGCTCCGCGAGCCGTGATAGATCCAGCGGAGCGGGATCGCCAGCGTGGTGATGCGCCGCGTGTCGAGACCCGCCTCGTGGCACGCGTCGACGACGCAGCTGCCGAAGCCGCCTTCGAGGCCGTGGTCTTCGATGGTGATCACCGGGATGCCTCGCTGGATCAGCGATCGGAGCAGCTCGATGTCCACCGGTCTGGCGAACCGCGCGTCGTAGACGTTCACCTTGTACTCGTCGTTGAGCAGGTCCAGCGCCTGCATGGCGTTGATCGCCATCACGCCGTATCCCAGGACCGCCACGTCCGGCGTTTCGTGCTCGACGAGGGCGCGGGCCTTGCCCATCTCGAAGGGCGGGCAGACGCGGTCGGCGAACATCTCGCTGACCGAGTCCCGCGGGTAGCGAACGACGCTGGGGCCGTCGTGGTAGTTCCGCATGAACTCCAGCGCGGCGGAGAGGCTCGTTTCGTCCATCGCGGCCGTCAGCACCATCTTCGGGAACACGCGCATGATGCTGATGTCGCAGAAGCCCTGGTGAACGGCGCCGTCGCCGCCGACAAGCCCGGCGCGGTCGAGGCACAGACGCACGGGCAGCGCGTGCAGGGAGACTTCCTGGAAGACCTGGTCGAACGCCCGCTGCACGAACGTCGAATAGACGGCGAAGAACGGCTTGAATCCGGTCTTGGCCAGTCCGGCCATCATGTCCATCGCGTGCGACTCGCAGATGCCGGTGTCCCACGACCGGTCGGGGAACAGGGGCATGACCTTGTTCAGGCCGGTCCCGTCGGGCATGGCGGCCGTGCAGGTGACGACCTTGTCGTCCCGCTCCATGATGTCGATCAGCGCGTCGGCGAAGGCGCTGGTGAAGCTCCGGCCGCCGCCGCTGCTCAGGGCGACCTTGCACCGTTCGACCTTGAACGGTTTGGGCGCGTGGAATGTCGTCGCGTCGCCCTCGGCGTACTCGTATCCCTTGCCCTTGACGGTGTGCACGTGAAGCACCATCGGGCGGTCGACGTTCTTGACCTCCAGGAGCATGTCCACGAGCGTCGGCAGGTCGTGGCCGTCGATCGGTCCGACCGTCAGGAGCCCGAACTTCTCGAACCACGTGTCCTCGGTGACGGCGTCCTTCGCCATCTCGCCGACGCGGTGGTACATCTCGCCGATGAGCGCGCCGCCGGGAAGGTGCGCGACAACGTCGCGTGCCTTCTGCTTGACCTTGCGGTACGCGGGGTTGATCCGGATGCGGTCGAAGTACGCGGCGAGCGCACCCTGCGGCCGGGCGATGGACATCCCGTTGTCGTTGAAGATGACCAGGAACTGTCGCTTGAGCGTGCCGGCGTTGTTGAGGCCTTCCATGGCGACGCCGTTGACGATGCTCGCGTCGCCGACGAGCGCGCACACGTGGCGGCCCTCCGGGTTGGTCTCCGGGTCGAACGATTCGCCGCGCAGAAGATCGCCACGGGCCATGCCCACCGCGGTCGAAATCGCGGTGCCGGCGTGGCCGACCGAGAAGAGGTCGTACGCCGATTCGCGCGGATCGGGGAAGCCGGACATCCCGCCGGTCTGGCGAAGCGTCGGCAGCATGTGGGCGCGACCGGTGATGAGCTTGTGGGGATAGCACTGGTGGCCGACGTCGAACAGCAACCGGTCGTGGCTGAAGTCGAAGACGTAGTGCAACGCGATCGTGAGCTCGACGACCCCGAGGTTGGGGGCGAAGTGGCCGCCCGTCTTCATGATCTGCTGGCAGATGGCGTGCCGGATCTCGGCCGCGAGTTCCGGTAGCCGGGCAACCGGCAGCGCGCGGACGTCGGCGGGGCTCTTGATGCCGGGGAGGACCTTCAGTTCCATTCGTCGTGCTCCGGAGTGTTCCGCCAGAGTATCGGCCGCGAGCGACCATTCTCAGGAATGACGGCCGTTACGGTATCCTCACCGAGTCCGTACGGCCATGTACTCGCACAGTTCGCGCAGATGATCGGCCGTCCGGCCCAGCGGGGCAAGGGCGGCGAGAGCCTCGTCGCGAAGTCGAAGGACCTCTTTCCGGGAGGCTTCCGGGCCGTGGACGCCGGGGTAGGTCAGTTTGCCGGCATCGAGGTCCTTGCCCGTCGCCTTGCCGATGTGCTCGGCGGTTCCCGTGACGTCGAGCAGGTCGTCGATGACCTGGAACATCAGGCCGACCGCCTCGCCGTACCCGGTCAGCGCCCCGACACCCTGGGCCGAGCATCCGCAGCAGTCGGCGCCCAGGCTGCACGCCGCCCGGATCAGGGCGGCGGTCTTGTTGCGATGGACCAGTTCCAGCTGCCGCGGGCGGCTGAGGCCCTCCGGGAAACCGCCGACCGTGTCGTAGATCTGCCCGGCGATCATGCAACTGGTGGCATCCGCGAGCGTCCGCACCAGCCGGGCGATCGTGTCGGTCGTGAGGTCGGCGCCGGCGATCCACTCGAAGGCCAGCGACATCATCACGTCGCCGGTCAGAATGGCCATCGCTTCGCCGGCGTGCATGTGCAGCGTCGGCTGCCCGCGACGCAACGCGTCATCGTCCATCGACGGCAGGTCATCGTGCACGAGGCTGAACGCGTGGATCAGCTCGATCGCCGCCGCGGCGGCCCGCCCCTGGTCCCGATGGCCGCCGACCGCCTCGCAACTGAGCAGGGTCAGCACGGGCCGAAGACGTTTGCCGCCGCCGAGTACCGAATACGCCAGCGCCTGGCGCAACGCCTCGGGACCCGTGACCGCAGCGATACGCAGCTTGAGATCGGCTTCGATCTCGGCAACGATTCCGGCCAGAACGGGCGGTTCCGGCAGCGAGGTCTCAGCGGTCCTGTTCACGACGGCGATTGTATTATGATGGGCGACACGATGGAAGCACTTCGGACAGACTTGGCCCTTCTCATCCAGCGGGGCGGATTCGTCATGATCCCGCTGCTGTTCATGAGCGTGGTGAGCCTGACGCTCATCGTCGAACGGGCCTGCTTCTGGTTCACGGTGCACCGGCCGCGGCCGCTCCGCCGGCTGCAGCAGGTGAAGGATTCGCTTCGCAGGGGCGACCTGGATCTCGCCCGGAAGATCTCCGCGTCCGATCGGTCCCCCTACGGGTTCATCTCGGCGTTGTTGATCAAGGAAGGGGCAACCGACGCCGTGGCGGTCGAGGCGATGGAGTCGCAGCGGCCCAAGTTCGATCGTTTCATGGTGTCGCTGTCGACGATCATCACGGCGGCACCGCTGATCGGCATTCTCGGCACCGTGATCGGCATCATCCGGTCGTTCCGGATCCTCGGTGGCGGCGATGGCGAGTTGACGGACCCGAGCGTCGTCTCGCTGGGCATCGCCGAGGCCCTGCTGACCACGGCCCTGGGCCTGGTCGTGGCGCTGATCACGCTCTTTCCGTACATGGTCTTCAGGGGACAGGTGGAGCGGGCGATAGGCCGGGTGGAATCCCTCGTGGCCGCGGCCCAACAAGGGTTCAAGACTTAGCCGGCCCGATGGAGAGACACGGATGATCAACGCTTGCAGCCTGGGCCCATGGAGCGCCGCGGCGTTGGCGTTTACGGTGACGACCGGCGGTATCGAGGCCCGCCCCGTCGAGGATGCCGCGCCGCAAGTCGCGCCATCGGGTTCGTACATGCGGTCGGTCGAGGACCCCGGCCGGAAGATCGCCCTCGAGGTCGCGTCGCGGACGTTCGTGCCGGACGACCCCGCCCGGCCGACGGTGGTCCTGGTCAGCGTCGCGCACATCGCCGAGCACGAACTCTACGGACAACTGCAGGCCGTGCTCGACGCGAACGATCTCGTCCTGTACGAGTCGGTCATGCCCGCCGGAGCTCGCGGTGCCGGCGGCGGCACGGACGCCCAGCGGGCCCGGGGCACCGAGGCGGTCATGAAGTTCACGGCCGGGTCGCTGTACCTGTTTCACCACCGGGAGCAGCGGTACCCAGACGACTTGTCCGAACTGGCTGAGTTCGCCGGTCGGCGCGACCCCAGGATTGCCCAGTGGCTGGCGACTGCCCGGACCGACGGCTGGGGCAGGCGGATCGCCTACGAGGTCGGTGAAGGCGGGCGGCGGTTCGTCCTGACGAGCTTCGGCGCCGACCGGGCCGCCGGTGGCGCCGGTGCGGACGCCGATATCCAGGTCACCAGCGACACGGATCTCAACGCGGAATTCCGCGACGACGGCCAGGACAACATCCAGGCGGAGCTGGCCAAGGCGCTCGGCCTCGCGTTCCAGCTCGACGGCATCGACTACGACCGGCCGCACTTCCGCTGCAGCGACATGTCGATGGACCAGCTGCAGCGGGCGATGAAGGCCGAGGGGCTCGACATGGCGCCTCTCGAGGGCAGCCTCGGCGGCTCATCGCTACCGGGCAGGATCGCGGTGTTCTTCCTGCGGCTGATGCGGACGATCGACATCTTCTTCGACGGGGTGATCGCCGACGTCATGAAGGTCATGCTCATCGAGCTCTTCAGCGACAACGCGTTCATGGAGCAGAGCTTCCGACAGTTCGGCGAGGGATTCGAGCGCGTGCTCATCGATCAGCGCAACCAGATCGTCATCGACGACCTCCGCGCGATCCTCGAACGCGAACGCGACATCCGATCGGTGGCTATTTTCTACGGCGCCGCCCACATGCCCGACATGGCCGAGCGGCTCGCCGATCAACTCGGCTACCGGCTCGACGCCGAGCAGTGGTTCACGGCCTTCGAGGTCGATCTCGACGAGTCGGCGATAACGCCGTCGCAGTTGCGGAGCATTCGGCAGATGATCCGCCGGCAGTTGCGGATGATGAGTCGCTAGCCCGGGCGAGCCAGATCATTCGTGGCGGAAATCCGGGGTCCTCGCAACGTCGATCCACTTGCGCATGTCCGTGAGGCTGCCCGGCGTGCCCGCATCGGTGTGGCCGTCGGCGTGGAGCATCGCCGCGAGGCGATTGTACCGGCCGATGGGCGCCGCAACCGTCTCGCCGCCCTGGGGGTAGACCAGGAGGGTCGTCGGATCCAGGGCGCCGACCTCCAACGCGGAGGAGGAACCGCCGAGTTGGGCGCTGGCGCCGATATCGTTGCCCGGACCGATACCGGCGGAGTTCCACTGCTCAACGGCTCCGAGGCGAGGCGGGACCACGTAGTGCGACCCCGGTTGGTTGGCCGGGAACGTGCGGTAGAGCCCCGGTTGCAGGAGTGATGCTGAGCAGAATATCATCAGCGTCGTCGGGCGCCGGATCGTGCCGACCGACCGAGACAGGACGTTGGCGGGCTGACTCGTTCCCGCGATGACCGCGTCGTAGAGCAGGGGGCGGGCGAGACCGCTGCCCATGGTCCACCAGCCGCCGACGTAATACGCGTTGTAGCCGAAGCCCGGTTCGAAGGCGATCGGCGTCGCGGTCGTCTCCATGTCGGCCGGTCCGGCTTGCGTTTCGCTGGGATCGAGCGTCACGATTTCGTACCCGGTCTCGTCGGCGTAGCTGTGGACCGTGGCGATGTTGTTTTCGAGGTACGGCAGCAGCCTCCACGTCCAGGGCCCGGCGATGTCGCCGGCCGGGATGTCCCGGCGGTTCGGGTACTCGTACTTGACGCGCCACCGCTGTTGCACGTCGTAGTCGAGATAGCCCGGCAGGAGCTTGCCGTTGTTGGCGTTGGCGTACAGGGTCCACCCCAGCCCGATCTGCCGGAGGGCGTTGAGTTCCTTGTGCTTGGCACTGCGTTTCTGCGCGCCGGCCAGCGCCGGCAGCAGCATCCCCAGCAGCAGGGCGATGATGCCGACCACGACCAGGATTTCGACGATCGTGAACGCCTTGGCGCGTGCGTGTTGGCGACTCATGAGGTGGCTCCTCGTCTCATCGTATGTCACTACGTGCCCTGCGAGCCGGTAGTGGCCGCAATCTCCGCATTGCCGGAAACTTCGGACAGCGGGGCGGGCGGTTCGGTTGTCAGGGGTGGGTCGCCGCGCAGCCGGAGGGCGATGTCGGCCATGATCCGCGGATCCGTCGCCGCGCCCAGGTGCGAGAACGATACGGGCGGCGTCGGGACCCACCATGCCGTCTGCCCGGGCGGCGCCGCGTTCTCGGCCCCGACGATCCAGTCGCCGAGACGCGTGTAGTTGTACATCGTGTAGCCGGCGTCCGGCAACGCGTCGTCGAGTGCGGCGAGGAACTCAGACCCGGTCCGCATGTCGATGGTCCGGTTGTCGAGCGTCGGCATCCCGGCCATCCGGGCGCCCCGATGGGGCGTGCTGATCGTGAACAGCCGACGGATGACCAGCCGCGTGCCGCCGTCGGTCCGCGGTCTCGACGCGTGTCGCGCGACGAGGCCGCCCATCGAGAAGCCGATGACGTCCACCTCGATGGTCTCGCCGGTCCCGGTCGTCCCCCAGGCCCGTTCGACCTTCTCGATGAGGTGGTCGCGACACCCGTCGAACGAGCCCGTCGTGAGGCCCATGAATGTCGCGGTCACGACCATGTCGTCATCGCCGGTCACACGGCGCAGGGTGCCGGCCATCTGCTGCACGTCCATGCCGACGTCGAGGAGCCCGGCGGCGATGATGACCGGCCGCTCAAGCGGGCGCGGGTCCGAACGCATCTCGCGCAGGGCCGCTTTCGCCTGGGCGGTCGTGACCGGGAACGACGGGTTCTGTTGCGCGGTACAGCCGGCCAGCACCACACACAGCGGCGCCGACAAGGCGATCATGGAACGTGCCACCAACGATCAGGTCCTGCCCACCGTGATCTGCTCGACCTCGCGGGCCGCGATCCGCTTGATGCCGCTGCCCAGCTCGCCGATGGGATCCGGCGGGATGATGTCGACCTTCTTGAGGCCGAGCGCCGCGTCGCCGCTGCGGACGCGATCCTGGAACAGCCGGCACTCCAGGAGCAGCCGGTCGAGGATCTCGGCCTCGGGCACGTTGGCGACGCGCTCGCCCTGAACGTAGATGATGCCGCGCCGGTCGCCGGCAAAGACGGCGACGTCGGCGCCTTCGGCCTCGCCGGGGCCGTTGACCACGCAACCCATGACCGCGACCTTGAGCGGCAGCTGGATTTCGTCGGCGAGCTTGCGGCGTACGTCCTGCACGAGCGTGAAAAGATCGACCTGGATGCGGCCGCACGTCGGGCACGCGATGAGCTCGGCGCCGATGCGCGTCCGGCGGCCGAGGCAGTACAACAACTCCAGACCGTCGGTGACTTCCTCGGCGGGATCGCCGGCGTAGCTGATCCGGATCGTGTCGCCGATGCCGTTGGCAAGCAGCGTCCCGAGCGCGACGACGCTGCGAATGGCTCCGCTCTCGCGCGGGCCGGCGTGGGTCACGCCCAGGTGCAGCGGGTAGTCGAACCGCTTGGAGATCTCCGTGTAGACGTCGATCACGAGGGCGGCGTCCATCGACTTCGCGCTGATGACGACATCGTGGAAGTCCCTGGCCTCGAAAATGTCCATGTACTCTTCGAGCCGCGTGATCATCAGGGCGATCAGGTGTCCCTGCTTGTGTTCGGAGAAGAACCGGCCGAGTTCGCGCAGCCGCTTCTGCTTGTCCTTGCGTTCGACGATCGAGCCCTCGTTGACGCCGACGCGGATGGGCAGGCCGGCGTCGCGGCAGGCGTCGATGACGGCGTTGACCTGGTCGCGGTCGGAGATGTTGCCGGGGTTGAGGCGGATCTTGTGCACCCCCGCCTCGACGGCCTCGAGCGCTCGTTTGAAGTGGAAGTGCACGTCGGCCACGATCGGAACCGTGGTCTGCTTGATGATCTCCGCGAGGGCCTCGGTGTCCTTGCGCTCCGGGACGGCGACGCGGACGAGCTGGGCGCCGGCGGCCGCGAGACGGTTGATCTCCGTCACGCAGTCGTCCACGGTGTGGGTGTAGCCGGCGGTCATCGTCTGCACGACCACCGGCGCATCGCCGCCGATCCGGACGATGCCGGTCCGCTCGGTGCCGATATTGACCTGCCTGGTGGGTCGTCGCGGTTGCATGGGCGGTGCCATTGTAGCCGCGCGGCTCCTCGGCCTGATCCGGACTGGCCATATGGCCGATATCCGGCATTGGCTCCGTGAGGTTTGTGAGGGGACCGGGCCGTGCCCGACGAAGATTTTCACAGCCACGTACGACTGAACAATGCCGAGCGCAGCAAGCTGCTGTGCCGGCTCGACGATGCGCCGGGCCGCACGGGCCGCGATCGCCGCCGCTACCGGCGGTGGGAGTACCGGATGTCCGATATCGCGGTGCTGGTGCAGCACCCGTCGGGCGGCACCGGTCGATTCCTGGTCTGCGCCCGGAACCTCTCCGCCGGTGGTCTCTCGGCGATCCACGGCGGGTACATCCACCCCGGCTCGGAGTGCAAGATCGTGCTGCCGCGACGGGACGGCAACCCGTTCGTCGTCAACGGCGTGATCGTCCACTGCCGTCACCTCGAGGGTTCGTACCACGAGATCGGGATCCGCTTCACGCAGGAAGTCGATCCGGCCGCCCTGATACCCGATCTGATCCAGGACGGAGACGGCCCCGGCGATCTGACGCACGAGATGCCGCAGCTCGAGGGCCGGGTGCTGGTGGTGGACCAGTCATCGTCCGATCGCAGGCTCATGACGCACCACCTGTCGGGAACCAATCTCATCCTGAAGATGGTGGACTCGTCGGGTGCGGCGATCGATGCCGTGCGGCGGCACAGCTACGACCTGATCCTCTGCGACCTGCGCCTCGACACCGACTGCGTCCGGATGATCGAGCAGATCCGCAAGTCCGACTACAAGGGGCCGATCATCGTCGTGACCGCCGAGAGTTCGCCGACCCGTCTCACCCAGGCAAGGGCCGCCGGGGCCAACGAGATCATCGGCAAGCCGCACTCACCCGGATACCTGGTGTCGCTGCTCGCCGAATGGCTCGATGTGCCCGGCGTGGACCGGCCCATCTACAGCAACCTCGAGGAGACGTCGGGGATGGCGGAGCTCATCGCGGACTTCGTCGAAGACATCCATACGAAGACCCACCAGCTCGAGAGGGCGATGGGCAAGGCCGATTTGACCGCGGCCCGCGAACTGTGCGTCGAACTGGTCGGCTCCGGTACCGGTTTCGGCTTCGGGTCCGTCACCGAGGCGGCACGGGACGCGCTGACGGCGATCGACACGGTGCAGAAGACGCAGGATGCCGAGGCAGCGCTGAAGCGTCTGGTCGCCATCTGCCAGCGGATCCGCTGCGGCAGTTCGGTCAGGCCGATGGGCGACGGCTGGCAGCAGAGCGCGTGACGGATAGCTGATAACATTCTCGCCAGTGACTGCCCACCGTGCCTTGAAGGTCCGGCTTTCATACATGATGTTCCTCCAGTACGCCATCTGGGGGGCCTGGCTGCCGTTGCTGTGGCCGTTCCTTTCGAATCACCGCGGTCTTTCGGGCGATCAGATCGGTCACATGTTCATGGTGGGCGCCGTCGGCGCGATCGTGGCGCCGTGGGTGGCCGGCCAGATCGCGGACCGGTATTTCTCGACGCAGAAGTTCCTTGCCGTCAGCCACCTCGTCGGCGGCGTGCTCGTGTGGCAACTGGCGTGGTTGGAGAGCTACTGGTCGTTTCTCGCGTTCAGCCTCGTGTATTCGTTCGTCTATGCCCCGACGCTCTCCCTGACCAACTCCATCTCGTTTCACCACCTGCCCGACCGCGACCGCGACTTCAGCCGCGTGCGTGTGTGGGGCACGGTCGGCTGGATCGCCGTGGGTCTCGCGATCGGCCAGTGGCTGTTGCACGTCCACACGCCGGCCGGCGCAACGCCGGAGGTCCAGCAGGCGGCGCAGTTTGCCGGGATGGCGGACGCGTTCCGGCTCAGCGGCGTGCTGGGCATCGTGCTGGGGCTCTATTGCCTGACCCTGCCGAGCACACCGCCGTCGAAGGGGCAGCAGTCCAACGCGGCGATGGAGGCGATGACGGAGATCCGACGCAACCCGCTGCTGACGCTGTTCCTGCTGGCCGTTCCCATCAGCTGCATCCACCAGTTCTACTTCGTCCACACGGCAGCGTTTCTCGGCCGGTTCCAGTCGGGCGCGGCGACGTGGATCAACGAGCTGTTCGGCGTCGGCGGTGGGGGGCTCATGACCGTCGGCCAGATGTCGGAGATCCTCGTGCTCGCCTCGATACCCCTGATCGCGAAGAAAGTCAGCCGCAAGAGCCTGTTGGCAGTCGGGATCGTCGCGTACGCGTTGCGGATGGCGATCTTCGCCTACGTGGACGCCTTCCCGGTGATTATTCTCGGCGTCGCGTTGCACGGGCTGTGCTTCGGATGCTTCATCTTCGTCGCGTTCATGGTCGTCGACGAGCAGACCACCGGTGACGTCAGGGCGAGCGCCCAGAGCCTGTTCAACCTGGTCATCATCGGTATCGGGATCATCGCCGGCAGCTTCATCGCGACCAGCATCGTGCCGGACTGGGCAACGGCTGACGACGGGCAGCTCAACTACACGAAGCTCTTCAGCGTCCCCATGTGGGCGTCCGTCGCATGCCTCGCGTGCCTGGTGATCTTCTACCCGGGCGGACGCCGTCAAGCCGACTTGGCGCGGGGCACCGCGTCGCCGTCGTCGTAGAGATCGAGGCTCGCCTGGCCGCCGGAGACGACCAGTGTGTCGACCGGCGTGTCGGGGGTGATCGGCGTGCCGTCCATCGTCGTGATCACCGGGGGCTTGTTCTGTTTCTCGAAAGCGACGAGTTCGGCTTCGAGCTTCTTCCGGACGGCCTCGTCCAGCTTGGTCCAGCCGGACCGGCCCCGGCACTTCGGGAACGTCGAGCAGCCCAGCCACGGTCCGCGTTTGCCGCGTCGCAGGTTCATATCCGCGTCGCACTTCGGGCAGGGCTGATCGGTGACCAGGGGCGGCGGCGCGGGCAGCTTGATGCACCCCTTCTTGTCGATGTTGATCACGTACTTCGTTTCCGGATAGTTCACCGACGCCAGGAACGGTCCGAAACGACCGTTGCGGAGCATCATCTGTGACCCGTCGTCCGGACAGCGAACGTCGACCTTCTCCGGCAACATCGGGTGGCCTTCGCGGTCGATCGGCGCGGCGTAGTCGCAATCGGGATAGCTGCCGCATGACAGGAATCGCCCGTTCTTGCCGAACCGGTAGCACGTGCGGCTTGAACACTTCGGGCACCGGTAGGCCGCCGGCTGCGTCTCGGCCTTGGCGTGCACCAGGTTCTCGTGCGCCTTGGCGAGCGCCTCGGAGAACGGTCCGTAGAACTCCTCGAGCATCGTGACCCAGTCGGTGTGCTGGTCCTCGATGCGGTCGAGCTTCGACTCCATCTGCTCCGTGTAACTGATCTCCATGAGGCGGGGAAAGCCCTCGACCAGCTTGTCGATCACGACCTCGCCGAGGTCGGTCGCCCAGAAGCGGCGGTCGATCTGCTCGACGTACTTGCGGTCCTGGATCACGTCGATGATCGACGCGTACGTGGACGGTCTGCCGATGCCGTTGGCCTCGAGCGCCTTCACGAGCGACGCCTCGGAGTACCGCGGCGGCGGGTTCGTGAACACCTGCTCGGGCTCGATCGAGAACGGCGCGAGCGTCTGCGTTTCGCTCAACGCCGGCAGCATCTGTTCCTCGCTGCTGGCGGGCAGGCCGGTCGCGGCGTAGAAGCCGTCGAAGACGAGCACCCGGCCGGTCGCCTTGAGCACCGCGCCGGTGGGCTTGTCCGAACGGTGCAGCAGCGCCGTGGTGGTGTCCCACTGGGCGGGGGTCATCTGGCAGGCGGCGAAGCGGTTCCAGATCAGCCGGTAGAGCTTGAGCTGCTGGTCGTTGAGGGCCGACGCGATGTCGTTCGGATGGCGGCGGACATCGGCGGGGCGGATTGCCTCGTGGGCCTCCTGGGCCTGCTTCGCCTTGCCGAAAAAGTTCGGTTTCTCGGGCAGGTACTTCGCGCCGAACCGCTCCCTGATGTAATCCCGCACCTGGCCGAGCGCCTCTCCGCTGAGGTGGGTGGAGTCCGTTCGCATGTACGTGATCAGGCCGACCTCGCCTTCGCCCCGGAGCGAGACGCCCTCGTAGAGCGACTGCGCGACACGCATCGTCTGCTGCGTTCGGAAGCCCAGCTGCGAGGCGGCCGCCTGCTGAAGCGTCGAGGTGATGAACGGCGCGGACGGCCGGCTCGTGGCCCGCTTGGTCTGGATGTCCGCGACCGTGTACCGCGTCTGCGGTGCCACCGTCGCCTCGACCGTGCGCAGCGTCGCCGCGGGCCCCTTGCCCGATGGGTTCTCGGTGCTCGTGACGGTGACGTTCTCCAGTCCGACCGCCTCGGCGACGCGCTGGATGTCGGTCGAGAGATCCTCGACGTTGTCGGGACCGCAACCGAGTTCGAATTTCTTGCCGTCGAGTTCGACGAGCTCGGTGCGAAGGCTGGCGTGGTCGCTCAGCCACGCGTTCTGCGATTTGATCGACGGCCCCTTGCCGCGGTCATCGGTGTTGGCCCCCACGTAGTCCGCCCAGCCGTCGACCATGCCGGCGGCCTGGTCCGCGTCCAGGGCGAGTCGCGCCGTCACACGCCAGTACTCGCAGGGAACAAAGCTGCGAATCTCCTGCTCGCGTTCGACGATCAGCCGCAACGCCACGGACTGCACACGGCCTGCGCTGAGGCCCCGGGCCACCTTCTTCCACAGCAGCGGGGACACCTGGTACCCGACGATCCGGTCCAGGATCCGGCGCGCCTGCTGGGCGTTCACCTTGAACATGTCGATCGGGCGCGGGTTGGCGAACGCGTGCTCGATCTGGCTCTTCGTGATGGCGTTGAAGATGACCCGCTTGGCGTTAGCAGGATCGATCCCGAGTTCCTGCGCCAGGTGCCAGGCGATCGCCTCACCCTCGCGGTCGAGGTCCGTCGCGAACCAGACATCCGTGGCCTGCTTCGCCGCTTTCTTCAGGGCGGCCAGGGTTTTCCTCTTCGCCGGCAGCGGCTCGTAGGTCGGCTTGAACCCGTTCTCGATGTCCACGCCCGGAACCGGCTGCTTGGATCCCTTCGGGGCCTTGCGGGGCAGGTCCCGGACATGGCCGACCGAGGCCTGCACGTTGTAGGCGGGGCCCAGGTACCGGTTGATCGTCTTGGCCTTTGCCGGACTCTCAACGATGACCAGGTGCTTGCCGACAGCGGTGCCGGTCTTCTTTTTCGTGGTCTTCTTGCGTGTTGAACGTTTCTTGGCCATGAGCAGGTGTTGCAGGGTTGAACCGACCGTAGGCGGCAGTATCTGATCGTTCAAACAGGACCCGTCAAGAAACTCTTTTGGCCTTGTCGTTCTCCGATGCCGTTTTTTGGGGCGCCAGGGCGGCTTCAAGTGCTTTCTCGCCAACTTCCGCGGCTGACAAGACCCCCGCCTCAATCCACGCCGATTGCGGGTGAACCCTGAAACGGCGGAGCCATGACCGCTGTTGCTTGGCGTACCGGCGGGTCCGGACCCGGATCTGTTCGAGCGCCCCGCTGAGACTGCAGCGGCCATCGAGGTAGTCGAGGACCTGGCGATAGCCGAGCGCCTCCGAGGCCTGGCGGCCGAGGCCGCCTGCGTCCAGCAGCCCCTGCACCTCGTGAACCAGCCCGTCGCGGATCATCGTCCGGGCGCGGCTGTTGATCCGCCGGTTGATGGCCCCGGCCTCGTAGACGAGCCCGATGATCCGGACGTCGAGACGCGAGGGACCGCCCAGCCACTGCTGCTGCAGGTCGGTGATCCGGCTGCCGGTGAGTTCGTACACCTCGATCGCCCGGATGGTGCGGCGCCGGTCATTGGGGTGGATTCGCACCGCCGCCTCCGGATCGACGGTCTCCAGCCGGCGTCGCAGGACGTCGGGCTCCGCTGCCGCCAGTTGCCGGCGCAGATCGGGGTCGGGTTCGGGCCCGTCGAAGAGCCCCTCCAGCAGCGCCTGCACGTAGAGGTTCGTACCGCCCACGACGATCGGGTACCGGCCCCGGTCGCGGATGTCGGCGATGACCCGCTCGGCGAGCCCCAGCCACACGTCCACCGAGAACCCGTCCTCGCGCGGGTCCAGCAGGTCGAGCAGGTGGTGGGGCACGGCGGCTCGCTGGACCGGCGTCGGTTTCGAGGTCCCGATGTTCATGCCGCGGTACACCTGCATCGAGTCCGCGCACACGCACTCCCCGCCACCGGGGAGCCGCTGCGCGAGCCCGACGGCGAGATCGGACTTGCCGGAGGCAGTCGGGCCGAGGACGAGGATGATGGGTTTCACGGCGGACTACTCTAGTACTGTTCAGAGCGCTCCGTACGGCCCTCCGGGCCGACACTCGCTCTCGCACGACCCGCCGAATTCATCCGGCGGGTCTGATCGACCGTTACGATGCCCTTGATGGCAACCCGGACGATCGAAGACGTGGACGTCGCCGGTAAACGCATCCTCATGCGGGTCGACTTCAACGTGCCGCTCGACGACGGCGGTGCGATCGCGGACGACCGGCGCATCCGCCAGGCGATACCGAGCATCGAGTCGGTCCTGGGCCGCGGTGGGCGGCTTGTCCTGGTGAGCCATCTCGGACGGCCGAAGGGCGCCGGCGTCGAGCCCGCCCTGAGCCTGCGGCCGGCCGCCGACCGGTTGGGGGAACTGCTGCCCGGTACGGCGGTGGGTTTCGTCGCCGGCGATTGCGCCGGCGCGGCCGCCACCGCGGCGGTGACTGCGCTCGGTGACGGCGAGGTCGTCCTGCTCGACAACCTGCGGTTCGATCCCGGCGAGAAGAGCGCCGATCCGGACTTCGCCGCGCGGCTGGCGGCATTCGGTGATATCTACTGCAACGACGCCTTCGGCACCGCGCACCGCAGCGACGCGTCGATGGTGGCCGTTCCCGCGGCGATGGGTGACCGCCCGAAGGTGGCCGGCCTGCTGCTGGCCAACGAACTGCGTTACCTCGCCGACGTGCTGAAGGACCCGGCACGTCCGTTCGTCGCGGTGATCGGCGGCGCGAAGGTGTCGGACAAGCTCGCGGCTCTGCGGAACCTCAAGGGACTGGTCGACGTCATACTCATCGGTGGTGCAATGGCGTACACGTTCCTGGAGAGCCTGGGTGTCCAAGTCGGGTCGAGCCTCGTCGAACCATCGTTGCTGGACGAAGCGCGGACGATTCTCCGGGGGCCGGGTCGCACGGTCAGCTACTACCCGTTCGACCACCGTTGCGGGCGCGCGATCACACCCGACACGCCGGTCGAGGTCTTCGAGGCGATCCCCGACGGTTGGATGGGGCTGGACATCGGTCCCGGCACCGCGGACCGGTTCGCCGACATGGTCGCCGGGGCCCGCACGGTTATCTGGAACGGGCCGCTTGGCGTCTTCGAGATGCCGCCGTTCGACACCGGTTCGCGTCGCGTGGCGGAGGCGATGGCCGCGGCCACCGACGACGGCGCGGTGACGATCGTCGGCGGCGGGGACACGGCGGCCGCCGTCGAGAGGTTCGGGCTCGCGGCCCGGTTCAGCCATGTTTCGACCGGCGGGGGCGCCAGCCTCCGGATGCTGGAGGGCAAACGGTTCGAGAGCGTCGACCAGTTGGACGAATGTTGAGGTTGCGGCAGGCGTAGAATCCGCCGTCGAAAGCTTCGTGAAAGGACCAGGTATGCAATCCCGGAACACGCTCGCCTCGCTGACGCTCATGACGGTTCTCGGCGCCATCCTGGGCCAGAGCACTGTCGCGTTGGGCCAGAGGAACAGAGACCCGCTCAAGGTCGGCGACCCGGCGCCCGGCCTCTCCGTCGATGCCTGGATCGAGGGTGCCGAGATCAGCATCGAGAAGGACAAAACGTACGTCGTGATGTTCTGGGACAGCATGACGTCGTCCGGTCACACCGACGGCGAGACCGCCAAGTCGATGAACCGGCTCCGCAAGCTGTACGAACTCTACGGCCACAAGGGGCTCATCGTGCTCGTGATCAGCCCGGACGACGCCGACCGTCTGGGGGACCTGGTGAACGCGCAGCCGCAGAAACTCGGTTTCACCATCGCGGCGGACCGCCGCTCGGCCACGCACCGCGCATGGTGCAAGAAGGCCGAGGTCGAGGAGTTGCCCGTCGCGTTTATCGTCGGCAAGGGCGAGATCATGCATATCGGTCAGCCGCGTGACCCCGATTTCATCAACATCCTGGTCCAGGTGATCTCCGGACGCTACGACCCGACGCTCCAGGCCGAAGCGCAGCCCAAGCTCGATCGGGCGCGACGGTCGCGGAAGCAGAAGAACTATCGGCTGGCCACCAAGTGGTATGACGAGGTCATCACGATGGACCCGCGGGTGTTCTCGATGATCGCGTTGGAGCGGTTTGAGATGCTCCTCGTGGACATGGACGAATACGAGTCGGCGTACGAGTACGCTGAAGAAAACTTGATCGACCGGCTGTTCGCTGCTGACGACAAGGCGTTGCGGATGCTCGCGGTGAAAATCTCCGAGGACCCGGCGCTTAGCGCCGACCAGCGCGATCTCGACGTGGCGGCACTTGCCGCCGAGCGATCGCTGGAGTTGGCCGGGTCACGCAACCCGGACGCGCTTGCATGCGCCGCCGGCGTGCACTTCCACCGCGGCGAGTATCAAGAGGCAATCAGGCTGCAGACGCAGGCGTACTTCAACGCCAGGCCGACGGAGAAGGCCGTGCACAAGAGGCTTCTCAGCGGCTACCGGCAGGGCTCCCAGGCAGCCACAGCCGGGAAGTAGTTTGAGCGCTCCGTACGGCCCTCCGGGCCGACACTCGCTTTCGTACGACCCGCCGAATTCATCCGGCGGGTCTGAGCGGACCTGCAAGGACAAACGCGCTATCGGGGGTGGAACCCGGGCTCGGATGATCTGGGATGCGTGTATGCTGCGCCAGCAATGCCGACGACGACCCTGCTCTCAAATCCGCCGCGGACACCGCTTATCGGTGCCTCTATTCTCGCAGCCGACTTTGCGAAGATGGGCAGGGAGGCACGGTCTGCACTCGAATCCGGTGCTGACTTCCTGCACTTTGATGTAATGGAC
>Ga0209988_10000975_pt1 | contig 18416 bp, 12 predicted proteins | sample N075metaG_FD_183115 | JGI IMG/M metagenome (GOLD analysis project Ga0209988, IMG submission 183115) | Deep subsurface microbial communities from Kermadec Trench to uncover new lineages of life (NeLLi) - N075 metaG (SPAdes) (version 2) | ecosystem: Environmental > Aquatic > Marine > Ocean trench... | reverse complement strand
CATTTACTTTGCCATCGGCCGGTTTCCGGGCTATGGCCGGCTGATCGATCTTGACCCCAGCGAGTTGAAACCGGGTGAGCGCGTCGAGGGTGATGAGGAATACTCGAAGGATAATCCGTGCGACTTCGTTCTGTGGAAGGGCGGCGCGCGCGATGTCGAGGGCGAAGTGGCGGTGTGGGATTCTCCCTGGGGTTCAGGACGACCGGGTTGGCATCTCGAGTGTTCAGCCATGGCCATGGAATTCCTGGGTGAGGAACTGGATATTCACACCGGGGGCGTAGACAACATTTTTCCTCACCATGTCAACGAGATGGCGCAATGCGAAGCCGTTACCGGAAAATCGTTTGCCCGTTACTGGCTGCATGCCGCCCATCTTCTCGTTGATGGCGGAAAGATGTCCAAGTCGCTGGGAAATTTCCACACCGTGGCCTCGTTAGTGGAGCGTGGAGCACGGCCGTCGGCTATTCGCTATCTGCTTCTGAGCGCGCACTACCGGACGCAACTCAACTTCACCCTGGACGGTCTGGCGGCGGCGGACAGGACCGTGGAGCGGCTGTCGGAATTCAAGAAACGTCTACAGGCAGTCACTGGCAGCTCGGCGCGTACGTCATCAAACGGTGAAACACGCAAGACGGTCGATGTGTGGAAAGCGGCCTTTCACCACGCGATGGATGAAGACCTTGGTGTCAGCGGGGCTCTTGGAGCCACGTTCGATCTCGTGCGTGAGGGAAACGCGGCGCTGGACGAGGACAGGCTCGACCAATCCGACGCGGAGCTGTTCCTGAACGCCCTGGACAGGTTCGATGCTGTGTTTGGCGTGCTGGTGTTGCGGGACCGTGAAGATCGGGCCGTGGATCCGGATCTTGCGGCCTGGGTAGAGGACCGGATCCAGGCGCGGGCACAAGCGCGGATCGACCGGGACTTCACCGCCGCTGACGCGATTCGGGGTGAACTGGACGAACGGGGAATCGTGCTGGAGGATACCGCATCGGAAACCCGGTGGAAGCTCCGTCAGGATGCGGACCTGGAGGCCTCGGATCCTGCTGGCGGACGGAGTTGACGAGATCTGAATCGGTCCCTATGTTAACTGTCTATGTTTGCTGAACTGCTGACGTAGCTCAACTGGAAGAGCATCGGATTTGTAATCCGAAGGTTGTGGGTTCGAGTCCCACCGTCAGCTCAGATGATGTTCGGGGTAGCAACGTGGCCGCGCCGATGTGATGAGACATTAAGATTTGGTACCAACGGCCCATCGCCCCCGTTCGGCGAGGGCCGTCCGAGTGCGGGTGGGGTACCGAAGCGGCCAAACGGAGCAGACTGTAAATCTGCCGGCGTACGCCTACGGAGGTTCGAATCCTCCCCCCACCATCCGCATCACCCGTTAGAAACGGCAATTCCGTGGCAGTGGCCACGCAGAATCAGGAGCGACGTCGAGATGGCGAAGCAGAGGTTTGAGCGGACAAAGCCGCATGTAAACGTGGGAACGATTGGTCACGTGGACCATGGAAAGACGACATTAACAGCGGCGATCACGCAGATACAGGCTGCGAAGGGCCTGGGCGAATTCGTACCGTTCGATCAGATCGACAAGGCTCCGGAAGAGCGAGCTCGCGGGATCACGATTGCGACCGCGCATGTGGAGTATGAGACGGAGGCCCGTCACTACGCGCATGTGGATTGTCCGGGTCACGCCGACTACGTGAAGAACATGATCACGGGTGCGGCGCAGATGGACGGAGCGATCGTGGTGGTGTCGGCAGCAGACGGACCGATGCCGCAGACGCGAGAGCACATTCTCCTCGCCCGGCAGGTAAACGTCCCGTACATCGTGGTCTTTCTGAACAAGGTGGACATGGTGGACGACGAGGAGTTGCTGGACCTGGTGGAGTTGGAGGTCCGGGAGCTGCTGAGCGAGTACGATTATCCGGGCGATGATATCCCGATGATCCGTGGCAGCGCGCTGAAGGCTCTGGAAGACGGGAATCCGGGCACAGAGGACACGAAGTGCATTGATGAGTTGATGGATGCGCTGGACAACTACATTCCGGTACCGGAGCGTGAGATCGACAAGCCGTTCCTGATGCCGGTGGAAGACGTGTTCACGATCACGGGCCGCGGGACCGTGGTGACGGGTCGTGTGGAGCGCGGAATGGTGAAGACGGGCGAAGAGCTTGAGATGGTGGGGCTCGGGTCCGAGAAGAAGGCCGTGGTGACGGGCGTGGAGATGTTCCGGAAGATCCTGGACGAGGGCCAGGCCGGAGACAATGTCGGGCTCCTGCTGCGGGGTGTGGGCAAGGAAGAGGTAGAGCGCGGGATGGTGATGGCGAAGCCGGGCTCGATCAAGCCGCACACGAAATTCAAGGCGGAAGTGTACGTGCTGACGAAGGACGAGGGGGGACGGCATACTCCGTTCTTCAACGGCTACCGTCCGCAGTTTTACTTTCGCACGACGGACGTGACGGGATCAGCCACGCTGCCGGAGGGTGTGGAGATGGTGATGCCGGGCGACAACGTGAACATGGACGTAGAGTTGATTGCGCCAATCGCGATGGAAACGGAGTTGCGCTTCGCGATTCGCGAAGGCGGCCGGACCGTCGGTGCCGGCGTCGTCACGGAAATCACGGAATAAATGCGAGATCTGATTACGCTCGAGTGCACGGAGTGCAAAGAGCGAAATTACTCGACGACGAAGAACAAGCGTACGCATCCGCAGCGTGTGGAGTACAAGAAGTACTGCCCGCGCTGCAATTGCCATACGCCACATAAAGAGACGCGTTGATGGGTCGGATGAAGGACTTTCAGCTGTTCATTGAAGACGTTCAGTCTGAGGTGAAGCGCGTTACCTGGCCCGACCAGATACAGGTGCGTAATGCAACCGGTGTCATCCTCGTGTTCGTACTCATCCTCGCGATCATCATTGGGGCGATGGACGCGGTGTTTTCCTCCGTCGTTCGTGGCATCGTGGCGGCTTTCGGTGGCTGAAATCATCGAGCAACCCGATCACGATCAGGATCCGGCGCACTGGTATGCGATCCAGACCTACTCCGGGCATGAGAACAAGGTCAAGACACTTCTCGAACGGAAAATTCAAGACCTTCCCGGCGAGCCCGGTGAAAAAGCTGTCAGGGAAGTCATTGTTCCGACTCGCGATGTCGTAGAGATCAAGGGTGGCAAGAAAGTCCACTTAACCAAGCGACTGTATCCTGGTTACGTGCTCATTCGGATGGAGCTGAATCAGGACACGATGTTCTTGATCTCGAATACGCCAAGCGTGATCAAATTTCTCGGTGGTGGTTCGAAACCTCAGCCGCTGCGAGAGGATGAAGTAAACAAAATCCTCGGAATTGCCGAAGAGTTCGAGGAAAAAGGGCCGAAAGAAGAGATTCCCTTCCACCCCGGTCAGGTCGTGGAAGTTATGGAGGGTCCCTTCAGCGACTTCACTGGGACCGTAGAAGAGGTATTCCCGGACAAGGGCAAAGTACGCGTCCATGTCAGTCTGTTCGGACGGCCAACCGCCGTGGAGTTGGATTACACGCAGTTGAAGGGATATTAGCGAGCGATCATGGCGAAGAAGAGTAAGAAGGTGATGGCTCTGATCAAGTTGCAGATCCCGGCGGGCCAGGCGACGCCTGCGCCTCCCGTGGGACCTGCGCTTGGACAGCATGGGGCGAACATCATGGACTTCTGCAAGCAGTTCAACATGCAGACGTCGAATCAACCCGGCATGATCATTCCGGTCGTCATTACGGTTTACGTGGACCGCAGCTTCAGTTTCATTACCAAGACGCCGCCCGCGGCGATCCTGCTGAAGAAGGAACTTGGCCTTGCCTCGGGATCTGCGGAACCGAACCGCGAGAAGGTTGGCCAGGTGACGCAGGAGCAGCTGCTCAAGATTGCTCGGATCAAGATGGAAGATCTGAATGCGAACGATGAGCTAGCAGCAGCCCGCATGATTGCGGGAACGGCGCGCTCGATGGGTGTCGAGGTGGTGGACTGATGGCCAGACACGGAAAGAGCTACTCAGATGCCGCAGCGACGATCGATCGCTCGATACCGACGATGCCGGCCGAAGCCCTGGAGCAGGTGAAGGCGGCGGCGTTCGCCAAGTTTGACGAGACGGTCGAAGTCGCGGTGCGGCTGGGTGTGGATCCGAGGCACGCCGACCAGATCGTCCGTGGCACGGTTATTCTTCCCGCGGGTACGGGCCGGAAGATGCGAATTCTCGTACTTGCTCAGGGAGACAAGGCGAGAGAGGCTGAAGAAGCCGGTGCAGATTTCGTCGGTACAGAGTACATAGAGAAGATCGAGGGAGGCTGGCTAGACTTCGACGTAGCGATTGCAACGCCGGATCTGATGCGGGACGTCGGTAAGCTTGGAAGAATCCTCGGTCCGCGTGGACTGATGCCCACTCCGAAGGCCGGTACCGTAACCGCAGATGTCGGGCGCGCCGTGTCGGAGGCGAAGGCTGGGCGAATCGAATTCCGCGTCGACAAGTTTGGTAACCTCCACGCACCGATCGGCAAAGTCAGTTTCGATCTTTCCAAGCTCGAAGCAAACCTCACAGCGCTGATGGGTGCCGTGACACGAGCCAGGCCTTCAGCGGTTAAGGGCGCCTACATCAGGAGCGTGACGGTGAGCAGCACGATGGGACCAGGTGTCCCGATCGACCCGTCCATCTATCGGTAGCCGACGGGATATTTTGCGATGAGAATCGAGCAGAAAAAACAGATAACGGAAGAAATCGCCGTGTGCCTGGGCGATGCCGAGACGATTTATCTCACAGACTTCACCGGACTTAATGTCGGTGAGATGAGAGAGTTGCGTGGCAAGCTGCGGGAATCCGGGGCAAGTCTGCGCATCGTCAAGAACACGCTGACAATACGGGCGCTGGAAGGCCTTGATCTGCCGGACCTGAAGGAACACCTCACCGGTCCCACGGGTCTTGTACTTGCCGGCAATGACCCAGCCGCGCCTGCGAAGGTGATGCGCGATTTTGCCAAGGAGCACGAGCAACGCCCGGTCATGAAGGTTGGCGTCGTGGATCGACGCGAGGTCGGGCCTGAGGAAATCAAGGTATTGGCGGATCTGCCACCACGCAGTGTTCTGCTCGGTGGTATCGCAGGGGCTCTGACGGCTTCGGTTGGCGGCATCGTCGGATCCCTGAACGCGGTCATCAGGGACATCGCGCTTCTGGTGGAGGAAGTAGCAAGAAAGGGCGAACAGCAGGACTGAATCTTCGGATCGGGAGTTGGGAGCGGACCGGCGAAGCCGGGGCCGGCTCGTGGAAACGTTTCATCGATGCAGGGAGTACTCGAGAGAATGAGCAAAGTAGACAAGTTGCTTGACGAAATCGGATCGCTGACGGTACTGGAGGCGTCCGATTTGAAGACGAAAATGGAAGAGACGTTTGGTGTGACAGCTGCGGCTCCCGTGGCAGTTGCCGTAGCCGGCGGTGCAGCGGGTGGTGCTGAAGCGGCCGAAGAGCAGACGGAATTTGACGTTGTCCTGACAGGTATTGGCGACAAGAAGATTCAGGTGATCAAGGTGGTTCGGGCCGTTACGTCTCTGGGCCTCAAGGAAGCCAAGGATCTCGTGGACAGCGCGCCTAAGACTGTCAAGGAAGCCGTATCCAAGGAAGAGGCCGAGCAGATCAAGGCTCAGCTGGAGGAGCAGGGGGCCACTGTCGAGGTGAAGTAGTGATTCACGGGTCCGCCAGAAGGGCGGTTCCCGTGTCACTTTTTCAACTCAGACGGCGGCTGGAATGCAGAGATTCGAACAAATACAGAAGTCCGCGCTTGCACGGCGCCCCGGTTCCCATAGTGAACAATGGCTGTTCGCCAGGGTCGGGACTTCGTGCGCTTCGTATCCGGCGTCTGCCATCCGGCACGGATCATCCAGGTTCCGGCCGCAGGCACGCCTTATCTCATCCGCAGGAGTGATTTAGCCTTGGCGACATCGAACAAGAACGGCTCCATAGTCTCCTTCGCCAAACTTGGCGAGAGCAAGTCGATGCCCCACTTCCTCGAAGTTCAGCTGGAGGCCTTCGACCGGCTTCTGAAGCCGAGCACCAAAGAGGAACGCCCGGACGTAGGGCTCGAACGCGTATTTCACGAGATTTTTCCGATCACGGATGTGAACGAGAATTTTTCTCTTGAATTCATAGAATACAAGCTCGGGGAGCCGAAGTATTCGGTCGAGGAGTGCATGGAGCGTGACATGACATATGCCGCGCCCCTGAAGGCGACGCTCCGGCTCATCGTGTTCGAACGCATCGGCGAGGACGGCGATAAGCGGCCGCAGGACATTCTCGAAAAGGAAGTCTATCTCGGCGACCTGCCGCTGATCACACATCAGGGCACGTTCGTGGTCAATGGTGCCGAGCGCGTGATTGTCAGCCAGTTGCACCGTTCGCCAGGCGTCGTATTCGAGGAGAAGACGCATCCGAATGGGACGCGGCTGTTTTCTGCACGCATCATCCCATTCCGAGGATCGTGGGTGGAATTCACAATCGATATCCATGATGTGATCCATGTCCACATCGACAAGCGGAAAAAGTTCCCGGCGACAGCACTGTTACGTGCGTTCGGCTATGGGACGAATTCAGACATACTGGACTTGTTCTACGAGCGTCGGAATGTGGAACTGGCCGGACTGGAAGAAGATCGTGCTGCGCGACGCGAAGTAATCGGGACGATGCTGGTTCGATCGGTTCGTGACGATGCGTACGAAGGAGACTTCGGCAAGGCTGCATCCCTGGACGTCAAAGGCTTCGACCCGAAAGACGTTGAAAGTCCGGCGTTTCTGGCTTCCGACGTTGTACATCCGAAAACCGGGGATGACTTGGCCCTTCAGGGTGAGCAGCTCGATGACACGCTACAGCGCAGGTTCATCGAGGCCGCCGTGAAGAAGGTCAGCGTGTACAGCGACCCTGATGTCTACCTGGGACGCTGCAGCGAAGAAGTCACGGAAGAGCTGCTCGACAGGCTGATCAGGGCAGGGGTGTCGGGCATCGAAATCTACTCCAGCGCTGCGTTTATCGGAGTTCGTGGCACATACGAAGATTTGACGAATCGTCGTGACTGGAGCGTACAGCCGACGCTTGCCGGCGACGTCGTGGATCCGAAGACTGGCGAAGTGCTCGCCGATAAGGGTGACGAGTTCACACCAGAGCTGTTCGCCGCATTGAAAGAGCGTCGAGTGCGTGATGCGCTCGTGTTCACGGGTGGGCCGCGCGGCGAGTCTCCGCTGATCAAGAACACGCTCGCAAAGGATCCGACCAAGGGTGAGCGCGACGCGCTGAATAACATTTACTCGCTCGTCCGACCCGGTGAAGCCCCGAACATCGAAACGGCGCGCGAGGCGCTTGACCGACTGTTCTTCAAGGCCAACCGCTATGACCTTGGCCGCGTCGGCCGCCACAAGGTGAATCACCGGCTGCGGGATATTTATCGGTTGCTGAAGTTCGATGTTCCGACAGCCGATACTACGGTTCTGGCGCCGTCCGATTTCGTAGCAATTGTCCGCTGTCTCATCGAGCTGCATGAGGGCCGTGGGTACACGGACGACATCGACCATCTTGGAAATCGACGGGTGCGGTCGATTGGTGAATTGATTGCGAATCAATTCTCCATCGGACTGTCACGTATGGCACGGCTGGTCCGGGAGCGAATGTCGATCAATAGCGATCCGGACAAAATGTCCATAGACGACCTGGTCAATGCACGCACGGTTAGCGCCGTGATCCAGGCCTTCTTCGGCAGTTCGCAGTTGAGTCAGTTCATGGACCAGACGAATCCGCTTGCTGAGCTGACGCACAAGCGGAGACTCAGCGCGCTTGGGCCAGGCGGATTGAGCCGTGAACGGGCGGGATTTGAGGTTCGGGACGTTCACTATTCGCATTACGGTCGTATGTGTCCGATCGAAACGCCCGAGGGTCCGAACATCGGATTGATTACGTCGATGACGACTTATTCGCGTCTCAATGAATTGGGCTTCCTTGAGACGCCGTATCGACGCGTCATCGAGGGCAAGGTAACCGATGAAGTCGTCTGGCTGTCTGCGTCCGACGAGGAGGACTATGCGGTTGCACAGGCGAATGCGCCGTTGAACCCGGATGGCAGTTTTGTGCGGGATCTCATTCTCTGCCGGCATAGGGACGATTACCCGCTTCTCCCAGCCGAGGATATCGAGTTCATGGACGTAGCGCCGGTGCAGCTCGTGGCCGTGTCGCCTGCCCTTATCCCGTTCCTGGAACATGATGACGCGAATCGGGCCCTGATGGGATCCAACATGCAGCGGCAGGCTGTTCCGCTCCTGTTCCCCGATGCACCGCTGGTAGGTACCGGACTGGAAGAGAAAACGGCGGCGGATTCCGGCGCTGTAGTGGTCGCGAAGCGTTCCGGCACGGTGCAAAAGGTGACGGCGGAAGAAATCGTCATCGATACCGGCGCTGTCAGGGGGAAAGCGGCCGATGCGCCGCTGGCCCGACTGTCACAGTACGATCGCTATTCGCTCAAGAAATTCTGGCGTACGAACCAGGACACGGCGATCAATCAGCGACCCATCGTCGAGACGGGCCAGAAGGTCAAGGAGGGCCAGGTTCTGGCCGATGGAGCGGCGACCGACCATGGCGCCATGGCCTTGGGTCGGAACGTGACCGTTGCGTTCATGCCCTGGTACGGTCACAACTTCGAAGACGCGATAGTGATCAGTGAAGCTCTTGTAAAAGATGACGCGTTCACGTCGGTACACATCCAGGAAATGGAATTGCACGTTCGGGACACAAAGCGCGGCACTGAAGAGGTAACCGCGGAAATCCCCAACGTTGCGGAAGAAGCTCTCGTCAACCTGGACGAGCGGGGCATCATCCGCATCGGCGCAACGGTGAAGACCGGCGATATTCTGGTCGGGAAGATCACACCGAAAGGCGAGACGGAGCTGTCGCCGGAAGAAAAGCTCCTCACCGCGATCTTTGGTGAAAAAGCCAAAGATGTGAAAGACAGCTCACTGCGTGTTTCACCGGGTGTCGAGGGTACCGTGATCGACGTAAAGATTTTCTCGCGGCATATCGACGACCCATTGCTCGAACGTGAGCATGGAGATCGGATCGGAAAGCTGCGAGAGTCCGAGCGGGAAGAGATCGCACGTATCGTTGAAGCCCGCGATGAAGAGCTGCGTGTCGTCCTGGAAGGGCAAACCGTTGCCTTGTTTCTGAAGCGTGGAACGATCGAGGCACTGCTGAGGGAAGGCAAGAAACTCAGCAAGATGGCTCTTTCCGATCTCGATTTCGGCGAGCTTGACCTGAGCACGATCAAGGTCAAAAACGCTGCCGCAAGCGAGAAGGCGCGGAGTATCATCGACGAGGCGAGGCGTCGGGTCGAGCGCATCCGTGAACGGACGGAAGAAGCCATCGACCGGGTGTTCCAGGCCGATGAATTGTCGCCCGGTGTCGTTCAGCTGGTGAAAGTGTATCTGGCGGAGAAGCGAAAGATTTCCGTCGGTGACAAGATGGCTGGCAGGCACGGCAACAAGGGCATCATCGCCCGGGTCGTTCCCGAGGAGGACTTGCCTATGATGCCCAACGGTGACCCGGTGGACATCGTGCTTAACCCTCTCGGCGTGCCGAGTCGCATGAACGTCGGTCAGGTGCTGGAAACCCATCTCGGATGGGCCGCAGCACAGCTCGGGTTTCGCGCTCAGACGCCCGTTTTCCATGGCGCTACGGAGCATGAAATTGGCGCACTTCTGAAGCTGGGCGGTGCCCTGTGGGCAGGAAGATTCCTCGCCCCGGCAGTAGATGTGCCTGACTTCGACTCCACGGATGTTCAAAGCCTGGTGACGTCCATCGGGAAGGTCGGTGATTCCTTCCAGCCTTCCAAGAATGGGCATCCGGAAGGACTCGGACGCAGTCTTGATGCCTATCTTGGCCTGAGAGACAAGACAGCGAGTGCCTTGATCAAAGCGTTCAGTGCCTATGTCGTAAGTGTGGCCAGGGCGGTGTCTTCCGCAACGACCGCTCCGAAGTTGAAGGAGGCCGGCTGGCCGGCGGCTTCGGCCATATCCGGTAAGGGTGCCATCAAGAGAGGACTCGACGCCGCAGTCGTCGAGTTGATGGATAAGGCCGGACTCAAGCCGGGCGGCAAGATGCGCCTGCGGGATGGTCGTACGGGCCAGCCGTTTGAGGCCGACGTCACCGTGGGCGTGATTTACATGATGAAACTTTCCCACCTGGTGGACGACAAGATCCACGCTCGCTCGATCGGTCCGTACAGCCTGGTTACCCAGCAGCCTCTAGCCGGAAAGGCTCAATTCGGTGGGCAGCGATTCGGTGAAATGGAAGTATGGGCGCTCGAGGCGTACGGAGCCGCCTACACGTTGCAGGAAATGCTTACTGTTAAATCGGACGACGTGTCCGGCCGCAGCCGCACTTATGAGGCCATCGTGAAGGGCGAAAATATGCCCAAGCCGGGTGTTCCCGAGAGCTTCAATGTCCTGGTGAAGGAACTCCAGGCGTTGGGTTTAAGCGTGACGCTCGGAAGCAACGAGTCTGATTCGATTTTCGAAGATTGACGGAACAAGCTATGACAGGGGTCACCTAGATATGATCGACTTTCCCCGACACCGCGGCCCGAGCTCAGCGGACTTTGATTGGATCCAGATAAAGATCGCGTCTCCGGACGAGATCCGTGCCTGGAGCTATGGAGAAGTAACCAAGCCCGAGACGATTAATTACCGGTCGTTCAAGCCGGAGCGGGATGGATTGTTCTGCGAGCGCATCTTTGGTCCGGTAAAGGATTGGGAATGCCACTGCGGAAAGTTCAAGAGAATCCGGTATCGTGGGCACATCTGTGACAAATGCGGCGTCGAGGTCACGCTGTCGAAAGTGCGACGCGAACGCATGGGTCACATCGAACTGGCCGTACCGGTCGCGCACATCTGGTTCTTCAAGACCCTTCCATCGCAGATGGGTTACCTGCTGGGCATGAAGCTGCGTGACCTGGAAAGCGTCATTTATTATGCGGCGTATGTCGTAACACAGGTCGGAAAGCAGGAAGTAGAGGACAAGCAGATCCTCACGGAGGACGAATTCTGGGACTTGACCGAGAAGGCCCGGGAGGAAGGCGACACGAAATTCCGGGCTGAAATCGGCGCCGAAGCGGCGCGAACCATGCTGAGTCAGCTGGACGTCGACAAGCTGAGCGAGGAATTGCGCGTCGAGGTGGCAAACGAGACAAGCAAGCAACGTAAGCAGCGCAAGTTGAAGCGCCTCAAAGTTCTCGATGCGATCCGCCACAGTGGCGACGATGTCAGCAAGCGGAACGATCCGGAGCACATGATCATGGACGTCATTCCCGTGATCCCGCCAAACCTGCGACCTCTGGTCCCGCTGGACGGGGGCCGATTCGCCACCTCTGATTTGAACGATCTGTACCGGCGCGTCATCAATCGGAACAACCGGTTGAAGAAGCTACTGGAAATGCGTGCGCCGGAGGTCATTCTGCGCAACGAGAAACGCATGTTGCAGGAGTCGGTCGACGCTCTATTCGACAACGGGCGTCGGGGTAAAGCGATTCGTGGCCGGGGCAAGCGGCCGTTGAAGTCTCTGTCTGACATGCTCAAGGGCAAGCAGGGCAGATTCCGGCAGAATCTGCTGGGCAAGCGTGTGGACTACTCGGGTCGGTCCGTGATCGTTGTTGGGCCGGAGCTGAAGCTGCACCAGTGCGGTCTTCCCAAGGTGATGGCTGTTGAGCTGTTCAAGCCATTCATCATCCACGAGCTGGAGAAGCGTGGCGACGCGGAGACCGTGAAGCGGGCCAAGAAACTTGTTGAGAGTTACGACCCGAAAGTCTACGAAGTTCTTGAGGACATCATTATTGATCACCCGGTGTTGTTGAATCGTGCGCCGACACTCCATCGACTGGGAATCCAGGCGTTCGAACCGGTGCTGGTGGAGGGAAAGGCGATTCGGATCCACCCGCTGGTCTGCGCGGCGTTCAATGCGGATTTCGATGGCGACCAGATGGCCGTACATGTTCCTCTGTCGTTCGAGGCGCAGCTTGAGTGCAGAATCCTGATGTTGTCGTCGAACAACATCCTCAAACCGTCGAACGGGAGGCCGATCACCAGCCCCAGTCAGGACATGGTGTTGGGGTGCTATTTCCTCACCAAGACGCCGTTTGAGTTTGAGAAGCGAGTGGCATCAGGAGGATTGATGCACTTCCAGTCGGCCTCCGAGATCGACCTGGCGATCGAGAACGGAGCGCTCCAGACTCCGAGAGGGACACCGGACTATCACCGGCCAGTGAGCTACCTGGACGACGGGGAATGGATCAACACTACGGTAGGCCGCATTCTGTTCAACGCAATCCTGCCGGACGGCGTATCGTTCAAGAACGAGACGATGAACAAGGGATCGTTGAACGATCTCGTGTTCGAGACGTTCCGCAAGACCGGCTTGCGCACCACCACAAAGTTTCTTGATGAACTGAAGGACCTCGGCTTCCGGTATGCGACGTTGGGCGGGGTGTCCGTCGGCATGGAGGACATGGTCATTCCGGCAGAGAAGGCGACGATTCTGGCCGAAGCGCAAACCCAGGTAGATCGATTCACGAAGGCCTACCATAAGGGTGTAATCTCGTTCGGCGAGCGTTACAACAAGGTTATTGATGTATGGACGCACGCGAATAACGATGTCGCTGATGCCATGATCGATTCGCTGGCGAAGTCGGAGGACGGTTACAATCCGATCTTCATGATGTTCGATTCCGGGTCGAGAGGGTCGCGCGACCAGATTCGCCAGCTTGCGGGCATGCGCGGCCTGATGGCCAAGCCGCAAAAGAAGCTCACGGGTGGTATCGGCGAGATCATCGAGAGTCCAATTCGCGCGAACTTCCGAGAAGGTCTCAGTGTGCTCGAGTACTTCATCTCGACACATGGCGCCCGAAAGGGATTGGCCGATACGGCGCTGAAGACAGCGGATGCGGGCTACCTGACCCGCCGGCTAGTTGATGTGGCGCAGGACGTGACGATCACGATGGAAGACTGCGGTACGGGGCTCGGGCTTGATGTTTCTGCGCTCAAAGAAGGCGAGGACATCATTGAACCGCTGCGCGAGCGGGTGATCGGCAACGTGGCGCGTGACGACATCGTAGATCCAATCAGCGACGAAATCATCGTCAAGGGCGGCGCGATCATCGATGAAGCGAACGCGCGCGCGATCGAACAGGCTGGTTTGCAGTCCGTCCCAATCCGTTCCGTGCTTACATGCGAGAGCCGCAGAGGGCTCTGCCAGAAATGTTACGGCCGAAACCTGGCCACGATGGAAATGGTGGATATCGGCGAGGCAGTAGGTATCCTGGCGGCTCAGTCAATCGGTGAGCCCGGGACCCAGCTGACCCTGCGGACCTTCCATATCGGAGGAACGGCAGCCCGTATTGCGGCAACGACTCAGCGCAAATCCAAGCTGGAGGGGACGATCGGGTTCGAGCGCATCGTGGCGGTCGAGACGCCAGACGGATCCATGGTAGTGACGAGCCGCGAGGGTCAGATTCAGATGCGGACCGAAGGTGACCGGGTCCGGTCGCGTCTTGCAGTTCCGTATGGCGCCACGTTGCATACGGCGGACGGAGACGAGGTGAAGCCCGGCGATTTGCTGTTCAGCTGGGATCCGTATTCGGAGCCGATCGTCGCGGACCATGACGGTGTGATCAGTTACAATGACATTGTACCTGAAGAAACATTCCGTGAGGAATTGGACGAAGCAACGGGTCGGCGGCAGCTGGTGATTATCCAGGACCGCGACAAGAAGCTTCACCCGCGCATCGAGATTGTCGACTCGAAGGGTAAGAAATTACGGGAGTTCATCGTGCCGGTGGGCGCTCAGCTTCTCGTGCGGGACGGGGAGAAGGTCAGGCTTGGCGATACACTGGCCAAGATCAGCCGCGAGGTCTACAAGACCCGCGACATTACCGGCGGCCTACCGCGTGTGGCGGAGCTGTTTGAGGCGCGTCGGCCGAAAGATCCGGCGACGATCACTGAAGTTGACGGACGTGTAAGCTTTGGCGGCATCAAGCGCGGGAAGCGTGAAATCCTGGTTGAAATGGAGGGTGGTGACGATCCACAGGTTTACCAGGTGCCCGTGGGTAAGCATCTCAGGGTGCATGAGGGCGACATGGTTAGAGCCGGCGATCGGCTGTCCGAAGGTCCGGTGAATCCGCACGATATTCTCCAGGTCAAGGGTGCTCGAGCGGTACAGGAATATCTCCAGGACGAGATCCAGGAGGTCTATCGACTACAGGGAGTGCGGATCAACGATAAGCACATCGGATGCATTGTCCGGCAGATGCTCCAGAAAGTTAAGGTCACAGATCCAGGAGACACCGAGTATCTCGAGGGTGAGCACGTCGACCGGATGGACTTCCGTGACCATACGCGGATGATCATCGAGTCCGGCAAGCAGCCTCCTCGTGCCGAGCCGGTTCTGCTGGGTATCACGAAATCCAGTCTCTCAACGGAGTCGTTCATCAGCGCCGCCTCCTTCCAGGAGACCACGCGCATTCTGACAGATGCTGCGGTGCATGGTGCGAGGGACAATCTCAAGGGCTTGAAGGAAAACATCATTATTGGACACCTGGTCCCAGCGGGAACAGGAATTCACCGTTTTCAGGATGTGGAATTCCTCGTCGGTAAGCCTCTGCAGGAAGAGCTGGATTCCATGCGGCGTGTCGAGCCCGAACCGGCCGTTCCGGCTGGTGGTCTGTTCGCCGAGTTGCGGGGAGATGTTGAGCCCGAGGCCACGCAGGCAGGAGAAGCGATCGAAGTCGGCTGATAGTGGCTTAGACCGGTTCCAGACGCACGAATTGCAAGCATTCGCCTGCCTTCTCTTGAGGGCGGGCGCTGCTTGACATCCCCAGCCATGTCATCTACTATTTACAGTCTGCCGAGCTAACGATCGGCAACCGTTCATTGGTGGGGCGACATTGCCTCGAGACGTTATTCACCGCTTCTTCGGCCTCGCACTCGGGCGTTGCGTGTGCGAGACACCTGAAGGGCGGTTTCTGATGCATGGGGTGTAGCCGATCGCGCGGCAGGTTCAGCGCTTCGGCTCCAGCTAACAGGAGCCTTCGAGTTCCCAGGCACTTAAACGACGCGATACAGGCGGAAAAGTAGGGATATGCCCACAACCAACCAGTTGGTTCGCAATGGGCGGGTGAAGGCTCAGAAGAAGCGCAAGGCGCCGGCACTCGAAGCCAGTCCGCAGAAGCGAGGAGTCTGCACGCGGGTCTACACGACCACTCCGAAGAAGCCGAATTCGGCTCTTCGTAAGGTAGCGCGTGTTCGACTGACCAACGGTTATGAGGTGACGGCTTACATCGGCGGCGAGGGCCACAATCTGCAGGAGCACAGCATCGTCCTGATTCGGGGTGGTCGTGTTAAGGATCTGCCGGGTGTGAGATATCATATCGTCCGCGGAACGCTGGACGCGTCGGGCGTCGCAGACCGCCGACAGGGCCGGTCGAAGTACGGAACTAAGCGTTAACCGGCCACGAGATGGTGTTCCAGGGTTGCCTGGAATCCATCTCGTGAAGAACGGACAGCAGGGTCGACCCGGCCGCTAAGAGGCCGGGTTATCTGTTCAAGGAAGGGTACATGTCACGCAGGCAACGGGCAGTTTACAGAGAGCCCCCCGCAGATCCGAAGTATGGGAGCCAGGAAGTCACGCGATTCATCAACGTGTTGATGCTTGGCGGCAAGAAGTCCGTGGCGGACGGGATTTTCTATGGTGCGATGCGGAAGATCGAGGAGAAGACGGGGCAGCCCGGTCTCAACGTATTCCGTCAGGCGTTGGCGAATGCGAAGCCAATACTCGAAGTCCGAAGTCGGCGAGTCGGTGGCGCAACATATCAGGTTCCGATGGAAGTGAATGCCCGTCGGCGAGATTCACTGGCGCGCCGTTGGCTGGTCAGTTTCGCTCGGGGTCGGAGTGGCAAGACGATGTCCGATCGGTTGGCCGGAGAGTTCCTTGATGCGGCGAACGGCGAGGGCGGGGCAGTCCGCAAGAAGGAAGACGTACACCGGATGGCGGAAGCGAACAAGGCGTTTGCCCACTATCGCTGGTAGTGCGACATCTACGATTTGATGATTTTGAATTCGACGACGTGACGCAAAGATAGATATAGAGATGGCACGAACTACACCGCTGAAAAAGGTCCGCAATATCGGCATCATGGCGCATATTGATGCCGGCAAAACGACTACAACGGAAAGAGTCCTGTATTACACGGGCCGAACGCACCGCATGGGTGAGGTGCATCACGGCGACGCCATCATGGACTGGATGGAGCAGGAACAGGAACGTGGCATCACGATTACGTCGGCGGCCACGACCTGTTATTGGACGCAAGATGGTGAAGAGTATCAGATCAACATCATCGACACACCCGGCCACGTCGACTTTACGGTAGAAGTCGAACGCAGTTTGCGCGTGCTGGACGGCGCGGTGGCCCTGTTCTGTGCGGTCGGTGGCGTAGAACCGCAGTCGGAGACGGTGTGGCGACAGGCAGATAAGTATGGCGTTCCGCGGATTTCCTTCGTCAACAAGATGGATCGCGTAGGGGCGGACTTTTCCAACGTGGTCGACATGATGCGCGATCGACTTGGCGCCAAGGCCCACCCGGTGATGTTCCCGCTGGGCGAAGGCGAGCTCTACACCGGACATGTCGACCTGATCAAGATGGTCGAAGTGGTCTACGATGAGGCTTCGCTCGGCGTCAACTGGACGGAGGGTAAGATTCCCGAGGCGTTGCGCGAGCGTGCGGATACGCTGCGCCACGAGTTGATCGAAGCTTCGGTGGAATATGATGAAGAATTGCTGGAACACTACCTTGCGGGCCACGAACTCGGGAATGATGAGGTCAGGCGTGCGGTGCGTAGTGCGACGCTGGCGGGAGCAATGACCCCCGTGCTGTGTGGCGCATCCTTCAAGAACAAGGGCGTGCAGCGGCTGCTGGATGCTGTCATCGACTATCTGCCTTCTCCGCTTGATGTTCCGCCTGTCCGAGGCCATCTGCCGAATCACGACGAGCAGTTCGAGGAAAGACCGGCCGATGACGACGCGCCGTTCTCGGCGCTGGCGTTCAAGATCATGACCGATCCATTTGTCGGGCGACTGACATTTTTTCGTGTCTATTCAGGCACGCTCAAGGCCGGTTCCCACATCATCAACGCGACACAGGGTGGAAAAAAGGAACGTGTATCCCGTCTGCTTCAGATGCATGCGAACAAGCGTGAAGAAGTGGATGCTATGCGGGCGGGTGACATCGGGGCGGCGATTGGCCTGAAGAATACGAAAACCGGCGATACGCTGGCGGATGCCGATCACCCCATCATCCTTGAGTCAATGAGCTTTCCCGAACCGGTCATTCGGGTAGCTATCGAGCCCAAGACGAAGGTCGATCAGGACAAGCTGTCCGAGGCCCTGGCGAAGCTGGCCGAAGAAGATCCGACGTTCCGCGTGCACACCGACGAAGAGACCGCCCAGACCCTGATCAGCGGGATGGGTGAGTTGCACCTCGAGATCATCGTCGATCGTCTGCGTCGTGAATTCAAGGTAAATGCGAACGTTGGCCGCCCGCAGGTGGCCTATCGCGAGACGATCCGGTCCGGCGCGACTAAGGTCGAGGGCAAACTCGTCAAGCAGAGCGGTGGGCGGGGGCAATACGGACACGTCGTTGTCAACATCGAGCCGGCCGAAAAGGGCGCGGGGTTCGTATTCGAGGACGCAATTACGGGTGGCTCGATTCCGCGCGAATACATCAACCCCGTACAGCAGGGGATGAAAGAGGCGATGGAATCGGGGGTGCTCGCCGGATACCCGTTGATCGACATCAAGGTGACGCTGATCGACGGTTCGTACCATGATGTGGACTCGAGTGAGATGGCGTTCAAGGTAGCTGGCTCGATGGCGCTGAAAGAAGGCGTCCGCCGTGGCAATCCAGTCCTGCTTGAGCCGATCATGGACGTTGAAGTCGTGACACCAGAAGACTACCTGGGCGATGTAATGGGCGATCTGTCGAGCCGCCGTGGAAAGATTGGCGGCATGACACAACGGGCTGGAGCGCAGGTGATTGGGGCGTCGGTCCCGCTATCGGAAATGTTCGGATATTCGACGACGCTACGCTCCCTGAGTCAGGGTCGCGCGGTGTACTCTATGCAGTTCGCGAATTACTCCGAGGTGCCGAAGTCGAAGGCCGAAGAGATCATTGAGGGTCGCAGCTAGGCGATCCCACTCGTATCGGACATTTGAAGGAGCGACGTCGAGATGGCGAAGCAGAGGTTTGAGCGGACAAAGCCGCATGTAAACGTGGGAACGATTGGTCACGTGGACCATGGAAAGACGACATTAACAGCGGCGATCA
>Ga0209988_10000972_pt1 | contig 18448 bp, 19 predicted proteins | sample N075metaG_FD_183115 | JGI IMG/M metagenome (GOLD analysis project Ga0209988, IMG submission 183115) | Deep subsurface microbial communities from Kermadec Trench to uncover new lineages of life (NeLLi) - N075 metaG (SPAdes) (version 2) | ecosystem: Environmental > Aquatic > Marine > Ocean trench... | reverse complement strand
CGTCGATAAACGATTCCGTGAAAAACGCGTGCAGCGAGTGATCGACGCTGCGCCAGAATCCCCAGGGTACATGGGTCTGTGATTCTGCGAAGTGTATGAACTGGTTGTCGATGCCGTATGGAATGTATGGCGCTTCCTTCGGGTCGTGCTTCTCTACATATTGATTGACCCACGCTGTCGGTTTTCCTGAGCTATCAAGCGCTGCCTTGAAGCGGCTCAAGCTTGCCTGGCGATAATGGTCGTGGCGCATATCCTCCTCACGCGACCAGATCAGCTTCACAGGATAGTGCACTTCATTGGCAAGACGGGCCGCCTGGATCGCATAATCGGGGAAGGCGCGACGTCCGAATCCGCCGCCGAGGTACTGGTTATGCAGTACGACGTCCTCGAGATCCATGTCCAGAGCGCCTGCCACTTCGGCCGCAAAACCCAGCGGGTTTTGTGTGCCCGTCCAGAGTTCGCAGATGTCATCATGAACCCATGCCGTGCAATTCATGGGTTCCATAGTGGCATGTGCAAGGTACGGAACGCGGTACTCAGCTTCAACAGTTCGTGCAGCAGTTGCCATCGCCGCATCAACGTCACCGGTCTCGAAGTCGACGATTTCGTCGCCGTTTGCAATTGCGGTATCCATGTCGTTTGCGAATTGCCCGAAGATCTCGCTCTGCTCAACGGTTGCGTTGCCGCTTTCCTCAAATACGACCTCAAGTTGGTCCAGGGCCTGTTTGGCCTGCCAGTATCCGTCGGCGATGACAGCAACCGCATTATCGAGATTGACCACCTTGCGAATTCCCGGCATATCCTGAATGGATGTCTCGTCCACGGATTTAATATTTGTGCCGAACACCGGCGATGCCTTCACGGTGGCGTATTTCATGCCCGGCAATTGCGCGTCGATGCCGAATAATGCGCTGCCATCGACTTTGGCCGGCACATCGAATTTCTGTACGTCGGTGCCAAGGATCGTGAATTCATCCGGTGATTTGAGTATCGGTTTTACGGGCTGTGACAGCTCGGCTGCCTGGCGCGCGAAGTCAGCGTAAGGCGCGATGCGGTCACTTTTCCCGTGAATGATGTGGCTGTTCTTCGCCGTCAACTCATCGAGCGGAACATTCCAGGCTTCTGCCGCGGCCTGCAGCAGTACGGCTTTTGCGGCGGCACCGGCGACGCGCATGGCGTGTTGGCCGGTTGTCGGTACAGACGTGCTGCCGCCAGTGATCTGCAGGCTCATCATTTGAGTTACGGTCAGAAAGATGCCGTCGATCGTATCGATAAGGAACGCCGGGAAGTCCGCATCGCCTACCGTATAGCCTTTGGCGAGCGCGTAGTTGGCATACTCCTTGTGTGCCGGTGCCTCGAGTGAGCGGACAAGATTCCAGTCGGCGTCCATCTCGTCAGCCAGCATCATAGCCAATGTCGTGTGCACGCCCTGGCCCATTTCGGCATGCGGGATAATCGCCGTGACTGTGTTGTCCGGCGAAATCTTGACCCAGACATTGAATACCGTTTCATCTTCACCTGCGATGAGTGGCGCAACTTTGCCAGCACGGTTGCCAGGACGAATCGCGACGCCAATGACGACTGCACCGCCGGCGAGAACACCGGTGGTAATGAAAGCACGCCTGGTCCACTTACCCATTGCGAGAACCCTCCGTGCCGGAGGTGCTTGCAAGTGTTTTTGCTGCACGTTTGATGCCGCGACGAATGCGCGAATAGGTGCCGCAACGGCAAATATTGCCGCTCATCGCAGCATCGATGTCATCATCGCCTGGTGCCGGATTATCCTCGAGCAGCGCGACCGCGGCCATGATCTGACCTGACTGGCAATAGCCGCATTGCGGAACCTGCTCGTCGATCCATGCCTGTTGTACTGGGTGCAGGCCGGTCTCCCCACGACCGATGCCTTCAATGGTCGTGATCTGCTGATTGGCCGCCGCCTGAACCGGCGTTACGCAGGAACGGACTGGCTGGCCATTGAGATGCACCGTGCAGGCGCCACACTGGGCGATACCACAACCGAATTTGGTGCCGGTCAGTCCCGCTTGCTCGCGTATGACCCATAGGAGCGGTGTGTTCGGGTCAATATCGAGCTCGTGCTTCTGGCCGTTAATGTGCAGTGTAATCATTTGAAAAGTTCCTGATGTGCGCCGCTGTATATAAGACTATGGGGTGGTGCAGGCAATTCATGGTATTCACGGGACAGGACACTGGCGAATACCCTACTTGACGGCCTCGATTACGGCAACCGAATCCGAGATTTTGATCCCCGGCGCTCAAATTCACCGAAATCGGGCTAAAATGTCTCCGCGGTCCAACGAGGAAGCAGCGACCCTTGCTTAATAAAACACTAAATAACGCGCAAGGCATTATCGTTTTTAGCGCCTGCGCGATCAACACGATTTTTTGGGTTACCCCGCTGATGGTGTTCGCCATCTTCAAGCTGCTGATACCGGTCACCGGTTTCCGCGGGCTGATGACACGCTGGATCATGGCGATGGGTGAAAACTGGGTGAGCTGTAATGCGGCGCTCTTCGGCCTCGTAAATTCCACGCGCTGGGAAGTGCGCGGGCTCGAGGGCCTCAAGATTGATGACTGGTATCTCATCATTGCCAATCACCAGACCTGGACCGATATCATCGCACTGCAAACGGCGCTGAATCGCCGCATACCGTTCCTCAAGTTTTTCATTAAACAGGAGTTGATCTGGTTCCCGTTCCTCGGCATGGCCTGGTGGGGGCTGGATATGCCCTTCATGAAGCGCTATTCGAAGTCGTATCTTGTCAAGAACCCCCACAAGAAAGGCAAGGATCTTGAGGCGACCAGGAAGGCTTGTGAAAAGTTTCGCAACACGCCGACGTCAGTTATCAACTTTATCGAAGGCACGCGTTTCACTTCAGAAAAAAAAGTAAAACGGGCATCGCCTTTCGAGAATCTTCTGTCGCCGCGCGCCGGTGGTCTCGCATTAGCGCTGGATTCAATGGGATCGATGTTCAACGCGATACTCGACATCACAATCGTATATCCAAATGGAGCACCAGGGTTCTGGGCGATGTGTTGCGGCAAATTTGATTACATCATTATCGAAATCAGGGAGCGACCTGTAGAGCAATGGATGGTAAAGGGCGACTACGTCAATGATCGGGATTTTCGGCGCGAATTTCACCAATGGCTGACGCAGATCTGGCAGGAGAAGGACGAAAGGATTGCAGCCATTCGTCAGGCGGTGCGCTAATCGCGGCTGCGAAATATCAAACCCGGGCTGCCAAGTGGCGTAAACTGTTGACCGGGCCTTCAGCATCAGGAATCAATATGTTGAGCAGTCGCCACTACGACACGGTTACATTCGATGTCAGGGACAACGCAACGATGCTGTTTTTTGCGCGGACCTCAGCTGCGGGCGATATCGAGGATTACCTCTTATTGATGCGAGCCGATGGCGAGGATCTTGACGAGTCAATATATTTAGAGATAAACGAAAATCAGTTTGCAGGTCACGACCTGATTCAGGAGGCGAGGATGACTGGCAACATGCTGACGCTCGAACTTCGGGAGCCGGTCGCTGAACTGGATGGCGCATCTGAAATTGTGCTCACCTTCGATGATTCTCCAGAAAACCGCAGCAGCATCAAGTCCGGCGCACTTCGCGTGCTTGGCAACACACTGGCGGGCGGTCACGCCTGAACATTTTGTTTTTGTGCTCGATATTCGTCCAAACTGCGAACACTGCGATTGTGATCTTGCATTCGATTCACCGGAGGCGATGATCTGCACGTTCGAATGTACGTTTTGCCGGCATTGCATTAATGATGTGTTCGGAGGCGTTTGTCCAAACTGCGGTGGCAATTTTCAGCCGCGTCCCGTCAGGCCGGCGAGTGTACTCGAAAAATATCCGCCGTCCACTAAGCGGGTAACACGGGACTGACGAGCGGCATGTTGGAGTGGAGCGTCTACATGTTGCGCTGCGGAGACGGTAGTTTCTATACCGGTATCGCAACCAATGTATCACGGCGAATCGGCGAACATGAACAGGGAAAGCGAGGGGCTAAATACCTTCGTGGCCGCGGGCCGTTCGAACTTGTCTATGAGCGAGTAGTGGGCGATCGTAGCGTCGCCACAAGGATCGAATATCGTATCAAGCAGTTACCGAAAGTGGAGAAAGCTGACCAGCGGCGATTAAGCTCGCGAATCGACGAGCTATTGAACCAGTTACTGGAGCCCATCTAGTACAGTGGGATTGGCTGCCCGAACGGCGGTAATTCGAACGTGATTTCCGCACCGTTCTCTCCGGCTATGTCATCGATCCAGCCCGTGGTGGTTACGATATTGTCGAGGAAATCCGCGACCAGGCGGACTTCGCCAAACGGTGCTGTGAAATCATCGTGATGGATGGCAATGACTCGTGTTGCACCGGTAACCAGCACTGTTTCGTTCCAGAACTTCTTCACGTATTCCTTTCCAAGGCCAACGAGGCCCGCGATTCCCAGCATGACGACATCTGCGGATTCACCATCCAGTTTGCCTTCGATATAACCGCCACTGCCCTGGATCAGGGTCGTGCCGCGCGGGTGCCCGATGAATACCGACCAGACCACACCCTCCTTCCATTCATTCACAGATGCCGGTTGCTCGAGCGGCGCATCGATAGTTCCAGGAAACCAGGGCCCTTCACCGCCGGGCATAATCGGTGCATGTCTTGATGCCAGCAGCCTGATCGTAAAATCGCCAAACTGACGCGTCTCTCCGTCGGCAAGAATCTGATACTGGTCAACCGGTACCTTCGCACCACGCGCAATATTGGCGGTCGATTCGGAGCCAAGAATTACGGCGCTGGTGCGGTTCGCCACATGGCCGACGTCCATTGCGTGATCGAAATGCGAATGCACTGGTACTATTGCTGCCAGCCGATCCATTCTGAATTCAGCCAGCGCGTAGTTAATGGTCGCCAGGTCGGACGAGACCCCCAGAAACAAAGCAATTTCAAAGGGATTCAGGCGCGTAAAGTTGCCATCAATCAGAACCTGGGTTTCGCGGTCATCGAACAGCAATGTAGTAGTGCCCAGCCACGTTACCGTGACCATGTCAGTCGGTTCAGAAACTACCTCTGCAGTCGGCCAGCCAATGTCGTCAATCGAGTGGCGGCTCTGCCACAACCAGGTAGAAACGAGAACAGCGATGATCGCCAATGAGAGCAGCACAAGCGCGATATATCGAGTCCATCGAAGCACCACGTTCATGCCAGATTGCCGCCGTCAATCACGCCAACGCCTGCCATCATTGCCCGGCTGCAAGTCGCGCAAGATGCCCAGCCAGTGGTGCGAGGTAGTTGCCCAACGCATACCCGATAAGCGCCATTAATATCGAAACCGGGACCAGGCTCGGGCGGTGGAATGCAGCGACGATTGGTGCCGAGGCGGCGGCACCGATATTTGCTGCCGATGCAATTGCAACACTGTGCACATCGACCCGGAACAACTTTGCTCCTGCGAGGCAGAATGCGCCATGAATGAAGATCCAGATGAATGCACCAAGCAGGAATGCCGGCGCCTGTCCGAATCCTTCGATCGTGGCCCTCGCGCCCATGCCGGCAACAAATATGTAAATCAGCGCAGTGCCCATCGCGGTGGCATTCGGCAGCCTCGATACCGGCGTCGTGGACAACGACAGTGCAATCGTCGTAATCAATAATATCCGCCATGTCGATTCCGACAACACGACTTGCATATCTGGTGCAATACCCATCATCGCGTCAAACAATACGGGTGCGAGCGCAGACGCTATCCAGGTGACTCCGATCGCAAGCGCAACCAGGTATATGTAATCACGCATCTGCGGTGCCTTTTCCTCCTCGTGGACAAGGGCCGCGGCCGAATCCATCATGCGGATTCTGTCCTCCGGAACCTTTGCCCAGGCATTGAAGCGATCGGCAAAGTTTCTTGATGCAAGCAGAATGGGTAACCAGACAATGTAAACCACATTATCTGCCAGCACTGCCAGGCCGAATTGCTCAGGCGGCGTGTTCAGCATTTCGCTGGTGGCGGCCATGTTGCCGGTTCCTCCGATCCAGCTACCTGCTAACGCACCAAATCCGGTCCATGCGTCCGGCGCCAGCCATCGATGCACGATCAAATAGGAAATGACGCATCCGGCAACCACTCCGGCGGTTCCCATAAGCATGACAAGGATACCCTTACCCATTATTTTTACAGTCGCTGGAACGTTTACCTTGATTAGCATCAAAACAATGAACGCTGGTAGCGCATAACTGCTTAATCCGGAATAGACTGGGGAGTTCGCCGGAATCACGTCCAGGTTATTCAGGAAAACCGGCGTGGCATAAATGAAGATCAGCGGCGGGATGTACTGGAATAGTTTTAAATTGGAAACTTGCTCGACGTAAAACCAGAAAGCGGCGACAGCGCAGAGGACGGCAAGTACTCCCCCAGGTGAACTAATCAGGACATTGGACATAATTGCACGCCATGATTGAAGTCAGGCAACGATTATATCCGATCCCCCAGGTCAGAGATGTGGTGAGGTTTCGTAGGAGCCCGCCTCAGCGGGCGAAACAGAAGTCAGGAGAAGCTTAGCTGCGCCCGAAAGTCTTTGCGGGTCTCTTCATCCGTCAAAGCTGCAGATTTGACCGTAAGCCACACGGCATCCCAGTCGTCGATTTTGCAAGGGCCAAATACGAATTTCGCAATGTAGCTGTTCAGCTTACGCACATGGATTACGTTTTCGGCCAAAGGTGTGGCGAACTGTACACTACCGGTAAACACAATCAGGTTGGCAACCGGCACATCGGGGACAACATTTTGCAGCGCTTTGGTGCGGCCTTCGTTTTGAATTAGCGGATTCAGGAATTTCCGGCGGTGGACGCCGTCCACATTCGACCACTGCGGTTCATCTGTGCCCCCAAATACAACGCCATTGTAGTGTTTGGTTTGAATGCAGAGGATTCCGCCAGATGTCAGAATCGCGTAGTCGATATGTGTCAGGCCACCGTAGGCGCCTGGGAGGATGAAGTCCTCCAGCAAGTCGGGAGACCTGGCGTTCAGAATCTTGTGTATCCGCCGTTTACCGAATCTTTCTGTAACGATCCTGGCGACATGCGTCGCGGATGCCCTGAACATCAGCGTCAGGAGTAGTGCTCCGGCAATCGCGATAATGAACAGGCCGATTCCCGTGTTGCTGAGGCCCGTACCGGCAGCGGCACCGGCTGTCCCATCCGCAGCGACGGATGGTAAATCAATCAATGTGCCTGCAGAACAAATCGAAAATGGGAGAAGTCTACGAATCATGAGTCGAGACTAGGTCCGGGAAGGATAGGACGCATCGTACTCCGTCACGTTTTCGAAATCCTTAAGTTTGCCGGTCGTCAGGACTGTGAACCAGTCGGCGCGCATCATTGTCAATCAGACTTTGGCGGATAGGCCAGGTAGTAGCCGTCGACTTTTGCGATTCTCACCTCAGTATCGTAGGTTTTTTCGAGGTTTTCCTCAGTCAGTATCTCCTCCTTCGGGCCATCGGCTACGATCCGGCCCTCGCGTAGAAGTATGAGGCGCTTAATATCCGGGGGGATTTCGTTCAGCATGTGTGTCACCAGCACAATGCTTTTGCCGCTGGCGATCTGGCGCCTGATGCGAGCCAGGTAGTCGAAACTGGCGGACAGATCGAGTCCGGCCGTCGGCTCGTCAAGGATCAGTGTATCCGGGTTGTGCACGAGTGCACGCCCCAGTAAGCAACGACGCTGCTGACCCGTCGACATTTTGCGCAAGGGCGTAGCGGCTAATGACTCGATTCCCAGCTCGCGCATTATGCTTGCCGCCTGTTCTCTTTGTTCGCTCGTTATCTGCCGGGACAATAGTCCATGGATACCAACGCTCGACAGGTAGCCGGACAACACGACATTCAGACCAGTCGTTGAATTCCGGTAATGCATTTGCAAATCGTGTGAAACGATGCCGATATGCGATCGCAATTCCCAGACGTTCCAGGTTTCGCGGCCGAGGATGCGAACCCACGAGTCATCCTGACGGACCGGATATATTTCCCGGTTAATGACCTTTAGTAAGGTCGTCTTGCCTGAACCGTTTGGTCCGAGAATCGCAGCCTGCTCGTGTTGGCCGATACTGATGCTGAAGTTCTCAAAGACGCGTGTATCTCCACGATAGATTGTCGCGTTGTGAATTTCGATGAGTGGTGCGTCAGTCATTCTTTACAATGCCGGTTGGCAGACTGTTGAATAACGGAGTTTTTGAACAGTCTGTTAAATCTCATGACGGAGATGCAGCGGTATCCAGTCCTTGTGCGCTTCATACGCGGGGCGCGGGTCGCGTGGCTGATAATCCTCAAGGCGTTTGGCCAGCCACTGGAACCATTCGAACGCAGCTTCATCACCCAGTTCATCGCGCAGTGCGATCACCCAGTTTTCAAGTTTGCGCCACAAGATGATGACGCTGCTACCGATCAGATTGTTGACGATCACGAACGGCACAATCCGCTGAAACGTCATCACGCCGATGTTCTCCATCGTTGAACTGATCAGCATCACGGCATCCTCCAGATTCGCCTGCTTTGAACGTATTTCCCCTGCGCTCAAACCGTCCGGAAGGTGAAGTACAATTTGGTACGCCTGCGTAAACCTGGGATTGCCGAAGAACCGGAATAGCTCGATCGCTGCAAGTTCGCGACGCTGCTGCCTGATTTGCCGCATTTGCAACACTGCAAAGTACAAGCCGCCAATAACGATGATGACGCCCAGAATTTCAGCCATGTTGGCCAACGTGGAGAGATAGTTCATTACAATGAATCCCCTGTTATGGTTGATGCAATATAACTCGTAAGTGCCTGAATGAACTCAGACCCGGTCAGACCTGGGCAAAGCGCCACTTGCCCTTCCTGAACACGACCACGGCCATTGCCGTGAGTATGGTCTCGGCAATCACGATCGCCAGGAATACCCCGTTCGGGCCAAGCTTTGCCGCTGTCGCCAGCCAGTACGCAAGCGGAATCTGAATCAGCCAGAAGCATATGAAATTCATCACGGACGGCGTTGCCGTGTCGCCAGCACCGTTTAACGCCTGGATGATTATCATGCCAACCGCGTACATCGGGTAACCCACTCCCAGGATTCTGAGACAATTCGTGCCGTAGCGAATAACGTCGGGTTCGGTCGAGAACAGTGAAACGATCTGCGGCGCCAGTACGATCATCACAATGCCGATGGCGGTCATGAAGATCGCATTGTATTTTGATGCTCGCCAGACCGATCGCTCGGCCCGCTCCGGTTTATCGGCACCAAGATTCTGACCTACCAGTGTCGCGGCCGCATTACCGAGACCCCATGCTGGTAGCAGCGCGAATTCGATGAGGCGCAATGCGACTGTATAAGCTGCAATTGGTGCACTGCCGTACAACGCGACAACCCGCATGATCACAATCCAGCTCGATGTGGAAATCAGAAACTGGCCGATGCCGCCCACTGATATCCTGATCATTCTCAGCATTAGCTGCGGCGCCGGCACCAGGTGTCTGAGCTTGAATGGCAGGCGTCCTTTGCCACCGAACAGGGTGTAGATCAGGTACATAACGCCAATGCTGCGTCCGATCGTAGTCGCAACCGCAGCGCCGGTGACGCCCAGCTCCGGAAACGGGCCGAGTCCGAAAATCAGACAAGGATCCAATCCAATATTGATCGCGTTTGCGATTGCGAGAGAACGCAAGGCGACGGGCGCATCGCCGGCTCCGCGGAACGCCGCATTCAGCAAAAACAGGTAAAGAATGCTGGCTGACCCACCGAGCAGCATCGCCATGAAGCCCTGGCCCTCTGCTATGACATCCTCGCTGGCGCCCATCATGCGCAGCAGATCTGCAGCGTAAATTACGCCGCAGACGCTGATGACAGTGGCACAGGCGCCGCCGACCCAGATTGCCTGCCCGGTGACCTGTGCGGCCGCGTCCCGGTCCTGCGCGCCGATGCGACGTGACACCATTGCCGTGACACCCATACCAAGACCTATGGCGACGGCGTAAAGCACGGTGACCAGTGCCTCCGTCAGACCGACGGCGGCAATCGCGTTGGTGCCGAGGCGGGATACAAAGGCGATGTCGACCACTGCGAACACGGCTTCCATTGCCATCTCGAGCATCATCGGGATTGCAAGCAGGCCGAGCGCACGGCCAATCGGCCCGACGGTAAAGTCGGTCTCGTTGTCGCTTATTGACTCGTGGACAAACGCGCGTGCGCGTTGCCAATAAGTTCTGTCTGGTTTAGTAATTTCGATAGGCATATCAAATTAATTCTATTTTTATCACCGTACAGGCACGAATTAGCCAGGTACAGCGAGGGATTCCGGAAGCACCGCGCCGGAACTCGAGAACAAGAGGAAATATCGGCTAGGTGTGCGTGTCAGGACGCAGCGGAGCTGCAGTATTTAAACTGCCGGCGATACCAAGAAAGGCACAGACGAGCCTGACCACAAGGGTGAACAAAATTGCAGGAATTGTGGTTTTCATGAGTGGCTCGATTCCAGGCATGGCCTGGTTTGACTGTCGGGCGCCATGCTAGCTGGACAGTCTCGAAAGTCAACGATGATGATTTCAGCCGTGGTCCGTGGCCGAATTGTCTGACGAAGTCTGTTGTTGTTCCCAGGCATCGACCAGATAGCGATTGTCATGCTGCCAGGGATGAAAGTCCTTCCGCAAAAACCGCAGCCAGGGTATGAAGACGCGGCGTAATATGCCTGGCTTGATAAACAGGTAGTTGAAGCCGCTGGTCCATTCACGAAGGCTCCACAGCTTGCCGTCTTTCTGCAGCATGATGCAGAGGTTGCGCATCGTATCCTTCAGAAAAAAGAAGGTGTTGAGAATCAGGGCATGCCGCCTTTCCCTGACCGTTCCTCCGACGGCGACATGCACATCAAATGCTACGGCCTTGTGCTCGGTTTCCTCGATGCCGTGCCATAGCCACAGGTTGGCGATGGTCGGATCGGCGCCTTCCATCGGTGTGTTTCGGGTCAGCATCTCATCGGCGAGTATGGCGGTCAGGTGCTCGCTGGCCGTCGTGCCAGCCAGCCGCCTGCGAGCCGTCAGCTCGCGGTATGCCCAGTCGATTCTTTCACGCTCGTTACGCTCGATTCGATCCAGGTCGTAGCCACGTAACTCGCACAGAATTTCGTTGTAGCGCTGGTGCTGACGACGGTGTGTCGCTTCCTGTGCCTGGAACGCAGAGATTTCTTCCAGCAGCCTGGGATCTTCTATGTCGTCGGCGAAATGACGGACGCTATCTATGAAGAACTTCTCACCCAGCGGAAAAAGCATGGACATGCCGTTAAACCACGCTGTCCGGAAGGCGCTGCCGCCGTGCCAGTCGGTCGCCAGCGCCGCTTCGATATCAAACGATTTTCTGCGCGGCCCGAACCTGAGGCCTTCGGGGGTGTGACTTTGTGGAACTGTCGCCATTGCCTGATTCTATCTCTACGCGGGATTCTTCACCATCCATTAATTTGGGTTATCTTGTATCGCGCACTCGATTCGAGGGTCTCGCATGTCGGATGGATTCTGGCCGGTTGTACTGATTGTGGTGTTCATCATTGCCTGGGCGCTGGCGAAAGTGGTCGCCCATGCCAGGAAAAGCGAGCAGCAGTGGCGCGAGGTCGACAAGAGCAAACTGAAGGAATGGGAGGACGATGACGAGTGGTAAACGCAATTGTCAGAATTCTATTGGGCAAGCGCCATCCGGTCAGACGATGTTTGACAGGCCGTTAACAGCCGGTCAACAGCGAAAATCAGCTTAATTTCAGGATTCAAGCGTCAAAATCGGTGCATCCTAAAAGGCTATCCTGTGTGGATTTGTCCTACCCACTAAATACCTCGTGACAGATCGAGGGCAACATCGAGCACCGAGTTGTTTTCCTTATACTGCTCCCACCTCTTGACCATTTCGCCGACCCTTTCCGGGTACTTGCTGCTTAAGTCGTAAATCTCCGCAGGATCTTCCGCAAGGTTGTATAACTCCCATTCATCACTGGCAAACGGTGGCGGCATCCAGAGGATTTTCCAGTTGCCGTCGATAAAGGCCTTGAGGCCGAAAAGCTCGTAGCCGACCTGTGCAGCACCGGCATATGGTGTTTTTGCCTCGCCGGAGAAAAATTCCAACACGGACTGACCCTACATAGGATGCACTGCACGACCGTCGAACTCCCTGGTACGAGAAACATTGGCAATATCGAGAATCGTTGGCATGATGTCGCGAACATGGACGAATTCATTCGACATTGATCCTGCATTACTCATTGTGCCCGGTAGCTTGACGATCAATGGAGACCTGATCCCTCCCTCGCTCGTGAATGCCTTGAACATCCGACTTGGGGACATGCTTGCCTGTGCCCAACCCGGTCCCATTTCGATGTAGGAATTGACCAAGCCACGATTGTCCAGACTATTATCGAATGAGTTTAGAAATTCCTCTGTTTGACCGGGGTATGCCATCGGAAGTGCGCCGTTGGCCCCGTTGTCCGAGAAAAAGAGGATCATGGTGTTGTCGTATTCGCCAATCTCCTTCAGGTAGTCGAAAACTCTCAGGATCTGCTCATCCATGTAGTCCAGCATTGCCGCGTATACCTCCATGTCGCGCGCTGCGTTCTCTTGCTCGTCCTTCGGCATTTCGGACCAGGCTTTGACCGAGGCAATACGCGGATACGGCTCGGCGGCGGCTGGAACAATACCAAGGTCCTTTAGTGCTTGGAGTCGCTTTTGACGTAGGTCGTCCCAACCCGAATCGTATGTCCCACGGTACTTATCGATGTATTCCTTTGGTGCATGAAGCGGATCGTGCACTGCTGTATAGGAAAGGTAGGCAAAAAACGGGCTGCCATCACCACGATCGTCCTCAAGAAATTCCAACAGGGTGTCTGTGTAGTACTTTGTTGAATAGAAGTCGTCCGGTAGCGATTCCACCGGTTCGCCGTTACGCATGTAATACATTATTTGTGGCGGCGACAACGGCCTGCGGTCATTCCAATGGCTGCCTCCGCCGGGCATGAGCGCAAAAGTCTCCTCGAAACCCCGGGCATGAGGCCGCGTTTCCGGTTCATCGCCGAGGTGCCATTTACCGGTCATATACGTATGGTAGCCGCCAGCTCTCAACAGCTCTGGCAGGGCGGCGACCTCGAAGTTCAAATACCCGGCGTATCCCGGGTAGCCCTCCATTTCCGGCGTCAGGAACTCTCCCATCGTGCCGCTACCCGCCAGATGGTTGTCCACCCCGGACAGCAGCACTGATCGTGTCGGCGAGCAGCTGGGCAATACATGGAAGTTGGATAGCCGCAGCGCTTCGTTGGCCAGTCTATCCAGCGTGGGCGTGGCAATCTCGCCGCCAAAAGCGCCGATATCCGAGTAACCCATGTCGTCGGCAACAATGAGCAGGATATTGGGTTTCTTCGCTGGCGTTTGAACCTGAGCCTCCTCCTGTCGCTTTTCGCAGCCGGCGGCAAACTGGAAGACAACCAAAATGAGCCCTGCAACAAATATCCCCCTCATAATGATCCTCGCTAATCGCGGTTGGTTAATTGCTTAGTTGATGAAACTGCGTCATCAGAAAGCGTCAGTATTATGTATGTCTGCTTTGAGTCGCATCGACCGCGCACCATCCTAACAGCCCAAATTCCGCTACTGGGGTGAAGCGGTGGCTCGAATCGTTGGATACTCTGAAAATTAACAGCCGCTCTGGGCCACAAGCCGCGATTCATGATTAATTACTTACCAATTGTTCCTAGCTGATCCAACCCTTGCTCCCCGCCTGCTTCGAATACCAGATCAAAAACGCTGCCACCACCAGCGGCATCAGAATCATCACAACGATCTCGAAGAGGCTGAAGTCGATGGTCGAACTGGCGATGCGAATTGTATGGATCATTGTCACAATCGTGCCGAGTAATGATGCGATAAACAAATAATACGCAGCCGACTTCCTGAACAGAAGCAGAAGGCCGCCAACCGCGCCACCGAAAACGGCAATCGCAAAACCGCCGGTGGCCCATGCGGGTCGACCTCCGATGATCGCACGAGCCGTCTCGGGCATTGCAGCGACCATGTCTGCATTCATCTGCACTAAGAAATTTACACTGCCCAATACATTCCAGATCAGCGCGACCGCACCGATTGCCCAGAAACTCCAGTGAACACCACCAACGGTTTTGTCGTTCATCACCCTTCCCTATTGCTTCAGATCGCTCCTGAGCAGTAATTCAAGCTCGCGTGCAGTGTCGCGCGCCGTCTGAATAAGCTGTTCTTCATCGTGTTGCACGGCATGTTGCTCGCGGATTAGCTGAGCATCTTTTTCACGAAATGTCGTGATCAGCCGGTGGACTTCCTGTTCTTCGAAACCAAGATCAAACAGCACCTGCTCGGTCATCGCGAGGCTGGATAAAAGCGTCTCACGAAATATGTGCTTTATGCCAAGGTCCATTAGATGGTATTCATGGCGGCGGTTCCTGGCGCGCGCAACGATGGTCAAATCCGGGAAATGCCTGGTTACGGTCTGCGCCGTCTTGATCGATGCTTCAATATCGTCGATCGCCAGCACGAAAAGCCTGGCATGTTCTGCGCCGGCTGCGCGAAGGAGGTCCAGTTTTGACGCATCACCGTAGTACACGATGTTCCCGTACTTGCGGACGACGTCGACCTGGGATGCGTCAATCTCGAGCGCGGTAAACGGCCGACCGACGATCGCCAGCAGACGGCCGACGATCTGGCCGAAGCGGCCGAATCCGGCGATGATGACGGCATGCTGCTGACCCTCCATCTGGTCGTATCCGGGCTCTTCATCTTTCTCCATTCGCGAAACGATTTGTTGGTTGAGCAAATAAACAACTGGCGTCAACAACATTGACACGGCGACGGCGAGGATCAGTTGATCGATCACATCTGTCTGTATGATTTGATGACGGGCAGCAATGGCAAAAAGTACAAAGGCAAATTCACCACCCTGAGACAGCACCGCAGCCAGGCTGGAGGCACCTTTGATGTCACAAATGCCAAATAACCTGGCCAGCGGAAACAGAACTGCCGCCTTGACGACCATCAGGCAGATGACGATCAGCATGATCGTACCCGGGTGCTGTACCAATAGTCCGAGATTGACCGACATACCGACCGCAATAAAGAACAGGCCAAGCAACATCCCCTTGAAGGGTGCGATGTCCGCTTCAAGTTCATGCCGATATTCTGAATCCGCCAGCAGCATGCCGGCAATGAACGCTCCGAGCACCATCGACATTCCCGCCGCCTGCATCAGCAGCGCGGCGCCAATGACGACCAGCAGCGCGGTAGCGGTAAAGATTTCAGGTATTTGAGTGCGTGCCGCAATTCTTAAGACCGGTCGCAACAGGTAATGGCCGCCGATAATCAAGCCGCCGATCATTGCCACGGCAATGGCAAGGCCACGGAACTCAAAGCCCTGGCCGGCAGCAGCACCAAACATTGGAAGAATCGCGATTAACGGAATGACGGCAAGGTCCTGAAACAGCAGTATGGTAAATGCGGCGCGACCATGCGTGGTCGTCAGTTCCTTTTTTTCGGCGAGCAACTGCAGTACGAACGCGGTAGAGGACAAGGCAAGTATGAAACCGACCAGCACAGCCTCAGTGAGAGCAAGCCCGAACAATAATCCGATGGCTGCAATCGCGCCCGCGCTGATAATGAGCTGGGCGCTGCCCAGGCCGAACACCATTCGCCGCAGCACCCACAGACGGGACGGCTGCAGTTCGAGGCCGATGACGAAGAGCAGAAATACGACACCCAATTCGGCGAAATGCAGGATGTGTTCGGCATCTTTTATGAAGCCCAGTCCAAACGGGCCAATGATGATGCCGGCCGCCAGGTAGCCGAGGACCGATCCGAATCCCAGTTTCCTGCTGATGGGTACCGCGATCAGGGCGGCAATGAGGTAAATAACGGCTTCCTGTAATAGGGTCATGTCGGTGCAAGATTCACGTCACAGTATCGATGCGGCCAATGGTGCCAAAATTGTATGCCCTACTGCCAGTTATGGCTATTTTGCATTAAAGTACGGCGCTTATTTCGAGGGATCATTTTATGAGCAAACAGACCGGCGGCCACCCGTTGCTGATTTCGGCAGCGATCCTGTCGTTATCCGTTTTGGTAGCATGCGATATCGGCTCGCAAGGCACGGGCGGAGGCCAGCCTGATGCGCCACAGCAAAGTGTCGACACGAGGCCGCAACAACAAGCTGGTAATGGCGGCTCACCTGCAGAAACAGCGCTACAAAGGCCGGTTGTCGTAGAGACATTGCCGTACGCAGAAGTGGAGGAAGAACTGGTCTACGGTCACTTCGTATTCCCGGCTGATATGGTCGATCCCCTGCCGGGCGTCATCGTTATTCACGAATGGTGGGGTCTGAATGATGATGTACGCGCGATGGCTAATCGAATCGCTGCCGAGGGCTATGTCGTGCTGGCAGTTGATTTGTTTGCTGGCCGCAGCACTCGATCACCGGCAGATGCACGCGCGTTGATGGTCAGGATTATCGAGAATCCGGACCTTGCGGACGAGAATATTCGTCAGGCCTATCAGTTCCTGTCTGAGTCCGGTCAGGCGCCAAGAATCGGCGTGCTTGGCTGGGACTTTGGTGGCGGCTGGTCCCTGAATACTGCAATTCTTTTCCCTGATGATCTTGATGCAGCCGTCATCTTTTACGGGCCCGTCACCGATGATGCCGAGCGGCTTGCGCCGCTAAACGTGCCCATACTTGGTTTGTTCGGCGCGAATGACCGTGGCATTCCGGTGGCAGCCGTGCGTGACTTTGAACAAGCGCTTGAGATTCTTGGCAAGAATGTCGAGATCGAAATTTATCCCGAAGCTGCACACGCTTTTGCCAATCCGGCCAGTGCGAATTACAACGCGTCAGTAGCAGAGCTGGCCTGGACCCGCGCACTCGAGTTTCTGGACCGGCACCTTTCGGTTGCAGTGGATTAGCAGCACTTACTCGACGGGATTCGTGCGGGGACTGTCGCGCAACCGGCATTCCTACCGCGGCCATCGAACTTTCATGCGATTCGATGACATGATATAGACTGCTGAAATGCGGCATTTCACGAAAATTCCGTCAGTCTTTGTTCTGGCATTGGCCTTGGCATCAAAGGCTGCTGTTTCCGCAGAATTTGCCCAATCGACCGCCACTGAGGAATCTTACCCTGTCATTGTTTTCGATAAAGGTCACCATAACTATGGAATAGATGAGTCAGACCATGTCATCGAGCAATTCCTCTCGGACCACGGGTTCACTGTCAGGCAAGATACCGGGCTGATTACCCGACGTAGTCTGGAAGGTGTTGACGTTTTCCATACCTCAAATGCGCTGGCGCCAGAGAACATTGATAATTGGGCCCTTCCTACTCCGTCAGCATTCACACCGGACGAAATCAGGGTTTTATTGGGATGGATTCGCGAAGGTGGCTCGTTGTTGGTCGTCATAGAACATATGCCATTCGGCGGTTCGTATCACGCATTGGCGACAGCACTCGGCCTTGATGTCAGCAATGGATTTGCCGTAGATGCAACGCTTCTAAGTGGTTATTCACCGGATATAATTTTGAGCGCAGGAGAACTTCTCTTTCATCGTCGCGAGGGATCACTATCGGACCATCCGATCTTGAACGGACGGCTGCCTTTTGGCACGATCGATCATCTTGCGACTAACACTGGTTCTGCATTCCGCTTACCTGCGCAAGGCTTGTCATTGATCACATTTAATTCAAATGTCATTTCGCTCGAACCGGAGATCTCCTGGGTATTCGATGGCGACACGCCGCGTGTGAGCGTAGCCGGCTGGTCTCAGGCGGGTGTAATGGAGCTCGGCAAAGGCCGTGTGGCAGTCCTGGGTGATAATTTTTTGATCAGTGCGCCGGCATATTTGGAGCCACCATATGTCCATGATGAGAATAATGAGGCGGAACGGGGCGCCTACAATCATCAATTCACGTTAAATCTGTATCGCTGGTTATCGAATCAAGGAGCAGATTCAGCAATTGAATGAGAGTTACTTGTGACGTTTGCTTTGGGTTGGCAGCGGCCCTTCACCATTCTCCCAGCGCATTATCGCGCCAATTCCAAGGTGTCCAGAATCTCGGGGGAAGATCAACGTTTCTTGAGGACGGGTAGGTTACTTCATAATGTCAAGGAGCGAGATCAACCTTCTGTTTAGGCTGGCTCTTCGACCGCGGCGGCCGTGTCACCGGTGCTCATGCGCTCCCACCATACACTCAGAGTTCCCATTTGCCAGAGAACTCCTGCTGCGACTAAAAGCACAAACAGCGCGAGGAGGAGCTTCCAACGCTTGCGCTTGACGGCGAACGGATCCTTCAGCGAATGTTCGGAGCCCTCGGGGAGCTTGGCGATGCTAGTGAGCGAGGCGCCGAAGGGGAGGTTG
>Ga0209988_10000970_pt1 | contig 18455 bp, 12 predicted proteins | sample N075metaG_FD_183115 | JGI IMG/M metagenome (GOLD analysis project Ga0209988, IMG submission 183115) | Deep subsurface microbial communities from Kermadec Trench to uncover new lineages of life (NeLLi) - N075 metaG (SPAdes) (version 2) | ecosystem: Environmental > Aquatic > Marine > Ocean trench... | reverse complement strand
AGAGGTCATTGATACCATCGTGGTGCCAACGATGATCTCCGCTCCCACTCGACCACAGGCGATCACGAAGTTCGTCAACGAGGAAGTGATCCCACAGAACGCCACGATGGAGCCGCCGTACGATCTGAACGACATCTCCATCGGCGTGGACGTGATACCGGAGGTTCCAAATTGGCAGCCATAAGCGACACCATCACCGACACGACGGTTCTCCAGATCAAGATCGGGCCGGAGTTCATCAAGAAGCTGGCTATGCCAGAGGGTATCGTGATTGAGAACGACATTGGCCGTAAGAAGGTCCAGATCGTTCTGACCGTGCCGAGCGACTCGATAAGGGACGGCCTGATGGATCTGCTCCACTCAGAAGGAAATAAGACATGACTGCTTCTAACTGGATAGGTGGGGCAACTGCCGTAACCCATGTGATGACGGGCACGATCACCCAAACATGGGCCAACACCGATGTCATCAAGACTCAGATCTGGCTCGAGAACGGCACAGAGCAGTCTGTCTCGACCACGGTGTCCGGGTTCGTGAGCATCGAGAATCAGGTCCGCAACACGCACCTGACAGATCTCCAGAACAGCGTGCTCTCGGAGTTCGCCAAGGTCACATGGACGGCCAGCGGCACAGTGGCAATCGTTGCCACCGCGAAGCTGGCTGGCCGGCCCATCTCTGGTAACAAGCCATCGAGGACCACGAAGGAGAACGAGCTCGAAAACGACGCGACCGGAGTCGGAGGCAACGGGATAAACACCTGGGTGAACACCACGGCCAACGCCGGGCCGAACGACGGCAACACCGCGGCCAACTGGGGCGGCACGGCGCCGGTCAACACCAATACCGTCCTGATCCTCCCGCACCCCACCGATTTGGACATTGCCGGCAAGCCGGTCAGCTACGACCTTCTGTACGGGCTCGACCACAGCGACAAGAACCTCAACTCATTCAAGGTGGGCCGCAGCTACACCGCAAGCATCGGAGATGCGTTGCGGGGGTTCCACTTCAAGATCGACTGCACGACCGCCAGTCCATCGGTGACGGTCATTGACACAGGCGGGCCAGCGACATGGATCGCCGGGGCCCACACCGCCATCAACATCTCTGGCCTGCCGATAGGCCAAGACGCCTTCAACTTAGGCGGCGGCGAGGGCACAACGACCACGCTGCGTCTACTGGGTTCCCGTGTCTTAGGGAAGGTAACGATTCAGGACGCATGTCCAGTGGTCAACTTCGAGTGCTTCGGAGCGAACATGGATGTAGAGATCGGCACCGAGGTCACGACGAAGATCAACAGCTTCACCTCCAACGCCGGCAACTGGCTTATCGAGCGGGCGATAGATGCAGGCGATCCAATCAACGATAACGATGGCGTAACGATCGTCACTGGTGGTATCTACCGGCACACGATCGGCATCATCGAGCAGCTCGATGTGTACGGCGGCATCTTCTTCTACAACGGCAGCGGCACACTCACCAGGCTGAACAACTTCGCCGGGGTCACGAGCTTCGAGGAGAACATCCAAGCCAGCGTCACGGTCACGAACGCTTCGATCTGGTCGGGCAGAATCATTGACAAGTCCGGCCTGTCCAACGTGGTCTACACGAACGATGTGATCGTCTTCGGTGGCTCCGTAACCTCTGACACCGCAACAACACAGGCTCAGAACTAATGACATTCCACAGCAAGGGCGGCAGCTTCAGTCAGTCCACGGCTTCCAACCAAGCGGCGCAGAGCCGTCGCGGTGGCAGCGGTGTCATCGGTGCCAGGCGAGACGCGCCTCGTGACGTAAAGCGTGCCGGCGACAGCCGGCGCCCGGCCAGAGCTACCAACCTGACCAGCCTGAAGTCCTTGCAGGCCATTCAGGGCAAGCGGGGCTCGACAGCGCGTGGGACCAGCGGAGTGATCTCGGCCAGGGTCGACGGTCCACGGGTGGTGGACCGTAACCCTGGTGCAGCTCCGCAGGCCGGGGTGCCATCAGTAGCGGCCGGGGCACAGGTCGTCCCGCAGTCCTTCCCCGGCGGCACGCAGACCAGTGGTGGCCCTTCTGTTCTGCCTGGGAAGATACCGCCCATCACTGAGGAGCAACGGCAGAAGATGGGTGAGCCTGGCAACAGGCCACCGAAGGGCTACGTGCCCGGTAGCTGGAACCATGTATACCAGCGGTGGGAGGGCGACACGCGGCACGAAGACTTCCCGCCGATGATGGGCGGCGGTCGCGCCGGCGACGTTCTCGACGAGCTACCGCAGCTCACCGAGCCAAGGAGGCAGGCACCATTCGATATGGCCGAGCGGCCGAAGGGTCCCGGCGTCATGGGCAGCCGTGACGCTGGCGTTGGTGACGGTCTGGACCTGACACCGACGACTGGCACCTTCAACGACGAGAGCTTGTACCAGGGCGATGTCGATCCTTACCAGGGCGGCACAATGGAGGGTGCCCAGGAAGAAGGCGAGCGCATATTCCAGGCTCGCCAGCGGGCGCGGGAGATGAACCAGCGATCCGCACGGATTCAGGCAGAGCAGGCCACACTGACCTGGGACAAGCTGCAGGACAGGGAGAAGCAGCGTCGCGCGGAGCAGGTGCCATACCCACCTGGGTACGACCACCGCACGCCCCAGGAGCAGTCGGAGGACATCGTTGCGATGGGCCAGGCTGCGAAGGACCGTGCCGACGAGCCGGTCTACACCAGCCAGGACCGTGCGCATGTCGATCGGCACCGCAACTCGATCAAGGACATTCAAGACATCATTGCGGACCCGACTGTCTCCAGCCAGGAGAAGGCCAAGCTCTACGGCCAGTGGCAGGACCATCTGAATGCCATCAAGAGCCTTGGCGAGACGGCCAACGAGAGGCTCCGTCGCACCGGCGGCGAGGCTGCAAAGGCACAGAGATCGGCCGATCCCAACAACAAGTCGCAGCGGCAGTACGCCGAGCAGATCAAGGCCATCGACGACGAGCTGCAGCGTCTCCTGGTCCTCGAACAGGAGCGACCACTGACCGACGAGGAGGAGGCGTACCGCCAGGAGTTCCGTCCGCGCCGGAAGGAGCTGGTCGAGCAGAAGCGTGAAGCCTGGGACTACTTCGAGAAGGCGAAGTTCGGCAGCGACCGGCTTATCTCACAGGAAGATCGACTCGCCGGCCGCAGGGAAGCTGCCGACTACCGCAAGGAAGGGTTCAACTACAAGTACGACGAGAAGACCGGCGGGATGGACACGTCAGGGCACACGTACCGCCTTGACGCACAGCGGATGAAGAACGAGCGGACGAGAGACAAGATCTGGAACAAGCAGATGGATCGCCGGGACGACGTCGCTGCCGACAAGGAACGACGGCTGGCATCCGACGAGAAGGATCGCTGGGGCCGTCGCCGCGGCAACGAGAGCAAGGGCGACTACAAACGCCGCCTGGCCGCGGGTCCACCCTGGTTGCAGGAGACGGCCGACGATACGAGTGACGAAACTGCTGCTGCTCCACCCGGACCGCAGATCAACTACGGCGGCACCCCGATCGTAGTTGGCAAGGACCTGGGTGGGTACGCACCGGGCACGTTCACCGAGGGCCAGGCGTACCTCATCCCGTCGACTGATGGCAGCGGCGGCGAGCCACCAGGCCCGTATGCCACGGACCAGGAGCGACTGGACTACATGGAGGACAGGGATCGTCGCACGATGATCTTCAAGGATGGGTACTTCCAGCCGCGTCCGAAGCGGCCCGTCGAGCAGCTCACCATCCAAGAGCGCAACTACGAGCTGTCGAAGCAACGGCTGGAGCGGAGCTTGCGAAACGACGCCTACGACCAAGGGCGAGATGAGATCAAGGACCAGAGGTACGCGGTAAGCGCAGCCCAGAAGGCTGAGTCCCACGAGCAGAGCCGGGTGCGGTACAACGATTTCGTCAGCAAGAACCGCGTCTTTGCCAACATGGCCGACGAGACTGAGTGGATTCACCAGGACGCCGAGATGGCAGAGTTCGAGCCCGTGTTCGCTGCCCTGGCGGCCGAGACAGCGAGGCTGCTCATTGAGTATTCACGCGCCGACGCGAAGCACAGGCAGAACGAGACCGGCCCCAACCTGGCTGCGATGGAGCGATGGGGCTTCCAGCACAAGGCTGCCGAGGAGCAGCTCCAGAAGGTCAAGGAGCGTCTGACCGTGGTCGCCGTGCAGAGGGCCGGCCTGAAGAAGAAGATCAGTGCCAAGGCCGGCGAGGCAGACAACCCGCTCGAAGATGCCATCAACCACCCCAACTCGTTCGGATCGGGTGGTGCCGCGGTCACGACGGCGCCCGACAACATCAACCAGGAGCCGCTCGTCGCTCGAGGCGGGCCGGATGGCAGGACATGGACCGAGGACGAGCTGGAGTCCGATGCCGCCGAGATGAACATGAGCGTCGAGGATCTCAAGGCGCTCCTGTGGCCGGAAGGGTAGACCGTGAGCCGACTCGACACCATCAGGACGCTTCTGGAGGAGAAGCGGGCGCTGCCGCAAGAGCCCCAGATCGATCCGCCAGGGACTGATGACGCTGGCGTGCAATGGCAGGTCGAGCAGATGGAGCTGGCGAACGACTCGCCATTCCAATACCGGCAGCCGTATGTGCAGGACCCGGCGGTGCTGCGGCGCGAGGTGATCCGCGACCTGCAGCACAAGAAGAACATCGCGTCGATGAACATGGACTACACCGACCCAGGTGGGTTCATCCGCGGCATCCATGCACAGCTCGGCTCTGGTGTTGCGACCATCGAGATGGCCGTTGGCAAGGCTTGGAAGAACGGCACCTGGCTGGCACCGACGACCATGATCCCTGGTCCGCATCGGAAGTTGATGCAATGGGCTGGCGACAAGCTGATCGGTCGCGCCGAAGACATTCAGCATGACGTCGATCTAATGAGGCGCGGTGGCTTGGCAGAGGGTGCCGGCGGGTTCGTCGGCTTCATGTTCGACCCCCTGTACATGGGTGCCTTCGGTCTGACTGGGAAGGTCACGCTCAAGCTGTTCACGAAGCTCGCCGGTGCGACTGGTACGCAGGCCGTCGAGCTCGCCCTGAAGTTCGGTCTCAAGGAGGAGACGGCGCGTCGCATTGGCATGTGGACTGCGGACGCATCGAGGATGGGACATCACGGTGCCGCTGGCTTCGGCCTGGCCGGCGCGGTGAGTGGGTACGCGGAGGAAGGGACCGAGATCGGGGCGATGGTCGGTGGCTTCGAGGGCATGGCTGAGGGCGTCCTGATCTCCCTGGCGTTCGGGATGCCGATCCGAGCTGCGATGGGCCGGCTGCCCAAGATGTTCCCGAAGCTCGCTGAGCAGATCGACCGGGAGCTGAGCAGGGAGTGGACCAGCTACGAGGTCATGGCGGAATGGGGCCTCAAGGACCCACTGACCGAGAAGGCCATCAAGAGTGCCTACCGGGATAAGGCGAAGGCTCTCCACCCCGACAAAGGCGGCGACCCGATCGAGTTCGCCAGGGTCCTGAAACAGTACGACACCCTGAAGAAGACGCTTTCTGAGATCGCCGAGCCTTATGTTCCGACGCCACCCAAGGAGCCGCAGAAGCAGTTGGGTGTCGACGAGGTTCCTAAGCCACCAGTGATTCCTAAGCCGCCAGTGGCTCCTGCCCCGCCGCCAGCTCCGGTGACAAAAGCCAAGGAGATGGTCGACAAGGTCAAGGCCGTCGAGCGCAAGGACATCGCGGCCGAGCTTACGAAGGCCGGCGTTACGGTTGACGAGGATGCAACGCTCGAACTGCTCCAGGCACAGAAGCGCCTGGTCGACAAGGCGCTCGAGGGCAAGAAGAAGGCGAAGGAGAAGTTCCGTGCCGAAGAAAAGGCAGCCAAAGAGAAAGCCGCAGCCGCAGAGGAAACCGGCAAAACTCGTCTTGTGTCGAAGGGAATTGGCAGGGAGTACACCAAGAAGCGAGCCGAAGACGTCCTGATCGAGGCGTCCCAGGAGACCGGCGGTCCGATGGCGTCCGCGGTTTCGGAGGCGATCGAGAAGTGGGAGGCCGTAAGCAGCGAGACGTTCCGTCTTCCACCGGACGCTCTGTCTGATCTGACTCCGATCCTCCGAGCCAGGATCATCAAGGGCGGATTCCCTGAGCACTCAGCCACCGGCATGTATACCGAGCAGGTCGAGGCGGTCGGCGAGACGCTGATGGCACGCGCCACTGAGGAGATCATTGATCGATTCAGGGGCAAGGGGCTCGACCAGGATGTCGTAGCCAGGAACATCCTGGATAACCCGCAGCTTGCCACGACCGACCAGTGGTGGGCGGCTTACGCCTACGAGGCGCGTAAGGAATCTGAGGTCAAGGTCACGGAGACCAAGACCAAGAAGGGCAAGAAGGACCGCATAGTCCAGGCCGGCAAGCAGGTTGCGGTCGATGCCGGCGAGTTGCAGTCCGGCAACGTGTTCATGGTCCACGGCAAGAGATGGTCGGTCTTCGATCTCGACGGCAAGCTGTGGATGACGGACGGCGAGTACCAGGTGCCTGTCGATCCCGAAACCGTGGTCCCGGTGGACAAGGGGAAGCTCGATCGATTCGCCCAGGTCACGACGATCTTCGACAAGGAGAAGCAGAAGATCTCGATCGGTGACGAGGTCATGTTCGTCGACGGTGCCGGCCCGGGCACGATCAAGGCGATCCGCAAGGACGACGCCGGCGCGTACCTGGCGGGCATTGAGTGGGCCGACTACGACCAGGGCCTTGACTGGCAGTTGGGCGAAGCGATCCGCAAGGCTACCGAGCAGGACATTACCGCTAGCGAGGAGGCCGTGGTCGCCGAGAAGCAGGCTGCCAAGGGACCGTTCTTCGATGCGAACGGCGTCCAGCTCGAGGTGGATGACCGTGTCAGGTTTCTCGACCCCATTCCGAGCCAGGAGGGGGCGGTAGGCACGGTCGCCGAGTTCGATGTCACCACGCTGGAGCAGGGCACGCCGGTCCCGATCGTGAGGGTCCTGTGGGACGGCAAGCAGTATCCAGAATGGGATGCCACCAGCGACGTCGTCAAGGAGGTCGCCGGCGGCGAGGCAGAGGGGCCCATCCCAGTCGAGGTGGCTCCGTACGCAGAGCTGAGCTACAAGGAGGTCCAGAAGGCTGCCAAGGAGCGCGGTCTGCCCGCCAGCGGTGCGCGGCACCAGATCGTTGCCAGGATGGAGAAGGCCGACCTGGGCTACAAGGGCATGGCCTACAAGGATCTTCAAGCGGCCATCAAGGAGAAGGGCCTGCTTCGTGGCGGCAAGAAGGCCGACATGATCAAGAGGCTGGAGGAAGCCGACGAGGTCGTGCCGACAGTCGAGGAGGAAGATGCTGCCCAGATCCAGCAGGAGCTGGATGATCTCGTGCCGGATCTTACCCCGGAGTCCCTCGAGTTCATCCTGTCTGAGACCGGCCTGCCGGCAGACTCGCCTGCCCTGTCGGAAGACATATTGCCAAGGCCTAGTGACATGTCACTGGGCGACAGCTTGGGTGACGAAATCGTTACTCAGATCTGGCGCACCGCGACGGCGAAGAAGAAGGACGGGCTCCTGCACCTCACCCTAACTGAGGGTGATTACGAGCGGTCCATCTCTGGCAAGGAGGCAACGGACTGGCAAGACCGGCAGTTGGATGCCGACGAGATCAAGTCCACGATCACCAGTGCCGTGGATCGCGCTGACAAGATCAAAGATCTGGCCGACGCCAACTACGCCAAGCGGTATCCCAAGAGGAAGAAGTCTGAGATGGGCGGGACGACCGCGCCAAGGGCACAGACCCGCCTCCAGTGGGAGAGCCTGTTCCGCAAGGTGATGAAGGGCAGGACGGTCGAGCAGAGCATCCAAGAGCGCCTGTACGCTGCCGGCCTCAAGCCTGGTGACGCGGGCAAGGCGTACATAGCCGACGAGGTGCCAGAGCTGCCGACCGAATTACAGATCGGCCGCCCAAAGGTGAGTGACGAAACTGACCCGCTCACCGGCATCCAGCAGGGTCTCACGCCCGAGCTGGCGCCGACGATGATCGGCACGCAGAAGTCCTTCCTGCCGGCCGACGTCACGAAGTCACAGCTCCAGGCCGAGGTCGACGCCGAGGAAGCCAAGAAGGAACGCGACCTGGCCGCTGACGAGGCTGACGCGGCTCCTACGAAGCCCCTGTTCGAGGGGGGTGGACCGACGATCGACCTGCCCGCGGACCTTCAGCAGGCCGTGGAGGCTGTCAAGGAGGCCACACCGATCAAGTGGTCAGAGCTGACGCCGGCTGACAGGCTCGAAATGGCGAATGCCCTGAGCAGGGAGCGGATCGGCAAGGAGAACCCCAACGACCAGGAGATCATCGAGATCATCTGGCCGCGGAAGTACAAGGTAAAGACCTTGTTGGACGCCTTCTGGGCGCGGCAAGCTGACCCGGTGCAGCGTGAGACATCGATCGAACACGACATGTTCATCCTGCAGCCGTTCATCAGAGACAACGACCACCGACTTGAGATCATCAACCTTCTGAATACTGCCCTCCTGGCGAACCGCGCCACGCGGACCAAGGCGCCGGTTGTTCATCCCCTTGACATCACGGACAAGGAACGAGGGATGGTGCATCGGCAGCGCGTGAAGGAGGACAAGAAGCGGAAGATCCTGGCTGCCGAGGCCAAGGTAATTCAGGACCAGCGTCTCGTCGAAGTCGCCAAGAGCTTGCCGTGGATCAACAAACTCCCCAAGTCCCACCAGAAGTACGCGAGGGACTTCGCGTTGTACCTGATGAGCGGCAAGACGCTACCAGGCCCCAACTTCGGCAAGGTCGGCCGCAAGGCTGTCTACGTCATTCAGGACCGGGTCAGAGACTCGCTCAAGCCCCCGCCGCCGCAGTACACATTGAGCGCAGACCAGAACGCCGCTGGCATCAAGAAGCTCGCCGGGGCCGGCAAACTTGGTGACGTTTCGATGATGATCGAGCTGAACAGTGCTGCCTGGCTCATGCCCAACGGCAGGCTTCGCCTGTTCGACAACCACAACGAGGGCTACGAGGCCGCTGGCTTCCGTAGTGCCTTCGAGGCGATGAACGCCGGTGCCATCCGAATGCTCAACAGCACCATCCAGATGGGAGTGGCACCCACCGAAGCACAGATACGCACGATGATGGAGCTGGCGAGCAACGAACAGATCACCTACATCCATGTCGAGTACGACGGGTTGGATAGCTACGCCCAGGAGTCGGGCAACAACCCGATGGAGAAGCGGGCCGCGGTTCGCAAGGTCGTCGACCATGCGAACAAGCAGGCCCCCCAGGCCACCCTCGGCGGCAACATCGAGTCGATCTACCCGGATCTTGCCAAGGTGGTCGGGTCCAGCGAGGCGTTCTCGTCGATCAGCCCGGGGCACTCGGACTTCGAGGCCAACTTCATCCAACCGCTGCTCAAGGGCGGGTGGCTAGGCGAAGCTGAAGCCCACGTTCTGCGCGGCATCATGGCAAAGAGCATGATGCTCGATCCGTCCCAGCGGGACATTCACGCAGAGATCGTGACAGAGATAAAGCAGCAGCCCGGCGACCCTGACATCGGTGAAGCGAAGATCGCTGGGATAATCGAGTACGGGGAATACGGCGAGTTCGACATACCGCTGGAGAACGTCCACAAGGGCCCGCCAGAGAAGTGGGGCATGAGGCGGTACACCGTCAAACTCACCAGGATGGCGCAGCTGGCTCCACCTGAACAGCGTCTTCTGTTCGTGCTCCACGAGATGCTGCACGCCGGCATCAAGAACGCGCTGAAGCACAAGGTCCATAAACAAGAGCTGAACGCTCTGTTCGACCACCTGGTCAAGAGCGGCACGATGAAGAAGTACCTGGGGGTCGCGGGCGAGTCACCGGCGATCCAGAAGGTGCTCGAAGCCCACTTCACCAAGGACATGGAGGAGTTCTTCGCTGAGTACGGTGCCCACAGCGCTGTTCGGCGGCACATCGGAATCAAGCGGCTCTGGGAGATCATCCGCCGCACCGCCCGGCGGCTGGTGACGTTTATCAAGAGCCTGAGAGCCCAGCACCCACAGAACGATCCCATTGGGAAGCGTCTGGACGAGATGGTCGACATGCTCCTGGGCATCAAGAGAAGCGAGGCCCAGGTCTCCTTGGACTCGGCGTTGCTTCGGCTGAAGCAAGGCATAGAGACAGGCAAGAGATCCAAGGACATGTCGCCGGAAGAACTGATCCAGTGGTTCAAGGAGCAGGGGCTGTCTGACTACCTGGGTCCGATGGACAAGACGCTGTACGGTCCAGGCAATAAGAAAGCAGATCTCAGCTTCCTTGAGGAGAAGTACAGCACGGTGCTACCGATCCTGATGGTCAGCCAGCGGCGCAACACGCAGATGCTGATCATGCCGAATGGAGTGGTACTCTCGGTCGGACAGCGGCACTGGCTTGAAGGGCGAGGGCAGCAATACCTTGGGTACATCGTCGCGTACAACGACAGTGTCGACATCAACACGCCGGTGACCGCTTCTCAGCATCACACGCTCTTGCGGATGTCGATCTGGGTCCGTGGCGACTTCACCTTCATACTCCCCGGCTCATACAACGTGGAACATGCCTTCGGTGCTGTGGAGGCACGACGGATCGTCAAGAGGCTCAGGATTCAACCAGCGCCTGGTGAAGTTATGCGGACCAGGCGTCCGCGGGCCGGCGACAGGGGCTTTTACCCACCACAGCAAACCCTGTTCTCGGACATCACGCCGGCCCAGAACCTCCTGCTGGAGAAGATGACCGACGCATCCATCGTCGGGGCAGGCTACATCAACGCGCTGACCGACCCGAACGTCGAGGGCAAGCCGCAGAAGCCTGGGTTCCGAAAGTGGCGCGAGAAGATGATCGCGGCAATGGGCGAGGAGTCCGCACCGCCCTGGTTCAAGAAGTTCGACCGCCAGGTCTGGTTCTTTGCACAGCATCTCGCGGAGATCAAGCAGTACAACGACGAGACCGTCAAGCAGTTCATCATGGGCAACCTTGGTGAGAAGAACATCCTGGTGACGACCGAGCACGCGATGGCCTACGCGGAGGAGCACGAGGTCGACACCGGCAGCTTCGACTTCAAGGGTGGCATCCTGCACGAGCAGTCGAGCATTGGCGAGATCATTCAGTACGTCCAGAACGAGCTGCCCAAGATCGAGCAGTTCCGGCTGCTGCCTCTGTTGAAGCGCAAGCGTGCCATCGTCCGCAAGGCCGAGATGATCGAGGCCATCAACAAGATCATCGCCAGCTACAAGAAGCGGGAAGCGGTCAAGAAGTTCCTCAAGCAGGTGAAGGAGGCCAAGGATGCCGGTCTGCGTCCTGAGTATGCCGAGAGGTTCGAGGAGCTGGTGCGGGACATCTGGCTCAAGAAGCCCACGAAGAAGAAGATCCACGAGCTGTCGGAACGACTGACGGCGTACTACGACGAGATGACCGAGAAGGGTGAGGCCGGCGACGAAGATCCCGAAAGCCAGATCCACCAACGACTCGTCGACCATGCAATACGGACCCTGGAGAAGCTGGTCCGTGACCCGGTGACGATTGCCGGTGTGGTGCAAGAGGGACCGCCGCCGAGGGTCAAGGATCTCAGTCTGGGAGAGATCGAAGACATCATCCGTGCGATCCAGATGATCATCCATCAAAACAGGGTGAAGGTGGAGCTGATCGGCAAGCTCCAGGGACGCACCCAGGAGGAAGTCAGGACTCTGATGGTCAGTGAGGCTGGTGGCCGCGGTGGCAACCGGATGGGCGAGCCCTTCTTCGACCCCAAGGACGGCTACGGCCGGCGGCCGACCCTGATGCACTCGTGGTCCGGCAAGGCGATCGAGATCTTCTGGGGCAGTCACGTCGATCCTTACGGCCGCATCTTCCAGATCGCAGGTGACGTTGGCGGCGATCCGCGCCTAACGATGACGATGCAGCTCCTGCAGAACGACCTGATCGATGGACACCATAGGCAGGAGGTCTTCATCTTCCGCGAGGAGGATGGCATCCACGGGAAGATGGCCGAGCTCGGCCTCACGATCGAAGACCTTGAGTCCTGGTCCCTTTACTTAGCGAAGGAGACTGTTCTCAGCTCGTTGCCAGGATGGCAGCGTGACCCGATGAACCGAGGACGCGCCCGCAAGATCGACTGGCAGGTCGTCCAGCTGCCCGCCAAGTCGGCCTACAACATCCGCGACAAGGACCGAACGTACCAGACAGAGATCACGCTCACCAAGGCCGAGCGGATGACCCTGTACCTGCACTTCAAGGACCCACGCACCAGGGAGATGCTGACCCGGAACCGCCGCACCGGCATCACCTTCAACACCAGGTACGAGGACAAGCACCCGGTCTTCATCCTGGGGTACGAGGCCCTGGTCGCAATCCGTGACTCGATGACCGGCCAGGAACGCCAGATGGCCGACTACTTATGGAGCCGGCAGAACGATCCAGCTCGAGCTGCTGAGATCAACGCGGTGTCACGCGACACCCACGGCTACGACATCGTGACGAATCTCAAGACATGGCCTCGTCAGACATCCAACATCTTCAAGAAGCGCGAGCCCAACAAGGCCCACCGTTGGCTCAAAGGCCACCTTGAGGACCAGGGCATCCTGAAGCCCCGCGTGCCTTGGCACGAGATCCCCCTGGTTGCCACCGACGCCTTCGAGACGTTCTTCTCGCACACTCAGAGGCTCGGTGCTTTCTTAGGCAAGGCCCAGGCGATCCACAACGCCCGGCGGATGGTTCAAGAGGGCATCGAGGGCCTGGAGTGGCAGGAGGAGATCCAGAGCCGGTGGAAGTACGGCAAGCAATATATGCACGAGTTCCGCACGATGATCGATGCCTACGAGGGCATGGACTACTCGTCGGGATCGGTCGTCGATCAGGCGTTCGAGCAGATGATGAGAAATATCCAGGCCGGCACGCTCAAGCTCAAGCCCTGGATCGTGATGTACCAGCGCGTCTCGGAGTTGAACCTGAGAGAGATCGCCGGCAACAAGGCGTTCTCTGAAGGATGGTCCGACCGGCTCAACAAGAACAGCCCGTACCACATGACCAAGCGGGAAGCGCTCGAGGAGATGTTCCGTGAGTCGCCGCGTCTCCGTCGCAGGAGCCAGGGTGGTGCGGTCCAGATCTTGACGCCGGGTGCGATCCCGGAGCTGGGCAGGATGTTCTACGGCAAGAGGACCGACCCGATCACGCTGCGGGGCATCCACTACGTCGACGAGCAGGTGATGGCGAGCGTCTGGTTCGTAGCCAAGGCGGCTGTTCGGCAAAGAGGGATCGATCCTAAGCACGACGTCTACTGGGACGAGGTTCGCCGTGAGGCCGAGCACTACGTCAGCCGTTCCCAGCCGCACTGGGACATCTATGAGCTGCCGTCCATGCAACGGCTCGCAAGGAAGTACCCGTTAGCCAAGATGTTGCCGGGCATCCCGTTCAGCTCGCAGCGCAACTCGATCTTCAACACGTTCGTCCTGGCCTCAGTGCGATACCAGTATTCAGGACAGACCTACGAGGACAAGCTCTCTTTGTTGCGGACCTTCATGCACGTTGTCCTTCTCAACGGCATATTGATCTGGGGGCTACGCAAGGGCTTCTTTATCGCCCTGGCTTCGCTCGCAACCGCCTTGGTGGCCTACCAGCCTCGTGACGAAACGTGGCTGGAGGATGCCGGCGAGATCCTGGGCCGCATCATGGGACAGTGGGTTGGCCTGGGTGGTGTGATCGGCGAGGCACTCACGCAGATCTTCACTTCTGACCGCGACATGGAGCAGGTCGCAGAGCGGATGACGTCGACCCTGGTTGCAGGTCCAATCAAAGACGTGCCGGCAACCATCCTTCGTGGATTCCAGGCCGCCGGCAGCATTGGTGACGAAGGTTCCCTGGACAAGTTCGTCCTGTTCGCCCAGACGGCAGCTCGAGCTGGCAGCATCATCGGCCTGCCGACCCAGGGTGCCGAGCAGATGCTTCGCCCATTCCTGCCACAGCGCAACCGGCGGTCGGTGATCCTGAACAACCTCTGGAAGCACTGGGATGACGAAACGAAACGTCGTCGGAACATCGAGGCGTTGATCGCGGATGTTGAGAAGGAAGGAAACGACATCTACGCGGCACGCGCATCCATCCTGAGTTCTGCCAGTGGCCGGCACAAGTCCGGCAGGATCACCGACGAGGAATACGCAGACATCAGGAACCATCCAGACATTCCGCCACCGCGTCCGAAGGTTGGCAAGAAGATGAGGCGCATTGGTGGTTGATCATGGTCACTCGTATCAAGCTAAGTGGCGCGAAGGTGCCGAAGATCAACGATCAGCTGATCGAGCAAATGGCGGAAGCTGCCTACGAGGAGTTCTTCGAGGTTCACAACTCGCTGTGCAAATCGGACTGTGCCCTTGAGATCGACAGGTGGATGGACATGCCTGAGAACTACAAGATCTCTCAGCGGTCAGCAATGAGGGCAGCCTACGTCCGTATAGCCCTGGCCGGCGGCGCGATGCTGAGTACAGCCTAGAACGTGACGATTTGTGTTTCTGTGACCTGTCCGCTGGCACCCAGCCGTGCATGGCACAGTGGGCAATGGGTTGGTACGTGGTACTTCGCTCCACCAGTATCGCGTATCAGGCACCCCTTCTCGTCTAGCTTCTCCAGGTGCTCTGCAGCCGTCTGGTGCGTGACACCCAGGTGACGCATTACGTCGGCGGCGCGTGTCGGCAAGCCGTTGTAGGCACGCTGCTGGAAGAACTTCATAATCGTGCGTTGGGTCGGGGTAAGGGTCATATGCGCTGGCAATCCTTGCGACGGTTGGCTTCGTGTTCACGAAGGATCTTGTTCTCGGAGTGCAGGCGTGTCACTTCCTCTTGCAGCTCCGCGCCCATCTTTGTCATGTAGTGGTGCTGGGGCTGGAGAGATTCGATCTCGGCCTCCAGTTTCTTGATCTTGTCCTGCGCTGTGACCAGAGCGCAGGCGTACTTGAGTCCTTCTTCCAACAGGGCCGCTCCAATGTCCAACCTGGTCTTGAGATCCGAGATCTCTGACCTGTGCTCTTTTTTCATCCACTCGATAAGGCCGATCAAGGATTTAGCCCGCTTGTCGCCTGATCGGTCGAGGGCTTGCTGGTACACCTGGCATTGCTTGTGAAGATCCTTGGCCTGTTTATCGTAAAACTCGATTGCTCTTACCCTGGTTGCATCTAGGGTCATGTTCTCGATCTTCAACGAGATCACGCGGCTGGTCAGCCGAGAGACGGTGCCGGCGATCTTCTCGTCACGTTCTTTGTCAGTCATCGTTGTCTCCTTTTGACCGCATGGCGGCGAGGGCAATCGACTTCATATTCTCGATGCAGTTGTCGGCGTGGGTCAGACGGTCGCGGTTGAAGGCACCATCGCCCTTGGCGATCTCAACCAACGCTGCCTTCAGCCGCTCAACCTCAGTAGACAGCTTCCGGTCGGACATTCCAGTAGTGATCTGCCTCTCTAGCTTCAACGATGCCTCCAGCCGCTCGACCTCGCACTGACGGCAACCAGACCAGTTCCACAGAACATGCTTGTCGCACAGCAACCGCTTCATCGTCTCCGGGTCCACCACCCCCTCGGACGCGAGGACGGCGAGGATGGCCCTACGACGATCACCCGTTGATGGCATGTTGAACGATGCACGGTCTATCACCTCTGCCAGCTTGCGGTGGTAGGTGGTCGCACGCTTGCGGATCTCGTAGCGAATTTCTCGGTCAAGTTCGGCAGCGATCAACGCCCCTGCGAGGGGAATCCGTCGAACGGCGTCCTCAATCTGCTTGGCAGCTTTCTGTCGAACATTGGAGCCAGTCGAAAACCGTGCGGCGTAGTCATGTATGACGCCGATCACTTGCTCTCGGAAGTTTGCCGTCTCCGTCACCGCTGCCTCCAACCGCTCAACATCTTCGTGCAGTTCGCAGTTGGTCCTTCGTTGTTCCTCGACCAATGCCTCCAGCCGCGAGACCTCGTCCGTCCGGTCGTGTAGTGAATCCGTCACGGCTTTGAAAGTCTCCGGGTCCACCACATCCTCGGACGCGAGGACGGCGGCGAAGTGATCCACCCGATCCTTGCGAGTGGACTTCGCTGTGATGCCGTGGCTCATGTCGTAGCCGCTGGCAACTTGCTCCATCGCCTCTGCCAGCTTGCGGTGGTAGTCACTCATCGCTGTCTCCTGTTGAACGTAGGGCTTCTAACTCATTACGCTTTCGGTCGTCCTCTGTGTTTGCAGCACACCTTGGACATGGCTCTGCCTTCAGCCGCTTTTCCTCGGCAACGCCGATCCGAACATTCTCAACCTCGGCGGCAAGTATCTTGTCTGTCTCGACCAGCTTTGCCTCCAGCCGCGAGACCTCGGTACTGAGTGTATTTATCCTGTCTCGGAACCAGTCGCCGTCCACCAGACCCTCCGACTCACACACCGCAACCACCGTGGCGATCATCAGGTCCGCCAGCGGGGCCGGCAGCTCGTCCCACGGCACACGGCTCGACTTCTTCGTCTCGTACCCGTGCAACGGGGCCAGCAGCTCGTAGTAGGTGTGGAACGACTTGGCTATCTTCTCGTGGAAGTCGCTCATTAGCATCGCCCCCAGTGTTGGAACAGTAAGAACAGGTCCAGCGAGTCCGTGTCGCCGTCGCCGTCGATGTCGGTGTCCATCAACCCCCAGTGGGCCAGCCAGATCAGGAAGTCGAGGATGTCCACCTGGGCGTCGAGGTTCAGGTCGCCGGCACACCCGCAGAGCGTGGCGTTTATCAGGTCCAGCACAATCGACTCCATGTCGACGTCTTCAACGTCCTCGGTGAAGTGCCATGTCCCGCCCGTACCGAACGACAGCTTCCGGCCGAAGTGTTCGATGCACTCCGGCTCGGCCCCCCACACGGTCCCTTGGATCACGTTCACGATGACGTTGTGCTTGTTGGCAATGAGGATCGCTTCCTCGACGGCGGCAGTATCTTCGGGCGTGTTACACGGGTCACCATTGAACGGTCCCTCGTCTGAGATCGGCACCAGGATGCGCGCGCCGGGCTGCCACGGGTAGTTGGGTGACATAAGCGTGACGGCCTCGGCCCACGACTCGTTCTGGATCGGGCCGTACTGAGAGACGTACTCAGTCAGGCAGGTGATCTGGATGCCCGGCGCGATCCCCCACACCTTGATGGTGACATTCAAACCAAATGCTTCCAGTGACTCTTGGATGCCATCGAGCGCGGCGCACAGCTCCACGGCCTCGTCGGACATCGAGCCGCTGGTGTCGAACAGGAAGATCACCTCCATCGGTGACACCTTGGAGATGCAGCTGTTGATGCATTTGCCGTCGATGCACTTGGTGTCTGGTGGGCAGATCACATCCTCTGGACAGGTCGCACAGGTTTCGCCGGGGTCGGGCACGCCGTTGCCGCAACCGCACAGAGGGTTGGCGACGCACTCGCCGTTGAAGCAGGTCAGACAACCGATACACGGTACGTCCTCCGGACAGGTGTCGCAGTTCTCGCCACGGTCAACACGCCCGTTGCCGCAGTCGCCACAGTTGCCGATGTCCACACACTTCGGCCCGACGCAGATTTCGCACTCCAAACACATGACATCCTTTGGGCAAGTGGTGCAGTTCTCGCCAGGATCGACACGGCCGTTACCACAGAGATCAGGGCCGGCCAGGACATCGACGCCGGCCAGGATCAGCCAGGCCGCGGCACACAGGCACGCGAAGTAGATGACATGCTGCACCACCATCAATAACCGGGTGATGTCGCCCCGTTGCTGATGTTCGATCGTTCTCCAACTACTCATTAGCATCCTCTCGGTAAGCAAGCCAAAGACACAACACCACGATGCTGACGCCGATGATCCACAAGATCATTCCGGCACCTTCCACAACTGATCCTCCATCGCGTCAGACAACGACTGCCACGCATCCCTGCGGCGATGCACCACCGCGTCGAAGTACCGTGACGTAACCCGGTACGCCACATCGACCTCACTCTCAACCCGCGGTGGCGCGGTCCAACGCAACGCCGGCACCATGATCGACGCGGCAGCGAGTTTCAAGAACGCTCGCCTAAGCATCTGGTTTCCTCCACGGATCATCGTTGACTCGCCCTAAAACTTGATCGTAAGTAACCCGCTTGCCGCGGCGAGACTCGTAAGGGCACTCCGGAGTGTGGTTCTCCAATATGAACATCCGGTAAGCACCGGGCTCGCCCTCGCCCTCCCACAACTGGGTCCGCAAACATCCAGAACACTGGATATCGGGGAACGCCTTGAGGTGGCTAATCATCGTGCAGCCCTGTCACGCTCAAGCGCAGAGTCCAGGGCCTGCCGGGCCTCGTTGACCGTCAGTGGGCGGGGTGGCGGCACCTTGGCCGTGGCGGCGTGCCTGGAGATGCGGTCGTAAGAGATCTTGGCATCGATCAGCTTCTCGATGGCTTCGACGACGAAACTCATTGCGTTGTCCTCATAACAGTGACGGGGTACGCCGGTAGTCGCAGGAAGATGCTG
>Ga0209988_10000969_pt1 | contig 18459 bp, 15 predicted proteins | sample N075metaG_FD_183115 | JGI IMG/M metagenome (GOLD analysis project Ga0209988, IMG submission 183115) | Deep subsurface microbial communities from Kermadec Trench to uncover new lineages of life (NeLLi) - N075 metaG (SPAdes) (version 2) | ecosystem: Environmental > Aquatic > Marine > Ocean trench... | reverse complement strand
CGATGAGAATCGCTGAAATCGTCAATGGAAGGAATGTCGAAAAGCTGAACCGTGTCGTGCGAATCATGAACGTCTCCTGGATGATCGGGCTCGCGAATGGAAGCACAGGACCGGATAGCCGCCATGCTCCTTCATCGAGAATTGTCGCTCTCGGGCGATGGGCGTGGCGGAAGCTGAGAACCCTCTTAGACCCGTGTCTTGGGGTCGAGCGGACGGGCGCTCCGGGCCAGATCGGGTCCGCGATGTCCGGCCGGCTCATGCAACGGGATCAGTGCCTGCGCCTGCTTCCGAATCGAGTCGTCGAAGCGCTCGGGGACGATCTCGTATCCGGTCTCCCTGAGTACCGCGCACATCGCCTCGATCACCTCACCGGGGCCGAGCGACGAATCGAAATCGGCGACCCCGCCCGCGGTCTCCGGCTCGAATTCGAGGTCGAGTGCCCGATAGATCGAAACCAGCGTGTCGCGCAGCCGCTGCGTCTGGGAAACCGTGATGACCCCGCCGACATGCGCCGCGCCCTGGATCACACGTTGTCCAACGCCCATGACTTTCACTCGGCCGCCGATATTGACGCTGTACTCGCCGTGACAATACTCGCCGGCCACCGCGCCCACTCGGGCATCGAGCCCGAGTCGCCGAAGCGATTCGACGATCCAGTTGGCGACATGCTCGAAGCGCTGTCGAATATGCAGTCGGGCGTCGGGATCGGGCATCGCCCAGGCGAAGGCCACGGAGGATTCGAGAAAAAGCGCGGCCTGACCCCCCGCCAATCGGATCACCGAAGCAAAGCCCGCTCGTTCCGCTCGCCGCAAGGCCTCGGCATAACCCGAGCGCCTCGCATCGAGACTCGAAAAGAGCACCGCATCATCGGGAGTATAGAGCCGCAGACTCTCGCCCACGGACGCGGATCCGACGCGGCGCAACATGGCATGCGAGATCGCGGTGTCGAGCAGTGGCTCGCCCGGAAACTGATCTTGGTAGAAGCGAAGCGGCCGCGGTCGAGTCATCGCCACCTGCCGATCCCCTGCATTTCGAAATCGCGCCTAACGCGCCACGACGTCGAGCTCGAGTTCCGCGCGCGCGATGAGCGCGGCGAGTCGAGCGCGCTCCCCCGCATTCTCCTCGGCGTCCGGGAGTGAAGCGAGTGCATCGACCGCTTCGACCCGACGCGCCTCGCTGGCCTCGCGATCGAGTTCGGTCGCCAACACACAGGAATCGACGAGTACGACCACACGCGAACCATCGACCTCGGCGAAGCCACTCGAAAGGACGGCCCATTCGCTGCCGCTCGAGCGAATGAGTTGCATCGGGCCGAGCTTGAGTGGCGTCAAGAATCGTTCGTGACTCTCGAGCACGCCAAAATCTCCGGCCTCGCCGGGCAGCACGACCTGTTCGACTTCTTCGGACAGGGCCTCCCCGGTCGGTGTCACAACGATGAGTTCAAGCGCCACGTCTCTACTCCTAATGCGCGGGAATCAAGCGAGACCCTTGGCCTTTTCGACCGCGCTCTCGATATCGCCCACCATGTAGAAGGCCTGTTCGGGAAGGTCGTCGTGCTTGCCATCGAGAATCTCTCGGAAGCCTCGGATGGTGTCTTCGAGTCGCACATAGACACCGGGCGTACCCGTGAACTGCTCGGCCACCATGAAGGGTTGCGAAAGGAAGCGCTGCACCTTTCGTGCGCGAGCCACGGTGAGCTTGTCCTCTTCCGACAACTCGTCCATGCCGAGAATCGCGATGATGTCCTGCAGATCCTTGTAGGATTGCAGCGTCGACTGAACCTCGCGGGCGACATCGTAGTGTTCCTGGCCGACGACCTCCGGATCGAGAATTCGTGAGGTCGAGTCCAGCGGATTCACGGCGGGATAGATTCCGATCTCGGTCAGCGCACGATCGAGCACCGTCGTCGCATCGAGATGCGTGAAGGCCGTCGCGGGCGCCGGGTCAGTCAAGTCATCGGCGGGAACGTAGATCGCCTGCACCGAAGTGATCGAGCCCTTGTTCGTCGAGGTTATCCGCTCCTGCAAATCGCCCATGTCGGTCGAAAGTGTCGGTTGGTAGCCCACCGCGGAGGGGATCCGGCCGAGCAACGCCGAGACCTCGGAGCCCGCTTGGGTAAACCGGAAGATGTTGTCGATGAAGAGCAGGACGTCTTTGCCCTCTTCGTCCCGAAAATATTCAGCAACGGTCAGGGCCGAGAGACCGACTCGCGCACGCGCGCCCGGCGGCTCGTTCATCTGACCGAAAACCAGGGCCGCCTTGTCGAGAACCGTCGAGCCGTCGGGGAGAATGGATTCCTTCATCTCGTTCCAGAGGTCATTGCCCTCCCGGGTTCGCTCGCCCACGCCGCCGAAGACCGAATAGCCGGAATGCTCCTTGGCGATACTGTTGATGAGTTCGAGAATGACGACCGTCTTGCCGACCCCGGCGCCACCGAAGAGGCCGACCTTCCCGCCCTTGCTGTAGGGGGCGATCAGATCGATGACCTTGATGCCCGTCTCGAGCAGCTCGACGCTGATCGACTGCTCGACGAACGTCGGCGGCGGACGATGGATCGGGAACTTCATCTTCGTCTCGATCGGGCCGCACTCATCGACGGGTTCGCCGATGACGTTCATGATGCGGCCGAGCGTCTCCGGACCAACCGGGATCATGATCGGCGCGCCGGTCGTGCTCACTTCCTGTCCGCGCCGAAGACCATCGGTCGTATCCATCGCGATTGCGCGAATCGTCCTCTCGCCGACGTGAAGTGCGACTTCGAGAGTCAGGTTGTCAGCCACCTCGTTGATCGCCGGGTTGGACGTCTTGAGCGCGGTCAGGACCTCGGGAAGGTCCCCGTCCTCGAATTCGACGTCGACCACGGGTCCCATGACCTGGACGATCTTGCCTATGCTCATCTTGATTCTCCCTCTGATTTCCGAGCCCTGCGATCGGGCTACTCCAAGGCCTGGGCGCCGGTCACGATCTCGACCAGCTCGCTGGTGATCGCGGCCTGTCGCGCGCGGTTGTATTTCAATGTGAGCGACTCGATCAGCTCTTCGGTGTTCTTCGTCGCGGATTCCATCGCGGTCATCCGGGCCGCATGCTCACCGGCCTGATTCTCGAGCAGGGCGCGAAAGACTTCGATCTCGATGGCCTTCGGCACGAGCGCGGCCAAGAGCGTTTCGGGATCGGGTTCGATCTCGAAGGGAAGCGCCTCGTTCTCGTTCTCCTCGGACCCGTCCGATTCGGGCGGCGCGAAGGGAAGCAGCTGGCTCACGAGTGGCCTCTGGGTCATCGTCGAAACGAATTCGCTGAAGACCAGGACCACCTCGTCGACTTCGCCCGCGACATAACGTCGCGCGACTTCACGTGCCACATCAGCCGCCTGCTCGTAGGTCACATTCCCATCGATCGGACTGTCGAAGGTAATCTGGTCCGCCCGGCGCCGACGGAAATAATCATTCGCCTTCTTGCCGAGAAGTGTCAGCCCAATTTGCGAGAATTCGCTCTCGCGTTGGACCAGAACGGCTTCAGCGGTTCTCAACACCGAAGAATTGAAGGACCCCGCAAGTCCACGATCCGAGGTCACGACGATCAGTTCGAGAAACTTCCGCTCCTCGTGCACGACGAGCAGCGGATGCGTCTCTTCGAGCGTGCCCCGAGAAACTTCCTCGAGCGTCGATCGCATCCGAATGGCGTAGGGCCGGGCTCTCTCGATCGCCTCTTGCGCACGGCGAAGCTTCACCGCCGCCACCATCTTCATGGCGGAGGTGATCTTCTGGGTCGACTTGACGCTCGCAATGCGTCGTTTGATGTCGCGGAGATTCGCCACCTAGGCCGCCTCGGTTCCCTTTGCCTTCGCCGGCTGGAACATCTCAGCGAATTCGTCGAGCGCGGAGATCAGCTTCTGCTCGGTGTCCTTCTCGAACTTTCCGGAATCGCGAATCGCAGCAAGGATTTCGCCGTGATTCGACCGCATCCAGTCGAGCATCTCGGTCTCGTAGCGTTGGATGTCGGACAACTCGAGCTGACGAATCCACGAAGTTCGATCCGATTGCGGCGTCGCGGCGTAGATCGAAACGACCTGGTCTTCCATCGCGAGTGGCGAGTACTGGCCCTGTTTGAGAATCTCCGTCTGGCGTGCGCCGTTGGCCAGCTGCTCCTGGGTCGCTTGATCGAGATCGGAACCGAATTGAGAGAATGCCGCCATCTCACGATATTGGGCGAGACTCAGCTTCAGCTGGCCCGCGACCGACTTCGTCGCCTTGGTCTGTGCCGCGCCGCCCACGCGCGAAACCGACAAGCCCACGTTGATGGCGGGCCGGATGCCGGCGTTGAAAAGATCCGTCTCGAGGAAGATCTGACCGTCGGTAATCGAAATCACGTTGGTCGGGATATAGGCCGACACATCGCCCGCCTGGGTTTCGATGATCGGCAGGGCCGTGATCGATCCGCCGCCGAGCTCGTCCGAAAGTTTGCAGGCGCGCTCGAGAAGACGCGAATGGACGTAGAACACGTCGCCCGGATACGCTTCACGTCCCGGCGGCCGGCGCAAGAGCAACGAGAGCTGGCGATAGGCGACGGCCTGCTTCGAGAGATCGTCATACACGATGAGGACGTGCTTGCCGTTGTGCCCGAAATGCTCCGCGATCGTGCAGCCGGTATAGGGCGAGATGAATTGCAGTGGCGCGGGGTCGGCGGCCGTCGCAGAGACGATGATCGTGTAGTCCATCGCGTCGAATTGTTTCAGCTTGTCCATCACCCGTGCGACGGTCGACTGCTTCTGGCCGATCGCGACATAGACGCAAATCACGTCTTTGCCCTTTTGGTTGATGATCGTGTCGAGAGCGATCGCGGTCTTGCCCGTCTGCCGATCGCCGATGATCAGTTCGCGCTGTCCTCGACCGATCGGGACCATCGTGTCGATCGCCTTGATGCCCGTCGCCAGCGATTCGTCGACCGATTTTCGCGTGACGATACCCGGTGCCTTGAGTTCGACTTGGCGCGTCGTCTCGGCCTCGATGGGGCCCTTGCCGTCGATCGGAACGCCGAGCGCGTCGACCACCCGACCGAGCAGCGCGGCACCCACGGGCACCTCGATGATCCGACCGGTACGCCGAACGAGATCGCCCTCCTTGACGGTTCGCGGGGATCCCAGCAGGGCCACGCCGACATTGTCCTTTTCGAGGTTGAGAACCATGCCGCGCAATCCGCCGTCGAATTCGACGAGCTCCCCGGCGAGCGCGTTCTCGAGACCGTAGATCCGCGCGATTCCATCGCCCGCACTCAAGACGGTTCCCGTCTCGGCGACATCGATCTGACGATCGTAGTCCTTGATCTCCCGCTTGAGGATTTCGGTGATCTCTCCGGGTTTGATGTCCATCTCTCAGGATCCCTTCGTGAGGTTGGCACGCAGCATTCCGAGCTGAGTACGTAGGCTTCCGTCGAAGACGAGGTCTCCGACCTTGGCAATGGCGCCGCCGATCAGGGCGGGGTCTACTTTGATCTCGAGTCGCACTTCCCGACCCGTACGTTCGGACAGCGCACGACGCAGTCGGTCCTTGCGGCGATCATCGAGCGGGCTGGCCGAAATCACTTCGGCCGTCAGGAGTCCCGCGGCTTCGTCTGCGAATTCGCCGTAGGCTTCGACGATCGCGTGAAAATTGATCAAGCGACGCTGATCGATCAAATAGGAAAGGAAATTCTGGACCAGCGGGCTGACCGAGGCGCGGGATGCGATCGCTCGCAGCGCCGCCCGACGATCCTTCGCGGGATGCACGGGCGTCAAAAGGGCTTCGCGCAATTCCCGGTTTTCATTGAAGAGCGACGCCAGATCTTCGATCTCCGTACGAACTTCTCGATGACGATGATCGTCCTCTGCCAAGCCAAAAAGCGCCTTCGCATAACGATGGGCCGCGGTTCCACCGGTCATCGCTCGACTCCCTCGCGCTCGTTCTCGTTCTCTTCGACGCGCAGAATGAACTCGTCGACGAGCCGTTCGCGATCCGCGTCACTGACCTGCTCGGTGAGTTTTCGAGCCGCGATTTCGAGCGCCAGATCCGCGGCTTCCTCTCGCAACGCCAACTGGGCCCGGCGCAATTCCTGAGCGACCGCGGCCTGGGCATCCCGTCGTATCCGTTCGGCCGTTGCGCGGGCATCGGCCAGAATTCGCTCCGCCTCCGCTTCCGCCCGACGACCCGCGTCCTCCTTGATCCCCTCGATTTCGGAGCCAAGATCGACCAGCCGACGTTGGAGCTTCGCGTTGCGCCGCTCGGCTTCCGAGAGCAGGTTGGCCGCCTCGCTGAGCTCCGATTGGATCCCGCTGCGCCGCTCCAAAAAGAATTCCGCGATGGGCTTGCGGCCGACATAGATCAAGACGCCGATGAGCAGCGCCAGGTTGACGGCTTGCCAGATCGTCTGCCGGACCAGTTCTCCCGCATCTTCTTGGCTGTCGCCCGAGGCCATGGCGACGCCCGAAACGAGCAACACGAGCAACGCAGTCAAGACGACGACGCCACGCAGTCGTGGCAAAGCGGACGATGAAGGAACTCGTGTCGGTCGGCTTTTTCTCACGACAGGGCTCGTCCCAGCACCTGCTCGGCGGCGGCCGCGGCAAGCTCTTCGGCACTCGCACGAAGACCGGCCTTTGCGTCGGCAACTGAGCGACCGAGTTCTGCACGAGCAGCTTCGAGTTCACCCTCGGCTTCGCTGCGGGCTTGCGCGGTCAAGCTGGCTTGCTCTTCGCGTGCCAACACGAGCTGGCTCTGGCGTGCTTGCTCGGATTCACCGCGGGCTTCGGCAATTGCGGTCTCGTAGCGGTCGAGCACAGCGTCGGCGTCCTGTTGGAGTCGACTCGAACGCTTGCGTACTCCATCGATGCGAGCCTCTCGCTCGTCGAGTGAACGAAAGATTGGTTTGAAGATCAGTTGGTTCAGCGGGAAGATCAGCAGCACGAAGAAAAGGATCATCAGCCACAGGTCGCCAACGAACGATTCCCCGAACAGGTTGAACAAGCCATAGTCCGGCACGAGTTCGAGTTTGTTGGAGGCGAATGCGGGCGCTGCGATCAACCCCGAGACCATCGACGAACCGACGCCCACGACGAGTCTCGTCGTCAACGAAACCCGCATACGTCGAGAGCGTATGGCTGTCGAGATCAATCTCTTTGGCACGAAGTGACTACTCCCGGGCGTCCCGGGCGATGTTTCACCCGTCGATTTCTTCAAGATCCGCTCTCGTCAGGTCAGGTCAAGGCTCGCGGTGACCGCGACGACCCGCGACCCAATCCGCGACGCGCATGCCGTCCGTGGCATGTCCTCAGTGGTCCGCATCGAGCAACCACCGCGTTGAACCGATATCCGATCCAGTCAGCCCCGGGTGGGTACCACGAATCGGTCGGCAACGGAGTGAGACGCAACGATTTGTTGACTGAATTGGCCCGACTCTCGCGCTGATCGCCTCTGGACCAGAGACGTCTGCCCGAGCGGCGCCAAGTTTTGCACCAACGCGACCGCAATTCAACCGTTTCGGGGAGGAGAAAACTCTTTCGGGACAGGCTTTTCCGTGCGCTTCCGGGAGCGGGGGTCGAGCGGGGGGATCCGATCGGAAAGCGCTATCCGCCGACCCGCGCGATGCCATTCCACACCACATCGCCCTCGATCTCCAGGCGAGGCGCGTCGAGGTCCCCATCGAAGTGCGCCCCATCCCCAAAATACGCCCGGATTCGAACGGCCACGGGTCCGATGATCGTCCCGCTGCAGGACACGACATCACACTCGACGAGGCCCTCGACGCGTGCTTCGGCGCTGAGGACGAGTTCGCCCGATCCGCGTAGACTCCCTCGAACGGCTCCCTCAACCTGCGTGCGGCCCTGAAGCGCGACCTGGCCCTCGAAGAATCCGCCCTTCGGAACCAACGCGACCGCGTCGACGTCGCGCGCTTCGGGGCACGGCGCCGCGAGTGGGACCGAAGCGTGCGCGGGTTTCGTGACGGCACCGGACCCGTCGCCGATTCCGCTCACGAACCTTCTCCGAGAAGCAACCCGCCAATCCGTTCGAGATCCTCGAGATTGAAGAAGCTGACTTCGAGCTTGCCGCCGCCCTCCGCCGTCGGATGGAGCGTGACTTTGGTCTGTAAATGGCGCTCGATCCGCTCGACGTAGGCCCGGGTGTCGGGATCCAGCGGCGCGACCGGAGCCCTCGCCTTCGTGGACCGACGAGTGCCCGCCCGGCCTCCACCGTTGATTTCGCGAGCCAACCGTTCCGCCGCGCGCACGGCGAGCGACTGATTCAAGATTCGAACGCGTAAACCCTCGCGAGCCTCGAGATCCGTCACCTGGAGCAGCGCCTTCGCGTGACCGATGCTGAGCCGGCCGCCTTCCACATCCGCTTGAATCGTTCGGCTGAGGTCCAGCAGGCGGAGATGATTCGCGATCGAGGATCGCTCCATTCCGACCTTCCGTCCGATCTCGTCCTGGGTATGACCCGCCTCCGAGAGTGCACGAAAGGCGTGCGCCAGCTCCATCGGGTTGAGGTCCTGGCGCTGGACATTCTCGACGATCGCGAGTTCGAGTCGATCCGCTGGCGCGATGTCCAGAACGACGGCCGGGAGGGTCTTGCGACCGGCCAGTTGGCAGGCTCGGAAGCGCCTCTCGCCCATCACGAGTTCAAAACGCCCACCCGCCTGACGGACGACGACCGGTTGCAACACGCCGTGTTGACCGATCGACGCGGCGAGTTTTTCGAGACTCGCCGAGTCGAATTCTCTTCTGGGTTGATCCGGGTTTGGATCGATCAACGTGATATCAAGCTCTGCAGGCCCCGAAACGCTCGCATTCGCCCTCGGGTGACTCAATTCAGTGTCGACACCGTTTGGTGTTGATTGGTCGGCGCGAGATGGGTCGGCGCGGGGAGACCCGGGGCGGGTTTCATCGCGCGCTGTACGTCCCGGCTTCGTTCGTTCTCCGCGCGCTGCGGGATTCGAGATCAGGGCACCCAGCCCTCTGCCCAATGCACTACGACGTTGGCTCATCTGCGCCTCCTGGTTGGAAGGGTTCCTGCGGACCCGGAAGAACGGGCGGTTTGCGAGGCGGACTGGTCAGCGCGAGCTGGTTCAGCAGTTCCTCCGCCAATTTGACATAGGCCACCGCACCCTTCGAATGAATGTCATAAAGCAGGATGGGTTGGCCATGACTCGGCGCTTCGGACAATCGCACGTTGCGCGGAATCCGCGTTCGGTAGACCTTCTTCCCGAAATGACCGCGCACCTCGGCCTCGACCGCGCGAGCAAGGTTGTTGCGATGGTCCACCATCGTCAACACGATCCCCTGAATCTCGAGTCTGGGATTGAGTTCCGCCCGCACGAGCTCAATGGTCTCGGTCAGATTCGCGAGGCCTTCGAGCGCGTAGTACTCACATTGAAGCGGAATCAAGACCGCATCCGCTGCCGTCAGCGCATTCAGAGTGAGCAGGCCTAACGAGGGCGGACAGTCGATCAGGATGATTTCATACGCTTCGCCCAACGCCTGGATCGCCTGGGCGAGTCGATACTCCCGCGACTCCATCGTGACGAGTTCGATTTCGGCGCCCACCAGATCACGACCCGCCGGAACTACATGTAGCGTTTCGAGTTCCGTCTCAAATGCACACAGAGTCAGCGGCATCTCATCGATCAATGCGTCGTAGACCTGTCGATCTACATTCGAAATCCCGTACGCGCTGCTCGCATTGGCCTGGGGATCGACGTCGATGAGAAGCGTCGGCCGTTCGGAGGCAGCGAGGCACGCCGCTAGATTGACCGCGGTGGTCGTCTTGCCGACGCCACCCTTCTGATTCACAACGGCCATGACAAAAGGGCTAGAACCCAATGCGTTTGGTTCCGATCAGGAGGCTATGAAACGAAAGGCCGGCCGCATCCCCCCGGTTACGATTTCTCGACTGCGCCAGGCCGTGTGGAACTGAGCGGATTTTTAACACAGCCCCATCTGATTGCGAGGGTGGAAACGCGGGTCGTCGTCGTCTCGAAGCGGCGCCCTGCCAATGGCGCGCCTCGACACTCGGACTTCCCACGAGAGTCTTGGGTCAGGCTCCTAGCTATCCGCGACGCGGGCGACCCAAAGACCGCGGTTTCGGCCAGAGACGGGAACCCGATATACGCGCATCGAAAGATCCTGGTAGCCACTGGGCAACGAGGGCTTGATCGCTTCGGGGGACGCCGGGAGCGCGACCCATCCACCCGATCTAGCCCACGGATACATCAGTTTGAGGGCTGCCTCAGGCTGAGTCATCGCCTGCGCGACCACGACGTCGGAAGGACGAAGTTCGACCTCTTCGGAACGCCCCAGCACGGGATGCACTCCAGGGAGGTCCAATTGGCGGCGGGCTTCTCGTTGGAGGTGATGGCGTTTCAAGCGCGATTCGACCAGGATCACCTCGAGTTCCGGATGGAGAATCGCGATCGGCAGGCCCGGAAAACCAACTCCGCTGCCCAGGTCCGTCAGGCGAGTCGCCGAGCCAAGTTCGGGAAGAGCCATCGCCAGCGCAGCAGCGTCCAGCACAAGGTTGGACGCCATTTGCATGGGGTCACGGTGCCCGGTCAAACTGATCCGGGTGGCCCAGTCGGAGACGAGTATCACCAGCCGCGTCAATTTCGAGATTTTTTCGGAATCCGCTCCATAACCGAGCTCACCCAGCCCACGTTGAATCAAAGAAGAAACGGCGAACTCGACTTGGTCACGAGGTTCGCCGTCTCTCATTTTCGACTCCGTTCCACGTGGAACATTCTGGCTGGGGCCTATTCGCGGAAGCCAGCCCGCCTCAGTGTTCCCCGTGGAACATCAGCCGATCAGGAAGATTCGTCCAGAGCTTCCTCATACTCGGCCGCGCCTTCAGGCACGACGAGGACTTGGCGGTAGCGTCCCTCGCCGATACTCATGGTGACGACCCCTTCCATGTCGCGAATCGTCACATGAATCGTTCGGCGATCTCGGGAGTTCATTGGATCGAGCGCAATCGAGCGTCCGGTGTCCTGGGCTCGCTTGACGGCACGCTCGACGAGTCGGGTCAAGGTTTGCTCTCGCTCTTCTCCACCGCCTTCGACGTCGACTACGATTCTTGGCGCATCCTCGTTTTGGCGCATCGCGACCTGGTTCGCCACCAGTTGCAACGCGTCCGTGGCGCGGCCGTCTCCAACCTGCAATGCCTGCGCCGCCGTTCCTCGAAGCTGAAAGATCAGATAGTCGCCTTCGGAAGACTCCGAAATTTCGAAGTTACCCAGCTTCATACGCTCAACAGCGCCGAGCAGGAATTCACCGATCTCACCGATTTTTCCCGACGCGGTTCCTCGGGAATCCTCGACTGCGTCTTTCACTTCCGGTTCGAGCTGCTCCCTGGGCTCCGGACGGCTGTCCCGACTCCGGTTGTCGCGTTCAGGCCGACGTCCGCGACCCCCGCGTTCGCCACGGCCGCCTCGTTCGGAACGACCCCCACGATCGCCGCGGTCGCTCCCACGATCACTCCCCCGATCGTTTCGAGAGTCCCTTCGGGGACCACGATCTCCGCCTCGTGCCTCTTGTCGATGTGAATTACCCCCACCTGAGCGTGCGGCCGGGCTGGCTGCATCTTTCGGCACAGCCATGATCACGGTCTGCCCGTGGACTCCGTAGATTTCACCGTCCTTGGGCACGACGATTTTCAGGTCGCCTTCGTCCCTTCCGAAAAACTCGGCGGCTTTGGCGCGAGCTTCGGCCAGACTGTCTGCAACAAATTCGTTTGGTTCCTGACGGGCGTCGTACATATTTCTCTCTTCTCTCGCCGTTCTTCGGCGTTCAGCTCACGGGCTGAGTCTTGCTCCGGATCCAGTATTGCTGAGCGATACCGAGCAGATTGCTCACAGTCCAGTAGAGGACCAGTCCGGAGGGGAATGTGTAGGAAATGAAAAGCATCATCGCGGGCATCATGATCAGCATCATTTTCGCTTGAGCGGGATCCATGCCCGTCGTCGGCATCATTTTTTGCTGAACGAACATGCTGGCGCCCATGATCAGCGGAAGCAGACGAAACGGAAAATCGATGCCCGGTATGATGAAGAGCGTCGCGGGCTGTGAAAGGTCGGTGATCCAGAGTGCAAAGGGCGCGTGCCTCAGTCCAATCGAACTTCGCAAGGCGTAGAACAATCCGATCAACACGGGGAACTGTAATAACAGGGGCAGACATCCAGCGATCGGATTGACCTTTTCCTCACGGTAGAGCTTCATCGTCGCTTCGGAGTGCGCCTTCCGATCGTCCTTGTAGCGCTCCTGCAATTCTTTGATCTTCGGTTGCAACGCTCGCATCCGCTCGGCCGAACGCATTTGTTTAGCCATCAGCGGCGCCGTCGCAACTCGAACCATAATCGTGAGTACGATGATCGCCAGACCGTAATTCGGAATGAAGCCATAGAGCTTGTCGAGCGCGATTTCGAAAAATCGCGTCAAAGGCTCGAGCCAACTGAAGCCGCGGTTCACGGAATGTTTCAGACCGAATCCCGCCAGGTCCAAAGCCTCCGCCGTCTTCGGGCCAAGGAACCCACGCATCGATTCCTTGGCTGAGCCTCCGGAATCAATGAATACACTCGGAAGCCCAATTTCGACCTCCGCGCTCGTATCCGGGCTCAGCGCATCGAATCGGACCCTGAATCGCGCTTGGTCATTCGGATCGATTACGACGCCTGCGAAATATTGGATATCGAACCCCGCCCAACGGGACCGGCCATCGACGGATTCCGACCCGTTCTTCCCACCGCCGAACCCGAACATTCCGGGCTTGCCAACCCCTTGAACGAGCGTCCGGGTCACGCCTTCGTCTTCGCCGTAGGCGACGAGTGAAAGCTCCTTGAAGTCCTCGCGGTCGGAAATTTCGGCGGGCCAGAACAACTTGAAGTAGGCATCGACGGCATCTTGTCGATGGCTCTCGAAGCTCATCTCGAGGTCGAAGCCATAACCACTCTCATCGAGTCGGATGGTACGCGTGAGCACACCCGCCGAATTCTGTGCTCGCTGAACGACTTCGCGGGGTCCCTGACTCACGACTTCGAAGCGCGTACCCGAAAAATCCATCCCGGGAATCCCGCCTAACTCGGTACGAAGAGCCGGGTGGTCTTGATGAATCAATTCGATCGGAATTTCACCCTCTGGAACGAATTCTTCGTACTCGCGCAAGCGCCAACTCGCAATCAGAGCAGGGTCATTCGAAATCTTTGCGATGACATCTTCATTTTCGATCGTGATGACTGTGAGTGGGATCGTCCGCGATGCGACCGCCACCGGCTCTAGCGATGTGGCGTTCGCTCCAGAATCGGAGAGAGAGGCCTTCCGCTCAATTTGATCACGTTCCTCATTCCGATTTTCGAAAGCTCTCGACACCACCGCTTCGCCGTCGAGAGCAAGCTCGATTGCCTGTCTCTCCGCCAGAGTCTCCAGCTGAGCGCGACGATCCTCCTGGTACGTGACATACGCCACGAACACGAGCATGGAGAGCGCAAATGCGATGAGTGTATTTCGATCCAAGAAAATGAAGCCTTTAGGGGACGGGGTCGTAGCCGCCAGCGTGAAAAGGGTGACAGCGAAGAATTCGGCGTAGACCCAACCCTACGCCTCGAATCCACCCATAGCGGGTGATCGATTCCTCGGTGTAATGAGAACAGGTGGGCTCAAAACGACAGGTCGGCCCGAAAAAGGGGTGAATTGCAGCCCGATAGAAGATGAAAAAGCCCCGCACGGCGAACTTGGATCCGTTTCGAAGCGGTGAGATGATTTCCACTATCCCCTCGGGGTAATCGTGCTATTCGGACTGAAGGCTGCGCCCAAGGGTCTCAGTTTCAAAAGATCAGATAGCCGCGCGTCGAGCTGTGCATAAGTAAGACTCGCCCCAGATCGACGGGCAATCACAATCAGATCCACTTCACTGCTGAACTCCGAGCGCCGTTCACGAAACCACGCCCGAACTCGGCGTTTGAAGCGGTTCCGCACCACGGCCCCGCCCACTTTCCGGCTTGCTGTGATTCCCAGGCGAGATCCACAGTGCTGGTCGACCCGCATACCTTTGGATTTACTACTCTTTTCCAAAACCGGCGTCGAAATGACAACGATATCGCGATGCGCAGCCCTTCGCCCTCGCCGCAAAATACGCCGAAAATCACGCGAATCGAGGAGCCTGTCCGACCGTTGAAAGCGGCCGCTCCCTTTGCTCATGATCTATTTGGACGCGACGGTCGCGGCGAGTCGTTTTCGACCCTTCGCCCGGCGGCGCTTTAAAATCGCGCGTCCCGCCTTCGTCTTCATTCGCTCTCTAAAGCCGTGTTTGCGCAGCCGCTTGATTCGGCTTGGCTGATATGTCCGCTTCATCGCTGCGGATCCTCACTCTCGATGGTTCGTTTCTCTTCGTTTGCTTCGAACTCGTACCCGACCGGGCACGAACCCCTGATTCTCGATTCCGGGCACTGATTCAGGACGTCGAATGGACTCGCGTCCATTCTCGCCATTGGACGAACCGGACCGGGACCGGGGAGCGCGAGAGCTTACCTGCCAGCCTCCAACCCTGTCAATGCACCCCTTTTACAAATCGAGTGACTGATTCCTCCCCGCAGACCACGCCCGAACGCTCGCGCTCGTGTTACCTTGCGGACTGAAACACGGCCTCATCCTCGCGGCGGGTCACATGCTGTCGAATCCTTGACTAATTGTTGTCCTATCGAAGTTCCGTCGACACTCTGAGGACAGACTTGTAAACGCTTTCTCATCAATCGGTTGGACTCGTTTTGTCCCTTTGATTGACGCCTTCTACTACTTCCTTATTCCAATAAATTTCAAAATAGAAGAGAAAGAGGATGAAACTCTCGATCACAAAAGCTGAATTCTTGCGAGGCTTGGGCCGCATTCAATCCATCGTTGAAAAGCGAAATTCGATGCCGATCCTTGCCAACGTTCTGATCGAGGCACCCGAAAAGGGTAAGGACGCTTCCTTGCATCTTGCCGCGACTGATCTCGAGGTGGGCCTGCGAAGTCTTCACACTGCGAATATCAGCGAGTCTGGCGGTCTCACGGTTTCTGCGAAGAAACTTCATGAAATCATTCGGGAACTCCCGGATGAAACAATTGACTTGTCGGCGACAGCGAATTCCTATCTGGAAATCCGTTGCAATCGAAGTCGCTTCACGCTTGCGGGAACAGCAGCCGAAGAATATCCAACACTGCCCGAATTCAAGCCGGAAAAGACGGTTTTGATACCTGCAAGCGTTCTGAGTGAGATGATCGATCGAACGATGTACGCCGCTTCGGTCGATGAAACCCGATATAATTTGAACGGAGTCTATCTCGAGGTTCTAGAGGGAGCTGGCGCGATTCGCCTGGTCGCTACAGATGGTCATCGACTCGCTTGTGTAGATCGTGAAATCGATGGGGATACCAGTGCTCTAACGAGTGGAGTGATCATTCCTCGCAAGGGCCTCGGTGAATTGAAGCGTCTCGTTGACGAGGACGACGCGGATGAAATCGAACTCGCTTTTGCAAAGAACAGTGGTTTCGCACGAAAGGGTGATGTCACGTTGGTCATGCGTCTGATCGAAGGTGAATTTCCGAACTACAATCAGGTCATCCCCAAGAATCTTACGCGCCACGTCCTACTGTCCTCTGAGATTTTTGTTCAGGCGGTACGGCGCGTATCACTTCTGTCTTCGGAGCGCAGTCGAACGGTCAAGCTCGAGCTTTCTGAGGGTCAGCTCGTCATTACTTCGAGTAACCCTGATCTCGGCGATGCCCGAGAAGAACTCGACATTGACTATGCCGGCGAAACACTTGCGATTGGCTTCAACGCGAAATACTTGCTCGATGCGATTCAGGCGATCCAATCCAAAGAGGTGCGTTTTTCGTTCCAGGACGAATTGTCTCCCTCCCGACTCACGCCACCGGATGATGACAAGACCCTTGCCGTCGTCATGCCCATGCGGATTTGAGCGATTCTCCAACCGATTGCTTTAATTCACACGAGCGACACCACCCTCGGGAAACCGACATCAGAGTGAAAACTCCTACTCACGGGCCGCAGAACCGCTTCTGATTACTCAAACAGGGTCGTTCCGCTTTGCTCGTCCGCCGGCGTTCCGGTACCCTTCCTGAGCGTCTGGCACCCTTTGCCGTCGTGGCCTGAACCTCTCAAATAGTCCGATTTTCGATTCTCCAGATCTCGAGAAACGGTTGAAAACGATTTGCGGCACAACCACTGCCAGAAGGACGGTCCGTGAGCTACGACGCCAGTTCGATTGAGGTCTTGGAGGGGCTCGAGCCCGTCCGCAAACGACCTGCAATGTATATCGGGACAACCGGACCCGATGGGCTGCATCATCTGGTCTATGAAATCGTCGACAACTCGATCGATGAAGCCCTGGCCGGTCATTGCGATGAGATCAGCGTCATCATCGAAAGTAATGGCAGCGTCTGTGTCACGGACAACGGTCGAGGCATTCCCACCGATATTCATATAGCGGAAGGTCGATCGGCTTGTGAAGTCGTCATGACCACGCTTCACGCCGGCGGTAAATTCGACGAGAATTCCTACAAGGTATCGGGGGGCCTACATGGCGTCGGCATCTCCGTCGTGAACGCGCTGTCAATACGGCTCGAAGTCGAGATCTCACGCTCCGGAAAACTCCATCGACAAACCTATCAGCGCGGAATTCCAGATGGCCCGCTCGAGGTCGTTGGTGAAACGGAAAAAACCGGCACTCGCGTCACCTTCTTCCCCGATCCAGTAATTTTCCCGAACACCGAATTCTCCTTCGACGTCCTTTCGAAACGACTTCGTGAGTTGTCCTTTCTCAATGCGGGGGTTCGCATTCTGATTCGTGACATGAATACCGACAAGAGCCATGACTTTTGTTACCAGGGTGGGATCAACTCCTTCGTCGAACACCTCAATGAAAAACGCAATCCACTCCATCCGGATCCGATCTATCTCAGTGGCCAACGAACCTTCAATGATCATGGCCGAGAAGTCACGGTCGATGTCGAAATCTCGCTTCAATACAACGATTCCTACAACGAGTCCGTCTACTCCTTCGCAAATAACATCAATACGGTCGAGGGGGGTACGCACCTCATCGGATTCCGAACCGCGCTCACCCGCACTCTCAATCGCTACATCAATGCGAACTCGAAAAACAGTTCGAAAAAGGCAGGCAAGGGCGAATCGTTCTCGCTCGCAGGAGAGGATTTGCGAGAGGGGCTGACCGCGGTGATCTCGGTCAAGATTCCACAACCGGAATTTGAAGGCCAAACCAAAATGAAGCTCGGCACGAGCGGGGTTCGGGGAGTCGTCGAGGGCATCGTCTATCAACAATTGACGAGTTTTCTCGAAGAGAATCCTCGAATCGCGAAACCGATCGTGGCCAAGATCGTGGATACGGCCCGGGCAAGGGACGCTGCGCGCAAGGCTCGGGACCTTGCGCGAAGGAAGGGAGCGCTCTCGGATTTCAGCCTGCCGGGAAAGCTCGCTGACTGCCAGGAGCGGGACCCTGCGAAATGCGAAATCTTCATCGTCGAAGGCGATTCGGCTGGCGGTACCGCGAAGCAGGGACGCTCGCGGAAAACCCAGGCGATCCTACCGATTCGCGGCAAGATCCTGAATGTCGAGCGCGCGCGAATCGATCGCATGCTCGCGAGTGTCGAGATCCAAGCGATCATCGCGGCCCTGGGGACGGGAATCGGCGAAGACTTCGCCGCGGAAAAATCGCGTTACCACCGCGTCATCATCATGACGGATGCCGATGTCGATGGCAGCCATATTCGCACGCTTCTCTTGACGTTCTTTTATCGTCAGATGCGCGATCTCATCGAACGAGGCTATCTCTACGTTGCCCAACCGCCTCTGTTCAAGGTGAAACGGGGAAAGTCCAGCCAGTACCTCAAAGATGAGGCCGCGCTCGAGGAGTATCTCTTCGGCCTTGCCCTGGTCGGCAGTCGGGTCGAATGTAGCGACGGAGAGACCCGCGAGGACACCGCGCTCCGTGCTTTGCTCAAGAACGCGAGTCAATACCAAAGAGCCCTCGATCATTTCAAAATTCGTCTCTTTGACGAACGAGTGGTCGACGCAGCGTCACAGATCGGACGACCCACGACCGAAGACCTCGAAGACGAACGAGTCTTGCTCGACGAGGTCGTCCCCCTCATCGAGACGGAACTCGCGCGCGCGAGGCCGCCCGAAGGCGGCGACGAGGTCGGCGAACTGAGCTGGACGACGGAGCAGGAACTCGACGGCGGCGGCTACAAGCTCATCGCGAAATCAAGGCGTGCCGGCCAGACCTTGCGCAGCCCACTCGATCGAGCGCTCATCGACTCCGCCGAGTTCAAGCGAATGCTCCGTCTGGTGGAACAGCTCTCGGACCTCGGTTCAGCCCCCTATTCGTTACGTCACGGCGAGAACGAACCCGAAAATTTCCCCCTTGTTT
>Ga0209988_10000968_pt1 | contig 18462 bp, 16 predicted proteins | sample N075metaG_FD_183115 | JGI IMG/M metagenome (GOLD analysis project Ga0209988, IMG submission 183115) | Deep subsurface microbial communities from Kermadec Trench to uncover new lineages of life (NeLLi) - N075 metaG (SPAdes) (version 2) | ecosystem: Environmental > Aquatic > Marine > Ocean trench... | reverse complement strand
CCCTGTTTTTCATCGTCGGCATTCTCTATCAATTCGCCAATAATGCTTCCAAGGATTTCAAATTCTGCTTTGCCGAGACCGCGCGTGGTCGCCGCCGATACCCCGAGCCGCAACCCGACCCACTCGGAGGGCTTCACCGAATCAAACGGAACGGGATTCTTGTTCGAGGTAATATTGGCTTTAGCCAGGGTATCCTGAACTTGCTGGCCGCTAAGATTCCTGGCCGAAAAATCGAGTAGCACCATGTGTGTATCGGTACCGCCGCTGACAAGCTTGACTCCTTTATCGATCAACACCTGTGCCAGCGTCTGCGCATTCGCAACCACCTGCTGGCCATAGCGCTTGAAATCATCACCGAGCGCTTCGCCGAGGCAGACGGCCTTGGCCGCGATGATCTGGCTGTGCAGGCTGCCCTGCACACCGGGGAATATCGCGGACTGTAGTTTTTTCGCCCATTCCATATCGCGCGACAGGATCAATCCGCCACGCGGACCCCGCAGCGTCTTGGTGGTGGTACAGGTGACGATATCGGCGTGCTGGATCGGCGACGGGTGTGCGCCGGCCGCGACCAGACCGGCAAAATGCGCCATATCGACCAGGAACAACGCATCGACCGATTTCGCGATATGGCTCATGCGTTCGAATTCGAATGCGCGCGGATAGGCCGAACCTCCAGCGATCAGTAGTTTGGGGCGAACCTCTCCAGCAAGGCGTTCGACTTCGTCGTAGTCGATTAGCCCGGTTTCCCGGTCGACCCCATAATGATGTGAATCAAACCACCGGCCCGACAGGTTCGGTGCGGCGCCATGACTGAGGTGACCCCCGGCCGCCAGGTTCAGGCTAAGCACGCTATCACCCGGTTTTAACAGTGCGAAAAATACCGCCTGGTTGGCCTGGGTGCCAGAATGTGGCTGTGCGTTGACGTAGGTACAACCGAAAAGCTCACAGGCTCTATCGATTGCAGCCTGTTCGACGATATCGACAAATTCGCCGCCGCCATGAAATCGATTTCCAGGGTAACCCTCCAGGGTTTTGTTCGTCATCGGATGCGCTAATGCGTCCAGCACCGCGCGGCTGACGATGTTTTCCGATGCGATCAATTCGATTTGCGTCTGCTGCCGGTAAAGCTCGTTATCGAGTGCATTCCCGACCAGCGGGTCGGTCGCTGATACACCCTTGTCAAAGAAATCGACCATAAGTATAAGAAGTATAAAAGACCGATCTGCCAATATCAATTCGCGAAATCCAATTCAGAATCGATCCTTTTCTCCGTATTTACTGTAATGCCTGAAAATTCGTGCATCGTTCGTGCAAGCAGTTGATTATTTTCAACTATAAAGTCACCAGAAGCCCATAGCGGTGCCCTGCGCCACCTATTGGTGGCAACATCGCAAATCATGAAACATTCCAGAAGTTGTTAGTAAAACAAGTTGGCTTGTGGGGGCGCTCTTGTTTCGGGTAGCGTATCAGGCGTTGTTGGTAACTCACCTTTTTTCTCAAGTGTTGTTTTTTCAAAATTAAACATTCTAATTGAACAATTTTTATAAATGATTTAGTTTTAGTATGATTCGGAATGGTTCCTTTTTCATACCAATGAGAAAAGTCACAATATGGAGTGGGAAAATAAAGTTTTTGTTATCGATGACATTTTGACTAAAAAGCAACAGGAAGACTTGAAAAGAATATTGTTATCAAGTCAGTTTCCTTGGCATTTTATTCCTGACGTAACAGCCGGGGCCGGTGGAGATGCGCGACCAGCATTTAAAAACCAATTGATATATGATGGTAAAGTAAATGTTGGCGGAAAGGCATTAAGCCTATTACAGCAATTAATTGATAATTCCTTATCTAAGTTGTATGAGGAATTGAATGTGAAAGCGAATTATGAGCTTTTCAGAATTGTAACTATTTTACAAATGCCTCTTGCAAACCTTGGTGGGTCGAGACGTGATGCTCACCACATTGACTTTAAAAAAAAACATTTAAACATTTTATATTATGTTTTTGATGCTGATGGGGATACGGTAATTTTTGAGAATATGTATCACCCAAATGATATAAAGTTTCCCGAACCCAATGAATTAAAAGTTAAAAAGAAAGTAACACCAAAGCAGGGGCGAGTCGTGATTTTTGATGGTTATCATTGGCATACAGGAACTCAACCAAAAAAAGGTATGCGTTGCGTTATTAACATTAACGTTTTTCAAAAATAGCCTATTATTTCATCAAATTTTGATTTTTTTCTGAATGAAAAGACAGTCTGCTTTTACCGAAGTATAAGAAGTATAAAAGACCTATTTGCCAATATCAATTCGCGAAATCCAATCCAGAATCGATCCTTTTTCCGGTGATTTACTGTAATGCCTGAAAATTCCTGCACCGTTCGTGCAAGCAGTTGATTATTTTCAACTAAAAGTCACCAGAAGCCCATCGCGGTGCCCTGCGCCACCTATTGGTGGCAACATCGCAAATCATGAAACATTCCAATAGTTGTTAGTAAAACAAGTTGGCTTGTGGGGGCGCTCTTGTTTCGGGTAGCGTATCAGGCGTTGTTGGTAACTCACCTTTTTTCTCAAGATGAAGCAGGATTTTGTCGATCACCACTTGATCTTCGATACAGCGGTCCGACGTATCGGCGGTGACCTTGACGGAACCTCCACATTGCGCACAGGTTTCTACCGGGCCGCGTTCGGATCAATGTCGCCTAAGGCGCCTACTTTTGGTGAACACCCTTTTCAAGCGTCCCCTCAAGGGGCCTACTTTTGGTGGGCCCAGGTTATTGCCATGGATGGCATGTATGCCGGTTTTGCAGGAGCAAAAACCGGTCATGGTCCTGCGCTTTTCTTCTGGAGTTTTGCTTTCTTCTTGCAGACTTTTCCCGCGCCGGGCGGTCGTGACCAGGGTTCTATGCTTACTGTTTGGATGGTGCGGCATTCCGACAAATACACCGTGGAACCGTGTCAGATTGACTCGCGGTTTCGGTACCAGTGAGGCCAGTTTCGCGATGAAGTCCAATGACTCAAATATCACGTGCGTTGTGTCATCGCAAGCTCGTTGTGAAGTTTTGGAAGTCTGCAAAGTGCCGGAAGCAGAAGTTCAGGTTAGTGATACGAACGACTGCTATCAAGGACCTGTGTTTGCTTGCCTTAACAAGCTGCCTATAACATGATAAAAGTTTGATTGGTTAGTAACTAGAACTGAAATGACGCTCTACCTTTATGATATGAGCAATTCCACCGGTGTTTCGGCAAGCCCATATGGCTATCGGATTCATGAAGCCCTGCACCTGCTATCACTACCTTACGAAACAGAGCTATTGAGTTTTTCGCAAGTTGCCAGGAAGTTTTCCAAGACTCATAAAACTGTCCCAGTACTCGTCGATGGCGATCACGAAATTGGTGACAGCTGGGCAATTGCAAATCATCTGGCGGTAAATCATGATCCGGACAATCTGTTATTCGGGGGAGCCGGAGGATACCCTCTGGCGTGTTTCATTACCCGTTGGGTAGACGCCAGTATTATGGGAGCGGTAAACCGGATTATAGTGAAAGACATACATGATAGTATTCACCAGGCCGACCAAGCCGAATATCGTGACAAGCAGGAGACACGATATGGTCAGTCCCTGGAAGCGTTGCACTTGACCGGGGGCGACGGTCTGCTTGATTTCCAGGTTAGCCTGTATCCAGCAAGACAGGCCATCAAGGAGTACCCGTATCTGGGCGGCGACTCTCCAACTTATGCAGACTTTACATTGCACAGCGTTTTTCGGTGGTCACGGCTGACCAGCGAAATAGAGCTATTGCGCCCGGACGACCGATTACGAAGTTGGATTCACCGGATGGATATCTGGCTAAAGATTGACTAGAGAACGGTACTGATCTAGATGTACCCTGCCTGATATCAGTCTTGAGCATTTTGGTGACTGTGTTTAGCCTAAGAATTTTATGCAAACGAATGTCCGGTCTGTGCCGGAAGCGGAACCTAATCCAGGCAATTTGAACGACCGCTAAGGGGAAAGCTGCCCTTCAGAAATCATCGATCAGGGGCGGCAATATGCCCTGAGCGGAATTTTCGATTGCTATCAATAACGCAGTTCAGCCAGAACTGCGTGGTGATCATTTGGCCAACAACCTTTCTTTTGCCAGATTAATCTTTGCCGCGAGATAAGCAGATCCGCCACGGTCCGGATGTAGTTTTTGCATCAGCCGCCGATGTGCTTCGATAATCTCCTCTTCGCTGGCGTCTGATGATATTCCTAATATTTGCAGCGCCTCTTCGCGTGACACCTCGCCCGATCCGTTGGATGGCGGATGTTGCCCGTGTGCACCAGCCTGTTGTCGCCATTTGTCCTCATACACCCGGTCGAGATATGCCTGTAGCAAGGCAACGGACTCTTCATCATCCTGACATTCGCGCAACAGTTGCAGCAACTCTTCAAGATTCAGTTGCTTGAGGGACCGGCTCTTGAACTGTCCTTCTAAAACCTCTCCATTGATGTCACCTGAATCGTGCGCCAGGGTCATGCGTATATATCTACTTTGCACGGAAGATGTTTGTCCGCCACTAGGTTTCGCTGTTGATTGTGCAGCGCCTATACCAGCCAGCACACGTTTGAGGAGTGGAACACTGCTGAGCAAAGTAAGAATGGTTCGCATAAACGGTAGAATTGCTGCAAATACCGCTGCCAGCCAATGCGCCCGACCAGTGGCAACCATCAGTAACAGTCCTATCGCTAGCAGGATCGCTATCCATTGCCAGTAAACCTTACGGGGTTGGCGAAATAACCAACGAATAAATATGATCAATACAGCGGCAACGCCAACTAAAAGTAACACCCGTATCATGGGTCAGTCCTTGCTCAACTGGCGCGTTAGTTTCCGCACAACCTCGCTGCGATCTTTGCTGAAGTCTTGCAATGCAGACTGACCGCCAGCCGCATAGACGGCAACGGCTCGTAACAGGTCGCGCAATTGTCCGGCGCTTGTGACGTCGAAGGAACAATATGCACCACGGGTTAACCGCGCGATCTGCTTAAACGCCCGTTGTGCCACAGGCTCTGCTCCTTCATGAAACATAAAAGCGGGCACACCGAGCATTCCCAACTCACCCGCTACCTGGCACAACTGGTCGACGTCTTCTTCCATGCAGTCGCCGACAAACACGAGTGCCTGAACTTTCTTTTGTTTTGTCTGCTTTATCGCTTGATTCAGTACTTTTTCAATCTGCGTATGACCACCCTGGCAAGACACTCTTGCCATGCGTTTTAGCAACTCATCCGAAGAAGATAGCCACTGACTGGCTTGAAATTCTCCAAATCCACGGTAGTAGCAAAGCTGAATATCCAAACCGCCGAGAGCAGCTGTTTCCTTGAACATCTCACCCTGAATATGACAGGCCCGGTCCCAGGCGGGCTCTCGACTGGCAGTTGCGTCCATCGCAAATATCAAACGCCCGCTCTCTCCAGCAGACTTGATAACCGGGGTTGAACTGACTTTTTCTAGAAACGCGTCAATTGCAGCCTTGCTCGATTTTTGAGGAATCTTTTTATCAGCGTCTGTCATGGAATCCGTCTTTGAACTGTGTCCGACTACCTATTTTAATTTAACAAACCCGCGATTCCCGGTTCGCAGCGATGGTCGATAATTTAACGCCTAGCCAGCGGCATACAATGATGCATGAGGGCAAGGCTCCTGGGCCATTATCGACAATTAACCAAAATCGGTCATTTGAGGCTGACTGAATATTAACGATATTGGGCTAGAATTCCACTCGCCCTACGGGAGATCGTTAGATACATGTCTCTAAATATTCTTACATGTGCTACCTGATATCATCAGGGCATTCGATTGCTCGGATTAGCATAGGAGTAAAATGTATATGGGCATCTAATTCTCAATTGGAAAGTGATTCATTAACACAACACCGTTGGCGGCAAATATAGTCAACTACGGTGGGTCGCGAAGGGAACGATTGTGGATTTTTTTAATGAACCCTGGTTCTACATCTTGGTGGTGGTGATTGTTATTATCAATCTCAACCTCTGGGATATGAATTGACAAATGTCGGCAATGTGCCGGAAGCAAAAGTTAATCCAGGAATTTTAAACGTCTGCTAACAGGAAAGCTGACCTTCAGAATCGAAACGCCAGGGGCAGCAAAGTGCCGGAAGCCGAAGTTAATCTAGGAATTTTGGAAGTCCGCTTTAGACAATGCGGCTGCATAATTAAATATACTTTATTTGATCAAGGTATTTTCCCTAATCTCTTCCAGCTTTTCCTCTAGCGTATCAATTTCTTTTCTAAAAAATTCAGCTCTGGGTGAGTGTGGATCATCAAAACTCAACTTCTCTAGATTTTTAATCAGCTCCTTAATCATTCTTACAATCTTGATTTCATCAACAGTCAGATCGAAATTTCTAAATTTACCACTCATTGCACCTAGACCCTTTTTCTGTGACGTATACTGAATTTTATCCTTGTAAGCTCTCTCATTCAACGTCCGCTGTGTGCCGTCCTCGGAATATAATTCATAATAATCGAATGTCCGCTATGGCTGTTTCGGTTAGATAGAACGACTTGTAATCCACATCCTACAAAAACTTCTGCTCTGATCTATATCTCCCAATCAATCAGTATTGCGGATGACTACGGAGGCATATTCCAATTGATTCCGGCTCGGAGGCCGGAATGACAGATTATTATTTCATCCGTTTCGGAATGTATCGGCTATATACCGAGGCAACCATCATCCAGATGGCCGCGGTGGGGAATATGATCGGCAAGGCAAATATTTTCAGCAGTATCGCGAAAATACCTGGCGTCAGGAGTTGGCCGGCATCCCGATAGGTAGAAAATACTGCGGTCATTTCGGCGCGTTCGCGACCTCGCACCGCGCGATAAAACAGGACATTACCCGCCCCGTCCAGCATCGTAGTGCCAAGCGCACTGACTACCATCAACGAGGCTGCTAACCAAGGTATATCGTTCACTGAATAAACCACCAGTAGCAGCATGCCTGTCACCGCGAACCCAGTTTGCATCAGCGCACGAATACCATATCGTCGCGCCACCCAGCCCCAGAAAGGTACAGAAAATGTCCAAGCGGTTCCGACCGAAACTATCGCGGCGCCGGTAAGCTCTCCGAGGCCGGTTTGCTCACAGTATATCGGCATGTAAATAATAAACATCGTCCACCAGGATGAGCGCGCTAGAATGAGTCCATAGGCGAGCCTGAGTCGGGGTTGCACAATGAAGCGGCGAATAATATTGACGGGATTCATGTCTTTGGCATCGGTACCTAGTACATCGACTCGATGCAATCCCATCCAGCGGAAGTAGATAATCGCGAGCAGGGTGAATACGGCACAGATGATATAAGGCAGGTAATGAAAAATTTTCTCCTCCATGAATACGCCAAGAAATGGGCCAATAGTGAGTGCCAGTACCAACGACATAATTCGCAGAGGTTCAAAGCGCGTCATGTCACGACGCGGAACCTCTGCCAATACGTAAAGCGTTAACGAGACTTCTACCGCCGCGATCGCAAAGGTATGGGCGAACAGGCCAATCGAGAAATAAATAATCTGATCAAACGAGAGCAAGGCCGATGAGAAAAGCATGGCCACGCAACCCACCAGAAAGGAACGGTAATTGCCAATTTTCTGAATGACCACCGGCATGACCAGTGACCCGAGGATGCCGCCCACGCTGATTGCAAAATACAGGATGCTGGTCAGTTGTACATCTCCGAGTATTGCAAACGCCTGCAGGGGCAATACCGAAAGCAGGATACCCCGCGACATGGTATGAACAAAAAACAAGCCCGCTAATTTGAGATGGCTGTTAACCTGCAAATGATTTTCCGAATGGTTGCCTGAAAGGGAACTTCAGCAGTCTAATAGAATGATGAGCACAGCCGAAATTTTAATTCTCGGGAATGACAGGTTAGTGCCGTAAGCAGAAGTAAATCCAGGAAATTTGAACGGCAACTAATGAGAAAGCTGACCTTCAGATTTCACCGCTCAAAGGCGGCTCCGTGCCCATTGCGGATATAAATTAGTGATAATCAGTAAGTCAACTCTTGGAATTGGTTGCTCAAAACCATGGAATTTCGAGAAAGAGAATTTTATTCAACGTACCCCCCCAATTCCTGAAATTTGGCTTGTAAAGGCCTCAAACACGTCTTTCATTTCAAGATAGTCTTGAGCACGTTCTGGATTAGGGAAGGTGATATTAAATTGGCGGTACCGCCAACCTGCAAAGAACAAGGCGATGTACCGACAAAAATATGGTAACGCCTCGTACTCTTCTTTCGCCAGCTGCCTTTCAGCTTCGTAACCACTGATTAGGCTTCTTGATAGGTTAGCTTTTAATGATCCATTTTGCCAAGTAAGCCCGACAATACCGCATGCCAGATCAAAGACCAGGGGGTAGTAACTTAAATACTCAAAGTCCAGCAAACACTTGAATTGGCCATTTTCTATAATCACATTGCCTGGAAACACATCTGAATGCACAAATCCCATTGGTAAATTAGAAGGGAAATCAGCAAATAGGCGATTATATTCGTCCAAATACCAGTTTTTAAAATTACCGCCAGGAAGTTCCGCCGCTATACCCTCGAAAACTTCATACCCATAGTGTTGTGTATCTCTTCGTGTCTCAAATTCACCCGATCCATGGAGCTTGGCTAATTCTCTGCCAATATCCGATGCAACCGAGACCGTTACTGTCGCATGAGTCAGTTCCTCTCCTGCAATAAATTCTTTTAATAAAGTCGGCTTGTCGTTGAAAGTCGAATGCAATCTGCCGTCAAGAGTGGGTACTACTCGACTAGACTTTATGCCACACTCTTCTAACTGCTTTAAGATAGATGTTAATTCGGCGACGTGCCCGGAGTCGTTACTTTCAAAAATAGAAAGGACATACGACTGCCCATTTAGATCAACCCGGTACGTTGAATTTGAGGACCCGCTATCAATCCTTGAATAATCAAAATCTTTGTCAGAAAAATACTTTGCCAGTATCGTCGCGATTTCTGGGCGTTCTAATTTATTATCCATGACCTCTGGTTCCCCAAACCTATCCGCGCCTGCCTCGTCAATAATTATACCAATGTTGCCGGTACCTGCAGCAATCCTCTGCTCCTTGGATAAGTACATTGTATTTATAGATTGGTAAGGGCGAAGTTTTCTAGCTCTAACATCATTATACCGAATGCCCGCAATGTGCCGTAAGGAGAAGTTAGTCCAGGAGTTTTGAACGGCAGCTATCGGGAAAGTAGCCGTTCAGATTTAGCCTGGCAACTGCCGCTTAGTGCCCTCACCGGTCATTTGCTACTGACACGACCAATCAGGAAACATTTGAGTTGAAACAGTCTATGTGAAACTTCCAGGTGTCATCTTTCTGGCGCTTCAGGATCGACAAAAATTTACCGTCCGTCCGCGGCTGGGCATATTCTTCGGTGTAGTCACATGTGTAGTGACCTCTCGCAAAGGCAAAGTCTCCAAGCACAGTGAGCTCGTCCAGTTCGATAACGAAAGACGTCACTTGGTTCGGCACAAATCGCGGCGGCATGATTTCGCGCAGTTCGTCTTTGTTCCGCGAAGCGATGCCGGGAGGCATTTGTGTTCCCGCCTCATCCCAGATCGAAAGCCACAAATCTGCGTCGTTTGTTTCCCACGCCAAAGCGTAGTCACGATAGATGTTTCTGATGGCGTCCTTGGTCGTTCCTTTCATCTAACCATCATGCCAGCGGGCCGGAATAAAGTAAAACCCCCTGAGAAGCCGAAGCTCCCCAGAGGGCCAGGATGTTCAATACTTGCAATGATGTATTGAACTTACACTCAGCCATCCTTAGCAAGTGCCAGGTAACTATCTCAGATTCCCCGGCGATTAATGGTGATTTATCCAATCTATGAATTATGGACCCCAATTGATTTCAACCCCGCACATTTTGGTATTTATATACCGGCCATCATTCTATTGACTCTTTTCATTTCTATGTTTTTATTTATTTTTGTGGAATATCCCTTTATGAAAAAGCGGATTAAATTTTTACAAACTGTTCCAGAAAATGCCTGAAGAAAGCCTGGCCTTTATTTGCTTTGAAGACTCTCAACTTGTTTTTCTAGTTCTCTTATTCGTTTATTGAATTCAGTGAGATTTTTAATGTGATTGGCATTTTTAAAATATTTTTTAATGGGCTGCAAAGGCATCCCACCATACATCCCCGGTTCATTGATATCTTTTGCCACGCCCGTCATATGGACAAAAATAGAATCATCACAGATGTTTAAATGGTCCAAAATTCCGGTATGTCCGGAGGTCCAAACTCGATTGCCAAGTTTAGTAGAACCTGCCATACAGAGATGAGCTAACAGTAGACAGTCTTCTCCTATTTCAGCGTTGTGACCAATGTGGATCATATTATCCATTTTAGTTCCCCTTCCGATGAGAGTGGAACCGTAAGTAGCTCGATCAATGACATTATTTCCACCAATTCTGACATCATCCTTAATTTCTACAATTCCCGTTTGGGGAATTCTATGACTTTTGCGATCTTGATCCTGTGCAAATCCATATCCCTCTGAACCAATCACCGTGCCTGCTCCTATGATGACATTATTCCCAAGGATACAATTGTATCCAATCACTGCATTGGGATGAATGACACAATGATTTCCAATCTTGGCACCATTTTCTATGATGACACCTGGAAAGATTTGGCAATTTTCTCCTAAGATTGCATCTTTTCCAATCACTACCCTCGGTCCAATAAAACTTGAATCGGGAATCTTTGCGCTGGGATGAATGGTGGAAGATTTTTCTAGATGAACCCACTGCTCATTCAAATAATTTCTATCCCCATAGGCTTGCTTAAGAAGTGCGTGAGCCATCTTTACATTATTTGAAACAAGGATCCCCATTTGATCACTAGGTGGGAATTTATCTAAAAGGTCCTCACTGATCACTACGCCCGAGGGTTTTCCCGCCAGAGCTGATTCCACAAATCTTTTGTGATCCAAAAATACTAGATCACCCGGTTTACAATCCTCGACCCTTGAGATTCTTTGAATCTCTTGATCGGCCCCCACTTGATGGGTGATGAGATCTTTAAAACGTTCCTTTATTTCCGAGAGTTTTGCAATGGTTTCCATGAGGTTTTGCTCTTGATTGAGGATTGAAAGGATATAAAAATCTAACAAAGTCTAAAGAGTTTCACAATTGTAAAAGAATAAATCAAATTTGATGAGCTTATTTTTGACGACCCCTTTTAATCCCCGCGGGATTCAGAAAATCTTCAATTAAATTATAATTTCCCCTCTTTTGATTTCTCGAAATTCTCCTTGTTTTAGCCCCTTCAATTTCAAATTCCCTATAGAAAATCGAATGAGACGTAGGGTGGGAAACCCACCGTCAATATCTAATCCAGCAAGATTTCTAATGACATCGTATGCTCTCTCTTTGACCGCTTTGTGCCGAAAGCGGAACCTAATCCAGGAATATCGAACGGCAGCTATCGGGAAAGCCGACCTTCAGATTTCATCGCTCAGGGGCGGCTAAGTGCCCGAAGGAGACGTTCGGCTATTTCGATAATTCCTTTTATATTAAGGGCGAAAATGGAGAGGGTGGTGGGTTTATTTGTGGCGTTGCTTAGTTGGACTTTTGAATAGGGGGTGTTTAATCTTCCTATACTACCGCGGGGCTTTTTTGAAACTCAGTGCTTTCGATCCAGACTGGACCAATGCGCTAATTCAGGAACTGAGCAGCGAGGCGGAGAAGTTTGCCCGCGCCGGGACACCCGAAGGTGAACTTAATCGCGAGGTCAAAGCCTACATGCGATACGAAGGCCAGGGCTGGAAAATAGATATTCTTTATCCAAATCTTTTTACCAGCAGCAAGCCCCCCCAGATCACATTTCTATCCCCTTTCCCCTGCTTGAGTTCCGAGCTGTGTCCTCTAATTGAGTAGGTAAAACTATAGCCGTTTCTTAACCCTATGGTGTAACCCATCCACGCTTCGACGATAGCGTGATTGACTTCATCACTAGAGTAGCTGACTGCACTATCCTTAAACTGGCCCTGTAAAAAAACGTTATAGGCTCGCATTTTAAACGAAATTCCAGCCCAGACGTATTGTTCAGAAACCTTTACACTGCCAATGGGATTTGATTTTTCGCCATAACTCGTAAGCTCTGGGTTAAACGAAACCCAGGGGGTTCGAATTTTTCCTGCCCGGGTACTGAGGCTCCAGCTGACTTCGGTGATATAGCCCACCGACCCCTGGAGTGTGCTCTTAACTTCCAACCCTGAACCACTCTTCGATAAAAGGCTTTGTCGTGAAATAATATAGCGAGCAGTGAGCTCCCCCCCATTAGAGATCTGGTTATCCCATCCCATCGGCTTGTCGTTATCGAATACTGAATGTATAGATTCCTGTAAATCACCTACCAGGCTAAGACCGATAATGCCGAGAGTTAGCGTGCTCTGCCAGGAGACTTCGTGCCTGCTGTCGTAAATTTCACGACTGCTGGAGACATAGACCAGGCCGGCGTAAGGGCGGTCATCCAGCTGGACCGCAGTTTGGCTTATATCTTCAGGGGTAAATCCAAATAATCCATATTCTATTTTGCTCGCTTCAATACCCTGGTCGATCCGTCCGTCCAGGTCAATCAGGTTGTCAATCCAGCCTAGAGGCTTGTGCAGCGAGGCCCATTGATTCACCGCCTGGTTACCGGCTAAAGTAAAGTTGATCCCGTAGGTATAGTCCTGGTCTCTTGACCCCGGAACCAAAATATCGTTGTCAAAGGCTAACGCCCAACTCGACCCGGAGCTGGCCAGGGTGCTCTTTTTTATTCGCTCTGTCAGGGTCTCATCGGTGATCCCGGCAAACGCAGTTCCAGCGCTTAACAGGAGCACGACCCCTACCAGCATTTGTAATGTTGGTAAAAATTGTTTCATGGCTTCCTCCTCTCCTTGGCACGACCGGTTATCTTGTTAATTGAGTAATAAAAAACTTATTTATTAATCCGGTCGTCTTAAATTCACTTCAAATAATTTTACCTCGCTATCTGTGGCAGCATAGTCAGAAAAGCATCTAACGGCTCCCTGGATCTTGATGCCTTCATTCGCAACAGTGTTCCCTCCCAGGCATTCATAATGAATTCAGCGACGACTTCCGTCTGCACTGTTTGCCTGATTTCCCCGGCTTCTTTTGCTTCATCGAGTATTTCTGCAAACAATTGTGTATTACGCTTTAATATCTGCTTGACTTTCTGGCGAATGGCTTCGTTGCTATCCGACATTTCCTGGGCCAAATTGCCGAAAAAACAACCTATCTGGAACTCACATTCACAAGCATGCAGGGCATTTTGCTCAAAAAAATACTGTAATCGCTGTAAAGGGGTTTTGCCGGTTACCGATAGTAGTTCTCTACTGGCAAGATAGTCCTCACTCGCAACCGCTTCTAATGCCTCTACAGCGAAAGATTCCTTACTTTGGAAATAATTGTAAAACGAGCCTTTGGGTACACCGGCGGCATCCACGATGTCCTTAACACTGGTACCGTTATATCCTTGCCTTTTCATCAACTCTAATCCCGACCAGAGGATGTGTTCTTTTTTGGAATTTAACCTGCTCATAATGCAATAATATGACCGGTCGTCTTGTTTGTCAACTTCTTTATAATAAAAATTTAGAAATTATTGCTCAGCGCTGAGTTTGACGTTTGGCATGTGCTGCGAGAACAGCACCCTGTGTGCCGGCCGTGGTTCTCAGTACCAAACGTCGATTCTTTAAATCAAGGCCTTCAATCGCTGAGGGAGAATTCGGAAGGTCAAATCCTTTAATTGGATATCCGTTGACTTCACCAATCAATAACAAATCTGGATCTTGTTCTCGTAGCTTGAAAGCCTCATCAACGGTCGTTACAAGTAATATTTTGTTTACTCCTCGATCAAACGCATATGCTGATGTGGTGAATGCACGAAGGACATCAATAACCACCACAACTCCTTCGGCATTATGACAATCTTCCAAGGTCTTTTTACAGATTTCGATTTGAGGAGTCTCTATGTTTGACTAAGCGGCATAACAGGTGATTATGTGACAGGCACGAATATTGTGATATGCCCCCAAATGTTCTTGTACATTCTCATAACTTAATGCTTTATCAATGACCGCTGTGTGCCGGAAGCCGAAGTTAATCCAGGAATTTTGAACGGCAGCTAACGGGAAAGCTGACTTTCAGATTTAGCCTGGCAACTCCCGGTTAGTGCTCATCTCGGGCCTCACCGCTATTCCCATAAACTTCTACTCTATCAGCGCTAGCAGTCATTTAGTGATTACTGCCGATTGAGTTCAGTCACCGATCTAGTGGAATATTGAGGAGATAAATATTGTCTCAGGAACCCTCATTCTAGAAGGTAAACCTGTGCCTAGGCTTTGAAGGCGATATAATTTCTTGATTTTCCAGTAGCTGGAAGTTGTGTAAGGTTAAGAATGTGAACGACAAGCAACTAAATGACAACTCAAGTACCCAATACACCATAATTGAAACTACTACCGCCTCGGGTTTGACCACTAAAGCCTTACGCTATTACGAACAGATCAGCTTGATCCCCAAGGCACTGCGGTCGAATAGCGTTAGCGCCCCAGATCGACAGAGCGAAAATGCACGTAATCCGTAAAAAGAAAGTAGCATTCGGCTTGGCCGCGCTCGCGATAGGTAGTGGCGTATGGTACTTTGCTAGCACGGCTGATTGCATCGCCTGGGACACGATGAATCTACCCGGTATCGAGTTGAACAAGCACTACCTGTATGTGGCCATGGGCGAGTGTAACAGCGTGCTGGCTATCGACACTAGTACGCAAATAGTCGCCGCTTACGCCAGATTTTCGGGCCAGTTTCCCCATGGTTTGATGTACCATCGAGAGCGGAAATTGGTATACGTTGCCAATGAAAAATCCGACGACATAGTTGTGCTCAGCCTACCTGACTTCGTACCAATCGCCCGCGTCGAAGTGGGAGATTTTCCGGTTGATGTCACATTCATGTCAGACAGTATCCTGGTGACAAATTACTCTGGAGATTCGGTATCGGTGATCAATCCGGCTACGCTCAAGGTGGTGCGGGAGATAGACAGTAATGCAGCTACTCACTTCGCCCTATCACCGGACGGGGAGTACGCTTATTTGAGTAACTGGAGCGACGATACTGTCTCTTTGCTGGACTCAGACCTCGAAGCTGTGGTAACGGTTATTAACACTGGCATTCGTCCCAACCACCTCACCTTCAGTCTAGATGGACGCTTCGTGTACGTGACCAATTATAAGGGCAATTCAGTTACTGTCATCGACCACCGTGCACGGCGCTCAATCGCCGAAATCCCGGTGGGCAAGCATCCGATGACCCCCATCTCCACGGAGGATCATCTGTATGTCGCAAATATTGAGTCAGGCACGATTTCGGTAATCGACATTGAGAATCACCAGGTGGTGACCGAAATACCCACCGGGGGAAACCCCCAGCACATGGCAATTACGGGCAATTGGCTGTACGTCACCAATCCGGATCTTGAATTAATTCAGGTGATTGATCTTTCTCAAGATCAAGTGGTTAAAGAGATTTTCACCGGTCCCTCGCCGCAGCAAATTAGTCCGCGATACAGTGGTATAAATTAAGGTCTCTCTGTACCGATAAAGCGTATGCCAACCTGGCTCAATCGCTGTTTATTCATTAAGTTTGACGAAATCCGTTTCGCACTGAGAATGCCCGCAATGTGCCGGAAGCCGAAGTTAATCCAGGCAATTTGAACGACCGCTAAGGGGAAAGCTGCCGTTCAGATTTCACCGCTCAAGGGCGGCAAAGTGCCCTAACCGGCCCTTTACATACCGCCGGTATTGGGCACTAAGCAGCAATCGCCACAAGGGCGCAAACAAACAGGAACAAGACGAGTGCGGAGCTGATGCTCTCCCAAGTTCGGGCATCTGTTCGGAATTTACCTTTCCCCCCATTCATTCTCAGCGTGTCAAAGGATTCAATCATGGCAGTGCTTTGCACTGGGAGGCACATCGAGTGCCGGATTTCGATCAAAGAACCCGGAGGGTCGCAGAGTGAAACCCATATTGACCACCGGCATCACCGGCCAATCTTCCAAACGCGGAATATGGTTGTGGCCCATCGAATACCACACCACCACATTGGTGTTCTCAATGGAGCGGTTGGCTTGGGTCCATTTGGGCAAGCCATCGTGCCCTGGGTGCTGGTTCGGGTAATCCCCCGTCGGGAATTTCTCAGCTCGTTCATAAGGCGTCACCCACAGATGTTTGGACATGTATCCTGCCCGTTTAGAAACACTGGCAGTGGGATGCGCAAAGGGCAAGATGTTCTCTCCGGGTTGGAGCTTATAAGCCACCGGTTCTCCCATCCGATTTTGTTTTTCCGTGTTGATAATTTCCCAATAGCGTCCGGAGAGAGGATCTATGATCTGTTGCCCTTCCTTCTCGTTGCACAAAAGGGTTTTCTGTGCGTAAAACGCATTCCCATAGGGGTTCTCCGGCCCCATGGGTTCGGCCTCCGTATGAACTTCACGGACGGTATTGTTGTTGCCGTCGACCATCATGTCCAGCCGGGCACATAGAAAATGTTGATGGTTCGGGCCATAGAGTTGTGGCGCCAATAGGGTGCCATATTTGCTGGTTTTTCCAGGCAGCAAAGCCGCAGTGCTCAAAATTCCGGTGAGTTTGACCTCGTATTGAATCGTGCCATCCTGATAAAAATACCAATAGTACGCATATTCGTAATTCGCCACTGTCGCAATGGAGGAGACCACCAAACGCCGGGAACGCCGCACTTCGACCTCCTCGGTACGGAAGTCAACATGCTTCCACAGAATACCGGAATCTTCTTCATGCAAACAAATAGCGTTTGGAATCTCAACCACTTCACCAGCGGCATTATTGACGATGGCGTCAAAGTAGTGAACTTCGCCCAGGCAATCACAACCCAATTGCAATGAGTTGGTCAACATGCCAACCCCATATTCCCCCAAATCGAACGCGTTTTTACGGCATTGGGTAATGTTGGTGTCCCCATAAGGCACCGTCATCTCCACGAGGGAGCCTCGATAAAGCACAGGACGCACCCGCCCTTGATCTTCATACCCCACCGTATAAATCACCAATCCTTCTCGATGAGTGAATCCGACACGCAAGCTCCATTTCTGCCATTTGATCTCGTAACCATCCACCTCAAATCCCGGGCCTTCGGGTTGTACAATGTCGAGAGGTTTCACGTCTTTGCGGAATTCGTCGATATACTTGGCTGCATAGTTTCCGGATTCCGGAGGTAAAGGAATCACTTCATGATCTTCAATCCGTATTAACTCCTTCTTGTTCATATCCACAATGGCAATCAGACCATCCACAGGGCGGGCATAGCTGTTATCTCCCTTCTCACCTCGAACCTAGGTCAAGGCCCGTAGAATACGGCGATTGTGCTCTTCTTCAGTCCCCTCATAATTCCCGGCAGACCAAGGATCAACTGTCACGAGATCCATGTCGGTGATGCCCCGTTTTTTCAAGGCTGCTTGAAATTCAGGATTCTCCTTCAATAAATCTTCACACTCAAAAAACTCATCAAAAATCACTGAGGGCTGCACATTAGGAATGTGTTCAAACGATTTGACTTGCTCTTGAGACAGGGAAACTACGGATTCATAGGTCGCGCCATCGGCATTGTCCAAAAGAATCATAAAAACTTCACGATCAATCAGGTCGCCTGTCTTAAAATTGAGAACCGCTTCTTTCAGCGGTTCATTCAAATCAATCTTGACAAAGCGCATCTTCTCCCCGAATTTGTCACTCCCCTGCATGATTGCGACTGCCTGATCCATTTCTGCTTTATTCAAAGGATCCAGAGGGTGTCGTGATCCTTCTTTTTTAGTTGCCTCGGCTTCTTTAGTCATGTTGTCTCCTTGTCAGAATATCTGTTTAAAAAGGTCATTTCGTTCCATGTCGGCTCCTCTTGCCAAGGGGAGGATCCAATTTGCTCATTGACGGAATTTCCGGATCGCCTTGAGAAAGTAGCTTTTGTCCCGGTAAAATTACGGAGTGAACATCGCCCTGCCGGGCTTTTTTTGACAGCTCCCATTAAAGTATAGGAAGAATTAACACCCTATTTTCCTTATTCCACCAAGAAAAGAAAGAGATTTACGACACCGTCCAGCCCTGGAGCATTCGAAACCTGACTGATTTCCGCTGGCCAATTCTGCCAGATTTCAGCCACCAGGCATATCGTTTACCTGCCGTTTTTTTTGCAGGTTCAATGACCGGAATGTGCCGTGAGCCGAAGTTAATCCAGGATTTTTGAACGGCAGCTTACGGGAAATCTAAAGGTCAGTGTTCATCTCACCCTTTACAATCCACCCACTACTCATGTGCTTCCGGTATCGGCTATTC
>Ga0209988_10000965_pt1 | contig 18470 bp, 14 predicted proteins | sample N075metaG_FD_183115 | JGI IMG/M metagenome (GOLD analysis project Ga0209988, IMG submission 183115) | Deep subsurface microbial communities from Kermadec Trench to uncover new lineages of life (NeLLi) - N075 metaG (SPAdes) (version 2) | ecosystem: Environmental > Aquatic > Marine > Ocean trench... | reverse complement strand
TGCTGCGGTTCAGGCGTTTGAAGGTATCGGACAACACGTTGACATGGATCACCTCGGGTTGTGCCAGGTACCAGTCGGCAAATTTTTCGATGTTACGTTGAAAATCCGGATCACTGACACCGCCCTCCAACCCCGACTTCAGCGAATAATCGATCAGGTAGAGACCACTTAAATTTTCCGAGGCAAAATCAGCATCCCGGCGAAATTCAATCTTTTCGTTGAAATACTTGACGAAATCGTCATTCAATTCATTTTTCGGAACAAACGATATCAACAACAGACAACCGATCCCCATCGTAACCAGCAAGCGTTTCCTGTTAGCAATGACGAATTCTGCAAATTTAGCCATTGCTATACTCGAAGCTGTTTCCCGCACCCTGTGTGAGTCGGGCAACAGCATCATCATCGCTGGAAGAAAGGTAACACTCAAAACAAACGCTATCATCACGCCCATTGCGACAATATTGCCAAGGTCATGGAAAGGCGGCGCATCGGAAAAATTCATACTCAAAAATCCGATTGCAGTGGTCACGCTGGTAAGAAATACCGGTTGCAAATTGACCCGGATACTGTCGACCATGGCCTCGTGTTTGGATTCACCCCGGCGCATATCGAGCACATAAGTCATCAATATGTGAACACTGTCGGCTATCGCCATCGTCGGGATGATCATGATCGCGGCAACCGATGGCGGCGTGAGTGCAATACCAAACCAGCCCGCGAGGCCCATCGCGCCGATGATCGAAAAAACTATAATCATTAAGGTAGTGAAAGTTCCGCTCAGGCCCTTGACCCAGAAATACAATACGACGATAAAAACCAGCATCATCCCGGGAAACAGGGTCGTCATATCATATTGGCTGGCTTCGGGAAAAGCCTGGTTCATCATGATGATACCGGTGAGTTTGACTTCGATGCCGGGAAACATCTGCCGGAACTCTTCACGCAGGTCGCGAACAAAGTCCACCACCTGGGGATTTTCAACTATCGGGTCTACGCCTGGTAATTCGATGGTGATATTGATACCGGTTACATGCGCTTCGGGTGATATCAGGCGATTGATTAATACCGGTTCATGGAGGGCAATATTGCGGATCTTCGCCAGCTCCGCATCGCTCATATTGCCGGGTTCAAAGGCCAGGTCTTCGACCAGCAAATCGTCTCCTACCGCCGAGGTATGCTGGTAATTGGTCAAGGATTCGACACGACTCGAATGCGGGGTTTCCCAGGCGCGCTCGGTCACCCAGGCAACGGCTTCCAGGGTCCTGTTGCTGAATACCTTGCCATCCTCGGGGACCAGCAAAAACATCACGTTGTCGTTTTTGGAATAGGTATCCTGTAATTCCTCAAACGCAAGCAACTGGGGATTGTCTTCACCAAAAAATATCCGGTAATCGTTGGTAAAGGTCAAAAACTGCGCGCCAAAACCCATCGACATGACCATCAGGATGCTCAGGATTACGGTTAAAACCTTATGTCGAATAATAAATTCAGCGTAATTTTTTTCCATCTGGGTACCTTACTGTTGTTTCCGTATCAGTTGTAAATATTGAATCAATCCACTACCGGCGTGGTAGAGTTTATCCAGATTTTGAGCCACCTTGGCCGCACTCAGTGCGCCTTCCATCGTCGCGACTATGGTTACTGCCAGTGTATAGGGGTCAACTTCATCAATAATATGCCCGGAATCTTTTGCCTCGGTCATCACCGTGGCTATCGACTGATGCCACTTTTCATAAATATCGATCAATCGGGTACGAAATCCTTCGTCGATCGGCGCCATTTCCTGGGCAAGATTAGTCAGCGGACAACCGAGGTTAATATCGGTGATCGAAAAGGCTTCACCCGACTGTCGTATCAGCTCGATAAAGCCATCGATCGGGTTTTCGAATTGCTCCAGCGGTTGAATAAAACTTAAATGGATTCGTTGTGCGATGACCTCATCGATCACCGCGTAGCCGAGCGCCTTCTTGTTCGGGAAATGATGGTATAGCGCGCCCTTGGTGACCCCGGTACGCGCAAGAATATTGCTCAGGCTAGCAGCCTGGAACCCCTGACTATGGATTTCCTTGTAAGCGGCAAACAATATTTTGCCGCGCGTATCCGGCTCAACGTCTTCCAGCGGACGCCACCAATATACTTCATCTTCGCAAATTTCGTTCATCGGATACCAGCCATACCAATCGGTATGCTTTATAATACCGACCGGTATGTATGTCAATAACTTTTTGCCGATTGCGGAAAAACTTCCAGGTTTTTTGTAACTACCCCATATTTGCCGGTATCATTACCCTGTCCACTACACAGAATTTAATATGAGCAACGCCACCAGGTATGTCCTTGCTATCGACCAGGGAACAACCTCGTCACGCGCAATTTTGTTTGACAAGAATTACCAGAACTGTGCGGTCAGCCAGCAAGAATTTACGCAGTACTTCCCGCAGTCGGGCTGGGTCGAGCACGATCCTGAAGAAATCTGGCAAACCTCGCTATCCACCTGCCTCGAAGTCATGCGGCAGGTCGATGCGAAAGCGGCTGATATTGCGTCGATCGGCATTACCAACCAACGCGAAACAACGGTCATCTGGAACAGGGAAACCGGCAAACCGATTCATCGCGCTATCGTCTGGCAAGACCGACGTACGTCAGATTTATGCGCTGAATTACGCAGTGCCGGACACGAAGCCCTGGTAAATTCCAAAACCGGGCTGTTACTAGACCCCTACTTCTCGGCCACCAAGATCGCCTGGATCCTCGATCATGTCGACGGCGCGCGCAAAGCAGCAGGCAAGGGCGAACTGGCCTTTGGCACTATCGATACGTTTTTACTGTGGCGTTTGAGTGGCGGCACAGTACACGCGACCGACGCAACCAATGCCAGCCGCACGATGTTATACGATATCTATCAAAACTGCTGGAGTGACGATCTGCTGAAGTTATTCGATATCCCCGTATCGCTATTGCCCGAGGTACGGGATTCGGCGGCAGATTTCGCAACAACCGACAGCTCAATATTTGATGGCAGGATTTCGATTAGTGGCATTGCCGGTGACCAGCAGGCTGCTACGGTAGGCCAGGCCTGTTTCCAGCCTGGTATGATGAAATCGACCTACGGTACCGGGTGCTTTGCCCTGTTGAACACTGGCAGTGACGCGGTTGCCTCCAAAAATCGCCTGCTCACTACTATCGCTTACCGGCTCGACGGACAAACCTGCTACGCGCTGGAGGGATCGATATTCATCGCCGGGGCAGCGGTGCAATGGCTGCGCGATGGTCTGCAACTGATCGACAGCGCAGAGCAATCCGGTAAGCTCGCGGCCGCGGCGGACGAATCCCAGGATGTCTATCTGGTACCTGCCTTTGTCGGGCTCGGCGCACCCTATTGGGATGCCGATTGCCGGGGGGCAATTTTCGGATTGTCACTCGGCACCGGCCGCGCCGAGATTGCCAGGGCAACACTGGAAGCGGTTTGCTATCAGACCTGCGACCTGCTCCAGGCAATGCAACGCGACTGGGGTGAAGAAGGCAATACAATACTCCGCGTCGATGGTGGCATGGTAGTCTCGGACTGGACCATGCAACGTCTCGCGGACCTGGTCAATACAGTAGTAGACCGCCCTAAAGTAATGGAAACCACTGCCCTCGGAGCCGCCTGGTTGGCGGGTATGCATAGTGGGTTTTATGGTGACAAGGACGAATTTGCAAAAAACTGGAGGCTGGACAAGCGGTTCAGCCCGACGATGGATGATGCCACCCGGACAAGAAAATACAGCGGCTGGCAGGACGCAGTCAGCCGTACTTTGAGCCGACCTTAAACCCGTTCACCTAGACAGCTATCATCACACGCACCGCATCGAGTCTGAGTTTGGCATTTGCCAGTGCAGCTTCAAAATGATTCAACTGATTTCGAAAAAACTCGATTTCGTCGTCGCGCACGTTGGCATTTATCTGCTGCAATGCATTGAGGCGGTCCAATTCACATCCCAATACGGCTTCGCTACGCTGTTTCGCCGCCTTGACCAATCCCGATACCTGTCGGTCAGCTATCTGCGCGGCTAATTCGAGCAGGGTCGATATTTCAGACTGCTTTGCCTTGACGATCTTCAGCGAGGTGTCGGAGTCGACTGGTTGTACTATCTGCTGTATCGATTCTGCATCCAGCAACTGGCTGTGTTCACGCTTATTTTCATCGACCACCACGGACACACTACTATTTGGGAAATAGCGCTGATTTTCAAACTTGCGGTCATCAGCAAATTCCATCAGAAAATGACACTCAAGCAACAAGGTACCCGGTTTTGCTCCGGAATATTTGATCGCGATCAATGCGGTATTGCCAAATTCACTGGTGAGCACCATGTCCATCGCATTGCGCACAAAAGGATGTTCCCAGCTCAGAAATCGTACATCCTCGTTGGATAAGGCGATAGTACGATCATAGGTCACTGTCATACCATCATCCGGCAAACCCGGCATTTTTGCCAGCATGTTGTCGCTGGGCGTAATCACCCAGCAGTCCTGGCCACGAATTTCGCTGTCTATACCGTAACAATCGTAAATCCTTTCCATAAACTGAAAAATATCGTAATTGCTGTTGCGATTCTCCGCCTGGTCGGTCAGGTCTTCAGCAATCAGTGGACGACAGGAATTATATTCAAGCAGGCGATCACGCCCTTGCTGCAATGCCTGGTTGAGTTGTAGATAGAGCTGATGCGTCCGTTCGATCAACGACTCGACATTCAGAGTCGGATCTTTCAGGTGGGCCATTAATTCATTGCGCATTTGTACGAATACCTGATTGCCCGCGGGACAGGTTTGATTGAATGCATTCAATCCCTCGTGATACCAGCGAAACAGTGTTTCCTGCGCGCTGTTTTCGAAATAAGGCACATGGATATTTATTACCGCGTTCTGGCCAATGCGGTCAAGCCTGCCGATACGTTGCTCGAGTAAATCCGGATTCACCGGCAGGTCGAATAAAACCAGGTGATGTGCAAATTGAAAATTTCGTCCCTCGCTGCCAATCTCCGAACAGATGAGTACCTGGGCACCCGCATCATGATCCGCAAACCAGGCGGCAGCGCGGTCTCTTTCGACCAGGGTCAGGCCTTCGTGAAACACTGCTGCCCTGATACCTGACAGGGCCTTGACTTGATCCGCCAGTCCGACCGCGGTCTCTGCAAGGGCTGCAATTACCAGCACCTTATTTTTCTTATTATCGCGCAGGAAAGCGCCAAGCCAGTTAACCCGCGGATCTAGACTGTTGGACGCTGGCTTGCCGGTGTCCCCCAGTATCAGTTTCTGTGCCACTAAATCATCAGGGTTGACCGTTTCCCGGTCGGCCTTGATATTTTGCCCAGGCCATTGATCCGGTGCGCTGAGCGGGTAGGCATGGAGTTCACGTTGTGGAAAACCTTTTATCACGTGGCGGGTATTACGAAACAACACGCGCCCGGTGCCATGCCGATCGAGCAGGTGTTCGATCAGTGCCTGCTGAGCCTGGGCGCGTAGCACCGCATCTTCACTGTCGAGCTGGCCGAGCCATTGGCGATTATCGCCTTCGTCAAGCGTCTGTTGCAGTACCCTTAGATGATCACTATTCAGGCTTCTATCCTGTTGCAGCGCATCTACCACGTCGGCCAGCGGAGCGTAGTTTGTTTCCTCGCGCAGAAAACTTGCCAGGTCGCTGAATCGACTGGGATCGAGCAGCCTCAATCGTGCGAAATGGCTCTCCTTGCCAAATTGCTCGGGCGTTGCGGTAAGCAACAATATGCCGGGGATCTGCATCGCGAGCGATTCAATCGTTTGATACTCGGGGCTCACCGAATTTTCTGACCAGGCCAGGTGGTGCGCCTCATCGACTATCAACAAATCCCATTCCCCTGCTACCGCCTGCTCCGCACGCGACTGGTTTTCGACCAGAAATTGAAGGCTACAGATGATCAACTGTTCGCTATGAAAGGGATTACCAATCTCAGCAGAATCCTCATCGTCGGCATCGTCCATCGCATCACAACGTTCTTCGTCAAATACACTGAACACCAGGTTAAATCGACGTAACATCTCAACCAGCCACTGGAAGACAAGGCTTTCCGGCACTACGATCAATACCCTTTTCACCCTTTCAGCCAATAGCTGTTGATGCATGATCAAGCCGGCTTCGATGGTCTTGCCCAACCCCACCTCGTCAGCCAGCAATACACGCGGCGCATAACGTCGCGAGACTTCGTAGGCGATATAAATTTGATGGGCAAGCAAACTGGTGCGGCAACCCGCGAGTCCGTAGACAGGTGACTGCGACAGGCTATTGGCTATTTCGCGGGTATAACAGCGCAGGTTAAACCATTTGTTGCGGTCGATTTGGCCACTCAGCAATCTCTCTGCTGGGCGATCGAGTTGCAGGTAATGACTCAACTCGGCTTCGGCCAGGCGCACCACCCGACCCGCTTTGTCTTCGCAGTGATAATTGATCAGCCCAGCGGACTCATTCAGTTCAACCACCTTCAGATCCTCACCCTGCTGATTTTGAACCCAGTCGCCCGGATTAAACCGAACCCGCGACAGGGGGGCATCCTGCCGTGCATAAGTACGCGTTTCATTGGTCGCCGGGAAAATGATACTGACAGTCCGATGTTCGACTTCTACCACCTGGCCAATACCCAGTTGAAGTTCGGCTGCGCTTATCCAGCGTTGACCGACAGAAATTTCCTGCATTGTTATGCCTGCAGTTTAAGCTAAATAATCAGGCAGCGATTATAGCAACTGCAAAAAATCATTGCTTGTAGTGAGCCAACTTCTTGCACAAAATGATGTCATGATTCGAATCCATCCGGCAGGTTATTTCATCACCGGCTCCGACACCGGCGTAGGCAAGACCTACATTGCCTGCGAGCTGATCCGGCAGCTGCACGGCTTCGATGTAAAGCTCGAAACTCGAAAACCGGTCGAGTCCGGTTGCTCTACCGACGAATCCGGTGTATTGATTCCCGCCGACGCGCTCGAATTACAGGCAGCAAACAATAATTTAGAGACTATCAACCGCATTGCCCCCTATCGATTTAAAGCCGCGCTCGCGCCTCCGCGTGCCGCAGCGTTGGAGGATTGCCATTTGCAGTTGGTTGACTTATATAACGCCTGTGCGCTCGACAACAGTAATCACCGATTGATAGTAGAAGGTGCCGGGGGGTTTTACTCGCCGCTGGCCGAAAATGGCCTGAATGCCGACCTGGCGAGTCTGTTGCAACTGGCGGTAATCGTCGTCATCAACGACCGAATTGGTGCGGTCAACCAGGCCCTGATGACAATCCAGGCAGTCGAAAGTCGCCATCTGGATATCGCGGCAATAATAATGAATCAGGTGGACGAGGATATAGACAAGGACATGGCCAACAGCGATGATTTACGAACCCGCTGCGACTATTCGATATTTAGCTGCGGCTACAATCAGAAGCTGGAAGCGGTGTTTGGATGAAGCGTTTCCCAGCTCAGGCTCGCTCGAAACCCCTCGCCACCTCCCAGTCGGTAACCCGCCGATCGTATTCGAACTGTTCATACTCGGCCGCATGCACATAATGATCGATAACATCGTCGCCAAAGGCGCTGCGCAACATGCTCGACTCATTCAGTTCTTTCGTCGCGGCACGCAAGGTTTTGGGGATCTCGCGTTCTGAATCACCCGCGTAAGCATTACCTTCAAAGGCAGCTTCCAGTTCCATTTTATTTTCGATACCATCGAGACCAGCAGCGAGCAATGCCGCCGCCGCAAGATGTGCATTCAGATCGCCGCCGCCAACACGACACTCCACTCGAATGGCTTTGCTGTTTTCTCCACATAGTCGATATCCAGCAGTGCGATTGTCGAGACTCCAGATCGCATTCGTCGGTGCAAATGTGCCTTCCGCAAAGCGCTTGTAGGAATTGATGTATGGGGCAAGAAAATAGGTGATCTCACCAGCGTGACCGAGCAACCCAGCCAGGTAGTGGCGCATGGTTTCCGACATGCCGTGTGGCGCATCTGGATCATAAAACAGCGAATGCTTGCCATCGGCACTCCACAGCGACTGATGCACATGCGAGGAGTTGCCCGCATGGTCATATGACCACTTGGCCATAAAAGTTAACGCCCTGCCCTTGCTCCAGGCAATTTCTTTACAGGCATTTTTGATTATCGCATGATGGTCTGCGGTGATCAGTGCCTCGTCGTAAAGCACATTGATTTCTCCCTGACCCGAGCTAGCCTCACCCTTGGAGCATTCGACCGTTATGCCTGCGCCCTGCAAACCATTACGAATCGCACGCACCACCTCTTCCTCCTTGGTAGTCTGGAAAATATGGTAATCCTCGTTGTAGGCTCCAAAAGTTTTCAGGTTGCGATAACCTTTTTCCTGCGAAGATTCATAACTGTCTTCAAACAGGAAGTACTCCAGTTCGGTGGCCATCATCGCCTTCATTCCAAGTGCATCGATTCGTGCCGCCTGTTTTTTCAAAATCGCACGAGGTGAATGCGGTACATCTTCGTGGGTGTGGTGATCGAGCACATCGCACAACACCAGTGCTGTACCTTCCAGCCAGGGCGTACGGCGCAAAGTCGACAAATCCGGTTTCATTACATAGTCGCCATATCCTGCTTCCCAACTGGTGGATTTGTAACCCGCGACAGGCTCCATTTCAAGATCGGTCGCCAGCAAATAGTTGCAACTATGTGTTTCCTGCCAGGCGTTATCGACAAAGAACTGCGCGTGAAAACGCTTGCCCATTAACCGGCCCTGCATATCAACCTGGCAGGCCAGGACCGTGTCTATGCTGCCAGAGGCGACTTCCTTTTTTAATTCATCGAGCGTGAGCATGCCTGTCATGCGAAATGACCCCGTTTTTGAATTGGTGCTACTGATCGCTATTGTAAAACCACCCCGGCGCTAAACGCGCCGGGGAGTTGTAGCCTAGCTATACCGATAAGGTACGCCTGCTTTCTCCATGACCTTGGTGTAGTCCTTGTAGATCTGAACAACTCTCGCTGCCCGTGGACTGATCTGCGCCATCTCGTCCCAGAACTCTTCCGCATCCTTCACTACCTGATCCCACTCTTCCTTAGGAATCTCGGTCAATTCCATTTTCTTACCTTCGACACGAAGCTTGGCCTCGCCGCCCCAGTACCATACCTGGCGATAGTAGTGCGAGCTGTCCATGGATAATTTGAACAGTGCCTGTAGCGGTGCTGATAGCTTTTCCCAGCTCTTGGTATTGGCAAAATAAGAACCACTCCAGGCACCGGTAATGTTATTCAGCAGGGCATAGTCACAAACATCAGCCCAGCCTACCTCGTAAGCCTCGGTAAATCCGCACCAGGCCACACCATCGAGTTCACCGGTTTGAATCGCAACCTCGATATCGTCCCAGGGCAGGGTCACCGGGATCAGGCCATAGCGTGACAGGAATTTACCCGCAGTCGGCACGCCGAATACACGCAAGCCTTTCAGGTCAGCAAGACTGCGGATCGGGGTCTTGGTGAAAATATGGCATGGATCCCAGGCACCGGCCCCAAGCCACTCGACACCTTTCACTTCGCCATAGGCTTCGGCCCATATTTCATCCATGCCGTAATACTTGAATAGCACAGGCAAATCGAGGCTATAGCGAGTAGAGAAAGGAAAGTATCCGCCGAATACATTGATATCGACCGGCGAGGCCATGGTTGCGTCGTCACTTTGCACCGCGTCGATTACACCGCCTTGCATCGCACGAAACAATTCATCGGTCGGTACCAGCTGGTCGGCGTAGTAAAGCTCGATCTCCATCTGACCATGCGCGGCTATGTTGAATGCCTCGATTTGAGGCTTGATGACGTGCGCTCCAAGAGGTGCGCCCGAGTAGGTCTGTAATCGCCACTTGATTGGATTGGTCTTGGCGTAAACATATGGTGCCGTGCCGGACGCCAAAATGGCAGCCGTTGCGGCCCCGGTTTTCTTGATAAAGTCTCTTCGATTACTGGTTTTCGTTACTTTTGGTTTTGTTGCTTTAGTTTTATTTGGGTCTTTCATATGTTCCTCCATAATTTAGACACTAGTCTGTTTATTTTCAATCCCCCTGCATTATCCATCCCGGAGTCAATAGAGGGTAATCGCAGAAAATCGAAATTTTCTACCTACTCACAAATCTCAGTGATAGTTAATCACTGATCTTGGCTGCACATGACCCTATGGACCTGGGAAATGCAGGCTTTGCCAAGGCAAAAACCTGTCCTAGTGCAGCAGGAAGGCCTGATTAATCAGGCTTTCCTTGAATTCCGAGAAGTATACTCCTGTCGGCTGAACTTAACCTTTCGTATAAATTTGCTGGGGTAACCAGAGCGCGATCTGCGGGAAAATCATTAACAGAATCAGGGCAAAAGTCATTACCAGCACGAATGGAAATATGGAACGATAAATGTCGACTAGAGAAATTTCCTTCGGCGCCATCGCCCGCATCAGAAACAAATTATAACCGAACGGTGGCGTCATATAGGCAATCTGGCAGGTAATGGTATAGAGCACACCGTACCAGATTGGATCGAAACCCAGTTCCACAACCAGTGGCACGTATAGTGGCGCCACTATGACCAGCATCGCGGTATCATCGAGGAACATGCCCATCACTAGATAAGACAGCTGCATCATGATCAGCACTTCCCATGGGGTTAGCTCCCAGTTGGTAATAAATAATGATTCGATCGCCTTCACGGCACCGATACCGTCGAACACCGAGCCGAAACATAAGGCGGCAAGAATAATCCACATAAACATGCAGGAAATACCGAGCGTTTTCCTCATGGTTTCTTCCAGCACCTGTTTCGTCAGCCTGCGCTTGGCAATTGCAGCAAGGGTTGCGCCGGTAGCACCTACCGCTGAACTCTCGACCAGGCTGGTGATACCCATTAGAAATAGCCCGGTCATGAAGAAGAAAATTAAAAACGGGATGATGCCAGCACGCAACAATTTCAATTTTTCCTTGAGTGGCATCTGAAGCTCTTCCTTCGGCAAGGTCGGTCCGAGATGGGGCTGAAGTTTACAGCGAATTGCAATATAGGCGATGAACATAGCGGCCATCATCAATCCTGGTAATGCTCCGGCGAGCCAGAGTTTACCCACCGGTTGGCGCGCGATCATACCGTAAAGTACCAGCACCACACTCGGCGGTATTAAAATTCCGAGCGAACTGCCGGCCTGCACCACCCCGGTGATCATAATTTTGTCGTAGCCTCGCCGTAACATTTCCGGTAAGGCGATGCTGGCCCCTATCGCCATACCGGCGACACTGAGCCCGTTCATCGCCGAGATAACCACCATCAGGCCGATGGTACCGATCGCCAGGCCACCTTTTATATTGCCAAACCAGACATGGAAGGCGCCATATAAATCATTCGCTATGCCTGACTCGGACAACATGTAGCCCATAAATATAAACAGTGGCAGGGTTAATAGCGGGTACCAGTTGAAGAGTTTGAAGGCGGCATTAAAAGGCATTTCGATGCCGCCGGTTCCCCACAGCAATAGCGCCGCAGCGGCCGAAACAAAGCCGATCGCGCCGAATACTCTTTGTCCGGTCAACATCATTACCAACATTGACGAGAACATCAATATCGCAATAGTTTCGTAACTCATGAAATGGTTTTACCCTGGGCTTTCGCCAGGTCTTTGAAGAAAATCGAAACCGACTGCAGGATCATTAATACGATACCGAATACCATGATGATCTTGACCGGTATCATCGATGGGTTCCACTGCGAGAATTTTCTCTGGTTGTATTCGATCGCGTATTCGAGGCTCGAGATAGAACCGTAAAGCAGGCAAACGAGATAAAACAGCAAAAAGAAACTGGTAAACACATCGATTCTTGCTTTATTTTTTTCTGAAAAACGATCGTAAAACAGGTCCATGCGCACATGGTCGCCGAGTTGCATGGAGTAGGCCCCACCCAGGATGTAGTAGGCGGGCATGGTGAACTGCGCCAGTTCCACGGTCCAGGATAACGGGATATGCAGAATGTTTCGGGTAATAGAGGATAGCAGCAACGTGCCAATCATGAGAAATATCAGATACATCGCCAGTCTCCCAATCTTGGTGGAGACATAGTCGACGTATTTTACGTAGAGAGTGACAATCTTCGGCATGAGAAAAATGCTGCTGCTAATACTCCTGTTATTATTATCGAAGAGCTTCCTCGGTTACTTTCGTTATGACTGCCTTCGATACACACGACAGTTTTAATTAACGACCGAATAAGAATTTCGAGACTATCATGAAATATATAGTATTACGAGGAGAAACCGGTGAAGGAGTAATAGGGGTCAGGTTGAACATCCTTCCATTGTTATTGTTCCGATTGACATGCGGGGCTGACAGGCATTCTAATGCCTGGACATATCCCCCATCCGAGGACACTTCCATGACATCCGATCACCGCAAAAGGGGCATCCAGACCCAGGCGATTCATGCGGGTGAAGGACCCGATCCCACCACCGGCGCCTCGGCACCTAACCTGGTCATGTCGAGCACCTTCGTGGTCGACGAAGAAGTCAGTTTCTCGGCCAACAACCTTAGCGAGGATTCACCTTTCGTCTACACGCGTTGGGCCAACCCGACCACCAATCAGCTGGAACAAAAACTCGCGGTCCTGGAACAGGCTGAAGCCTGTGTCGCTTTTGCCTCTGGCATGGCGGCAACTGCTTCGGTCCTGTTCAGTCACTTAAATACTGGCGATCATCTGATTATCAGTAATACTAATTACCCCGGAACCGCCGAGTTCGCACGCGATACTCTGAAGCGATTTGGGGTTTCTGTAACCCCGGTCGATACAGCCGAGCTCAATAATATAAGCAACGCGGTACAGGACAATACGCGCATGATCTGGATCGAATCGCCGTCGAACCCACTGTTACGAATTTCCGATATCGAAGCTGCTGCAAACATCGCAAAACAACAGGGCGCGCTGCTAGTGGTGGATTCAACCTTTGCCACCCCGATAGCCACCCGGCCGCTGAAACTGGGTGCCGACCTGGTGATGCATTCGCTGACCAAGTATATCGGAGGACATGGTGACGCGATGGGAGGTTCGGTGTGTGGAAGGCAATCGTTGATAGGGCCATTACGCGGCGAAGCACTGGTGCATTATGGTGGTGTGATCAGCCCTTTTAATGCCTGGTTAATACTACGCGGCATCGCAACACTGCCAATCCGGATGCGTTGTCACGAGGAAAATGCCCTGAAAATTGCCGGCTTTCTGGAGACTAGCCCCGGTGTCGAGAAGGTGATATATCCGGGCCTGGCGTCGCATCCCCAACACCGGCTGGCCACGCGCCAGATGGATAATTTTTCGGGCATGATATCGTTTCGTACGACCAGACCAAAACAGGTTGCCGAGCGCATGATGCAGAAACTGGAGGTGATTCATTATGCCGTTTCGCTGGGCCACCACCGTAGCCTGGTGTACCTGATGCAAACTGATGATCTGATCGAGTCGTCCTATCGACTGGACGGCGAGGAGCTGGAGCGGTATCGCGACAGCGCCGGCGAGGGCATTTTTCGGCTCTCGGTCGGACTCGAAGATGCCAGTGATCTGATTACCGATTTGAACCTGGTTCTGCGATAGATGGCAGCACAGAAAATGCCGGGCATGAGCCCACAAGCCAGGGCCTTTATAGAGAGACTGAAAGGCGAGGCAATTACCCTGCCGTCCGCGGACAATATTCTGCAATATCGACTGGATACACGTGCGTCCTACGAACCGACAGTAAAAAGAGCGATCGAAAAATACGCCCTGGAAATCGAAGCTATTCACATTGACGGCACACCCTGTTTGCAAATAAACCCTTCCGACTGGTCAGCACATGACGGGCTATGTATTCTTTATTGCTATGGCGGCGGAATGGTAGAGGGTAGCCCCTACGAGGACCTGATCATTACCACCGGACTCGCACATCACCTATCGGCGCGCGTGGTCTCGGTCGATTACAGGCTCGCACCCGAACACCCCTACCCGGCTGCACAACAAGATGTGACCTGCGTATACGCGGTATTACTCGATGACTACGGGGCGTCGAGGCTTGCACTTGCTGGCGAATCGTCTGGAGGTAACCTGGCACTCGCATTGATGGTCCAGTTACGCGATCAAAAAATCGATTTGCCGCTCTGTGCTGCTTTATTCTCGCCCTGGGTAGATTTATCGTCTCGGGGGGGTAGCCACGAAATCAACGATGATCTCGACCCGACCTTGAACACTGCCTGGGTCAATGCAGCTGCTAGCCTTTACGCACCGAATCAGGCTCTCGATGATCCTGCTATTTCACCGCTCTATGCCGAATTAAACGGCCTGCCACCGATAATAATATCGACAGGATCGAGCGATCTACTACTGAGCGGTTGCCTGAGCCTGGCTCGTAAACTGCGTGATTCGGGTGTTGATTGTGATCTGCGCGTGTGGGAGGGACTTTGGCACGTTTTCGAGTTTTATGATGAAATACCCGAGGCTGCGCAGTCGATCCGAGAGATGGCCGACTTCATCAGGACTCATTCGAGCTGAGCCACAATCTCCCGATTGACCTGCCAGTAACCGCTACCCTTATGTTTCACCTGCTGGCCAGTCCAGGCATGCAATGCCGGCAGGGCGTGAAATGGTATCGATGCCAGGTAGTGGTGCTCGGCGTGATAGGGCATATTCCAGGCGAGGAAATTCAACAGCGGCGCGGTATAGGTTGTACGTGAGTTCTGCAACATGTTGTCGCTCAGATCACAACCACTGTGCTCGGCGAGCAGAAACAGGCGTAAAAAAGGTTGCCCGATTAGTGAGGGTAATACCCAGTACCACCAGGCCCAGTCTGCGCTGTACAGCAGGCTGAGGATCAAAATGGCCAGGTAAGCGCCAAGGTGCCAACGCGCCTCGATAATAATTTTTAGGTGATCCTCTCCGTCCAGATAAGATTCATCGACGAAACCCCTAGCATGTCGATAGATCATGCGGATATTATTGCGCCAAACTGGCAACCCGCTAACATGCAATAACCAGGATCGCCACGAGTCTGGCTTCTTAACAATCAGTTCGGGGTCGAGTCCCGGATTCTGGGTGTGGCGATGATGAGCGTAGTGGAAGCCACGAAAATATCCTGAGGGCAGTAGCTGAATAAAACCAATACAGGCAGCAACGATGATATTAAGGCGACGCGTCCTGAAAGCAGTGAAATGGATTGTTTCGTGTAACGGCGCGAAAAGAAACGTCAGTACGATCGCCTGTGCCAGTAGCGCTGGCAGCAGCCAGCCAGTACCCCGGGCCTGCGCAAGCGCCATTGTAGTGAGTATTAGCAAGGACAGATGGCCCGCCATTTGCACCAGACCCTTGTAATCGGATCGCTGGCTCAATTGTCCAATCACTTCTTTACTCGGCATTGGGTCAAGATCTTGGTTCATTGGTTCAATCTTATCAGGATTTCGACTAATATTGCTCCCCCGATGACTCGACAGGTAACTATTTAATGGCCAGGGCACTGACAGATTTCAGCACACTTACGTTCGACTGCTACGGTACCCTGATCGACTGGGAGAGCGGTATCTGGGATGCGATGCAACCACTGATCCAGGTTAATCAGCGAAGCGACGTCACCCGCTCGACATGCCTGGAAGCCTTTGCATTAATTCAATCCGCACAGGAGAAGGAGACCCCTGATCTACTATATCCGAAATTGCTCACGCGGGTACATCGATCGCTGGCCAACCGTTATGACCTTGAAACGAGCGAGACCATGGATGAAAACTTTGGATTATCGGTGCCGCATTGGCCAGCATTCCCGGATAGTGCGGATGCACTGCGTATCTTGAAAAAGCATTTTAAACTGGTGATCTTGTCAAACGTTAACCGCGAGGGCTTCGCCGCTTCGAATCGTAAATTAGGCGTTGAATTTGATGCGATCTATACCGCCGAGGATGTCGGTAGTTACAAGCCTGATCCCGCCAATTTTACCTACCTGCTGGAATATTTGAAATCCGACCTGGGGGTGTCTCCCGGGCAGATCCTCCACACGGCACAAAGCCTGTTTCATGATCATGTTCCGGCTTCAGAGTTTGAACTGGCGCGTGCCTGGATTGACCGCCAGGATTTAGCCAACAGCGATAACTGGGGAGCGACTGCTCGTGTCGAGAATCGGCCTGAGGTGGATTTTATGTTTTCCACGATGGGGGAGATGGCAGCGCAGTTAGGGAACTAGCGGATAGTTCTCAACAACTTCATACCTGACACCTCCCGGTACGGATATAGACTCCACCAGCACGAATCGATTCACCTGCCATAGCACCGATTCAAATGGTATGGACCGGGGTGCCTCGCTAAATTTACGTGCTACGGTCATATGTGGCGAATAAGGACGTGTTTCAGGCGTATAGGCGCATTGAGAAATCTGCTCACCGAGTTTTCCATATAAAGTATTAAGTGCCTCCGGGGCGGCCTGGCAGCCAATCCAGAGCACTTTTGGTTTTTTAAAATAACCCGAATAATCAAGGTTCAATTCGAATAGTTCAGCATCAAACCCTCGGGCCTGCCGATCCAGGCATTTCATTTCCGCGATCGATGTATTGCCAACAAAATGCAATGTCAGGTGCAGATTGCTATTCGTCACCCATCGGCATTTATCGCGGTTTTTATCAACTCGATCCAGGTTTGCGGCAATTTTTTTTCGCACCCCGTTATCGGGCCAGAGTGCAAAGAATATGCGGACGTCTTTCTTCTCTCGCATCAAGTTTTGACGGGGATATCCGGCACCCAGATATAACCATCGGCGTCGACTATATGCACTTCGCGTAGACCATGATCGGGCTGATCGCGGGGGCCGTCGAGCACCTGGAACCCCAGCTCGAGTGCCCTGGCGCTGGCGATATCAGGATCGCGGCCATGCAGGCGTAGTTCCACACCCGCACCCCTGCGATCTGCGCACCGGGTATCGTCCAGCATTGGGTGTTTATCGTAAGTATGATCGGCATGCACCATCCAGTGACTGGAATAACCACTCACGATGAGCAGATCTTCGTCTTCGTGGAGAATTTCAGCGGCGAGAACTTCGGACTGAAACACCAGTGCCCGAGGCAAATTTGTACTCAGAATATTGATACTGAACCCGTTTAGCGACTTACCGTAATCGGGTGCCGCCATGAATGGAGTTTTGCTACTTTTTTTCATTGGGTTGCCAGGCTGCCTAATTCGGGGGACAGTATACTTATTTATGCGGGCGAAATAAGTATTGTCCCCGAATTGCGAAGATTAATGCCCCCGTTGGTGAGCATAGTTTTAAACTGCAAGCTAGGTTATCATGTGGGGTCCGACTGATATTACTGAGGCGACAGGCAGCAACTTGCTGAACGGTCGATAAGGAAATTATGCAATAAGCAAATCTTCCTTGCGATCGATAATAATGACCTCAAAGTATCTCGGTGGGGATAAAATAATGAACCAACCCGCAATCGACCATCAAACTGCTGACAAAATCGAACCTGCTGGCAAGAAATACTTGAAGCATCGATCAATTCTGGTCATCGATGACGAACATGGAATCCGCAACTTCCTCGTCAAGGGCCTATCCAAGTTCCTCGGATTCATCGAATCTGCGGGAGATCTTGAATCTGCCGAGGCCTTACGCCAACGTTGCCATTTCGACCTGATCATCGCCGACATAAAATTACCCGGGGGCTCAGGCGTCGAATGGGTGCACAGTCTGCGTGAATCGGGATGCAGCACACCGGTTATATTTATCACCGCCCATGCGCAGCTCGATATTGCCATCGATGCGATTCGTGCAGGCGCAGCTGACTTCATAATCAAACCTTTCAGAATGGATCAAATTCTAAACGCGGTTGGTCGATGCATCGAAAGGCAGGAAATTAAAAAGGAAAATTTTGTCCTGCGCAGGCAGGTAGACAAAATTTATGACAGCTCTGGATTGATTGGTGGAAGTGCGTCGATACGGAATCTGGGTGAAGTGATCAAGCGTGTCGCACCCATGCCTTCCACCATTTTGATCGATGGAGAGTCCGGTACCGGCAAGGAGTTAGTAGCCAGGAGTATTCACGAATTGAGCGGCAGGACGGGTATATTCGTGCCGGTCAATTGTGGCGCAATTTCCGCAGAATTACTCGAAAGTGAGCTGTTCGGTCATGTAAAGGGTGCGTTTACCGGAGCTCATCAGGGACGCGAGGGATTATTCAGCTATGCCAACGGTGGCACTTTATTTCTCGACGAAATTGGCGAAATGCCGCTGTCGATGCAAGCTCACTTGCTTCGTGTCCTCGATGAAAAAAATATCAGGCCAGTGGGTTCTAATCAGGAAGTCCCAGTGGATGTACGCATTATTGCCGCCACCAATAAAAAGCTGGAACAATGTGTCAAAGAGGGTAGTTTCCGCGAAGATTTATATTTCCGCCTCAACGTTTTAAACCTCAAGATACCACCTTTGCGTGAGC